>Ga0224528_1000013_pt1 | contig 178904 bp, 153 predicted proteins | sample CBST25metaG_2_FD_179888 | JGI IMG/M metagenome (GOLD analysis project Ga0224528, IMG submission 179888) | Peat soil microbial communities from Stordalen Mire, Sweden - C.B.S.T25 | ecosystem: Environmental > Terrestrial > Soil > Wetlands > Peat | place: Sweden: Norrbotten County, Stordalen Mire...
CTCGCCGCTGCCGCCCAGAACATGAAGAAGATCGCGCTGCTACTGAGCCGGATGAAGCCCAATCCTGGCCCGAATAACCCCGATTCCAGGAACATCCAGCTTCAACAGCAATTACAACTGCTAGAACCCCATCTTTTCTGGTGGGGTTCGCTTTTTAGGTACTGGAAGTGCGATTGAGCGTCGAGAGCCAGCCGAAGGTTTGTGCTCAGGAGGGAGTCCATTCTTTCGTCTTTCATCGCAAAGTTGAGCATGGAGCGCAAATCGTCCTCGTGACTAATGGCGTTGTCGGCTACGAGAATTCCTCCGGTGACCATACGGGGAACGATGAGGTCATAGGCGCTCTGGTAGATGTCCTTCTCTGCATCGAGGAAGCAGAAAGCTATATCGCGGGTATGGGGCAGGTGAGCCAAAGCGTCACCGTGGACGAGGTTGATGGTGTCGGCGACTCCTGCCGAGATGAAGATGGCTCGGGCAAGTTCTACCTTCCCGCTGTCAATCTCCGAGGTGACCACTTTGCGCCCTGTGGCGCGGGCCGCAAGGGCTAGCCAGAGGGTTGAGTAACCCCCGCTGGTTCCTATTTCAAGGATTGGGCCAGGCAGCGCAGAAGCGGCGAGCAGAGCGATGAATCTGCCGGTTTCAGGCGGGACTTGGCGAAGCCGCTTATTGTGGGGCGTGCCATCGGTGCGGTCACGACTGTCGAGGGCTTCCAGTTCGCGCATACACTGAAACATTGCGGGAGTGATCCGTTCGAACATGGAACGAGATTGTAGCGCATCCATTCACATTAGAAGCAGCAAAGACAAACAGTGCCCCACCCCAACGCCACAAGAGCGCGGCATTAGGATGGGGTACTGGATACGTCTTACGAGCCGACCTCTTCTCCCCAACTGGGGCGCTGGTACTTTCCTGAACCTACTTGCTTGATACACTCTTCGAGGACGTCGAGAGCTAAGTCCGCTTGCTGTTTGGTGACGATCAGCGGCGGGCTCAGGCGCAGAGTGTTGGAGCCACAGCCTAGGAATAGCACTCCCTTTTCGAATGCTAGTTCTACAACATGGTCGCGCTGCTCTCCGGCAGGAGACTTGGTGTGTTTGTCGGCTACTAACTCGATGCCGATCATGAGTCCTCGTCCACGAACGTCGCCCACGAGCGGGAGTCGCTGTGGCCAATCGTAGGTACGGGCGAGGATGTGTTCGCCCACTTCATGAGCGTTGTCCATCGCTTCGCGCTCGATGATGTCGATGGTAGCGAGGGCGGCGGCAATGGCGACGGGATTTCCTCCGAAGGTCGATGCATGTGAACCGGGGGCCCAATCCATGATTTCAGCGCGGGTGATCAGAGCAGACAGTGGAAGTCCGCTGGCAATGCCCTTGGCTACGGTGATCATGTCGGGCTCTACACCCGAGTGTTCGATAGCCCACCACTTCCCGGTACGGCCCATGCCGGACTGCACTTCATCGATGATCAGAAGGATGCCGAACTTGTCGCAGATGTGGCGAAGTTCCTGAAGGAACGCTGGAGGGGCGGGAAGGTATCCACCTTCACCCTGAAAAGCCTCGACAACGATGGCGGCACATTCCTCAGGCGGGACTTCGGTGCGGAAGACCCAATCTTCAATATAGCGGGCAGTGTCTCGGGCGTACTGATCAGGATCGGATCCGGCAGGACGTCGGTAGAGATTGGGGTACGGCACATGAACTACGCCGGGGACCATGGGAGAGAAGCGGCGGCGCTGCTGAGCCTTCGAACAGGTCAGGGAAAGCGCGCCCATTGTGCGTCCATGAAAAGCTCCGTGGAAGGCGATGATGTATTGGCGCTTGGTGTGGTAACGAGCGAGCTTTAGCGCGGCCTCGATGGCTTCGGCACCGGAGTTTCCGTAGTGGACGCGATGCGGGCCGGGCATGGGGGCGATTTGTGAGAGCCGAGCTGCAAGTTCGGTGAGTTGCGGGTAGTAGAAGTCTGTGCCGGACATGTGAAGCAGCTCGCCTGCCTGCTTTTGGACGGCGGCTACGACCTCGGGATGGCAGTGTCCGGTGGAGGTGACGGCAATTCCGGCAGAGAAGTCGAAGAACTCGTTGCCATCTACATCTTCGATGAAGATACCGTGTCCGCGCTTCGCCACCAAGGGGTAGGAGCGGGTGTAGGAGGGCGACATGATGTGGTCGTCGGCAGCGATGATGCGCGCAGCATTCGGACCAGGGAGTTTGGTGTGGATGCTGGGTCGGTCGGCGGGAGCGAGGGTCGAAGGCGGCATGGGTTCCTCCTGGAACTAATGGCGAATGGGCGCAGATACAAGTCTGCGGGCCCACTTGGCTTGTGCAATGCGGAAGGCTGTCGTGAAAGAAGGTAATGCACGCGGAGGAGAGGGTTAATCGCCAGCGAATAGATTAGGGCGGGAAAAGGAGGGTGAACTGGTGAGTTCAGCACGTGGAGAAGCAAAACGCGACCAGATGGCACGCGCAGAGAGAGTTCGTGCGAAAGCATGATCGCGATGCGAGCGCGGCTTACGAATGAAGCTCGACGACAGCATACGGCGCACACTCCTCTCTACGAGGTGGGCCTGATTATAGCCCACTTTTAGGTGAAGAGGACGGAGATTCTGGAGGCATTCGGAAGAGATCCTCTCTGGAGACAAAAGCCGACGCTGGCGAGATTCTTTGGGATGAAATGCAGGGCTTCCCAGGTTCACGCTCGAAAGTGATCGGCGCAAACCTGGAAACTCAGGTGGCTATTTTTTGATTTGGGCTTCGCGCCAGAGGTCGCAGAAATCTCGACGCATACCAGACTTCGTGACTGCTCCGGCTTCGGTGAATGCTGTGTAGGACTGAGTAATATTTGTGAACTTTGGCCAGAGAGGCAAACCTTCACCATTGGGATCGCCGGTTCGGGCAAAGTTCGTCCAGTAGAGTTGAACTTGCTCGGAGACTTTACGATCTGTCGGGGTGAGCTGTGCGTCTGAAGGCCATGTGCCGAAGAGGAAGTTTAGTTCTGAGCCATGAGACGTGTACTGTTTGCCGGGCTGGGCATGCTCGAACTCATACAGATAGGTCGAGTGTGATGCTGCTGAGTGGCCGAGAGATTGTTCCGTCGCTGGACAGCGGAATCCTGTGTCGGTGGCCCACTGGATGCCGGGTCCACCGTAGATGGGGTCGGTTGTTCCCAAGTTGTCGCCGGAGAGGTGGTAGAGCTGCAAAGCTCGGTCGGCCAGATCCCTATATGAGGCTCGGATCTCAGCTCTGATTTCAGCGGGCTCGACGGGGCCTTGGATTTCAAGCGTGTTGCTGCCGATGAGCAAGGGAACGGGCAGACTACGCCCCTCGGCGAAAACCTTGGCTGGAGACTCTGGTAATACCCAGCCGTCGACGGAGGTTTCGAGGCCGATGCGGTCGCCGTCGGTGGCAATTTGCATCTCTCTCAGAATCGTTTCGGGGGAGAGAGTTCGGAAATACTGGATCACTCCGGTGGATGGGGCATTCAGGTGGACGAACAGTTTCTGCGCTAGATCTTCGGCATGCTCCTTTGTACGCGAACTATGGAAGCCGGATACGGCTCCGCTCTCGGCAATGGCGCGACGAAAGAGGCTCTTCGACAGCGGCGAGGTCATTAACAGACCGATATCGTAGGCACCTGCGGATTCGCCGAACAGCGTTACATTCCCGGGATCTCCGCCAAATTTGTCGATGTTCGACTGGACCCAGCGGAGAGCAGCGAGTTGATCGAGAAGCCCGTAGTTTCCCGAAGTATGGTGGGGAGATTCGCGGCTTAATTCAGGATGCGCAAGGAATCCCAAGGCTCCGAGGCGATAGTTGATGGTCACAAGAACGATTCCACGGTGAACGATGGTTCGCTGATCGAATCCTCCATCTTCGCCGTCGCCAGCCGTGTTCGATCCTCCGTGAATCCAGACCATTACGGGATACTTCGCTTTGGGTGGCCATTCGGGTGAGGCCACGTTCAGGTAGAGGCAGTCTTCGGCGCTCTTGGGGACAAAATAGTCGTTCCATTTCTCTGAAAGCTGGGTGCAAGGGGCGCTGAATCGGGTAGCCTCTCGGATGCCCTGCCACGGTGCAACGGGTTGCGGGTCGCGCCATCGCAGATCGCCGATTGGAGGACAAGCGAAGGGGATGCCCTTAAACGCGGCTCCGCCGTCGGAGATGATACTGCCTCGGATACTTCCGCCTGTTACCGGAACAACGGGAGCAGTTTGCGCTGAGAGGAAAGCGCTGGAGAGCACTAGGGATAACCAAAATGATTTCGATACCATGGGCAGAATAGTAACAAATGCAGCCCGGATTGGGCACAAACTTTGATTGCAATATCGCCGACAGCAAAAAACACTGAATCGCTGACCAATGATGAGTGAGTGTTGCGGGCCGGATGGTGGGCCCGTAAAATCAGAGGGCGAACATACGTTTCGGATGATTTTCTGGATGAAGGAAGATAATGGCGCTCGATCTGTTTAACTCTCTTAGCGGCAGGATTGAAGAATTTGGACCAGCGGACGGAAAGACGGTTCGTTTCTATGCCTGCGGCCCCACGGTTTACGACTACGGTCATATCGGCAATTTCCGAACCTTTGTCGCCGTGGACGTGCTTCGCCGCTATTTGCGCCAGTGCGGCTTCCAATTACTGCACGTCATGAACATTACGGACGTCGACGATAAGATCATCCGCAATGCGAACCAGCGCGGCGTCGCAATTGGCGATTACACGAAGAAATTCGAAACAGCGTTTTTAGAAGACATGGACACGCTGGGGATCGAGCGGCCAGAGCAGATTTCGCGAGCAACCGAACACATTGCGGAGATGGCACGCTTTATTCGCAAGCTTGCGGACAAGGGATTTGCCTATCAGGCTGAAGATGGCTCGTGGTACTTCCGGATTTCGAAGTTTCCCGAGTACGGAAAGCTGAGTAAGAAGGATTTCGCCGGGATGATAACGGACGGCGGCGGCCGCATGGATGCGGACGAGTACGAGAAGGATGATGCGCGGGACTTTGCGCTGTGGAAGGCTCCGAAAGAAGGCGAGGCTAGCTGGGAGACGGAGATTGGGCCGGGGCGTCCGGGCTGGCATATTGAATGCTCAACGATGGCGATGGAGTATTTGGGCGAGACCTTCGATCTCCATGCGGGCGGCGAGGATTTAATGTTCCCGCATCATGAAAACGAGATTGCGCAAAGTGAGTCGTTGACGGGAAAGACTTTTGCGCGGCACTGGATGCATGTTCGCTTTCTGCTGGTGGAAGGGCAGAAGATGTCGAAGTCGCTGGGGAACTTCTACACGTTGCGTGATCTGGTGTTGATGGGACATAAGCCTTCGTCCATCCGCCTGCTGCTGATCTCAGTTCCCTATCGCAAGCAGTTGAACTTTACGTTTGACGGATTGACTCAGTCGGCAAATTCGGTGGAGCGGTTGCGGAACTTCAAACTGCGTCTGGAGACGGAGCACTGGGCTGAAGGTGCGAATCCGGAGCTTGCTGAGATGGCGAAGCGGGCCGTTGTGGAAATGCACGCCAGTCTGAACGACGATCTGAATACGGCACAGGCTCTGGCTGCAATTTTTGACCTAGTGCGGGACGTAAATGCCGCCGCCGACCACGGAAAGGTAAAGAAGAACGACATACCTGCTTTGCTGGATGCGCTTGGGGTATTCGACGAGGTTTTCGATGTGCTCGTGGACAACGACGCTTCACACGTGAAGGCGATTGTCGATTGGGCAACGTCGGAAGGGCTGGAAGACAAGATTAGTTCAGAGACATTGGAGATGGCTAAAAGTGCGGCGCTGAGCGATGCTCAGGTCGAGATCCTAGTGGCAAAACACTCTGACGCCCGTAAGGCTAAGGACTTCAAAACGAGCGACGCGGTTCGCGATGAATTATTGGCTCAAGGGATTGTGCTGGAAAATACAAAGGACGGCGTGCGCTGGAAGCGGAAGTAATCACCAGCATTTAGAGAGACTGAGGCGGCCTTCGGGTCGCCTTTTTCCTTCGGACAGCCCCCGCTAGGCGCGACCTTGCATTTTTGCTACCCACCAGCGGACTCCAACGAAGAGAAATCGCCAATCTTTGAAAAACTCTGGAGACTTGCCTTCAAAGGCGTGACCGACGAACTGAAGTGTCCATCCAGCGACGAACAAGGCCGCGGCTGGCTTCGTTGCGCGACGATCTTTTACTGCGGCCGCAGCGGCGGCCAACGACAAAAGAATCAGAGGAATGCCTACGGCGTGGCAGGCTCGATTCACGGGATGCTGGTGACTGGTGGAGTACTGCGCGATCCATTCTTCGCTGGTACGGTTTCCTAACATGGCGCTCGATTAGAGCTAAAAGGAAGCTTGGTTGGTTGCTAGTTCCAGAAGAAATCAGTCGGCGGAGGGCTCGATGGGACCAAAATCGAGGGCGTCCTCTGTCTCCAACAGTGAATCGGTAGATTGCGCTTCAGATCCCGTGACTTTGGCTCCGGTGACAAGAATTACAGAGAAGATAACAACGACGGAACCGGCAAGCATATAGCGATCCATCTTCTCGCCGTGGAAGAGATAGCCAAGGATCAGGGCAATGATCGGGTTGACGTAGGCATAGGTCGCTACCTTGGCAATGGTGACGTTCTTGAGAAGCCAGACGTATGCGGTAAAGCCCACAAGAGATCCGGCGAAAACCAGGTAGAGGATCGCCCAAAGAGAGCTGGCGACCCAAGTAGAGCGGTGCAGGTCTCCGAAAAGGAGCGCGAGGGTGCCGTTTATGAGTCCGGCGAATAGCATTTGCCAGCCGCTGGCGGTGAAAGGATCGAGAGGGATGTGCCATCGCTTGGAGAGGATCGATCCTGACGCCCAACTGACGCTGGAAAAAAGGACCAGCATGGATCCGAAGAGCTGACGGGCCCCGAAATTGGCGTGGCCCGAGATGTCTGGCCAGAGAAGGATCGCCACACCCACGACACCGAGCGCTATCCCGATGACTCCGCGCTTAGACAGATGATCTGTGCTGTGGCTGAGGCGCTCCAGTATCAAGAACCAGAGCGGCGTGACAGCGAGGAAAAGAGCGGCGAGGCCGGTGGGAATGTAGGTTTCCGACCAGGCGAGGACAACGTTGGAGGTAATAAGAAGCAGTGTTCCGATGATCGCAAGGCGGAGAAGATCGCGGCGAGGGGCGAGGATACGGTGTCCGCAGAGGGATCGGAAGCCGAGCATAAGCGCACCGGCGGCTGTGAACCGAAGCGCTCCCATCATAAGTGGAGTCAGGTGCTCAACAGAGATACGGATCGCAAGGTAGGTGGATCCCCAGAGAATGTACACCAAAGCAAACGCGACGACGACCTGTAGCCGTCTGGAGGAATTGGCAGGAGTCATGGGATTAATACAACTTTATCAGGTTTAGGCGGGCAGGAATCCAACTGAACACAAGAGTTGCGCACGGCAGCACTTGTAAGTGAGGAGCGCAAGCGGCAGAATCTATGAATATGCATGGGCGAGGGTTCGATCAAGGTTCCACGGTACTGTTGACGCTGCACTCTCCGAGGCAGAAGTACTTTGGCGTGCTGCTAAGGTTGGCAGAGGCTGGAGTCGAACTGCGTGGAGTTCCGCTGGAGTCATTGGAAGATTTGGCCCGGCAGATTCGGGCGGGAGAACGGGCAGGTGCTTCAACACTGTTCTTCCCGATGCACCGCGTTGAGCAGATGGAAGTGGATGCTGCGGTGGGAGAACTTTCCTCGTTGGGAGATAGTTTTGCGGCGCAAGCCGGCAGGACTGTGGCAGCGGTGTTTGGGTTGGACGGAATCGGGGAAGAATGCGACTAAAAGGCGACTTCTGGACAGCTCCGAACCAACTGACTCTGATGCGGTTGTTTTTTATTCCGTTCATCAATATTTGCATTGTGGAGAAACGCTATCACACTGCGTTGATTCTGGTAGTCATTGCTGGACTGAGCGATGGACTGGACGGGATGGCGGCTCGACTGCTGCATCAGAAAACCAAGCTCGGCGAATACTTGGACCCTATTGCGGATAAGTTGCTGCTGAGTTCGCTGTTCTTGGTGATGTCGTCCAACCACATCATTCCTTGGCGCTATACGGTGCTGGTGTTCTCGCGGGATATTTCAATTCTGATTATTTCGGCAGTGCTTTACGTGGTGGGGCTTAGGGATTTCCGGCCTGGAATTTTTGGCAAGGTCAACACTGCGTTTCAAATCGCCGCTGTGTTCTTCGCACTGCTGGCAAAAGTGTATTGGGCTGACGCAATTTGGATTACACGGCAGGTGCTTCTGTACGAGGTGTCCGTGTTTACCCTCGCTTCGGCAATGCACTACGTCTTGCTGACGGGACAGCGGCTGAAGAAGCTACAAGCTGTCAAAGAAAACCAGACAGAAAGAAAGACTGGTGCTGCTACGGATTAGCCCTTCGGTCCGTAGTAGCGATAGTGACCCGTAATTTTCCAATCGAATAGAACATCCTCTATTTTGGGGCCCTCTCCGATGTTGTGCAGGATCTCGTAACGTCCCCAAAAATTAGTGCCATCCACGACCATCCCTATATGTGTGTGTTTGCCATCGAGATCCCAAGTTACTATGTCTCCCGGCCTATAGTCCTCGGCGCTGTGCGTGATTTTTAGAACGGTGCCGTGGCGCTCGAAGAATTTCTGCAGTACGGGTACCCGCCGATGGTCAATATTGGCATCCGCGCGGCGCGCGGCCAGTGGATAATCGGAGAGGTGCTGCTGAACGTCTTCGTGTACTTCCTTTTGAAGATCAACATTTAGAGCACGGTAAGTGCGGATGACTTCGTCAGTGCACACCCCCGTATCAGCGGGAACGTCACCTCCAGGGTAGCCAATTCTCACATAGTCTGGAACATAACGGACGTGCACTTTTGCGCGGGCAACCGCAGCAGCAACAAGTCGTCGGGTGAATGCGGCATGGGCGGCGTCTGTATCCGTATTCTGTGCGGATGAGATTCCGCAGAGACAAGCACAGATCAGAAGAATAGCTAATCTTTTCATCCTTCGAGCCTCCCGAATGCGCACGGCTATTCGGAATGTACCGGATGAATATCTGCGCAGCAAACAACGGGTGCCAGCGAAGTTACCAGGGCGCAGGACCGGGGGAGTGACTTCCATGACCGTCGAGGACGTGGTGCTCGCCTTCGTTGGCTGCATCGATAATCTTATAGGGGACTGGAACCTCAAAAAGAGATGAGGGTTGGTCGCGACGGCTGATCCTGGTCACCGTGGTCGTGAATTCTCCGGCCCAAGGATCGCGGTGCATACTACGCATTACGAGTTCCAGATCGGGTGAGAACCACTGCTCGCTGATGATGTCGATGGGACGGTCGTTGCCGATTTGTCCTGCCGGTAGAGTGGTGATAACGCGAGTTCCCTGTGTGCGAAAGCCAAGGATAGTCTGCTCGCCGAGGTTCTCGGTGCGAACGGGATTCGGTGCGGCTAGAAACGGCTGATCAATGCGCATGCTGGGCGCGCTTGCGTTGCCGGAATCGGCAGGCATGAACCCGGAGACGAGACTGTTGGACCCTGGGTTGGGAGCGGGGTCTTGCGAAGCGTGGTTATGGTGCGCCGTAAAAGCATGCAAACTCCAACGGGACTCACTGGACGACGCTGAAGGTACGGTAGTGGGGGCTGCTTGGTATGCCGTCTTAGGCTGAGGATTCGCAGGAGTTGTAGCGACTGCGACACTCGAAGTGGACTGGCTGGAATCGGGCGCAAGGAACGAATTGCCGCTTGATTGGGTGCTGAGGCGACCTACATAAGACGGACTCACCCCATTCAGTTCATAGCGATGCGCGACCATTTCCTGCGGGTCGAGGACGTATCCGTATCCAAGCTTGTGATCGACAATGGTGATGAAGGTGGACGCCGAAACTCCCGCAGGTAGGCCAGGAAGTGAGAGCTGCGATTCGCGCCGGATGCGGCCTTGGGTGTCGCGATAAATGCTGGAAGTGGTGGAATGTGAAATGCGGTTTCCGTCAGTGAAATTCTGATGATGTTCAGTGATGAATTCGGCAAACATGGGCTTGCCGGAGACTGACTGCGCCCCGAGCGGACTGGAGATTCCGAGCATCGCCGACGAAATCGAAATGGGCGGAGGCGCAATCTGCACAGTAATTGGAGGAACGCTGTCGTCTGAGATAGGAGCGGCCGAGGCTTGCTGTGACACGGCTGCAAGCGGCAATGCCATTGAACCCAATATAAGCGTCGCCAAGGCGAACGAAACCGAACCAGCGCGACTGGAATAAAAGTTCATTGCTGTAACTCCTGACTCATTCACAACACCTATCCAATTGGTACATCATTCAAGACGCGTCGTCCGTAAACTCATGCGAAAACCAAATACACGATACCGTTCACGGCATTGTGTCCAAGACCTCAGTGCACACTACAAAACACTAGTTTGCTACCCTGATGGCACGGGCAACGCCGTCCGGTCCAATCACAACTTCAGCATTTACGAAAGCATTGCCAACCGTCTGTCCGAGGTTGGGCTTGACCTGTCCGACCGGAACCTTGATATGTACAACCTGCATAGGGCCGGAGCAGACGACAGGATCACAGTACATAAGATTCGAATATCCAGGCCAAGTTGAACTGGCCGTTTGCGCTACGTTGCTGGCCGTCCCGGCATTCGTAAGATGGACGACCGGAGTCACGTTGGACGAAAGCTGCGTTTCCGGTGAATCGTAGCTCGGACGATCGGCAAAGGCTACCCCCGGACGTTGCGAACCGGATCGAACCGCCGTTGGCGTCGACTGAACCGGCGACGGATGAACTGCAGCTACCGCAACCTCGGCCTGAGACGCATTCGACTGGATTGAAGATGCCTGCGACGGCAATAAGCGGTTCGAATGCTGCTCGGGAGCGTTGACGACCGCGACACGACGCGAGCTTTCGGCAGAGGCACGCTGGGAGCTAACAGATTTTACTGGTGCAGTAGCCACGACGGGAGCATTCACCGAGGGGACGCCGTTCCACAAATGGACGGCTGAACCGAGGACCGCAAACACAACGGCAGCAGCAGCGGCACCAGTAAGCCAAGTGCGCGAAGCCCATATGGGAGTGAAACTGGCTCCTGGAAACGTAAGAATACGCGCCGTGGGCTCGGCAGAGATAGGCTCAGGGATTTCGGCACGACGCTCCTGAAGACGACGATAGGCAGCCATGACAGCGCGATCGGTGGCACGCGAGGGACCGGAAGGGGCTACGGCCGCGAGTTTACGAAGGCTGTTCTGCACAGTGGCACGGGCGCGATAGTGCGAGGTGCATCGTTCGCACTGGCTCATGTGCTGGCTCGCATCGGGATGAAGAATGCCGGAAAGCATTTCGTCGATATGAACGTCGAAATCATTACATCTCATAGCAGAAATCCTTGTATGAGTCCGCCAGCCTGTTTGCCCGAGGACTGGACACGGTGTTTTTCAAGTTTCTTAGCGAGCAGGCCATGTGCGCGATTAAGCCGGGAACGAATAGTCCCGATGTTGCAATCGAGCTGGACACTGGCCTCGGCATATGACATTTCACAGAGATCGCAGAGGACAACCGCTTCGCGGTAATGAGGGGGGAGTGACTGAACGGCCTCGCGAACCAAGTCGACAGTTTCGCCGCGAAGTACGTCGGCGATTGTGTCCTGTCCACTCTCAAGTGCAAGTTCGACTTCCTCACCCTGCTCATTCTCGGAGACCAGCGGCTCAGTGCGCCCTTGGGATCGATAGGCACGGCGGACGAAGTTGCGAGCAATACCGAGGAGAAATGAGAGAACCTGACCTTTGGACTCATCAAACTTGTCACCTTCCTCCATCAACGTGATGAAGGCATCCTGCGTAATATCTTCGGCGAGCGAAGCCGATCCGCTCATGTGCAAGGCAAACCGGTACACGTTGGACTTCAGTCGCTCGTAGAGCGCAGCAAAAGCGTCTTCGTCGCCGGAGATGGCTAGACGGAGGAGTTGCGGCTCCGAGAGAGTGTCAGTCAACGGCATCGAGCTCACGGCATTGCGGACAACCTGATGTCCTAACAGTATTACCGCCAAGGAACGGGATAGTTCCACAAAAAGTGAGATGCGCGCGAAATGGCCCCAGCTCTTGGACCGGTGGAGAGAATAGGAGAACCCTGAATACTCGCAGCATGAAGATCAGCGAGGCAGATTGTCGGTGCAATCGCCGTCATCGTCACGTCGGCTCAGAAAAGTGGCAGCCAAGATAAGAAGGTTCACAGAATTCACAAGCAGGAGCAAGGCTCCAAGTACAGAAGCCTTCCAGCCCTGGGCATTGTCATCGTCGAAATCCTGGTAGAAATCGCGGATTTGCTGGGCATAGTAGGCGACCAGTCCCGCGAAGATGACCACGACAAGCGAGCTTACCGTCCATGTGGCGGGCGAAGAATGAGACAGGAGGTTGACCGCGACGAGGATTACGCCTCCGGCGACAATCATGAACGCGGGCACCAAAGGATGAGCCAGATCGGCTCCAAAGCTGAATCCCCAGATTGCGGTGGAGGCGTACATGAGCGCGGCGCAGAGGAATGCAATAGCCAAAATCCCCGGATGGAGCAGGGCAGAAAACTCCATGGCGCAAAAACTCGCGTATGAAAAGAGCAGGACTGCGGCCGGAAGAATTGGGAGTTTCTCCACAAATCGACTGCAGAAGGCACCGATCAGGATCTGACCTACAAAGATTGCACGGACTAGAACGCGGAGGGTGACGGAACTCTGATCTATCCCTGTGTTCCCTATCAGTGAAGCGGAAACTGCTGCAGCCAAAAGCAACGCGCAGGCAGCAAGGGCCAGGGCTCTGGCTAGGACACGGCGGTACATCTGCTCCATTGCATCATTCAAAGGCTGTGCCGAAACTGCTGCGGATGACGGATACTCGTATCCATCAGGCAAAGCGTCAAGGAGTTCTGGATGAGGACCGAAGGCGATGCGATTTTCGGCAACGGGCAGGATACCGCACCCCTCGGGAATGGGAGGCAGTTGTCCGTGGGGCAGGCTGGTGTCCGTCATGCTATTGATTGTGCCGCAGGAAGGCTCAATGGGAAAGTCCCCAGAGGTACATGCGGCAGTTCTTTGTCCCAGAGCAGACTAGCTGGCGGGCCTGGGAATTATGTCGTCTCCATCAATATGGAATTGGGCAGAGCATTGATCGGAACCACAAATGACGGGAATGATCCCAGCCATCTGTTTCCGGGTGATCAGGCCGACGGTGGCACAGGAAGGACAGGCAAGAACGGCCCAATAAGGATCGCTTTCGTCGCCGGTTTCACCAGCGTTGTCGAGAACAAAAACGGTTCCGGGACTCATCTGTTCGGGGATCCACTGGGGGAGATAGTTGATCTCGACTATCATGTGTCACCTCCGCAGCCTCCGAAGAGACTGCCTGACTAGGTGCGGGCAGAGGTACGAGTTGAGCGAACCACCCGTACGGATTGAGAGCGCTTCTTCGAAAGCTGCGTTGCCTCGGGCTCGCTGGGAGCCATGACGCGCTCAAGGAGTGGGCCAATACAGATGGCCAACAGTGGCTGTTGAGTATCACGTAAGAGATCGATGACCCCTCGCTCGGAATCACAGAGGAAAACACTTTCACCATCGGTGAGCAGGTGCAGGCCGGGGCCGCGTGAAAGAAGGTCGGCGAGCCGGTGACCGAACTCCCGGCGCAACAGGTCAATCATTTTACGAACACGCTGGAGACTGAAGCCTCGGCGACGGAGATCGCAGAGAATGGCGAGTTCGGCCAAATCTTTTGGGGAGTACAGGCGACGATGTCCTTGGCGGGCAGGCACCACGATTCCCTGCTCGTCCCACCACTGGAGCTGACGTGGCGTGAGGCCGGTGCGCTCGGAGACTTGGCTAGATGTAAAGCTCTGGTCCATGGCTCAACCAAACCGAAATAGCCTGACATCGATTGCTAAGGAACAGGATACTGGTGTTTGTTTGAAACAAAACCGTACGGAAATGTTGCTTACGATCTTACGGCTGATTTTCTGGAAGTCAAGAGCAGAGTAGCTTCCCAGGAAAGAATCCGCACAGTGCAATCTGCTATTTTGTCTGTATGCGTTTGACAATCAACGGAGAAGAGCGGGAATACACTGCGTCCACTTTGGACGCTCTGATCGAAGAACTAGGCATGAAGGGCGACCGAGTCGCGGTGGAACTGAATCGTGAGATCGTGCCGCGAGGAAACTGGAGCGCTAGCAAACTGAAGGACGGTGATCGGCTGGAAATCGTCCATTTTGTGGGGGGAGGGAAGAGCTAGACCGAATCGCACTGGACGCGTTTCATCGGCTGGAAATCGGGGAGAACCAAAATCTCTACAGGAATCGCATGAGGTTGCCGATAGGGAGGGAGTAAAGCCGGAGTTGTCGTTCCGGTAAACTTTGTCTCTCGATTGGATCACGATGAAAGACTCCTTCCGACGTCGGTCCCGGCTCTTAGTTTTCGCTGTTTTGGCCACCGTTGTAACTGTCATTGTCCAAGCGCAGGTTGCCCCTGAAAGAAAACGTGTTTCTGTCGAGGCGTTTGACTACACGGCGGCGAGAACTTCGGTAAAGCAGGTTTTCGGCACCGATCAGAATATCGGACTCGGCTTTCAGGCCATGCTGACGAAGCGGCTTGATATGGATAGCAAGATAATTGTCCTTGCCGGACGCGATTCGGGCGCGCAGGGAATGACGGTTCAAAGCGCAGATGCGCGACTGGATGGCGATATTGCAGTTTTCGGCCATTACGAAGAAGCGGTAACGAATCGCGGAGACAAGTCGAAAATCGTCGATGGCGTGGGGCTGATTCGGCGTGCCTTTGGAGAACTGGCTTCTTCGATGAGATCCGAGAAGGCAGTTGCAGTTGTAGTCATTCATTATCGGCTCGTCGACCCAGAGACATCAGAGGTGATTGCTGCGGGCGAAGCTCGCGGCGACTCTTCGCGCAAGAGCAGCGGTTCTCATGGGTTTATGGAGGGCTATTCCGTCGGGACGGGTTTGAAGATCGATATGACCTCGCCGAACTTCGCGGACACTGCAATCGGCGAAGCGTCCGTGGAATGCGTAAACAAAATTGCATCCGCTCTTGTAATTCAGGTAGCAAAGCTTCCGGCGAGAAAGATCAACGTGAATGCGCGAGTAGCCTACATCAGTGGCGACTCAGTGACGATTAACGCAGGGGCCGATGCTGGCGTCGTTTCGGGGGATCGCTTTGAAGTGGTCCACTTGATCAGCGAGATTCGCGATCCGAAGACACACGAAATCCTCGGACTTGCTACGGAGAAAGTGGGAGAAATGATAATCAACGTTGTGAAGGCGAGAGTCGCAACAGGCGCTTTTACAGGGAGCGGCAAGCCCCAAGTTAGCGATCAAGCAAAGAAGTTATAGGCCAATCGACACCCACTAAAAAACGACAAGGGCCGCTCGAAAGTGAGCGGCCCAAATCTGCAATTACGGCTTGAAGCTGCGAGTTAGCGTTGCGGGTTAGCAGTAGCCGAAGGAGTCTGCTGTGGCTGCTGGGCCTCGGCTGGCTTCTGGTTCCCTGCATTCTGGGAGTCCATGTTGTTGGTCATCAGACGAACGTCGACGCGACGGTTTTCGGCGCGACCCTTGGCGCTATTGTTCTTCTCCACCGGAGCATCTTTGCCGAGCCCGATGATGAAGACCTTGTGCGCTGGCACGTTGTACTTGGCCGCCAGATACTGAGTGACGGCAGCGGCGCGGCGCTGGCTCAGTTCATAGTTATAGTTCGGATCGCCGACGGAGTCCGTGCGTCCCTCGATCTGGACGATGTAGCCCTTGACGTTCGGAATCTGCTGGCCGATTTCGTCTAGCTGTTCCTTATCCTTCTTGGAAAGATCAGCCTTGTTGAATGCAAAGTGCACAGCGGCTTCGCTGACTGGATGAAAATTATCGAGGTTAGCGACGCGGGCGGTAAGATCGTTGACGCCGTTATTAGCGTTGGATGCGAGTTGCTGAGCCTGATCGGCCGATTGACGTGCAGCAAGGGCCTTTTGATCAGCTGCTGAGGCGTGGGCCTCGACTCCCTGGATACCCTGCTGGCTGCGTGAGTCGACTTCACGGATGCCGCGAGTCGTCTGCGCGGTACGTTCATCCAACTCATCGATCTTGTTAATGACGGGGGTAACCTGCTGCGATACGTTTTTCTTGGTGGCGCAGCCTACGGTGAGTGCCATGGCGCCTACTACAAGAACTGGGAGGAGAAAGCGTTTCATCTAGAAGCTCCTTGAGCCCGGATTGCGGAATCGGGCAATCCGGAGTGAGTGTGCCCTGCTACATTCTGATGTGATAGAGAGCACGCGCGATGCCATGAAGAATCTATGTAGATTCATCAAGTTACGAAGTTTTACAGAGTCTTAGGGAGGAGATTCCTTCCGAGGTAGGTAAAAAATTCACAGTACTCAGGTGCGTGCAATAATTGCATTTCGGAGCCAGAGTCGGAGGTGGAACTCTGGGCGTGCTAAATCATGGACTTGCATCAGAAGATCAAAACAGTTCCCAGCGATCCGGGCGTATACCTCTACAAGAACGCTGAAGGCGAGGTCATCTACGTCGGCAAGGCAAAGAACCTGCGCTCTCGGGTGCGCTCGTACTTTGTGGAAGGTGCCAGCGAGAACGCGAAGACGGGAAGTCTGCTGCGAGAAGCCGTCGACATTGAATACATTGTCGTAGGGAATGAGCGCGAGGCTTTAGCGCTTGAGAACAACCTGATCAAGCAGAAGAAGCCTCGTTACAACATTCTTCTGAAGGACGATAAGACCTATCCGTATGTGAAGCTCACGGCTGAACGATACCCAAGGGTGTACGTAACGCGTAAGCTGCGCAAAGACGGTGGAACGTACTTTGGACCGTACTTCCCTGCAAACCTTGCTTACCGGATTGTCGATCTGATTCATCGCAGCTTTCTGATCCCGTCCTGCAAAATCGATTTGACTCGCGATCATGTTCGTCCCTGCCTGCAGTTTTATATCAAGCGGTGCCTGGGGCCTTGCGTAAAAGAGTTGACGACGCCAGATCTTTACTCTGAAGCCGTGAAGGACGTCAGGTTGCTGTTGGAGGGAAAACCTACGGAATTGTCGGGCTCTCTGCGTCAGCGCATGGAACACGCTGCGGAAGAGATGCAGTTTGAGATGGCGGCGAAGTATCGCGATCTGATCGTGACGGTGGAGCAGTTGCACGAGAAGCAGAGGATGGCTTCGGCTGAGGGCGACGACATCGACGTGATCAGCTATCACTGGGAAAACCATCTGCTCGCGGTGAACCTATTTCACATGCGCGGCGGGAAGGTGCTGGATCGACGCGAATTCTTCTGGGAGGATTTGGGCGAGTTGGAAACGGCTGTCGGTTTCGATGTGGGCGAGTTCTTTAGCGCGCTACTGAAACAGCTCTACCTGGATGCTCCCTACATACCTCGCACGATTTACGTTCCGGTGGAGTTCGAGGATCGCGAGGCCCTGGAAGAGCTGCTCAGCGAAAAACGAGGGTCGCGCGCCTACATTGACGTGCCGCAGAGGGGAGACAAGCGCTCGCTGATCGATCTGGTGGGGAATAACGCGAAGCAGTCCTACGACCAGCGGTTCCGTGTAATGAAACCGAAGACGGATGAGTTGAAATCTGTGTTGCAGGATGTATTTTTGTTGCCAGAGTTGCCGACACGGATCGAATGCTTTGATATTTCTCACATACAGGGTGCGGAGACCGTTGCCTCAATGGTGGTGTGGGAAGAGGGCAAGATGAAGAACGCGGATTATCGCAAGTTCATCATCCGCACCGTTGAAGGAATCGACGATTTCAAGTCGATGTATGAGGTTGTGACCCGGCGATATAAGCGGCTCCTGGAAGAACAGAAGCCGCTACCCTCGTTAGTGCTCATCGACGGCGGACTGGGTCAGTTGCATGCAGCGGCGCGTGCACTGGAAGAGTTGGGGCTCCCGACGCAAGCTGTGGCATCGATTGCGAAACGAGAAGAGATTCTGTATCTCTACGGACAGGAAGATGAGCCGATTGTTTTGGATCGTCACTCTCCGGTGTTGTTGATGATTCAGCAGATTCGCGATGAGGCCCACCGATTTGCCGTTACATTTCATCGGAAGCGGAGGCAAATACGGGATCACGCGACGGAACTGCGGGATGTTCCGGGAATTGGCGAACTGACGACGCGGAGATTGCTACAACACTTCGGTTCTCTGCATGCCGTAAAGCAGGCAAACTATGCGGCGCTGTCCTCGGTGGTGAATACAAAACAGGCAGAGGCTATATTGGAGTTTTTCAAGCAGAGCGAGACGACGTAATTGTCCGAACCCGTCATGCCAAGAGCTTCTTAGCTGACGGCGCTGTTCGGCAAGGCCTGCTGCGCCAAGTAAAGGGCGCCTTCGAAAGGCTGGCGACTACTGAGGCGGACACGAACCTCGGGGCGGTCGGTTCGGATGATGTTGCTGAAAACCTGGCGAATTCGGGGAGAGTAGACGAAGACTCCTCCGGTAATTGCCACTTCCATGCTGGTGCGATTTACCCATAAGCGACGCAGGACAATCTGAGCAACGCGTGCTAGTTCGATCCCGGCTCCGGTGATGATTTCGCTGGCGAGCGGATCGCCGCCGTCGGCTGAGGCAAGAACTACAGGAAAGAGGTCGGAGAAATCAGGTCGTGGATCTCGATGGCAGCGCTGCACGAGTTGCTCGCGGGTGACGATTCTCCAATGTTCCATGACTCCGGCAATAAGACTGCTGCTGCGTCCCATGTCGAGGGCGCGGAGACATTGGGAAATTGCGCGCTGGCCGATCCAGTGTCCCGACCCTTCGTCCGAGACCAGACGCCCCCATCCTCCGGAGCGGGCTAGTTCGCCGCGCTCATTGCGTCCGTAGGCAATGGAGCCCGTGCCTGAAATGCAGACGGCTCCGGCCCCTCCCGAAAACGCAGCTTCAAGGGCGATTGCGGTATCTCCGACTACCTGGATTGCAGCATTAGGAAGAAGCTCACTGAGAAAAGAATTGATCTGGACGGCAATATTGGGAGATGAGGCTCCGGCTACTCCGGCGCAAACGCTGGTGACAACCGTAGGGGAAACTCCGGCGGAAGACAACGCGCCTTGTACTGCTTCGAAGATGGCTTGTCGGGCGGGTTCACTGCCGACGGCGTTGATGTTGCAGCCGCTTGCTGTATGTGTCCCGAGCACCGATGTACCGTCCGATACCGCGGCGGTGGATTTGCTTCCGCCCCCATCAATCCCTAATACAAAAGACATCGTGCCTGTATTCTGACACAATCCTGATAGAGCAGATACGTAGTAGCACCACTGAGTTTATCCCCCTCTCAATAGAGGAAAATGGACGTGACCTTTTGGCACTAGGAACCAAAACAGAAGCAGCACATCCGGAGCTAGCAAGAAGGCTGAATGGCTGGCACGCAACGGCCATCGTGGTGGGAACGATTATCGGCAGCGGAATCTTTCTGGTTCCAGCGGAGATGATGCAGGCCGTGGGTTCGGCGCGGCTGGTGTACGCGGTTTGGATCGTGGGCGGGATCCTTTCCTTCTTCGGCGCGCTTACCTACGCAGAGCTGGGATCGATGAAACCTCAGGTTGGTGGCGAGTATGTGTTCATTCGCGACGCATATGGACACGCCGGAGGATTTCTATATGCCTGGACGTGGTTCATCATTGCCAAGCCCGCCTCGATTGCGAGCGTGACGGCGGGAATTGTGCGCGTGCTTGGAACCTTCTCTGGCATGGAGTTTTTGACGCACACGGCTTTCCATCTTGGCGTAACGATGACCTGGGGACAGGTGCTTTCGATTGGGCTGGCGGTGGCGATCTCTGCGTTGAACTATGTGGGAGTGCAGTGGGCGGGAAATTTCCAATTAGTGTTTACGCTGCTGAAAGTCGCGATGGTGCTGGCGATTGTGAGTTTGTGCTTTGCCTTTCATGGCGGCAGTTGGAATAACTTTCTGGGCGAGGTCACCACGGCGCAGCACGGGATTGCTGGCTTTATGGCCGCGCTGGTTGCGGCGCTATGGGCCTATGACGGGTGGAACGATCTCAACATGGTAGCCGGAGAGGTAAAGCATCCGGAGAAGACAATTCCTCTGGCTCTGATCGCGGGAGTTGCGATTGTCGGGGCGCTCTACATGATGACCAACGCTGCCGTGCAGTATGTGTTACCTGCGAGTGCCGTGGCTGGATCGCAACACGCGGCAAGCGACGCAATGCGGATCGCCGTGGGAGCGGGTGGAGCAGCACTGGTCGCAGCAGGAATGGCGATTTCAATGCTCGTAACACTGAACGGTACGGTTATGAGCGGAGCGCGGGTTCCCTATGCCGTGGCGCGCGATGGCTACCTGTTCCCTGCCCTGGCGAAAGTCCATCCGCGATTTCACACTCCGACCGTGGCGATTGTGGTGCAGTGTGCGTTGGCAATGGTGCTGCTGGAAATTTCGGGAAAATTCCGCGAACTGTTTTCCCTTGCGATCTTTGCGGAATGGCTGTTTTACATGATCGCGGCGAGCACTATCTTTGTCTTTCGCAAGCGCGAACCGGGCGCCGTAAGGCCGTACAAGACATGGGGATATCCGGTGGTTCCCGCTGTATTCGTGCTGGCTTCCGCAGTCCTGCTCTATTACACCTTCATGGATAACCTACGTTTGTCATTGGGCGGCGTGGTTGTGATCGTTGCTGGCCTTCCTGTGTATTGGTATTTCGCACGAAAGAAAGACGAGCAGGAGTAGATCCACGCTGTGACACCACGACCGGCAGAGCTAATCATCCTTAGTGTTTGGAGCAGATTCACGATAGCAATACTGGTATTCGCCTGGGCGCTCGGCTCCAATTGGGACCGCAGCATCGAGTGGCTTGAGAACGATACGCTCTCGATGATCTGCGGATTGCGGCGCAGGTTGGAAGATGCCGTGATACTCCCAATAGTTATAGTCGCCGTTCAGAAACTCAATCATGGAATTAGCTGGGGAGAAAACGTATTCGCCCCCACCATGGGGACGATAGCTTTCGTAGTGGCCAGTTCCGGTCAGAGTAAGAGTTCCGGCAGGAAGATGAGCGAAGCCACCGGCCCAGCAACGGTAGACGCCAGCAGGCGGTGCACCGGGGCCGATGTAGCTTACGGGCGCAGTGTGTTTACATGATGAAAGCAGTAACAGCACAACAACAATCGAGGTTAGATCAGACTTCGACAATGCACGGCTCTCCAACAGCTTAGGATGGCGTGCGGATTGGCTAAGTTGCTATTGCCTGCTGGATGTCCCTTCCGCAAGCCACCGTGAGAGCGTATCTTTAGGCGACCACCGCGTGGCGACCGGCGCGAAGTTTGTCGTAGATCTTGATGTATTCGCGAGCAGCGACTGTCCACGAAAAATCGCGTGCCATGCCGTTACGCATCAACTTCTGCCACTCTTCGGGCTGGTGGAAAACGGCGAGGGCGTTTTGTACGCAGCCTAATAGGGCTTCGGGAGCGTATTCGTGAAACTTGAAGCCTGTTCCCTTGCCGGTGCGGGGATCGTAATGCTCAATGGTATCGTCTAGTCCGCCCGTGGCCCGGACGACCGGAACCGTACCGTACTTGAGTGAGTAAATCTGGTTGAGCCCACAGGGTTCATATCGCGAAGGCATAAGGAATAGGTCTGAGCCAGCCTCGACACAGTGCGCCATTTCATTGTCATATCCGACCTTGACCGCGAACCGGCCCGGATACTGGCGAACAAGGCGGCGGAAGAGATCTTCGAAATCCTTATCTCCAGAGCCAAGAACGCAGACATTTACGTCCTCATGGGCCAGACGGTCAGCAGCGAGTGCTATCAGATCGAATCCCTTTTGTGCCGCAAAGCGCGAGACAATTCCGATGACGGGCGCGGTAGACTTCGGATCCAACGAGAAGCGACTCAACAGGTCGCGGCGGCACTCCTGCTTGCCTTCTAGAGATTCAGGAGAGAAGTGAGCGGCAATGTAGGGGTCTGTTGCGGGACTCCATTCGTTGTAATCGACACCATTCAGGATTCCCGCGACATTCGGATTCCGGCTGCGCAGAACTCCTTCGAGGCCGAACCCAAACTCTACGGTTTGGATTTCCTGTGCATATCTGCGGCTGACCGTGGTGATGAAGTCCGAATAGGTCAGGGCTCCCTTGAGGAAGTTCACCTTGCCGAAAAATTCGAGTTTCGTAATGGTGAATAGGTCCCATGGAAGCATGAGGAGCGGCAGCGTGTCCGGAGAGAATATTCCCTGGTAGCCCATATTGTGGATGGTGAAAACCGTAGGAATCTGATAAAGCGTGGGGTCCTCGTCGTAAAGAGTGCGAAGAAGAACCGGGATGAGTGCAGTTTGCCAGTCGTGGCAATGGAATATATCGGGAACGCCGAGAATTTTCGATGCTTCTATCACCGCGCGGCAAAACAAGGCAAAGCGCTCAGGATTGTCATGGTAATCGCCCAGAGGCGTGCCGTAGAGAGCATCGCGGTCGTAGAAGGGTGGATAATCGATGAAATAAAACTGCACCCCGTGCTGCTGGCCTCCGTCGAGCACTGAGCAGAAACGATAATGGTCATCAAACGGTACAGTAATGCTGGCAATCACTGTACGTGGATCCTTAAGATGGGTCTGCCTGTACAGTGGCAGGTACACTGTAACCTGATGACCGAGTTCAGCAATGGCACGCGGCAGGGCTCCTACGACGTCGGCTAATCCTCCGGTTTTTGAATAAGGGACACACTCGGATGCGGCGAACAGAACGTGCACTGGACCTCCCAAAGAACTTGGACGGAAGTTGGATGCGCGGAGTTTGAGAATGGAACACGCACAACCGTGAAGTCTATCGGGCAGAACGAAAGGCGGTCAAACTTGGCTAAGGTTTTGTTGAATCGAGTTGTAAGTACTAGAAAGCCAAAACTGGGACAGAACTTTCTGGTGGACCTGGATGCCATGCAGCGCATCGTGGACGCGCTGGGTCCCATTTCAGAGACGACAGTCGTCGAAATTGGGCCGGGAGAGGCCGCACTCACCGAATTGCTTGCGAAACAGGCAGGCCGGTTGATTGCCGTCGAACTGGACCGCGTGTTGGCCGCGCAACTGCGCATGCGGTTTACGCCGCTGACGAACGTCGAGGTTCTGGAGGCAGACATTCTGCAGGTTGATCTGGGAACGGTACTGGGCTCGACTCCCGGACCGCTGCGCGATCTCCGTCCTACGGGGCTGTTTAAAGCGCAGGTCGTGGGAAACTTGCCCTACTACATCACAACTGACATTCTGCTGAAGCTATTCGCGGCAGGTGACCGAATTGAGAACCTCGTGCTGATGGTGCAGAAAGAAGTGGCGGATCGAATCGCCGCCGCTCCGGGAACACGAGATTACGGTCTACTTTCGGCCACGGCTCAGATGTATGGCACGGTGCAGAAGCTATTCGAATTGGGACCAGAGTCGTTTGACCCGCCGCCGAATGTGCGGTCAGCCGTGTTCCGAATGAAAATGACTCCGCGCTTTGAGGAACTGGGCGTGGACGAACTGGGCTTTATCGCGTTTCTGAAGGTGATGTTTGCACAGAAACGGAAGACCGTAAGTAATAATCTGAAATTGGCCTACGATAAGCCGCTTGCCAAGGACGCGCTGCTACGAGCAGAGATTGCGCCGACAACACGGGCCGAAGCGATTTCGCTCGAAGACATGGCGAAGCTGTATCGCGAGCTGAAAAAATAGGTGGGACGATGAACGAGGTTCGAGAAGCGGCCGTGGCCGGGCAGTTTTATTCCAATGACAAAACGGAGCTGCTGCGCGATGTTCAAGGGTTCTTAGGGCGCTCGGTGAAAAAGATTCGAGCACTTGGAATCATCGCGCCTCATGCGGGCTATATCTATTCGGGAGCTGTTGCGGGAGCGGTGTATGCGAATATCGAGGTCCCGCGAAAGGTGATCGTTCTCTGCCCCAACCACACAGGCCTCGGAGAACCGCTCTCCATTACGAGCGCGGGCAGTTTTCGCACACCTCTGGGTGACGCGCGGGTTGACCAAGCGTTAGCCGAGGCGCTGAAGAAGGCCTTTCCGCTGCTGCGAGAAGACGCTTCTGCTCAAGTACGCGAGCACGCTGTCGAAGTTCAGCTCCCATTCCTGCAAGCAGTCCGAGAGGACTTGCTGTTTGTGCCGATCACAGTGGGAACCGGGCAGTTTGAGGTACTGACGGCGTTGGGCGTGGTCATGTCCAAGGTGATTGCAAAGTGCGGCGAACCAGTGTTGATGGTTGCCTCCAGCGATATGAATCACTACGAAGACGACGTGGAGACCCGAGTAAAAGACGCTCTTGCGATCGAACAGGTACTCGGACTGCAACCCAAGGGGCTATTCCAGACAGTAATCGGCCAGAAAATTACAATGTGCGGATCCGGTCCGGCAGTGGCGATGCTTACGGCTGCGCTGCGGTTAGGCGCGAGGTCGGCAGAGTTGGTGAAGTACGCTACTTCGGGAGATGTCTCTGGCGATAAATCGAAAGTGGTGGGGTACGCCGGGATCACCGTAAGCTAACCACCGTAAAAGTAAAAAGGCGGCCGGAAGAATCCGACCGCCTTTTGCTTGACTCAATCACCGATGCCCACCGCCACCACCGCCATGGGAACCGCCACCGCTGAATCCGCCTCCGCCGTGGAAGCCACCGCCACTGCTGACCGTACCGCCACTACTATGCGAAGCTGCGCCAGAACTGACGCTCGCGTGCGGAGCAACCACCGCAGGCGGAGTGGAGACGCGCTCTGCGCCGGACGGCCCGAGTACCGCTTGGGTGGTCCCAGAGTAACTATAGGTGCGCGGAATCGCGGTCCCCTGAGCCGTACGAGATGCGTAGCCAATCGGGGGACGGTGAACTTCATAGCCGTTGCGTCCAGGACTGGCCCCCCTCAGCGAATAGGACCCCGGACGTCCAACAATGGACGGACCGGAACGTAGTCCGACCGAGCCGGAGATTGAGCGAGAGGATGGGCCGACACGTTCGGCTGATCCTCTCGCCAGATTTCCCCCTACGAATCCTTGCGCAGAGCCACCGCGTGGCGTTGACCCGGTGCGTGCTGCATTGAGTTCACCTGCTGAGCTCGGCCCGTGCAAGGCGCCGGGAGCATGGGTAACGCCGATGGCTCCGACAGCCAGGTGCGAACCGGCTACTGCTACCGTTCCATGGTCGACGCGGGCGGCAGGCGCATGAGGCCCGGCCCAGTTGTTCGCCGGATGCCCGGTCCAACGGGGCTGCGGATGCCAACCGGGGCTACCGGGAAGATGCGGACCATGTCCACCTTGTCCAGGACGCCACCACCAGCCGCGCCCGCCAATGTAGCACCAGTCTCCATAGTAGAAAGGTGCCCACCCCCAAGGATATCCAGATACGAACGTCCATCCCCAACCAGGGTAGTAGCTCCAGGCACCGTAGCCGAAGGGATCCCAATCAGTGCCCACTCCGTTGGGCTGCCAAGCCAGGCCGTAACCAGGAAGATTGTCGTAGGTACCGTAGTAGCCAAGATCTGCAACGCCGGACGAGTCAGAATTGTCGCCCGCAGTAGGCTGCACGGCAGTCGAAGCATACTGGTCGTTGTAGGTATTACGCTGCTGATCCCATGCGTCTTCAGGCTGGGGAGGAACCGTCTCCTGACGAGCAGCACTCTCGGGCTGTCCGAGAATGTTGTTGTAGGTCTCTCCGCCGCGAATAGTGGAGTTTGCGCTACCGTTCTGAAGACTCACTTCGCCATCAATTACCGAAAGCGAGGCCACCTGCTGATCTACCTTGAAGCGCAGATGTGAGGGCTGGGTGATGGTAAAGGATTCGCCGGTAGAAGCGGTGATGCTAAAATCGTCGTTCCGGTGAAGTAGAGCACTGACGTAGACCATGCCGGAATCTACTTGGATCACATTGACCGGGGCGCCATCTTTCGCAGAGGAAAGCTCGCTTACCGTGATTTGCGCCGGGCCGACCAGCCGAACGCTGCTTCCATCCTCCAACTCAAGCTCCGCTTTGGAATTCTCGGCGGCGTAGATGCGCGCTCCACCGATCACAGGCATATTGTTGAGCGCCTGCTCCCAACCATCTCCAGCATTGCGATCAATCTGCACGTCCCCTTGGGCGAGGCTGAGACGTACTATCCGGACGCCAGTTCCAAACGCAGACGAGACTGTCAGGGCAAAGACCACAAAGGTAAGACAGGCGAACCTTAGGAGCCGAACTCTGTTGCTGATCATAGCGGCACTCCTGCTGTACCTAGTATGAACTCTAATGATGCGAAGAAGATTCGGTAAAAATCAGATTATTTCTGTTGCGACGAAGATTGGAGCATGTGGCGTGCTCGTTGACGGGCGATATTCATGACCGTCGGGTCATCTGCAATGCGCTGCAGGACAGGTTTCAGTATCTGCGGCTCCGGAAACCCCTGAAACGATAACCGCTCTTCTGCTCCCCGAAGAGCGGAGTCGAGCGACAACTTATCAAAACGCAACTTACATTTCAGAATCTCGGAAAGCTCAATACTCTGAGAAATTCCGCTCATGAGCTCCGTCACTTTAACAAGTTCTGGCGAGGATGAGTAGTTATAGGAAATGGTAGAAACAGTCCCGGTAGGATCCTGATATTGCAGAGTCTTGGTCCCGGTGAACGCAACTTTAGTCTTGTCCAAGGTCCCCTGAAACCGAGGAAGCACGGGGGCTGCAGAGAATACCAACTGGCGGGAGGCTGGCGATAGTGTAAAGCTAAATTCGAACGGCTCTGGAGCGGAATCCTCGGCGGTGGCGGGTTCTGGCGGATGAGCCAGGGATCGGTACTTAGCGCTGCCATCCGACTGAATGACCAGCGTGAACCATTGGGGGTCGGCGGCCGGCCAGCGCTGCTCAAAAGTGACCTGCGCGCCCGGAGGAATCGTCTGCGACTGTGAGAAAAGAGCACATGTTGCGAGCAGAATCCAGGTGAGACAGAGCGTCTTCATTCGTAGAGGTTCATTCCTTCAACTCTTATGAGTCGTCGCAGCTTGTCGCAATAGAGTAGCCGCCGTGTGAATGTGGCAGATCGCAATCGCCAAGGCATCCGCGGCGTCGGCGGGCTGGGGAAGCGAGTCTAAATGGAGCAGGCGAGCTACCATGACCTGTACTTGCGACTTCTCCGCGCGACCATAGCCGACCACGGCAGACTTGATGGCCAACGGCGCATAGGCAACTACCGACAGACCGTGCTGAGCGGCGGACATCATCGCAACTCCACGCACGTGACCTAGCTTAAGGGCGCTCTTGGCATTTACCGAATAAAAAACATCCTCAATTGCAACCACCTCGGGCTGATACTGTCCGATCAATTCCGAGAGCCGGTCGTACACCTTCTTTAAGCGCAGTTCCAGAGCTTCGCGCGGGTTTAGCCGGATCGCTCCGGTAATGAGGCAGGTGAGCGAACGCGCTTCACCCTCCACCACACCGAAACCGGTGTACTCGCCTCCGCAATCCACACCCAACACTCGCATGCTGGAAGTTTAGCCCAAAGCGGGCAGCGAGTGGGGCAAAATCAGCCAGGGACAGCGCACATACGGCACAACATTCTCACGAAAAGGTAGATTGCGATGGTCCGACTCTTAATCCCATTGTTTCCCTAAGCTTGGTATGCTGTTTAGCACTACGGGATGAGACTTTTGCGGCAGTCCTGTATCCAAGGAGAGAAGATGGAACTTCTTTGCCGGCGTATTTGCCTGATCGCATTTGCGGTGTTGCTGGCTGCCAGTGTTGTGGCGCAGAACAGCCCGTTGAGCGAACGTGTAGTGGACTATCAAATTACTGGAGACTACAACGCAAGAACGCACACACTTGACGCCACTGAAGTTCTCACCTATACGAACCGCACGGGCACGACGCTCGACAAATTTCCCTTCCACCTGTACCTGAATGCGTTTCAGCCTAAATCCACATGGATGACGGAAGCCGAACGCACAGGGCAGCGCGATTCTGAGAAAGGCGAGCCGTGGGAAGACAAGCACTCCGGCTCAAGCGAAGTGAAATCGCTGGAAATCGTGGGAAGCGGCGACGTTACGAAGCAGATGAAATTTGTCGCTCCCGATGATGGAAACACCGATGATCATACGGTCTTTGAAATCGCGCTTCCGAAACCACTGCCGCCGGGGCAGAGCGTGCAGTTCCGCATTCATTTCGTGGCGAAGTTCCCAGAAGTCGTGGCGCGCACCGGATACAAGCGCGACTTCCTGATGGCCGGCCAATGGTTCCCAAAGGTCGGAGTTTGGTGGAATGGCGCGTGGAACTGCCACCAGTTTCACGCATCGACAGAATTCTTCGCTGATTTCGGAACCTATGATGTGAAACTGACGCTTCCAGCAAAGTGGAACGTAGGCGGCAGCGGAGTTCAGACCGGAGCTAAGGACAACGGCAACGGCACCCAGACTGTGAGCTTCCATGCCGAGGATGTACACGACTTCGCGTGGACAGCCGATCCAACGACTAAGGTTGTCGAAGACTCGATCAAACTCAGCGGCGGCACGGTAAAAATTCGAATGCTGATGCAACCTGGACACATGGGCAGCGCCGGTCGTTACATGGATGCGCTAAAAGGTACCATGCGCAAGTTCGACGAGTGGATTGGTCCCTACCCTTATCCGCAGATCACGGTGGTCGATCCTCCTCACGGCGGAAGCGGGGCGGGAGGAATGGAATACCCGACGCTGATTACAGCGGACACAAGCTGGTGGGTGCCGAAAGCTCTGCTGGAGCCTGAAGCTGTGGTGGAGCACGAATTCGGACACCAGTACTGGTATGGCATGGTGGCCACAAATGAATTTGAAAATGCTTGGATGGATGAGGGAATCAATCAATACACCGAAGCCAAGATCATGGACGCTCTATACGGCAAAAACACTTCGAACATCAACTCTCGTATAGCGACCATTGGTGAGCGCGGAACAGACCGCGCAAGCTATGTGCCAACAGCAGACCGTGATCCCTTGTCGCGTCCGGCATGGTTGTATGTGGATGGCAGTTCGTATGGGGCCACTACTTATTCAAAGACAGCATTGATGATGTTGACACTGGAAAATTTGATAGGCGAAAAGAATGTCCTCCATGGACTGCATGTTTACTTCGATCGCTACAAATTCAAACATCCCACGCCTGGGGAATTTACGTCGACGATGAACGAAGCCGTCGGGCAGAATCTCGACTGGTACTGGAAGCAAGCAATCTACGGGACCGAGACCTTAGACGATCGCATTCTAAGTGCTGGGTCCGAGCGATTGGACTGGTACAACAAGGCAGACGAGAAGAAAGGTGTCACGGTTTATCACAGCGAAGTAACTGTGCATCGACGCGGCACATTCGACCTACCTGTAGTACTCGAAGCGAAGTTCGACGATGGATCAACAGTCCTCGAACGCTGGGACGGTAAGGATCGTTGGCACCGCTTTACGTGGGATAGCAAGGCCAAGCTGGTTTCAGCGGAAATCGATCCGGACCACGGAAACCTCTTGGATCGAGACCCGTTCAACAATAGTTGGACCGAGAAGACCGATCGCCGCGCGACAGGCAAACTCGCTGGTTACTTTACTTTGCTGACGCAGTGGATGGCACAGATGCTGAGCTGGCTGGCTTAGGAGAGGAATACGATGAACGGAAGCGTGCGTAGTTCGGCAGGATTGGTATGGCGTCATCAACGGCTGGTCTGGTGGATCTTTGTCGTAAATCTAGTGCTTGCATGGCTCAGTTCGCTGCCAACGCGAATGACTCTCCGTTCAGTGTTGGACCGCAGCATGGAATCCGCAAAGCTGGTAAATGGATTCGATCTCAGCACATTGCTTCTGATGCTGGAACGCCCGGATATTTCCACGCGCGGGTTGGTTCCGGCCGCGATAATGGCTTCGGTGATTTTCCTCACATATCTGGTATTCATCGACGGCGGCGTGTTTACAGTGCTTCTCGATGATAGGAAGCTAAGCAGGGCGGAGTTTTTCGAAAACGCGGGACTGTTTTTCTGGCGGATGGTACGCCTGACTCTGAGTTCACTGGTGCCATTTGGATTGCTGGCCGCAGCATATAGCGGAATGACTAACTATGCTGACAAGCTCGCGGACAATGCGTCCCCGGATCGTCTGGGATTTTTCGTGAATGTTGCTAGCGCGCTGGTGATTGCAGTTGCAGCGCTGTTCGTGCGCATGTGGTTCGATCTGACGCAGGCACGCGTAGTGCGCGACAACGAACGCAGGCTTGCCGCAGCTCTGTTGCGCAGCCTGAAGCTTGCGTTTCACTCTGGCCGACTTTTTGCCAGTTACATTGGGATTGGATTGTTTGCGGCAGCTACGTTCAGCATTGGCGCCGGAACGTGGGTGTTTCTTCCGCATCGGGCAATGGGTGCGAGCTTCGTTCTTTTGGAGTTGGTTACTATCGCCCAGATCGCATCGCGAATTTGGTTGAAAGCCGCGAGCGCACGCTGGGTTGCGTTGCTGCCGGGAGAAGCAATTCTTCCGATGGTGCCTGTTATCCCGGCTCTGGTCGAGGAAACTCCAGCGCCGGTACCCGTGGATGTACCGCCCACGCCCGAAACGGCGAATTAAGTACTGGAATTCGAAGGCTTTGCGCAGTCTTCCATATCGCCCTGTAGTTTCTTAACGGCATGAGGAATGGCGGGCCAGATTGCTTCTAGATTCTCCACGGCTCCGGCGGGGCTGCCTGGAAGGTTGATGATCAGCGCGCGTTTGCGGATCCCGCAAACGGCGCGTGAGAGCATGGCGTACGGCGTCTTCGTCAGGCTTGCTGCGCGCATGGCCTCGGCGAATCCGGGGACGGTGCGATCGAGGATTTGCAGCGTAGCTTCGGGCGTGACATCGCGAGGAGAGAGTCCCGTTCCGCCGGTAGTAACGATCAAATCTGCGGCAGCGGAATCTGCCCACTGTTGCAAAGCGCTTGCGATGAGAGATTGCTCGTCGGCAATGATGGCAGTTGCGCTGATCTCAAAACTGCGCTGAACGAGCCAATCAGAAAGTGCAGGCCCGCTCAGATCAATGCGTTCGCCCCGTGAACCTTTATCGCTGATAGTTAGGACTGCCGCTCGCATGGCTACTTACCTCTTCGCCTCTAAACTCTAAACCATCCCTGGGCCTGCAATCTGCAACAGTTTTAAAGGCTGGCGCAAAAAAGCGGAGAACTGATCGCCCTCCGCTTTTTAATGTTTACTGCTAATTTCTACTTGGTTATGATCTTTACCTTCTCGATGGTTCTCGGAGGAGGCGTCATTCCGGAAAGGACTTTACCCTGACCTGGCCCTTCGAGCTTCTTGCAGGGTTGTTTCTTGCCTGCTAGATGCAGGTAATCCAGCACAAGCTTGCGCTTAAGAAGCTGGATCGCCTTGCCGGGATCGACACCCTTGGGACAAACTCGCGAACACTCACCAGCATAGTGGCAGCTGAATGCTCCACTGTCTCCACCTGCAACTTCCGTGCGAATCTTGAAGCCTTCGTCCCGCGAGTCGGCGTTGTAGCGTTGCAGAGCCGTCAGAGGCATCGGTCCAAGGTAACGCACGTCGGTTGCAAGGGTCGGACAGGCTCCCATACAGCATCCGCACTTAATGCAGTAAGTAAACTGCAAATACTCTTCGAGTTGCTCAGGCGACTGGTAGAACTCACCCTTCGGGCTGTTGAGTTCGGCTTCGTCGCGGATGATGTGGGGCATGACCTCGGCATGCTTGTCGAACATCGAGAGCAGATCCGGGACGAGGTCGCGAATAATTTCGAAGTTGGGCAGCGGACCGACGGTGATGTCCTTCTGCGAGACATGCAGGATCTGAGTATTACAGGCCAGCGTCGGGCTGCCGTTAATCAGCATTCCGCAAGAACCGCAGATGCCCATGCGGCAGGAGTAACGCCAGACCAGAGTGGCATCAAGGTTTTCTTTGATCCAGTGCAGTCCATCCAGGACGGTCATGCCATCCGCCACGTCCACCTTGTACGTTTGGATGTAAGGCTTCGGGTCCTTTTCCGGGTTATAGCGCGTTACGTGGAAATTGATCTGCTTTGTTGCTTTAGGTTCCGCCATGACTAGCTATTCCCTCCCGCGAGCGCAACAGTGTGTGCCGCCCATGCCGCCCAACTTCCAAGTCCGAAGAGTCCTAGTCCGACGAGAACCAGCACGACCGTTACGGCCTTCGCCAATGCGGGCTTCAAGCTCAATTCAAGGAGAATGGTCCGGAGACCGTAGAGACCGTGGTACAGTCCCACGCCGAGCAGAAGAATGTTGCTGATGGCGAAGCAGATTTTGCTGTCACGCCACTGGCTGTTTTCGATGGAGACAGATTCAGTCCCATGAGGAGAGAACAGATGTACGGTTCCACCCATGTGCATAATTACCATGTGCAGGCCGAGCAGGATGAGAAGCACTACTCCGGCGGCCATGTGCCAAGTCCAATATTTCGTTCCGTTGCTCATCAGTTCTCCTACTTCGCCATGCCCAGGAAGTTGTATCCGCCAACCAACAGAAATACGAGTGCGAGCAACATTGCCACGATCAGCAATGGGCGCTGCACTCCGACTGAGGTCTTATAGGGATAAATCGGCTCGATCGGCTTTCCAACTGCAAAGCCAAGTTCTACGAGCACGAGGCGGAGTCCATTGAACGCGTGGAAGGCAAAAGCCGCAACCACACAAAACTCACCGAGCTTGAAGATAGGCTGATGGAAGAAGCCATTCCCGACCCACATATAAGTTCCCGTGACGCGCAGGCTGGTAACAAACGTGTGCATTAAGAGATAGAGAAGAATACCCAGTCCGGTAAGGCGATGGAGGATGTAGGCATAACGTTCGACGCCCCAGCGTCCGCCTCCCAACCAGCCCCACACACCTAACCGATTATCGTGCCTTTTAATTTCAGCCATTTCGGCCTCCGTCTTATAAATCGTTATGAATAATCTTGTTTAATAACGCCACTAGTATTTGCGTTCGACCGGCTTCCACTTGTTAATGGTTACAGGCTTGTATTCAAGACGCGGCGTGCCACCGGTGTGATAGACCATCGAGTGAGCGAGGAACTTTTCGTCGTCGCGAGTCGGGAAGTCAGTGCGAGAGTGTCCGCCACGAGATTCCTCGCGAGCTAGCCCTGCCATGAGCAGAACTTCGGCCAACTCCAGCATGTTTTCGGTTTCGAGAGCCTGAATGAGATTCGTGTTGTAGATACGGCTCTTGTCCTCGACGCGAATATCCTTGAAGCGCTTGCGCAGGTCCAGAACCTTGTCGAGACCCTTCTGCATGGACTCGCCCGTGCGATAAACGCCCGCGTGCTGATCCATGAGGGTGCGGAGTTCGCGACGAATAACCGCAGGATTCTCTTTACCCTGATGCTTGAGAAGTCCATCGAAGATGCGCTCTTCTTCCCTGTTGGCTTTCGCTTCCGGAACAGGGCTGAGTACGGGATCGGTTGCGAGGTACTTGGAAATCTCGCCTCCGGTAATTCCGCCCCAAACGAGGCACTCAGCAGTAGAGTTGCATCCCAGGCGATTGGCTCCGTGCATCGAGTGACAGGCAACTTCTCCGGCAGCCCAGATGTTTTCCACCTTCGTGCGACCGTTGATGTCGGCTTCAATGCCTCCCATGGAGTAATGCGCCACAGGACGAATAGGAATCAACTGGGTGATCGGGTCCAGTCCGAGGAACTTGATGCAAACCTCACGAATCAGGGGCAGACGCTTGTTGATAACGTCGGCTCCGAGGTGGGTAAGGTCGAGGTGAATATAATCGAGACCATCCTCGCCTTTGAATCCGCGACCTTCGAGTATCTCTGTCATTTCCGAGCGGGAGACGATGTCACGCGGCGCAAGTTCCATCATCTTGGGCGCGTACTTTTCCATGAAACGCTCGCCGAGGCTGTTGCGGAGATAGCCGCCTTCACCACGACATCCTTCAGTCATCAGAATTCCCGAGGGCACGAGACCTGTAGGGTGGAACTGAAGGAATTCGGGATCTTCCATGGCCAAGCCCGCACGGAAGGCAATCGCTTGTCCATCACCGGTCACGGTCTGTGAATAAGTGGTGAATCCGTATAGGTTTCCGAGGCCGCCAGAGGCCATCAGGAGAGCCTTGCCGCGAATGACCTGAAACTGCCCTGAAGGTGCATCGTAAAGAGTGAGTCCGGCGAAACGGCCGTCTTCAATGAGCAGAGAAGTTACGAAGCCCTCGTCATACCGCTTGAAGTTGTTGTACTTCACGAGAGTGTCGTAGAGAGCCTGCATCTCAAAGAAGCCGGTCTTGTCGGCAGCCATGCAGGCGCGAGGATAGGTGTGTCCGCCAAAAGGACGCTGCATAATGCGTCCATCTTCGCGACGTGACCAGGGCACGCCCCAGTGTTCGAGGCGGCGGATTTCATCCGGAGAGGTTGCGACAAAGCGCTCCACTACATCTTGATCAGCCAAAAAGTCGGATCCTTTGATGGTGTCCCACTCGTGGAGATCGAAGCTGTCGCCCTCTTCTGTGCGCATCACTGCGCCGGTGCCACCCTCGGCGCAAACCGAGTGCGCGCGCATGACCTGCACCTTGGAGATGATGCCAATATCCGCTTTTCCTTTGGTTTGAATGCTGATTTCGACCGCTGCCCTCAGTCCCGCGAGGCCGGTTCCCAATATGAGTACATCATGGATGATTTCCTGCATGCTTCCGGTGTTCCTTTCAAACCACTCCCCGGCTGTACAAGGCGTACAACAACCTCCGAGGTTAATTGAATAAAGAAAAGAACATGCTATTCCATCAAAAGGGAGGCAGTATGTGAGGTATGTCTCATTCGTCGGTGAATCGAAACATTGGGGAATGAAAACGCCCGAGCGGCGAAATTTTCCAAAACAGATAGCAAATAGAAAGCGGAATCAATTCCACGGAGAAAGCTGGATTGATTCCGCCTGAAATTCCTCATGCGAGAAGCCATCTCGCAAACTAGCTAAGTCTTCGGATTACTAGAGGGCACCGTCTGCTGGACACTTTCCGCTTCTTCTTCCAGCACCTCTTTGATCGAAGGCTCCTCTTCGCTGGTGGCAGCAGACTTTGATGCTTCATCTTTTCTGTCGGAGCCTTTGCGCTGGAACAGAAGATCAATTCTGTAACCTGCAGTTGCGGCGGAAGTTACGGCCTCCGTGACAGCCATGCTGATCTCCTGAATCCGTCCTGGCGCGGGTGCAGTTTCAGCCGCTAGTTTGAACAGAAACGGGAGTTGGAGCCACCAAATCAACTCCTCGTACGACTCCTTCACAAAATAAGTATTTCCCTCGGCATCATGTGCTCCAGTGAGCCACACGACATCCGGGTCTTGCCACAGGGCGGGCGAGACTACGGGAATAAGCTCCTGCGGAGTGACAGGAGAGCCGACTACACGCTTTGTCCGGAGATCGTCCACCTCGGACCGCTCCGGAGCAAAAATCTTCGCTTCGATCAGCAAAGCCACTTTGATCCTTGCCGCAACCCGCCAAGCCTCTTCGCCTTTGAATCCGAGAGCCTCAAAAGCATGGCCCATTGGCTCTCGCAAGCGCAGACGATCAAACAGATCAAGCGCGGAACGCTCCGGATTCTTGGCTTCAAAAGATTCGGCCAGCAGATCTAGCAAGCACCATGCAAGCACCGGTCCATAGACGGCCGTCGCCATCAGGTAAGGACTCAGACTAGGAAGAACACGCCTAGCAGCAACTGGCCACGGTTCGGGGAAAAGTTTCTCAAGAGCGGGAATCCGCATGGCCGCGCTTGTAAGCTCACGGAAGCGCTGATCCATCGAGCCAGGGTTCATGAGGTTAACGGAAACGGATTGATCCCCGTGTGCCCGATAGAATTCCTGTGCCTCCCGTAGAAACTCACGGCTGCGCCTCCAAGCCGTTTCAATAAACTCGTCGCGCTGGAGTTCCATGGCCTTCCGTTGTTCGGGACCAGCGGGAGTGCGTTCGGAGATATCTGCAAGACTTCGTACCAGAGCTGGGTCCAGCAGACGGCGAAGCGCATCGTGCGTGGGGCGCAGTTCGAGACCAATGAGAGCATCTTCCAGACTGGCAACACCGCGCCCACCCAAGTGATCGCACAACCGATCCCAGGGACGCTCAGCAGTCGCACGCAACTCGCGCCAGTTCAAAAGGACATGGCACTGATAGGCATGCAGTTCGATGGTGAATCCATGCTCAGACAGATTGACGGAACGGCGCAGGTACTCTAGCCCTGTGAGCGAATCACGGTAGGCAAGAATGACATTGGGGTCGGCCTTCAATTCCAACCCTTCCTTCAGACGGCGCTGGCGAAGGCGCCCGGAACCCTTATCTGCGTAAGCTGCGGAGTTATCAATCGTGCCCCGCGTCGTAGCATAGCGATTGTTATAGAGCACCAGCGCACGCTGGTCTCCAAAACGATTGGAGTAAGCGAAGACGTTTTCATCGACGCTGCCATCTTCGCGATAGAAATCATAGAGAAGGAAGTTGCTGCTCTCCGCAAAGAGTGCTCTCTGATGCAGAAGCGGTGCGATCTCTCGCTCATGCCGACTGACCAGCGACTCATCGGGATTCTCCTGGTACCGCGGCCATCGATATTCCATGCCGTACTTCTCGGTATAGCCCTCAATCTGGCCGTGGCCAAACATCGGCAATCCCGGCAGAGTAGCCATCATCGTAGCCACTCCGAAACACTTGTCTCCCGTACCGAATTGATCGACGGCGGTGCGCTCGTCAGGATTACTCATGAAGTTGACGTAGCGCTTCATGATGTCTGGATCGAACTCCAGCGTGTTCTTGATGACTGAGCGATACTTTGCATTTTCTTCATCACGCATCATGTTCATGAACGCGCTGTTGTAAACGCGATGCATTCCCAAGGTGCGAACGAAGTAGCCCTCCATCAGCCAGAAAGCTTCCGCCAGAAGTAGCGTTCCTGGGACCTCGGCAGCGACGCGGTCGACCACTTCGCGCCAGAACTCCTGAGGCATGATCCGATTAAATTCCTCTGTTGTCATGCCGTACTCGGCACGCGACGGAATGGCGCCGCTGCTTCCAGGATTCGGGAACCAAAGTCGCTGGAAATGCTTCTTAGCCAGTGTCATCGCCGCGTCGAAGCGGATCACCGGAAACAAGCGTGCAACATGCAAGATCGTCTGAATGACCTGCTCGCGCACCGCTGGATTGAGGTAATCGAGTTGCGCAGTGTCGTTCCACGGGAAGCTGGTGCCATCGTTTCCGTGATAAATGTAGCGGGTTTCTCCGCTTTGCCGGTCACGGCGCTGGAAGACCACTGCGGCATCGGTCTGCTCGTAGTAGTGCTTCTCAATCTTGATCTCAACACGCGGGTCAGGCGAGAGATCAGGCCCATCAAAGTTGTAGGCCGGGTATGGAACATCCTGTCGCGAAATGAACCAGTCCGGATGCTCGACTACCCAGGGCGAATCGATCCCCATGTGGTTCGGAACCATGTCGCTCGCAAGCCGAATACCGCGCCGATAACAACGATCGCGCAGTGTCACGTAGGCCGCTTCTCCGCCTAAATCATCGGCAATCCGATAATCGAAAAGGGAGTAAGCGGAGGCAACCGCATCCTGATTGCCGCATAGTTGCTTAATAGTCTGAGAGGCTCGACTGCGCTCCCAAATACCAATGAGCCATAGCGAATTCAACCCACGACGCGCCAGATCGTCCAAGTCTTCATCAGGAATCTGGTCAAGCCGGTTAATTGCCCTGCTGTACTTCCGAGAAAGCTGCGAAAGCCATACATAGGTACTCTTCGCAATGAGCACAGTGGTGGGCATCCAGGCCACGTCGGCGCTGAACTTCTCGTACTCAAAAGCTGGATCGCCAAACACTGGCACATCGGAATGGCTCGTCAGCCCCGGCCATTGTTGCCCGCCAGATTCGCGGCGGCGTCGTGCTGCTTCGGCTGCGGCCTGAGCTGCGGCGGCACGGGCTGCAGCCTCCGACTCAGCATCCGGAGGATTGAAGCGCATCCAAATTGCGAGTTCCTCTTCATGGAGAATGTCACCTGCAAGTTGCAGAAACCGATCCAGACTGGCGCCGAGCAGCGACTTCCACTTCAGACGAATCACCGAGAGCTGATCGCTCAACGAGCCCGGAGCTGAAAGCGCAGGAGCCCGCAGCAGGTCGTAAAGGTTGACCGATGCCGCTCCATCCACAGGAATCAACGGGCGCGTGGAGAAATATGCTGGAAACTGTTCCGCCACGCGGCGGTAAGCGGTTTTCTCCGACAAAGCGCTGTCTTCAAAGAGTTCCTCAAACGGGCTGAAAGCAGCATTCCGGTTCGCCATCCAGAGAAGCATCATCTCCTCTAATGCAGCGGCACGGTGCGGAGTTCCCGCCGTAGAACCAGCCAGCCACTCTCTGGCCGTCTGCTCTCCCCGATAAACACTGGTCCCAGGAAACTGCTGCACGAACGCCAGCAGCATCTTGTCCAACTCACGCGACCCGACCTGTTCCGAGAAGAAGGACAGCGCGTCGAGCATCACGTTCGGATCGAACTTCTCGCGATAGCGCGCCATGACAGCATGGCTCGCCTCATCAATGAGGCCCATAGCATAGAGAGCTCCGGCGTTAACAGCACGCGCGGGATTCTTCGCGACATCGCGAACCAGATTCATGCGGTGAGCAAATTCCCGGCTGGCGGCCACGTTTGCGAAAACCACATTACCGGTAAATGAGAATAGAGTTTCCGCAAACTGATAGCGGTTCCGTGCGGCTCTGGAAATATGAAATTCCATCATCTGCGACTCGTCCTAGGCAAACCTTTGCCAACCATCATGCCAGATGCAATCGATCTCGGCATCCACCAAAGCCCTAAGTGTAGTTTGTTCGTGGTAGAAATGAACAAAATGTGTATCTCGTTTGCAACATTACTCTTACATTAGAGCGTCATTTCGGAGGGACTGATGTCTGAGGAGAGTCAGGAAGGCGAATTCGTAGGAGTTTTATGCAAAAATACTAGGGCCGCTGCTTGGAAGCAACGGCCCCGGTGAAAGAAACTAATCTTTGGGCTCTTTGCGAATCTTCTTCTGTGCCCGTTTACGAGCCAGAGCTTGCTTTACGCGGAGTTTCGCGCCCGGTTTCAGATAGTAGGAATGACGCTTGACTTCCTTAATGATGTCTTCCGTCTGAACTTTGCGCTTAAACCGACGCAGGGCGCTCTCAATGGACTCGCCTTCTTGCAATCGAATTTCTGCCAAACAAAATCACCACCCAACCCAGCCAAAATCGGCCATGCGTAAAGTTTACCACGAACGCCCGCGATGTCCATCCTCCCAAACAGCTACCAGGTGCACCAGAGCGGAAATCAAATTCGCAATTCATCCAGTCCCTCTCGATATTGAGAATTCCTGGAGCACAATCTCCAAGAACGCCTCAGCTACGGGATTATCCAGCTTCGGTTTCATCCCAACATCGAGTGAGCTCCAGGAGCTGGAACGCAATTTTTTATATTCAACTCCAGCCATTGAAAACTCCCCAACGCAGGCTGGAGCTAGGCATACCCCTAATCCAGAGGCAATTAACTGAATGATATTGGGCCACTGAGGAACCTCCATTCCAACCTTCGGCCAAAACCCATCCGCGCTACAACAAGCCGTAATTCGGTCGTAAGTGCCACTTCCCAGCTCCCTAGGAAAGAGCACGAATTGTTCGTTCCTTAGATCGCTCGGTCGAAGTGTTTTTCTTGCTGCTAGACTGTGACCGGTCGGGAGTATCGCGATGAATGGCCTCCGCTCTATTGTCACCAAAGATAGGCCATCACATGGTTTCCCATCTCGCATGAATCCCAAATCTAGCTCTCCATTTCGCAGAGATCTAAACTGGTCGACCATAGATACTTCTCGTATCCTGAATTCAACATCAGGGTAAAGAGACCTATAGCGCTTTATAGCTTTCGGCAGTTTGCTTAACATAACAGAACAGGTGCTCACTCCGATGGTCAGGACACCTGTTTCGCCTCCGGCCAGTCTCCGCACTCTATCGATATCATCTTGCAGCATTCCAACAATCTTCCGAGCACGCTCAGAAAAATACTGACCGACCCTCGTCAATTTCACTCCTCGAGTCGTCCTCTCAAACAGAGGATAGCCAAGAATATGCTCCAGCCGCTTTATCTGCTGGCTGAGCGGCGGCTGACTGATTCCCAATATCTCCGCTGCCCTGCCGAAATGTAAGGATTCTGAAACCTGCAAGAAGTAACGCAGATGACGCAAGTCAACTTCTTGATCCATATTTATTTCGACTCAATCCGAGAGAAATATGTATTGGACATGCAGTACCCCCTTCGCTCTAATCGATGTAAGCCACTGATGACATCCGGAGGAAGAGCGCGGCGAGCCTCTGATGTTAGGAGAACTTATTAGGTACATTCTGCCATATACACAAGCAGGCACGATAAGTCGAAGCCTCTGTGTTTTGGCTATTTAGAGATCCATTGGGTAGTTAGTAATAGTCCTTTATCGCAGAGGATGGAGTCAGAAGAAATATGAAGATAGCAGTATGCGCAGCGGACATTACCTCAATTTCAAACCATATGTCATGGGCACACAACCCTTACCTATCGAACGTGATCTGGGCCTCAATTCTATTAAGCATCTATCTTTTTGAAAGAGGTAGAATCCAGCGTAGAGCCCATGAGCAGCTCATCTCAAGCATGTCTCTCTTATCACACCTTACCAATTCCACGCCCCAACTTTTCGGCGTGCGCGGATTAGAACATTTCTTGCCGCCTGTCGTTTCTCGCGGAAATAAATGTGGACGCCCGATTACTTTCTTGCATCTTTACTTTTCCACTCCAGGAAACACGAGAGGTACATCCGAGGGAATCTCTGATTCCGACCTTCTCACCATTTTGTCTGAACTACTGTTGAAGAATTTTCGCGGTTCGGACACGGTCCTCAGAATGCAAGGTCTTTCTTTTCTCGTGGTATTGCCAGACACATCCGTACAGCAGGCCCGATTTGCGCTCGGCAGACTGGATTTGAAGGTAGATGAATGGAACCTCTTAGCTCAGCCTGGCCAAGAAATTCTTTGCCTGCACTGCTGTACTGCCTGGGTACCGGGAAATGACGTGAAAACACTAGTGACAGAAATCTGCCAGACTACGGACACGTTTAAAGCATGCGCGGAGTTTTGTGGAGCATGATTGAGTGCTGGAGTTTAGCCTTTCAGACGATGCTCCAGTTCATCTTTCAATCTGGCCTACGCCCGAAGCTCATTGCACAAAGTTAGTGGCGGAGCTCCGGCGAAGCACGCAAGAATGGACACGCATTCCACACGCTCCACCTATCTGATCGACCATAGCGAGCGCTTGAATAATTCCGATTCAAAAACATCCTAAACGTCATCAGTAGACATATGGGTGATCGAGTATCAACACACGCGGTTGAACTGGGAATTGACTTACTAAGTCAGAGTAACTCACCGGGCTGTACCGTAATAACGGGCGCGGTACGTTACAAGAGTCGGTTACACATTGTAAGGAAGATAGTCAGCGCTTTGAGTATGAGGAGTTAAGCCTTCGCATCAGAACTTCGCCGGTCCCTGTATGGAAACGCAGCTTTCTTCCTACCAGACCGCGGAGATCAGACGAAGTCACGTTGAGGCCTTCTTCCTCCAGGACTTGGAGGGCCGCCTCGCAATTCATCGCACCGATGGTCAGTTTCCCGGTGCCAACACATCGCACGGGAAGCACGTCTCCGCCGCCGAAGACCTTTATTACTAGCTCTCTCCTGTTGATACCTAGAGAGTCGAGCTGTTGCGCCAGATACCGAATGCTGAAATCGACATAGCGATGTCCATCTAAGACAGTGGAACCAGTGGGCCACTGTTTTGGACACCGAGGAAGAACGCCATGACACATTGCCCCGACACACTGCCGCTCGCTCCAGAAAGTGACACTCACGCACGACCCTAGAATCGTCTGCAGAATCGTGGGGGTGCGAACCAACCTCGCTTCACCCGGTTGCAGATCATAACTAGGTAAGCCTGATTTCGAGGTCACTACATGGCCTTTCGGTAGACAGATTGCCCAACAGCCACAACCGGCAGGTCCATGCCTTGGAGAGACTCAGAGTGCCCGGCAAAAAAGTAACCGCCGGGAGCAAGCTTACGAGTCAATTTCTTGAGGATCTTTGTCTGAGTTTCGCGATCAAAATAGATAATCACATTCCGGCAGAAGATAATCTCTGGAGCTTCATCGATACCGAAGTCTGGATCCATGAGGTTGATGCGCTGAAACGCGACCTGTGCGCGCAACTCGGGAACCACCCGGTGTAAGTCGGACTGATGGTCGCGACTACGCATAAAGTACTTTCGACGGAGATTCTGAGGCACGGGGTTCAAGACTTCCTTCTTAAATATCCCCATGGTGGCTTTCGCCAGCACGTCCGTGCATATGTCGCTCGCAAGTACCTTATACTGAAAACCTGTATTTGCTTCTGCGTACTCGCTCATTACCATAGCCAAGGTATATGGCTCTTCGCCCGTCGAGCATCCAGCGCTCCAGAGGAATGACCGTCTACTCATTCCAATACGCGATGCAAGTTCTGGAAGCGCATGGGACACCAGAAAGTCAAAGTGACCAGACTCTCTAAAGAAATCAGTCTTGTTAGTGGTAACAACATCAATGAGGTGAACTAACTCTTGCGCCTTACTCCCATCCGCGAGAGCATAGTCACAATACTCACTATATGAACTCATTTCGAGACTGCGCAGCCGCTGTCTAAGGCGGATCTCGATCATTATTTTTTTCTCGGCGTTCAGGTTAATGCCGCACTCTTCGTAAATAAGTTCACTTATCCGCTTGTAGTCCGCGTTCGAGAGACTTTCACTGCGCATGCTCATAATGGGGACCGGTGGGGCTCGAATGAACGATCCCCTGGATCAGGCGTTGGCTTCTGATAAGGCTTTGCTGAGGTCCACGCCCCCGAACACGGACAGCTCATCCTCGGAGAAAATGCGATCGATGTCGAGAATGATAATGAACTGAGCGTCGCGCTTTCCAATTCCCCGAATGAAGTCGGTTCGAACTCGCGTGCCGATTCGAGGTGCGGGTTGAATCTGATCTGGATCAAGATCAATTACTTCCTCGACAGAATCAACCAGAGCGCCAATGGCGGTCGACTCTCCGTTTAACAAAACTTCTACAACCACAATATAGGTGTTTATCGTTTTGTCCGTTTGCGGCATATCGAAGCACAGTCGCAAGTCGACAACCGGGACCACGTTTCCCCTGAGATTAATAACTCCGCTCATGAAATCCGGAGTACGTGGAATCTTCGTAATGGTGGTAACGTCGAGCACTTCTCGAGCTTTGGCGACGTCTGTTGCGAATACCTCATCCCCTAACTTGAAGGTGAGATACTGTCGCGTCTCGGTGATGTCAGTAACGCTCATAAATATTCCTTTTCTCGGAGGCTGCGGCGCGGCTCTCACCGCGCCTTGATATCTAGAAGCGCTCGAAATCTCTATCCATGTTGTCGCTTGGATCTGACATCCTGAGAGCGACCCCAGCTTTTGTGGTCTTCTTCAGGCTCGCCGGTACGCTCATGGAGGGTGCGGCGCTCTGACGCTTCACCGATGCACCGTTGGACTTAGCGCTTGCCGAGCGCGCGACCGGGGCTCTGTCAGAATCCTTCGTGCGGAAGAATTGGAGCGCCGTCACAAGCTGTTCAGCCTGACCTGTTAGCTCCTCTGTAGTAGAAGACATTTCCTCTGCCGCCGATGCGTTTTGCTGAATTACTTTTTCCAACTGTTGCAGCGCTTTGTTGATTTGCTCGGATCCGATATCTTGTTCCTTGCTCGCCGCAGTGATTTCCTGCACTAGCTCTGCAGTCTTCTGAATGTCTGGAACCAACTTATCGAGCATCTCTCCGGCCTTTTCCGATACCTTGACCGTAGTGCCCGAGAGATGGTTAATCTCACCAGCAGCTCTCTGGCTGCGTTCCGCTAACTTTCGAACTTCAGCGGCGACTACCGCAAAACCTTTCCCGTGTTCACCGGCTCGAGCTGCTTCGATCGCTGCATTCAGAGCCAGCAGATTCGTCTGTCGCGCAATCTCCTCAATGATTGAAATCTTCGTTGCGATTTCCTTCATCGCCGCAACCGCCTCCAGAACACACTTGCCACTTTCCTGCGCATCCTTGGCTGACTTGGTCGCGATCTTATCTGTTTGCTGCGCGTTGTCAGCATTCTGTTTAATGTTCGATCCCATTTCCTCCATGGAGGAGGAAGCTTCCTCTGCGGCTGAGGCCTGCGCGCTAGCGCCGTTAGAGACCTGAACCGACGCCGAACTGATGGACTGACTTGCAGTCGAAACTTCAGTTGCGATATTACGTATCTCAGAAACCGTGCTGGTAAGCCCTTCAACCATCGCACTCAACGCTTGCATGAGTTTGTCTCCGCTGGAGCGCTCGCGAATCGTTACTTCTAAGTTGCCCTGCGAGATCTCTTCGGCTGCGTGCGTGACATCATTCATCGCCACTATCAAAGCGTTCAGGCTGTTCTTGATGTTGTTGTAGTCACCTGGCGCTTCGTGCGTAATCTTGTCAGGAGCTTCTCCCTTACTGATTTTTTCTATGTAATCAGCAGCTGTAGCCAGACGCCCGGTAACAGCATCGAGCGTGTTGTTCATTCCTTGAATTACGTTGCGGTATTCCCCTGAATGCTTGGTAACGTCTGCGCGAGTCGCCAGTTTTCCTTCAACTGCCGCATTAGCCAGAACATTGGCGTCGGCGACCAGTGCATTGATGTTGTCAATGCAATTGTTCAGATTGTTCTTGATTGAGTTGAAGTCGCCCTTATAAGTGTCGGTAATCTTCGGAGGATTTGCGCCGCGAGCGATTTTGTCAACGTAATCGGCAGCCACGTTTAGCGGTCCGATTACAGCGTCTAACATGGCGTTCATGCCGCGAACGATCTCCGCGTATGCGCCCTGGAATCCTTCTGGCTTGCCACGTTGAGCAAGTTCGCCATTCCTCGAAGCCTCGGTCAGTCGGACGAGTTCCTTCTGCAAACCTTGAAGAACCAGCCCAACATTGTTCACGGCATGCTTCATCTTTTCGTGATCGCCCTTGTAAGTGTGCGCGATCAATTCGTCGATCTTACCGTTGGAGATCTGGGATAGAATCCGATTGCCCTCGCCAATCGGAAGCAGGATCGCGTCAAGCATCGCATTCATGCCGCGGACGATCTCCGCATAGGCACCCTGAAATGCTTCTGGCTTGCCGCGCTCGGAAAGCTGACCTTCCTTAGACGCGTCGTTGAGTCGAACCATTTCTTTTTGCAGGCTCTGCAGGACCAACCCAACATTATTGACCGCATGCTTCATTTTTTCGTGGTCGCCCTTGTAGGTCTGTGCAATCAACTCGTCGATCTTACCGTTGGAGATCTGCGCCAGAATCCGATTACCTTCGCCAATTGGAAGCAGGATCGCGTCAAGCATGGAATTCACGCCGCGGACAATCTCCGCATACGCACCCTGAAACACTTCTGGCTTGCCGCGTTCTGAGAGCTGTCCATCTTTAGAAGCTTCGGTAAGTCGAACTAATTCCTTCTGCAGTCCTTGCAACACCTGGGCGACATTGTTCACGGCGAGCTTCATCTTCTCGTGATCGCCCTTGTACGTTTGCGCAATCAACTCGTCGATCTTACCGTTGGAGATCTGCGCCAGGATACGATTGCCTTCCCCAATAGGTAGCAGAATGGCGTCCAGCATTTCGTTGATTCCCTGTACGACTTCGCGATGAGCACCCGTAAAGCGGTCAACATTTCCACGTTCTTCTAGTTGTCCCAGTTTAGAGGCTTCAACCAGTCGCATTACCTCCAGGCTTACTTGCTGCATTCCCAAGTCTTCGGCAGGTTGTTGGCTAACTTTGGACAACCTCGGCTGTTTTTTGTCTTTTCCCTTAGCTAGCATGGTTCGTCTTTTCCCTTCGAATGTGTTCTTTTGCCAATGTTGATTTCTGCCGGCCTATAGATACCTGTTGAACTATGCTTTGCACCAGCCGAGGTGGATCGAGGATTAGTGCCACGGTTCCATTACCCAGAATCGTTGCCCCAGAGACTCCCTGTACATTTCTGTAAAGCTTCCCTAAGTTCTTAATAACTGTCTGATGGTCACCGAGCACTTCGTCCACTACAAACCCGTAATGCCCGTACTCGGTTTCTACAACCATGATCTGTTCGCAACTCTGCCGCTCGGTTCCCATCTCAAAATATTCACTGAGTCGGATGTAAGGAATAATTTCGCCGCGTACATTTGCAACGTGATTACCTTGAGCAGCGTGTATGTCTTTCTCGCTTAATTCAACGCACTCAAGACTGTTAGCCAGAGGCAACACAAAGTGCGCATGCCCCACGCGTACGAGCAACCCATCGATAATGGCGAGCGTTAGCGGAAGGCGCAGCGTAATCGTTAAGCCGGCGCCCGGCTTGTTACTAATCTCTATCGTGCCTCGCAAACCCTCCACATTTCTGCGAACTACATCCATTCCAACTCCACGCCCGGAGACATCGGTGACCTCGCGTGCGGTGGAGAATCCGGGAGCCCAAATAAGTGACAGGATTTCGGATTCAGACAACGTTGCACTTGCGTCAATCAGCCCTTGCTCAATCGCGCGTGCACGAACGGACTCCACATTCAGACCACGCCCATCGTCGCTGAGACGAATAAGAACATTCGCGCCAGAGTGCAGAGCGGAAAGTCGAATGATTGCGGTCGGCTGCTTTCCCGCCGCAAGACGTACTTCAGGTGTCTCGATTCCGTGATCCATGCTGTTTCGAATCAAGTGCACGAGCGGATCGTTCAATTGGTCGATCACGGTCTTGTCCAGCTCCGTGTCGCCCCCTTCGATCACAAGTTCTACGTCCTTATGCAGCGATGTTCCAAGGTCGTGCACTAACCGGCGGAATCTTTCGAATGTGGTTTTAAGCGGCAACATTCGAATACTCATTGAGTTTTCGCGGAGAGCGGCGGTCAGCCTGTCAATGTCTTCGGAAATAGCCTGAATATCTGGATCATCGCGCTTGGTCGCTATCTCGCTCAAGCAGGCTTGCACTGTAACCAACTCGCCCACGAGGTTCACAAGCTGGTCCAGTTTTTCAGTCGATACTCGTAAACTAGTTACCGTGTCTTTACCACGGGGAACGTTCGTATCGCGCTCTACCTTTGCAACAGGTGTCGCTTGCTTTTCCTCTAGACGCTCATTGCGACAGACAATCGTCAGCTCGCTGTCATCTTCAAAGAATACAAATACATCGCGAATAGCATCGGCTGACTCGGTAGTTCTTAACACCATCTCCCAAGACAGGTAAGAACGTTCCGGCTCACTTTCGTTGAGCGGCAGGATAGCCGAAGTATCAACTCTAATTTCGAGCGTTCCCAATCCGCCCAACTCACGGAGAAGTAGCAGCGGATTCATGCCGTTCGCGAGAACGTGCGGCCCAGGTCGAAAATGGATGTCCCATTCGTGAGGTGATCCGTCTTCTTTCACCTTCGATGTTGACGCTTGGCTCGGAGCCACGGCTGAGTTGCAGTTCTCTGCACCGGTCAACAGTCGCAGTTCTTCCAGAATTTCGGTGCAGCGCTCCTGACTTGCACCGGCCCCGTCATTCAACATGGCTTTGATCTGATCACCGGCAGCCAATGTAATTTTGATCAGTTCAGGAGATACCGATAACAGCCCTTTACGCAATTGATCGAACGCGGTCTCGAGGTTGTGAGTAAATCGCGCAATGTCGTCAAACCCGAACATTGCGCCAGAACCCTTTATGGTATGCAGGGCACGAAAAGCACGGCTTACTGCATCTTCGTCATCATAGTTTTGGTCGAGTTGAAGAAGTGCCGATTCGATTTCGGCGAGCAAATCCTGCGCTTCTTCGATGTAACCCTGCTTGTACTTGTCCATCATTGAAGCACTCTTTTCGGTGCTCGCACTGGCATCTCTTCCGATCCGTCGATTGGCCCCGTGTAATCACTTCATCGGCATCACGGTTCAATTCATGAGCTCCGGACAAGTCCACGGACCATTAAACATGCCTTAACCATCTACTCAACGTAGAGTGCTGTGCATTGCACGATAAATCAACAGGATTCATTAGTTCCGAAGGACGGTTATTTTGCTGCATCCTGTTATGGTTCGTTGCTGGCGGAAGGGTTGCGGAACGGGCTAGTATGTTCGGCCTAGGCAGCGCGCATTTTCATCAGGATCACTAACAGCCATGTCGCGCTCGGCGGGAGCTCCGCGCGACATGGTGTACACCGTGCCCCTCAGCCCGTCATCGATAGGAAGGTGGCAACGGATTACGTTCCCGAAACTGTCTCTGGTGCCAATACGGATAAGCCACTTGAGGAGCGCTTGCCTCGTCCAGTCGCGCCACTTGTTCACTCGTCAGAATGAAACTCGACGCTTCCAAATTGTCACGCAGTTGCTGCTCATTTCGAGCGCCGATAATGACACTAGAAACCGTCGGCTTTCGAAGCAACCAATTCAAAGCCACTTGAGGCACACTGCGTCCAATCTCAGCCGCGACCAACTCGAGCGCTTCTACGACCTTATAAAGATATTCGTCCGCCACCACCGGTCCGCCCTCTGCGGCCTTATGCAGACGGCTCACCTCTGGCATTGGCTGTCCACGGCGAATCTTTCCCGTGAGACGCCCCCATCCGAGCGGACTCCACACGAGCGCCCCTAGACCTTGCGAGTAGGCCTGCGGCATCAACTCCCACTCGTAATCGCGCCCCACAAGCGAGTAGTAAACCTGATGCGCAACATAGCGCGCCCATCCATGGCGTTCGCTGATATCAAGAGATTTCTGCAGATGCCATCCGGAGAAGTTCGATGCTGCTATATATCGCACCTTCCCCTCTCGCACGATCTTGTCGAGCGTGTTCAGCGTCTCTTCCACCGGCGTCAACGCGTCAAATCCGTGCATATGATAGACGTCAATGTAGTCGGTCTTGAGACGCTTGAGACTCCCTTCAATCTGCTGCGTCAAATGATAGCGGGATGAGCCAACACTGTTAGGTCCTTCTCCAAACTGAAAGGTCGATTTCGAGGAGATGAGGATGCGCTCACGAGGAACATGCTTAACGGCCTGCCCCAATATCTCCTCTGAAAGCCCCTGGGAATAGACATCCGCAGTATCAAAGAAATTTACACCGGCCTCCATACATAAATCGATAAGCCGCGTGGCTTCTGCCACATCCGTCTCACCCCATGCGCGGAAAAACTCACCTCCACCGCCAAACGTCGCGGTCCCAAAGCACAGCACCGGAACCTTCAAACCACTGCTTCCTAATTGTCGAAATTCCATGTACATTTTGACGCTCCACATTGACCATTGGTCGCAATGAATATTTGGCCTAACATAGCTGATGACCTCCTGGAAGGTCCCTGCGTTTGGTCGCGCCCCTCTGTATGCGATCGACAACGGGGAGCGGATGCAGAGGGTAGGTGTATTTCATGCAGCGACATGCAACGTGTTCTCTAGCGATGCTGTTGTGTGGCGGTGCACTCTGGTATTTACTCTTATCTCGAGGCTCGGAGTTATCGTGAGCACTACTTCAAAAGACAAGGTCACCCGTTGTTCGTGGGCTGAAAGCGACCCACTACTCCGCTCGTATCACGATGAGGAGTGGGGAGTCCCCGAATATGATAGCCGTCGGCTTTGGGAAATGTTAATGCTGGAAGGCTTCCAAGCCGGCCTTTCCTGGACCATCATCCTCAGGAAACGCGAAGCTTTTCGTAGAGCCTTTTCCGAGTTCAGCCCGGAAGTAGTATCACGATTCAATGAGAAAGATCTCTCGCGACTTCTAGCGGACCCCGGAATAGTGCGGTCCCGCGCCAAGATAGAGGCCACAATAAACGGCGCTCGCATATACCTCGCGATGCAAGCCGCAGGTGAAGATTTTTCGTCGTTTGTTTGGAAAGTAGCTGGCGGCAAACCAATTCAAAATACAGGCGAAATACCCACGAAGACTCTGCTCTCAGAGGAACTTTCAAAAGCGTTCAAAAAGCGAGGTTTCAAGTTCGTAGGCCCCGTAATCGTCTACGCGTGGATGCAAGCTGTTGGTATCACGAATGATCATGCAATAGGCTGTTTCCGCAGGCGTGCGGTGGCACTCCGGAACCTAAAGGCGTAGGCATATTCCACCAAACTTGTGCCCGCCTAGCATGTTTCTTGCGAGTGGGTGGCCATCGACGGATCCAAGTTCCGCGCCGTGGCCAGCGCTGGAGCGGTGCGCGAACGCGAAGCGGTAAAACGCTATCTTGACCAGTTTGAGCAAGCCGACGAGCAGGATGAGGTCGTCATCGACCCGAGTGCGGTGGCTGCAGCGCTGGAGAAACTGAAGCGCGATCCAGAACCGGAGGCGCGCTTGATGCGAATGGCGCATGCGATGCGGCTGCGAAGGTGCACGGTCGAGCTCCCGTTGCGCTACTCAAATACGTGATCTTCGGCCATAAGCGTTTCCTGCTGCGTGGACTCGCAGGTGCGAAGACAGAAATCAGCCTGGCAACCATGGCATACAACCTGAAAACCATGGTGAACGTGCTCGGCGCCAGGAAAATGGCGACAGCACTCGGTTAAGCAAGCCCCGCCTTCCACGTCACAACACACAAAGCCCACTGCCAAAACAAAAACGGCGCTCCGAATCCGAAGCACCGTTCTATCTATCCTATCCAGGACCTAAAACCCGAGTTCCGTAACAGCCTGTTCGGGTGCGCTCTTTTTCGTGCTCGTCTCCTAACGCAAAAAATGCGGCAGCGCCGAAGCGCTGCCGCACAGGTGAATACAGAGTTAGAAGATGATCTTCGCCGAAACCTGCAACTGACGCGCAGTGTAAAGGCCGTTGGTCGAAGATGTAGCAGTTGTCTGCTGGAACGTAGAAACCGGGCTCAAACAACCAGCCGTTCCGGTAGCAATCGAAGACGGACATGCGCTAGTAGCAGTCGTGCCGATCTTCTGGTAAGAGTACGCACCCGCGTTCTGAGCGAAAACGTTGGTGTGGTTGAAGAGGTTGAACGCCTCGCCCAAGAACTGCATACGAACCTTCTCCGTGATAGGCAAATCGCGAGAGACACGAAGATCAACCTGCTTCATCCCGGGCAGATAGTACTGGTTGCGCATGAATTGCGGAGGACGTCCGCCAGTGATGCCACCAGAGTTGCTAACTTCGCCGCCGGTTACGCCGCCGTCAATACCGCCCGTTGGCGTAAAGCTGCTCACCGTAGCTGAAAGTGGCTGGCCGGTAGCAAACGTCAGGTTCGTCGAGAAGAGAAATCCATCTGCAATGTAGCGTGCGGTAGAATTCTTGATCTTCTTGGTGAAGGTCGGGCGATACACGAGCATGCCGGTGAAGCGCTGGCGCTGATCGATATCGGACGGTCCCTTTTCAGCCTTCTGGTTGTTCGGGTCGACAGGTGAATCCGTACCGTAGAACGTACCGTATTGTCCGGCTACTGCACCCTGATCGAGCGACTTGCCGTAGGTATAGTTGAACTGCGCTTCAACACCGGCGCTCAGTGGCTTACGTGCCGAAACCACCAGCGCGTTGTACCACGAATTCACAGTGCTCTTGCCGACCAACACTACACCCATGTTGGGGTCCACGCGGGCATTGTAGAAGGGAACCGTGATCTGCTTTACCAGCGATGCCGGTGTGCTGCCGTTAACTGCCGTGACGACATCATAGCTTTTGGTGCTGGTCGATGGTGCAAGGTTCGCATCCACGAATACCGGGAGATGCTGGCCGCGGCTGTTCAGTCCGTCGATAGTAAGGACGATGTTGCCGGGCAATCTGCGCTCTACCGCCAAGTGGCTTTCATAAACAACTGGGTTCACGAAGTGCGGATCAAGTCCGTGAGCCAACTGGGTGCCAGTCGGAGGAGTGAACGAGGTTACGGTCGGAGTCAAAGCACCCGCAAACGGAGCCGTCGGAGCCTGACCCGGAGGCGTGAAGATCACGTTCGGGAAAGCCAGCGCGGGACAAGTTGTCGGAGTGCAATTGAAGGTCTGCTGATAAACGCCGTTTTCCACGCGGATGGCGTAGAAGGTGGAGTTAGAGGTCTTGGCATAGAACATGCCGAAACCACCGCGAACCACTGTGTCCTTCGCCGCTTCCCATGAGAAACCAAGGCGGGGCGAGAACTGCGTTTTGGGAATATTGATCTTGCTGGTGTACTCGGTGGTCAGCGCATCAAACGTATTCGGCTTGTTTGGCTGCGGAACTTCCTGCAGGTCATAGCGTGCGCCGATGCTGACCGTCAGGTCCTTGCGAACCTTCCAGCTATCTTCAGCAAACAGAGCCACGTCATTATTATAGAAATCGTCTTTGCCAATGCCAGTGATCGGATCGGTCACCTGCGCGAAACTGGTCCAGTGGCGACCCGTGAAACCGTCTCCTGCGTTAACGCCGAGAACGTCCAGAGCCCAGCCGTTGAATGCAGAAGCTGCCGTACCGCTGTAATTGTAGAGACCGCCGCCCTCATATAGGTTGATCAACAATTCGTGAATGAAGTTGAGGTCAACGCCGTACTTGAGCTGATGCTTGCCAAGACTCTGGGACAAAGTGTCCGAAAGCTGAATACGATGCTCATCCGGGAACGCCGGACGGGGCAATGCATTCGGCATGCCATAGCTGATCAGGTTGTAGACGCTGATGCTCGGACCGCCGTTGTTTGCGCCTGCGGTCTCAAGATCACGAGCCCACTGAAAGCGCACATTGTTAACCAGGCTGGTGGAAAGCGTAGAGGACCAGTTCGCCACCAGGAATCGGGTATGAACTACGATTGGGCCATTGGTGCTAAGCGACGAGTTGTTATTCGTGGCACCAGAGCTATAGCCGTCCGGAGTCTGATAGTTGTCCCAGTTGAAGTTTGCAGATACACGGTTACGCGTATTCAACTGATAATCCAGCTTACCGAAAGCTAGATCTTGCTGGCCAAGGCGTGGGTACGCGACAAGCTGGCCTTCCACGTAGCTCGTGATTGAGCCACACTGCGCGGCCGATAGCTGCTTGGGGCAGGTAAGGCCGAAGCTGTTATTCGTGGCGCTGGTGCTGGTATACGCTAGCGGGAAGGATTTGCGATATCCGTCATAGCCAAGGAAATAAAACAGTTTGTCCTTGATGATCGGACCGCCCACGCTACCGCCAAACTGCTGCTGCTGGTGGACTGGCTGCGTGAAAATGTTCTTCGTCTTGCTGTACGGGTCCAGCGCGTTCAACGCTGGGTAACGCAAGTAGTAGAACAGATCGCCATGGTTCTGGTTGGTACCCGACTTTGTGACGGCGTTTACGATACCGCCGGCAGCCTGACCAAATTCAGCCGAGTAGTTCGAGGTGTTCACCTGAAACTGCTCGATGGTGTCCATTCCGTAAGTGTACGGAGCGGTTGAACGTCCGCGCGCTTCCGAGAAGAAGGCCTGATTGTTGTTGGCGCCATCTACCATGTTCAGGTTGTAAAGACCCGAAACACCACGATAGGAAACCAATGCGCCGTCGGTAGTAGCTGCAGGGGTGGTTAGTACAAAATTGTCCCAGCGGCGACCGATCAGTGGAAGGTTTTCGATGCTGTTCTGGCTAACGCCCTGAGAAACTTCAACCTTCGCGAGGTCAACAGCCGGAGTTTCACTGGTCACGTTCACGGTTTCGGTAGCTGCGTTCACCGATAGCGTGAGGTTCAGGGTCACCGTATTGCCCACAGCAACTACGATTCCTGTGCGGTTGACCTTACCGAAACCCGTCTTTTCGACATTGATTTCGTATTTTCCCGGTTGCAGGAATGGCGCGTAGTAGGAACCTGCGCCGTTGGATACCACTACGTTATGGGTTCCCGTCTCCACATTGCGAACTGTGATGTTCGCACCAGATACGACTGCACCTGAGGGATCAACGAGTGTGCCGGCAATGGAACCCGAACCTGCGGACTGGGCAAACATTGCAATCGACAAGGTAAAACAGCAAAGAAGCATCAGTAGCGACTGGGAGGCCCAGTTGCCTGTGACTTTCTGCATAAATTGTTGCTCTCCCGAAACGACGTTAAAGCGCGCAATTTCTTGTGGCGCGTCAGTTTTTGCTCTTAAAACCGGGCGATTGCCTCTAAAGGGCCCTGCCCCGGCGTAGTACTACGAACTTTTCTGATACGAATTCAGTCAGGGAACGTTTACTGCTAAAGTCTATTGTCGAGACACTCCCAACAGTGTGAATATTGGCTAAATGTCTCAACCGTTTCCTCGTGGTACATGCAATTCTTGCATACGAGGATTCTTCCGCACAAAGGAAATGATGCGGAGTAAAACGGGTAGCGCCGATTGCATTGCCAAGCAAAATTCCCGTCTGATACACAATCGGACGAATGGACACCAAAAGTTAAGCCTTATTTCCCCGAAGTACCAACCCTAACCATCCTTTTTCGGAAATCAGGCCGACTCGAGGACCAAACCACGCGCCTGAATCAGCCTGAGATGGTCCGAGCGCATGGCAATGCAACCCAATCATGAGTAGAATTCAATACACGAGAGAGCTTTGTGGGCAAACCTCTTGGCAGTGATGTTTACTGCGCAAGACGCCGATACTTCTTAATAGTCCTTCATATTGATTTTGGGAATTTTAATAGCTTATGCCTCATCCGAATTTCGATTCCACGACTGAAATCGCTAGAACCCTGCGCGAAGGCATTGAGCGCCACGTTCGCTACACATTAGTGCGGTCACTGGACCACCTGACACCAGCTGAATTGCTGATTCCAGTGTCTCTAGCAGTGCGCGATCTGTTCGTGGATAAAATGCTGGCCACCAGCAAGCGCTATGTTCAAGCCGATGCCAAACATCTCTACTATTTTTCGATGGAATTCCTCATGGGGCGTCTGCTTGGAGACACCGTCTCCAACTTACGGCTGAATGAGGTATTGGACGGCGTACTCGGTGGATTTGGAGTTCGGCTGGAGCAAGTGCTTGAAAGCGAAGCTGATGCAGGCCTTGGCAACGGTGGTCTAGGCCGGCTTGCCGCCTGCTTCCTGGAATCTCTGGCAACGTTGGACATGCCGGGATACGGCTACGGCATCGACTACGAGTATGGAATGTTCCGCCAAGAGATTTCCGGCGGATTTCAGCGCGAGAAGCCTGACCGCTGGAAGATCAACGGAACTCCGTTTCAGATTCAGCGTCCGGAAGAAGCTCTCGTTATTCCTTTGTACGGTCGAGTTGAGAATTCCCGCGATCGCGGCAACTATCGACAGAGTTGGCTGGATTACCAAGTAGTAGTCGGTGTGCCCAATGACATGCCCGTGGTGGGCTACAACGGACGGACTGTAAACTACCTTAGATTGTTCCAGGCACGCTCGTCCGAAGACTTCGATATCGACATCTTCAACCGCGGAGACTACATTCGCGCCGTCGAGCAGAAGATCGACAGCGAAAACATCTCGCGCGTACTTTACCCGAACGACTCGGTAATGGCCGGGAAAGAACTGCGTCTGGTTCAAGAGTACTTTCTGGTCGCCTGCGCCGTGCGCGATATCGCTCGCAACTATCTTGCTACACACAATGGGTTTGCGGCTTTCCCCGAGAAGGTCGCCATCCAGATGAATGACACTCATCCCGCGTTGGCCGTTGCTGAACTGATGCGTTTGCTGGTGGATGAAAACAATCTGGATTGGGAAGAAGCGTGGGCGATTACTCAGAAAACTGTGGCCTACACCAACCATACCCTGCTGCCCGAAGCACTGGAAAAGTGGAGCATCGAGTTGATGGAGCGCGTACTGCCCCGCCACATGCAGATCATCTACGGCATCAATCACAACTTCCTGCGCACCCTGACGGCTTACTCATGGGTCGATGGCGAGAAGCTAAGAAAGATGTCGATCATAGAAGAAGGTCACGACAAGAACGTGCGGATGGCACACCTTTCCATCGTCGCTTCGCACGCGGTGAACGGCGTTTCCGCTCTGCATAGCGAACTCATTCGCACGTCTCTGGTTCCGGAATTCGCTCAGCTATGGCCCGGAAAGTTTAGCAACAAGACCAACGGCGTAGCCCCGCGGCGCTGGCTTCTGAAGACGAATCCGCAGCTATCGCGTCTGCTTTGTGAAAGCATTGGCGATAATTGGATTACCGATCTTTCTGAACTGAAAAAGCTCGAACCTCTTGCCAACGATAGTGCCTTCCAAGCACGTTTTGCTGAAGTAAAAGTGCAGAACAAGTTAAAGCTGGCACGGATCATTCGCGACGAGACCGGAGTCACCACTGATCCGCGCTCCATGTTTGACGTACAGATCAAGCGCATTCACGAATACAAACGGCAGTTGCTGAATGTGCTGCGTGTAATGCACGACTATCTCCGCATTGTCGAAGACGGAGATTGTCCGAAGACGGCGCGCACTGTGCTCTTTGCTGGCAAGGCCGCTCCCGGATACTGGGCAGCGAAGCAGATTATCAAGCTGATCCATAACGTCGCCGCCATCGTAAACAAAGATCCGAAAAGCAATCAACTCTTACGAGTCGCTTTCCTACCGGACTACCGCGTTTCACTGGCTGAATCAATCATTCCTGCGGCAGATCTGAGCGAGCAGATTTCGACAGCCGGCATGGAAGCCAGCGGCACCGGAAACATGAAACTGATGATGAACGGTGCGGTCACCGTGGCAACATGGGACGGCGCGAATATCGAGATTGCAGAAGAAGCTGGCGAAGAAAACATTTACATCTTCGGCCTTCGCGCCGAACAGATCGAACAGATGCAGCGCAATGACCTCTATCATGCGCGCGAGTATTATGATCGCGATCCGCGCATTAAGCGGGTGTTGGACTGCTTCTTGAGCGACCGTTTTTCGCCGAACGAACCTGGGCTATTCCGCTGGATTTTTGACGAATTGATCAACCGTGGAGATCGTTTCTTCCATGTGGCGGACCTGTCGCAGTACATTGAAATCAATGAAAAGATCGACGCTGATTTCAAGGACATCGAAAAGTGGCGGAGAATGTCCATTCTGAACACGGCCCGATCACATCAGTTTTCCAGCGACCGCACGATCAAAGAGTATGGCAACGATATTTGGAATGTGCAACGCTATCCAGATGAGTTGCGACCAACTTCTGTACCTGCTAAGACTGTGCTCGGCACTTCGGTAGAATAGTTTTTGGCGAGAGCACACCTTCAAGAGAAGCGCTCTCGCCATTCTTCATTGTTCCCCGCGACAACACCTTCCATCCATGCTCACGCGATGACGTGACCTGCATCACGCCCAATTGCCCGAACGTGTAGCAACATGACTGGTTCCTTTTTTCATACTTTTCTCTCACGATGAGGGGATGAATCATGTCAAACGTTAGGTCGCATAAGGGTGTAATTGGAATTTTAACCGGCGGTGGAGATGTACCGGGTCTAAACCCGGCGATTCGCGCTGTGACCATCCGTGCACTGCGTGAAGGCTACCAAGTAATTGGGATTCGCCGTGGTTGGGGCGGGTTGATTGATATAGTTCGCGAAAAAGATTATGATAACAGCGGCAATTATTCGGTTCTTACTGAAGAGATTGTGAACCGCGCTGGACGCACAGGCGGTACCTTCCTACATACTTCCCGCACTAATCCCGGAAAAGTTAAGAAATCAAGCGTTCCTCTCCATCTTCAGGACAAGTACACCGAAGAGCGGAACGATCTGACTCCCGAAGTACTAGAGAACCTGGCCTGGTTGGGAATTGACTACATGATTCCAATCGGCGGTGACGACACACTGAGCTATGGCGTGCGTCTTTATGAAGAAGGTTTTAAAGTTATCGCAATCCCGAAGACGATGGACAACGACGTCCCCGGAACGGATTACTGTATTGGATTCAGTACCTGCGTGACTCGCACCATCCAGATGACAAACTCGCTGCGTACTTCTGCCGGATCGCATGAACGCTTCCTCGTGCTTGAGGTGTTTGGACGCTATGCCGGTTACACGGCAATGCTTCCCACGATGGCTGGCGCCGCAAATCGGTGCGTAATTCCTGAGCACCAGTTTGATATCGATCAGTTGACCGATCTCTTGAGCTATGACCGAAAGCGCAATCCGAGCAAGTACTCTGTTGTTCTTGTAAGCGAAGGTGCGATGTTCCAAGGTGGCGAGATGGTTTATTCACATGAAACCACTGACGCTTACGGACACAAGAAACTGGGCGGCATTGGTGATCTGGTTTCGGAAAAACTGAAGGAGATTTCGCCAAAGTATAACGATGGAAAATCCGTTGACGTGATCAACCAGAAACTCGGATACCTGGTACGCGGCGGCGATCCGGACGCAATCGATTCAATCGTACCAATGGCCTACGGCAATCTCGCGCTGGACCTTTTGTTACACCGAGTACACGGCAGATTAGTAGTATTGAAAAACGGGCGTTACGACGACATGCCGATTGACTGCGTGACTGGCAGCAAGAAAGTGGTCAACGTCAAGGAACAGTACAACGCGGAACGCCTGCGCCCGCACTACAGCAGCTTCCATATGAAACCGCTATTCATCATGACCAGCGAATAAGCCAGAAACACTGCATCTTTGCTATCTGCCCCGCGCATTTATGCTCGGGGCAGCGATGTATAAAACTGCCGGGTTGTGGCTAAAGCACCCAGCTTGATAAGTCCTACTCTTCCCGACTTACATGCTCGCGCACTTCGTCGAGTAACTTCAGGGTTGTTTCGATTTTCCGCTCTCCCATTGGTTTCAGCAGTCCGTCTAACTCGCGCAGCTTTGGCTCCAACTCATCCAACAGTTTCAATCCCGACGAAGTAACGCGAGTGACCACAACCCTGCGATCCGCATTGTCCCGCGTACGTTTGATCAAACCAGATTTTTCCATTCGCTCCAGCAGACGTGTTACGTCGGGCTCGCGGGCGATCATACGTTCGCCGATTTCGCCGCAAGTACGGCCCGCAGGTTCTGCCCCACGCAGAATCCGCAGAACGTTATATTGCGTCATGGATATGTTGAAAGGGCGGATGATCTGTTCGAAACGTTCGTGCAGCACGTCAGTTGTGCGCAGCAATGAAACGAGCAGTTCCTCTTCGATAGTCGCGAAGGGCCTGGTTTGATGAATCTCTTCGCCTACCGCGCTCATACATTTTTTCGTCATATGCTCTACTTCTCTGATACCCGCGCGGCCCCGCTGGATGCAAGATTTTCGTTGCAACAGGTTTTGGCACCAGTTCTGCACTGCTGAAGTGGTTCAATCTCGCTACAGCCTGTTGATCAATGACGCTACGTAAGCTGCGCCAAATCCGTTATCGATATTCACCACCGAAACGTTAGAGGCACAAGAGTTAATCATGCCAAGCAGAGCCGCGATTCCTCCGAATGCCGCACCGTAGCCAACACTGGTTGGCACCGCTATAACCGGTACGCCCACTAATCCACCGACCACGCTCGGCAACGCGCCTTCCATGCCTGCGCATACCACCAGCACACGTGCACGGCCTAGTTCTTCGTTGTGTGATAGCAGGCGATGAAGTCCGGCAACCCCCACATCGAAAATGCGCATAATGTCGTTTCCCATGATGTCGGCGGTTGCTGCTGCCTCTTCGGCAACGGGGATATCGCTGGTGCCTGCGGAGATGATGCCGATGATTCCCTTTCCCAACTTCTCGCTGCTCTGCCTTAGAACTAGAGTACGCGCCAGTGGATTGTGCTCTAGATTCGGAAAGCGCGCTACGGTAACCGCAACCTGCTCTTCGCTGACGCGAGTTGCAAGCACGTTGTTGCCGCGGGCGGCGAGACGGGTGAAGATCTCTACAAAATGTTCGGGGAGTTTACCGGGGCCGAAGATCACTTCGGGTACGCCCACACGCACGGCGCGATGATGGTCTACCTTGGCAAAACCTAGGTCTTCAAAAGGGAGTGTTTTGAAATGTTCAAGGGCGTCATCGGGAGTTACCTCTCCGGTGCGCACCTGCTCCAGCAGCGCTTTTAAACGATTCGAGTCCACGTTATTAGCCTACCACTCAGACCAGCAATTTTGATGCGGACACTTGCCGTAGAGTCTGCAAAGCACTAGGCTGATCGGATGCTCGACAGAAGCGAAAATGCGGCACGACGCACGGTAACCCTTGCAGTGACTGGCGCTAGTGGATCGCTGTTTGCACGTGAAATGCTGCGTGTACTGGAGGCCGATGAGCGCGTCGGCTGCGTTAATTTTGTCAGCAGCGACAGCGGGCTGCGCGTGATGTCCGAAGAACTGGGGCTGAGCGGGCGCAATGATTTGCTGCGGCAACTATTGGGGGAAGATCCGCGCAAGACTCACTTGCAGAACAATCAGGATATTGGTGCGAATATTGCCAGCGGTTCGTATCCGACGGACGCGATGATTGTGCTTCCCTGCTCGATGGGAACATTGGCGAAGATAGCGCAGGGACTGGCTGCGAAGCTGATTGATAGGGCGGCGGATGTGTGTTTGAAGGAGCGGATTCCGCTGGTGCTTTGCGTGCGAGAGACGCCGCTGAACCGGATTCATTTGCGGAATATGACATTGGCTGCGGAGGCGGGAGCGACGATTTATCCAGTGATTCCGGCCTTTTATAATCGTCCGGAATCGTTTGAAGAGGTTGCCAAACAGTTTGTTTATCGTGTGCTCAAGCATGTTGGGCTGCCACAAAAGGGCGCTTATGTCTGGAAGGCGGATGAGGGGAACAAGTAACTACTCTGGCATACTTTGGATTCTGGAATTTACTTCTGTGGCAATGTTTGAGGGATTTCTTCAAGGCCAGTGATGGAAGCGGCAAATCTGAGATTCTCTCCAGTCACTCTGAAGGTATTGACCATTTGACAACCTCCGCTGTGCTGTTCTAGGATTTTTTCACACTGGAGAGGAGGTGGTCCGATGGATAAAAGTTCAAGCGACTGTAGCAAACAATTCGTGACTAGTGAGGTGGCTGAGGCTTAGGGCGGAATCGCTCTAACCACTCGCCAGACTTCCCGTATTTCGAAGTTTGTCGCCGGGTCGTGTTCCGTTCGTATCGCGGGCATATTGGGTTGCTCGGATGCGGAGGGAGCGAGCCCGCTTCAGGCCAAACCTACACAGCTAACCGGGCGCTCCGCAGTGCTACAGTGCGGGGCGCTTTTTATTGCTTGCGTTCCGGAGCACGGGTCGGAGGTTACTTTAGGTACCTGCGATAAAGCGCCGTTCACCTTGACATATCTTTGAGCAATAGTAAGCTTCGAATAAATCATAAAAACTCCCGGGACAGGCACGCTTCAGATCCGGTGCCTTGCTACCCGTCAGTTCACTTTCGGGCTCGGTAAGGTGTGTGCTCATTGGATTGTTTGAAGCGACGGATAGCTCAGAGCATTGTTCATGCTCTTGTTCTAAGTGGGATATTGGGAGCACAGGCGGTTAAACCTACTACAGGAACGGCGGAACGTTCCTGGCCACATGCAAACGAACTGCTGGATGATAGTGCGCCTCTTCAAGCCAGCAATGGGCAGCGATTGATTCGCCTCAGCGGGCGTGCACTGGACGGTGCGGGTAAACCGCTGGCGGGGACGGCAGGTGTGACGTTCGCCATCTACGCGGAGCAGAGTGGCGGAGCGGCGCTGTGGCAAGAGACACAGAATGTGTCTACCGACGCTGAGGGCAATTTTAATGTGTTGCTGGGTGCGGCTAATGTGGCGGGGATTCCTGGCGATCTGTTTTCGGGCGGCGAGGCGCGATGGTTGGCGGTGCTGCCGCACGCTCCTGGGGTAACGGAACAGGCTCGGGTTCTTTTGGTAAGCGTGCCTTATGCTTTGTCGGCCACTGACTCGCAGATGCTTGGCGGCAAACCCGCTTCCGACTATGTGACCGTGGATTCCCTGAACACTACGTCCTCAGAGGTAAGACCAACTCCGGTGGGAACGGCGATACGGACGGTTCCGACCCCGGACACACTTTCGGCTTCAAACGCGCTCTCGGGGTATATTCCGCTATTTAAGGATGAGCTGGGAGATTTAGAAAACTCTGCGATGTCGCAGGCAAACGGGAATATAGGGATCGGCACTACAACACCCGCTGCAAAACTACACGTTGTGGGGACAAGCCCGACACTTCGGTTAGACAACTACTCCAACGCGAATAGCGACTCGGCTGCGGTCAACCTCTTTTCTGCAAGGGGCACGACAACTGCACCGGTTGCGACACAGACGGGAGACAGTTTGGGACAGGTGTCGGCGGGCGGGTACAACGGCTCGGCATTTCCGGGTGGGAAGGCCAATGTCTCGTTGCTGGCAACTGAGAACTGGACTGCGGCGGCAAACGGAACTGCGCTGAGTATCCAGACTACGACGAACGGAACCACGGCGCCTGCGGAGCGTATGCGCGTCGACAACACAGGGTATGTGGGGATCGGCACCAGCGCACCGGACCAAATGCTGACGGTTAATGGGTCCATTCACAGCACCAGTGGAGGTTTTGTTTTTCCCGATGGCAGCGTGATGAGCAGTGCCTCGGGCGGCGCGGCAACGACTCCGGGCGGCGGGCTACAGGTGGACCCGAACAACCTGAATAGCGATACGCTGGCATCTGGCGCTTTGAAGTTTGGCTCGGCGGGAACGGTGGGGATTTTGTCGGCACACAACGGCGGGCCTCCGACGGATCAGGGTGGATTGGATCTGTTTACGGGGGGCAACTCCCGTCTGACGATCACCAGCAATGGGATGGTTGGGATCGGGACGCAGAGTCCGACGCACACGCTGGGCTTTAATGGCACGGCTGCTGGTTCGCTGGGTTTGGAGGCAAATACCACGGCTGGCGGCGCGGGAAACAACTTGTCGATTTCGGCGGGTACGGCTGCCTCAGGTGCGAACAATCAGACGGGCGGGAATCTGATTCTTGCGGCGGGAAATGGCACCGGAACTGGCGCGGGCGGAAATGTGCAACTGCAGGCGGCGGGCGATGCGACCAGCGGAACCGTGGTGGACACAATGAGCGACCGATTGCTGATCGCGGGAAAACCGAAAGCACTGAGCGGGGCCGTGCCGACGGCGAATTTGTTTTCCTTGCACATCGCGACAGGAGAAGCGGCCGGTGGGAGAGTGAAGTTCACGGTTGTGGCGAGCGATGGCGTGAACTACGCGATGGAGACGGGAGAGATTGCATATCTTGCCAGCCCGTTGCAGATTATCTGCTCGGTGGTGGTGTCGGAATATTCCAGGACTCCTCCGACTTATACGAACGGCGTGCTGGCGATTCCTGCAATTGGGCAGGAGGGCGCGCTCAATGCGCAATGTAATCCGACGATGTTTGGAAACGACCAGGGCTTGCAGATTTTTGACACGGAGCCTTCGACTTTTACTCCGACGACTCACAAGGTTTACTACACGATTGAGAATCAATCTCAGGCTAGCATTACGCTTCAGCCATGAAGTGGATTGGTGTGAATGCGAGTGCTGTCGGATGCGGGTTATTCAGAGCCCAAAGAACCCTTGCCATCAGCTGACTTGCATCTGAGTTACGCGCGAAATCCCAGAGTTGGAACAGCGTGTTCAGTTCCATGACATTCTTTACATTTTGTTCCGGTACTGGACAAACCAACTCTGGGCCACCCGCCCGTTTCCGAGGATCGATCTTGTTGTGACTACTCAGTCAGCTTCCCGGCCCTCAGTTGAGAATTATCCATCGTATATTTCATCAAACTGCCTGAACAGCGCCGTGTTCACCCGCTCTATCCAATCCAGCAGTTTTGGCAGGTTTTCGTCATAAGCGTCGATGCGCTGAAGCCATAGCCGGTATGGCTTGTTCGTGAAGAGCAATGTCGGGGATACAAAGCGAATATCTGCAGCGTGAGGAAACGGATAGGTCGAGAACGTCCCGTCGTCATTCTTGTTCAGACAGAAATCCATCGAGTCATTCCACGAGCCGTGGATTGACTCAGACATCATGCCATATGTTGCCGCATATAGGTCGACATGCTCCACTTCGGAAAAAATGTCATAGAAGCTCTTTCCTTGGATTTTCCAGCGGTGCTTCTTTTGGACCTCGAAGTCCTGAAGGGTGAACTTTTCGAAGTCCATCTTCTCCCGCACGGATTTGATGAGTCGCTGTCCGGCTTTGGTCTTATAAAATGCCGAGCCCGTCTGAAGATTGCGGAGCAGGCGCAGACGATCTTTATAAGAACACTTCCTGTAATCCTCGACGGTGCTTTGATCGCTTGTCATCAAGTACTGAGCAACGACAGACGCCTCAATCAGAGGGCGCTCTAGGATACCGATGATCTCGGCGTTGTTCTCTCCGTAGTAACGGATGACTTCTTTTAACAACTTCCAAATCCGTACGAGCAAGCCTAGAACGGGAGCGTCATTGAGCGAGAAACCTCTTGGATTGCGTTCGATATTCCTTATCCGCGTGATGCAGTCATATATCTCCGCAACGTCTTTGTAGAAGGTGAGCGCAAACTTATTTAGCGCCTCGACGGAGCGGAGTCCTTCCTTGATGAAAGCTTCATCGTATTTTTCGGTAATCTTGAGGATCTCGTCCATTCAGCAGTTATACCAAACCTGTGGCGCACCGCCCTCGGTATCAGACCGAGAGGGTGGCCCCCGCCTTCGTCGCTTCAAATTCCAATTAAGGTGTCGCCGGTACATCGCATTCCTTGCCTCTTGCTGTCTTGCGGCGGACACATACACAGTGTGCAGCGATCCAACCGGTCCTGCTGTCAACTGTTGATCTCAGGGCGAAGCACTCATCGAGTATGGGTTTGAGCCGACATCGGACATTCGTCCCGTGGAACGCCGTTCTACCTCCCATCTGGCGAGTTCCGTTTGCGACAGAAAACGTTGTGCGATGCCTGCTTCTCATTCCCCATTCTACGAATTGCAAAGGTTGGCGAAATCAGTCAACTCTTATGAACTACTTCGAATGAGTATCCGTCGGGATCGAACACATCGGCAGCGTAATACCCTGGATAATATTCGACTCGCGCCCGTGGCGAAATATTGTCCTTCGCTCCAAACGCTATCGCAGTTTGATAAAAGGCGTCGACCTGAGCGTTGTTCTCGGCCTTGAACCCCCAATGAATAGAACCTGGATTAGGCGTCCCTTGTTTTAGCCAGAAGCATGCTCTCTCTCCATCTCCGAATCCCCACAAGTCAGGATGGCCGTGTTCGCCTTTGTAGGGCAGAAAGAAAAGGATGTCCAATGGCTTCAGTACCGCTTGGTAGAACGCCAGCGACCGTTCGACATTGCTTACGGTCAGAATCATATGGTCGAGCATCATTTTCTCCTTCAGATTGCGAGGGTTTCGATAGTCTTTTTCCCGTCGAGAATTGCATGCGACGAAAGCGCCGGTATATTCATGCCCTGAGCCCTCACTGTCTGGACATCGTTGATTCCGATGAAGCCCAGAATCTGACGAAGGTATGGCTCCACGGTATCCCATGACTTCCAGGGCCCATCAGTAAAGACTCCACCAGAGGCGAGTACTAAGATTGCCTTCTTTCCTTTGGCCAATCCCTCTACTCCCGCCCCCTCATACCTGAACGTCTTCCCGGCACGCACAACATGATCAATCCACGCCTTCAACGAGGATGGCATTCCGAAATTCCACATTGGGGAGGCGATCACCAGCAGATCCGACGACAACACTTCATCTGTGAGCTGGTCTGAGAGACGAAGCACTTCCTTTGAGGATTCTGCCACCGTCTTGTCTGTAGTCGAGATAGCCTTCACGGTCAGGCAATCCAGGTGCGGGAGAGGGTCTCTTGCCAGGTCACGCTCAATGAGCTTTGCCTCCGGGTATAGGACTCTCAGGCGCTCTTTCACCATAGCTGTCAATTGACGGCTCGCAGACTCAGTGCCCCGCGGGCTCGATTCGATGATTAAAATTTGTCTCATTTAGCGGGTCTCCTTTTCCCTAATCAGGTATCGTTGAATTTGTATCCCTAGGCTTCCTCATGGGGAATCCAGGCTACGGTGATCGTACTGGGATGGGATTCAAGTCGGACCTTCGATCATTCTGAGCTCCCGGATGTCATCCTCAGATGTACCGGCTAATTCCAAATGTACTTGGATGAATGCTTCGCGGTCTTGTACATTTCGAGCGCCGTTGGGACATTCGGGTCGCTTATCGCCTAGTGTTGCGTGCTAAAAATGCGTCGCTTATCCTCAAGGAGAGCCAGCATTTGCGGAGATAAGAGATGAACCGCGATCAGAATAGCTTCCCAAAATTGTTTGACACCCCTGGCTTTGTGAGCGAGAGCCGTCCCGAGCTTCAACAGATCCGTTTAGTTTCACGTCGCTCGGAACAGCCACTCTTCTTCGCTAGGTATCGACATGACAGGCCTGATCTCGGATTGCTCGAACCCACGCCCTTGGCGGATCAGGTCACGGTGGCGGTGGAGTTGCGTCCGTTTAGGCCGATCAATGTATTTTGCGACGGCCGTCACAAGCGGAAACCAGCGTCTGAGTCCGGGGCATTGGCTCTGTACGATTTGCGCAAGTCGTGGTGTGCAGACATTCGAGATCCTTTTGACAACCTGAGTGTCTATCTACCGTTTAGCAGCTTTCGAGATTTTGCAGCGGAGCGCAGTAGTAGCTTTCTCGAGCTGCGCTATGACGTGGAGGAAGTTTGTTATGACGCGGTAATGCTGCACTTGATGCAAGCGATCTTGCCTGTGCTGGAAAGGCCAAAAGAGGTCAGTACGCTGTTCCTAGACTCCCTGTTTCTCGCAGTGCGCGACCACATTGCCGCGACATATGGCACCTTCAGCACAAAGACAACACACAAAGAGTGGGGCCTAACCGCCCGTCAGCTACGTCAAGCTTTGGAATACGTAGAGGCTAATCTGGGTGAGGATCTCAGCCTCGGCGAAATTGCAGGCGCATGTGCCGCCTCGGTCAGCTCGCTTGCTCGTGGATTTAAAATCTCCTTGGGCGTTTCACCGCATCGGTGGGTGCTGAACCGGCGAATTGCAATGGCGCAGCGTCTGATTTACCAAGGTGCTACGCCACTCAGTGAGGTTGCTGTTTGTTGCGGGTTCGCCGATCAAAGCCATTTGACACGCGTGTTTGTGCGGCATGTTGGCATCTCTCCCACCACGTGGCGTCGCAAAGCCCAACGGTAAAAACAGTGAAGACAATGCGAGGTCTGAATACAGGCATGTATGGACGACCTCCGAGATTCAGTCGAGCGATTTCTAGCTTATAAGTATGGGGAAACGCCGCAGGGTCTGGGAGCCACCTTGCCCCGCAGGCCAGCGGCAGGGTGCAAGATTCCCAGTCGCGGTGCCGACTTATCAGGACCTACGGAAAAGCCGGTCAGTTCAGAACGATACGAAGGTTCACGACGCTGCGGACGCAGGCCGCTCGTCCCTAAATCTCCGAGAGTTCATCCAGAAAAGCACGCAGAACATCCCGCTTCAGAGAGATGTACCCGAATCGTCCCTCCCGTCGAATTTCGATCAGCCCCGCATTTTCCAGTTCTTTGGTGTGGTGCGACATTGTTTGATGACCGATCTCATGCATGGCGGCAAGATCGCCACAGTTGATCTCGCCGCCAGCCTCAGAAATCTGCTTCAGGATTAAGGTTCGGCGAGGCTCGGCGAGAGCGCGGGATACGCGCTCGAACTGCTTCGGGAGCAAATGAGTTGGAGATGCTGATTTTTTGGTGAACAACAGACCCTCGCTTCGTTTCGATGCTTCATCCATGGTAATGCCCCTTCCCCTGTGCGCGCGATCTTCCTTCGTAGAGGTCCGGTCCTGGCAACTCTGTACAACGTGTCGATATGTATCGTACAGTTAAGCCAACCCGAAACATTGGAGGGGAGCTTGAGGCCCCTCCATGGAGAGAATGGCTTCGATGGAAGCAGAGGAAGAACACATGTCGAAACTGAATGGGAAAGTTGCGGTGGTCACCGGAGCAGCAACGGGTATCGGCCTAGCGATCGCTAAGCGGTTTCTGGCGGAGGGCGCCTTCGTCTTCATCACCGGCCGCAGGCAGACGGAGCTTGATCGAGCCAAGGCAGCGCTTGGAAACAACGTCATCGCCGTGCAGGGCGATGTGAGCAAAGTGGAAGACCTGGATCGGCTGTACGGAGCAGTCCGGGACGCGAAGGGGACGTTGGACATTGTTGTTGCAAATGCCGGAATCGTTGAGAACCTGCCCATCGAGGCTGTCACTCCTGAGGCCTATGACCGCATGTTCGATATCAACACCAAAGGGCTCTTCTTCACGGTTCAGAAGTCGCTGCCGCTTCTGAAGGACGGAGGCTCAATCGTGCTGGTCGGTTCGTCCGTCTCCGGCATGGGAATCCCGGCTACCAGCGTATACGCCGCAACCAAGGCGGCGGTGCGGTCCTTCGCGAGAACGTTTGCGGCGGACTTGAAGGGACGGAAGATCCGAGTGAACAATTTGAGTCCCGGACCGATCGATACCCCCATCATCGACGGACAATTCAAGACGTCGGAGGAAGCTGCGGCAGGGCGCGAACAGATGGCTAGCCTTCCGGTTCTTGGGCGTCTGGGAACCGCTCAAGAGATGGCAAATGCCGCCTTCTTCTTAGCTTCCGACGAAGGTTCGTACTGCACCGGAATCGATCTTTACGCCGATGGAGGGCTGTCTCAGCGATTCTAGGGAGAATGAGTGCACGCTGCCTTAGTTGATGCTCCACTGAGGCAGCTTGAACTCAACGAGATGATCGGTACCCATAAGCGCCGATGAGTCCTGTAATCTCCCGTTTGAATTGGTCGGCAAGAGCGTGCAACTTCGATTGGTCCGATCCGCTCCGAACCGTACCAAGTACGTTCCAATCCTTGTTCAGAAACTCGGCTGCCATCGCAAGGCCGAGACCATGGGAGGCATCCTTTAGATATGTATGGCGCTATCGCAGGAGGGTTTCGATGCGGCGGGCGTGCACCATTTGTTCGCAGGGGGACCAGGCGAAGATTGTGAAACGTCCGTCTTGGGAAGCTACTAAGGCCATCGAGTCGGGCTGGTCCTGCGCGAACTGAGCGGCAGACAAGTGACGAGTGCCTCCGAGTTGGGTGGGGTGGACGATTTCAGCACGGGAGCCTGCAACGGGTTCGGTGACCACTACCTGTTCGACTCGGGTGCCTTCTGGATGGCTTGCGATTTTTGCTCCGAAGGCTATGAGTTGGTAAGTGTCACTCATTACGGTAGCGCCGTCGACGGCGGTGAGTCCGGCGATAGCATCGATGGTTCGGTGTAGTGAGCTTTTCCAGGCTGAATCCTGACGGTGTGAACCGTTATGGAGCAGGTCTGGAAGGCCCAGAAACGGTGGGGACACGGAATAACGGATGGGCGGAACGATGGAGTCGCGCCATCTATCGCTGGCGCTGGGAACGACTAGAAGAGAGCCTCCACGGCCATGGAGACGCATGGATATTGCGAGTTGAAGGAGTACGTTCTGGTCATCGGTCGAGAACTCGGAGAGACCGTAACCGAGTAGGGATCGGACGAGTGGAAGGCAATCGGGGAGGTTCACGGCGCTTTCGCTGAGCACCTTGATCAGGTCGCCTTCGAGTACGGCGACGTTGGCGAACTTGCCGGTTTCTTCGCCACGGCTCTCCTTGATGACTAGCAGTCCGGGCGAGGTGACTTCAATTACGAAGCAATACTTTGGGATTCGAGTGACGGTGCCCCAGACTTGAAGGTCGCCGGATCGGCGCCAGACTCCGAGGTGCACGCCGGGACGCTCGACGGCCGGTGCGAGGCGGGCGAGAGCGTCGGGAGCAAATGGGAGTGGCTGCTCGAAGCGCATGGGGTCGAGAGCGGAGTCGGGATCGAGAAAAGCGGCGGAGATGGTGGGAACGTAGCCTTCTTCGCGACGCAGGCTGGCCCAGAATGTGGCGTCGATCATCTCCTCGATATCCGCGATCTCGGGACGATGGGGCGAGTCGGGTTGGCCGTCTCGTGGCGACAGAGCGTTCAGGAAACGTGGGTAGATGAGTTCGGAAACCCGTCGAGCAACGGGGTATGCTGGCCAGTCTTTTTGCTTCATGTGTCAGCTCTCTTCTGTCTGTATCGCTCTTGGAAATTCTAGCGCCAGACGGGCTCGTCGGCTCCGGTGAGCACTCGGCTCAGATAGGGTGCGGCGCTGATGAGTGCCAAGTGCGTAAATGCCTAGGGAAAGTTTCCCAGGTGCTGACCGTTGGAACCAAGCGAAATCTGGATAGCTGAGAAAGTCGATGGAACCGTTCACGCCGACAAGTGCAATGGAGCGCATGTTGCCAATCGCGCCATAATTCTCAATAGGCTCAAAACTCACGCGTACGTTCCTCGTACAGCTTTGGATGAGAAAAGTTCGACTAGCGGCGCAGACGGCTGATTACTTCGCACGGATGCAGAAGGCCTCCTCCAAACAAAGTCGCAGGTAGAGAGCAATTTGTTCATCGTCGAGCGCACCGGGGTCGAAGAGACGATTGAGGGCAAGGCCGTCCATAATGGCACCGATGGCGAGAGTGCTGGCGCGTTTGCCAGGTGCACTCTGATGATTTAGGTCGGGTAATAGGTCATTGAGCTCAGGAAAAGAGCATCGAAGACGCATGGCACTGTGCAGGTCGGCGAGCCGCTTACGTTTGTGCGGATGACGAACGGCGTAGACCTTGAATTCAAGATATAACAGTGTTCGCTCACGGTTCTTACTCAGGCGCGTGAGATGGTCGGCAAAGGCGTTGACGCAGTCCTCAGCAGTTTGAAATCCGTGCAACAACGGGCGAATTACCTCACGATCGTTCGCGATGTCTTCTTCGAAGATGGCGAAAAACACATCCTCTTTGTCTTCGAAATTGGCGTAAAAAGCCCCGCGAGTTTTACCGGCGGCGGCGGCAATGTCTTCAACGCGGGCATGCTCAAATCCATCTCGCACGAAAATTACGCGGGCGGCCTGGATGAGTTGATGGCGAGTGACAAGAGCCCTTTTTTGCTTGCGGATGCTCGCTACACCGAATTCCTCAACCGCGATATTTATTGAATCACCCATATGGCAACCTTCGTCTAAATTATAGTATATGATACATACACGGATGTATTTTTCTTCAACGAATCTTCATGTATCTGGCGTAAAGATCCGATAGACCAATATGGAAGTCCGAATAAGGAGCAGCTTAGCATGCTTGTGGTGAAGAATTTTCTCGATGTAAAAATGCGAACAGGTGCCCTTGGTGTATTGCTGATATCAACTTTGTCAGTGCTTTCCGGTTGCTCAAAGACGGAAGCAGCATCGAAGGCCGCGCCCGCAATGTCCATGCCGGTGACCGTGGCCAAGGTGCAACAGAGCGACGTTCCTTTAACTGGCGAGTGGATTGGGACTCTGGACGGAAACGTGAATGCCCAGATTCAGCCGCAGGCGAGCGGATATCTGATTCGGCAAAACTATCGCGAAGGTTCCCAGGTGTCAAAGGGACAGGTGCTCTTCGAGATTGACCCTCGTCCATTCCAGGCGGCACTGCTACAGGCTCAGGGACAATTGGGGCAGGCGCAGGCGCAACTCGGCCTAGCAGAACTCAATGTGAAACGCGATACTCCACTGGCAGAGGCGCACGCGATTGCTCAGAGCCAACTGGACAGCGAGACACAGCAGAAGGCTCAGGCTGTGGCTGCAGTGAAGTCTGCCGAGGCTGCGGTTGCAACGGCGAACCTGAATCTTGGCTTTACGAAAGTAAAGTCGCTGATTAACGGTGTAGCCGGACAGGCAAACACGCAGGTTGGAAATCTTGTGAGTCCGCAGACGGTGCTGACTTCGGTTTCGCAACTGGATCCTATCAGAGTTTATTTTTCCATCAGCGATAGCGAATATCTTGCGCTCACGCAAAGAGCTCGCTCCGGTGGCGGCGACTTGCTGCACGGTACGGCGAGCGCTCCGCTGACGCTGACGCTCTCCAACGGAGAAGCTTATGCGCACAAGGGAAAGATCGCTTTTGTCGACAGGCAGATGAACGCGCAGACTGGTGCGATCCGTATTGCAGCAGAGTTTCCGAATCCTGGGAACGTGCTGAGACCAGGGCAATTTGGCCGCATAAAGGCAGAGACCGAAGTGCGTCGTAATGCTGTGCTGGTTCCTCAGGTAGCGGTGCAGGAATTACAAGGGTTGGAGCAGGTTTTCACGGTAGGGGCGGATAACAAAGTGCACGTGGTGAACGTGAAGCTTGGGCCGCAATATGGCGACAACTGGATTATTGAAAGTGGCTTATCCGGTGGCACGACAGTGGTAATGGACAATCTGCAAAAGCTGCAAGATGGAGTTCCTGTGACGCCACATGAAGCTCCGGTCAAGACTGCATCCGCATCCACGATGAATCAACCGGCGGTGAGGTAAGCGATGTCGAAGTTCTTTATCCGTCGCCCGATTGTGGCGATCGTCATCGCGATTCTGTTTGTGATTATCGGCACGGTTTCAATGCTGACGCTGCCGACGTCACAGTATCCCGATATTGTTCCTCCGGAAATTCAGGTGCAGGCTACCTATCCGGGAGCCGACGCCAAAACCTTACAGCAGGCTGTCGCAACGCCGATTGAACAGCAGATGAACGGCGTCGACAACATGTTGTACATGTACTCGGTCAATTCCAATAACGGGCAAGCGACTGTGTATGTGGACTTCGATGTCAAGACGAATCCGGATACCGATCAGGTGCTCTCGCAACTGCGCGTGTCGCAGGCACAGGCGCAACTTCCTGCGCAGGTGGTTGCGGCTGGCGTAACCGTGCAGAAGTCTCTTACTTCCCCGCTGATGCTTGTTGGGCTTTCGTCTCCTGACGGAAAGTATGGAGCGGATTTCCTTACTAACTACGCGATCATTAATTTGCAGGACGAGATCAGCCGCGTGAAGGGTGTCTCGCGTGTACAGATTTTTGGCGGGCAGTACGCGTTACGCGTTTGGGTGAAGCCGGACAAACTGGCCAAGCTTGGCATTACGGTGCCGGAAGTTATCGCCGCACTGCAGACACAGAACAATGTAAATCCTGTTGGCCAGATCGGCGGCGAACCTGTCCCGAACGGGCAGCAGTTTACTTACACGGTAAGAACGCAGGGGCGGCTTGTTACGACGGAGGAGTTCGGTAACATCGTCCTTCGCGCAAACAGCGACGGCTCGATTTTGCACTTGAGCGACGTAGCACGGATTGAACTCGGAACACAGATCTATAACCTGTCTGCGCGGTACAACAAAGCTCCGGCAGGCATGATGGCTGTGTACCAACTGCCGGGCTCAAACGCAGTGGAAACAGCCGCGGCAGTAAACAAGAGATTGAAAGAGCTATCGGCGACGTTCCCGACTGGATTGCGCTACGACGTTCCACTCGACACTACGAAGGCAGTGACTGCCGGCATCCATGAGATTTTGATCACTCTGTTTGAGGCTCTGGCGCTGGTGGTACTGGTGGTTTTCGTGTTCCTTCAGGGATGGCGCGCAACGCTGATTCCCCTGTTGGCGGTGCCGGTGTCGCTGGTCGGCACGTTCCTGGTCTTTCCACTGTTGGGCTTCTCGATCAACACGTTATCGCTGTTCGGGTTGGTACTTGCAATCGGACTGGTTGTAGACGACGCGATCATTGTGGTGGAAGCAGTTGAGCATTTGATCGACCAAGGGATGACGCCTCAGGAAGCGACTTACAAGGCCATGGAAGAGGTTTCCGGCCCGGTGGTTGCCATCGCACTGATCCTTGCGGCTGTGTTCATTCCTACGGCGGCGATCCCTGGCATTACGGGTCGACTGTATCAACAGTTTGCGATTACGATTGCGATCTCTGTGCTGATTTCAGCGTTCAACGCGCTAACGTTGAGCCCGGCGTTGGCATCGCTACTACTTAAGCCGAAGCAGAAGGGTCGCAAAGGACCTCTTGCAGGTTTCTTTGGCTACTTCAATCGCGTCTTTGGGCGCGCAACGGATGGGTATGTCTCTACGTCGAGCGTGCTAATTCATAAGTCTGGATTTGCAATGCTTGCCCTCGCGCTGGTAGCGATATTCGCCGTGCTACTTGGCGCGAAGCTTCCGTCGGGATTCATTCCGCAGGAAGACCAAGGGTATATGTTTGTTGCGCTGCAGTTGCCGGATGCTTCTTCTCTACAACGGACCGACGCGGCAGCACTGCATGTAAGCGACGCTCTGCTGAAGACGCCGGGAGTTGCTGGCGTGGTTGCAGTAAACGGTTTCAGTTTGTTGACACAGACACAGAGCACCAACACAGCGTTCTTCTTCGTGTCACTTAAGCCTTGGGAAGAGCGCAAGAGCAAGGAAGAGCAGGTTGCGTCCATTCAGGCAAGTATGCAACGACAACTCGGATCGATGAGTGAAGGTATCGCGTTTGCATTTCCACCGCCTGCGATTCCAGGTGTTGGAAGTTCAGGCGGCGTTACTTTTATTTTGCAGGATCGCTCAGGCAAGGACGACCCGGAAAATCTAACGAAGAATGTCTATGCCTTCCTCGGTGCAGTCTCCAAACGTCCGGAAATTGCGGCGGCGATTCCTTCGTATCTACCGGCGGTGCCGCAACTCTACGCGGATGTCGACCGCGAGAAGGCGATGCAGCAGCAGGTGGATCTGAACACCGTCTACACGACGCTGCAGACTTTCATGGGTGGCTATCTCGTAAATTATTTCAATCGCTTCGGCAGACAATGGCAGACCTATGTCGAGGCTGAAGGTGACTCCAGAACGAACATCAACAATATCAATCAGTTCTATGTTCACAGCGCTAACGGTAGCCAGGTGCCGCTGGGCTCGCTGGTGAAGGTGAAACAGATTACAGGGCCGGAGTTCATCCTGCGCTTCAATGAATACAACTCGGCGCAACTCAACATTACCGGTGCTCCGGGGTATAGCTCGGGACAGGTGAGAGCTGCACTGGAAGACGTGTTTCATCAGACGATGCCTGCGGGAATGGGCTTCGACTATCAGGGCATGTCGTACCAGGAGCAGAAGGCTGCAGAGGGCGTTCCGGCGTGGGCTGTATTCGCACTGTCGCTAATGTTTGTGTTCCTTATTCTCTCGGCTCTTTACGAGAGCTGGACACTTCCATTCAGCGTGTTGCTGACGACTCCGGTCGCGATCCTCGGCGGATACATTGCACTGCATATCCGCGCGCTCGAGAACGACATCTTCGCCACCATTGGACTGATCATGTTGATTGGTCTGTCGGCTAAGAACGCGATCTTGATTGTCGAGTTTGCGAAGGCTAACTACGAGAACGGGCAGAGTATCGCGGAATCGGCATTGAACGCTGCCAGGCTGAGGTTCCGGCCTATTGTGATGACAGCGCTGGCATTCGGTTTCGGGTGTCTGCCACTTTGGACGGCAACTGGTTCGGGCGCTGTGTCCCGCAGGATTCTGGGGACGGTGGTAATCGGCGGAATGGTTCTCTCAACATTCATTGGCATACTGCTGATTCCTTCGACCTTTGCTGTGGTGGAGTACCTATCGCATCGATTTGGTCGCGGAGGTAAAGACACGACGATGGACTCGGTGAGGCATTTGGGCGGTGATGATGTAGAAGCCGCACCTCCGTTGCGTCCTGAGATTGAAGGAGGGCAGGCATGAGAACTACGTTAGAGTCACTCACACGCCGCAGCGTAATGGCATTCGGCTGGGTGGCAGTTGTTATGCTTGCTGGCTGCACGGTCGGACCGAAATACAAACGCGCTGATTATCCAGTACCTCCGTCGTTTCGCGGAGCAGACGAAGCACAGGTTACAACGGAAGCTCAGAACGCGCTGGGAGACCAGAACTGGTCTGAGGTGTTCAAAGAACCGGAGCTTCAGGAGTTGATCCGCAAGGCGTTGGCTAATAATTTTGATGTTCGCATTGCCGCACAACGAGTGCTGGAACAGCAGGCCCAGGTTCAGATCACTCGGTCACAGCAGTTCCCGCAACTCAATGGAGGTGGCACCGGAATCGGTGCTGCCCTTCCCTCTTCGCTTTCGAGCCAGATCGGCAGCCCGCTTTCCCTGGGAAGCCTCAGTCTTTCGGGATCATGGACGCCGGACTTCTGGGGTCTTTATCGCAGGCAGACCGAAGCGGCTCGCGCCCAACTACTAGGACAGCAGTGGGCGCAACGAGCGGTCCGGGTCACATTAGTCCAACAGGTTACTACGACCTATCTTGAACTGCGCGCACTGGACAAGCAGTTAGAAATTACACGTCAGACGATCAAGGCTCGGCAAGACTCAGTACAACTGACGCAGACACTTGAACATGGTGGGGCGGCACCACTGTCGGATGTTCGGCAGGCAGAGCAACTGCTGTACACGGCGACATCGCAGGTTCCACAGTTGGAGCAACAGATTCAACAACAGGAAAACGCGATGAACCTGCTACTCGGAGGGAATCCTGGGCCGGTGGTGAATCGGACTAAGAATGACTTTGCGCATCCGCCGCAGAATCTGCCGACGGGAATGCCTTCGCAACTTTTAGAGCGGCGACCTGATATTCAGCAGGCCGAACAAACACTGATTGCTGCAAACGCACAGATCGGCGTGGCAAGGGCGCAGTTTTTCCCGCAAGTCTCATTGAGTGCTTCGGCGGGGCTTGGCGGGGACAGTTTCTCGAACTTCTTCGACCCGGCGGGTAAGACGATTTATGGCATCGGGTCGGTGACGCAATCGATCTTTGCGGGAGGAAAACTTCGCGGACAACTTAGGCTCTCACAAGAGACTGAGAAGGAAATGGTGCTGAACTATCAGAAGACGATTGCTGGCGCTTTCCGTGATGTTTCAAACGCTCTGATTGCTCTGAACAAGCAACGAGCGTATCGCGAACAGCAGGAGAAGCTGGTCGCGGCCGCTCAGGATGCGACTCGACTGGCTCGCGTCCGGTATCAGGGTGGAGCAACCGGTTATCTGGAAGTGCTTACCACCGACAGTAACCTATACGCATCGCAACTGAACCTCGTCAGTGCACAGCAGGGTGAGGCCCTGACACTGGTTCAGGTTTATAGTGCGTTGGGAGGCGGCTGGAAGTAAGTATCGGAACGCATTTCAACTAGAAGGGCGTGCGCCTTTGTGTGGAACTTGCTTGGCAAGGGACTCCAGGCAGGGGCGCATTTTCTTTGGCGTGTGATGCGGAGGGGATGGAGTTTGAGTGCGACGCCGTTATGGGATTCTGAGTTCATCCCGTCATCTGGTAGTCCAAATGATCGGAATCCAACACGCTGCGAATCGTGCTGGCAAGTGTTTCAAGGCTGAAGGGCTTTTCCAGAAATGCAGCATTAGACCCTCGCAGCGTTTTATCAAACAAGCGGTCGGCGTAGCCTGACACATAGATCATCTTCAGGTTAGGACGAAGTTCAAGCGCTGCCTTTCCAACATCCACTCCGCTAACTCCGGGCATCATTACATCCGTGATCAATAGGTGAATCGGTTCGGGATAGTGTGCGCAGATTTGGAGTGCTTCCGTGCCGTTCTGCGCCGTCAAGACTTTGTAACCCTTCGATCTTGTATAGACAGAGCTCAGTTCCAAGAGAGCAGGTACGTCCTCTACAAGCAGGATCGTCTCAGACCCCTGTGGTGCAATTGCCGACCCAGGCTGTGCGGAAAGCACCTCGACTGAGGGAGCGACGTAAGGCAGATAGATTTGAAAAGAACTGCCGTAGCCCGGCTTGCTCTCGACCCGTACATCGCCTCCGCTCTGCCTTACGATGCCGAACGTGGTGGCCAAACCAGTACCTCGATTCTGGCCCTTGGTGGTAAAGAATGGCTCGAAAATCCTCGACTGCGTCTGAGCGTCCATACCAATTCCGGTGTCGGTGACGACCAGCATCACGTATCGTCCGGAGGGCAATCCTAACCCTTTTATAGTGGCCGTACTGCTTTCGAGCCAGACATTCGCAGTCTCGATTGTAAGAACGCCCCCGTCGGGCAAAGCGTCTCTTGCGTTCACCGCAAGGTTCATTAAGACCTGCTCCAGTTGTCCACGATCTGCACTAACCCTGCCGAGGTTCGGATCAAGAGAAATCTTCATTTGTATGTCGTCCCCCAAGAGTCTGGGCAGCATGGTTCCCATTTCAGTGGCTACCAGATTCAAGTCGACAATGGTCGGTTGAAGCACTTCCCTTCGGCTAAAGGCCAGGAGTTGGCGAGTCAGAGAGGCTCCTTGATCAGTGGCCGTTTGTATCATGCCGGCGTATTTGTCGATCACTTCAGGTGAGTTTTTCGCATCCCGCAAAAGTTCTCCGCAGCTTGCAATGACCATTAGCAGATTGTTGAAGTCGTGTGCGACTCCACCCGCCAGGCGGCCAACGGCTTCCATTTTTTGCGCTTGCCGGAGCTGTTCTTCCAATGCTCGACGCAAGTTAGCATCCTGAGCATGTTCGAGACGCAATTTGGTCTCGGAAATTGCACGCCGCAGCGCAAGCGGAAGTCGCTCGAGGCTTCCCTTCAGCACATAGTCGGTGGCTCCCTCTTTGATGCACTCAACCGCTAGCTCTTCGCCGAGAGTGCCGGAGACGTAGATGAACGGTGTGTCCTTGTCCGAGGCTCGCAACCAATGCAATACTTCCCGGCCACTACAGTCGGGGAGTCGGTAATCACACAGAATGGAGTCGTAGACTTTGGAGTGAGCCAACTTCTTGAATTCAATGAAATTGCACGCAACATCACTATCCACATGAAATCCAGCGTCCTCCAGCTTAAGAAGCGATAACCTGGCATCGGCAGGATTGTCCTCGAGTATAAGAATGCGGACTCGATCCGATGCATTCGTTTTCACCATCCTGTCCATACGCTTCTTGCCTCTCGCAAGGGTCCAGCCCGCCTTTGGGTGCGCGTTGGAGGCTCGCTTATTAAGCGGGTAATTTGACGATGTTCAGCCAGAAACTGTCGATGTTTTTGATGACTTCCAAGAAACCAATGGAATCTCCACCGACATTGCGTCTACTCCAATTATTTCCATGGTTCACCACGTGGCTCCGGAATCGTAAAATGAAAGGTAGAACCTTTGCCTAGCTCCGACTGAACCCAGATCTTTCCTCCACCCCGCTCGATTATTCTTTTGCAAATTGCTAAACCGATTCCGGTGCCTGCATACTTGTTTCGCCCGTGCAACCGTTGGAAGATTACAAAAATTTTGTCGAAGTGTTTTGGGTCAATCCCTATTCCATTGTCCTGAACAGAGAAAGTACACTCGTGATCCGTATTCCTTTGGAAAGAGACATGTATTCTCGGTGCTGCTGCGCTGCAGTATTTAATGGCGTTCCCGATGAGATTCTGAAATACCTGGGCGAGTTGTGACTCATCCGCAAAGACCATTGGCAGTACATCGTGAGTTACGGTCGCCCCGCTTTCTTGGATTGCGCTCTGCAGATTCGCCACGGCATTCTGCAGAGCACGCTCGCAGGAAACCTCGCTGGCCGTGGATTGTGTTTTTCCGGCACGCGAATAGATAAGCAGGTCTTGAATTAAACCCTGCATCCGGGTTGCACCATCCACGGCGAACGCAATGAATTCGTCGGCCTCGGCATCCAAGCGTCCCTTGTAGCGTCGCGATAGTAACTGCGTATAGCTGGCGACCATGCGGAGCGGCTCTTGTAGATCGTGCGAAGCAACGTAAGCAAACTGCTCGAGTTCGTCATTCGAACGATTCAGCTCTGCAACCTTCTGCACCAGAAGTTCCGCAGATCTCTTTCGCTCAGTCCCGTCTCGAATCGCGGCTAATGCGATGATTCCAGTGTCAGTCTCTAACGGGCTTAAGCTGATCTCCACGGGAAACTCCGTTCCGTCCTTGCGGAGCCCGTATAGGTCCACGCCCTTGCCCATCTCGCGAACTCTCGGTGCTTCGAAGAAACCTCTCCTGTGTCCGGTGTGGTGTTTACGCAAGTTCTTGGGAACCAACATATCTACCGATTGTCCGAGCAACTCTGGCCGGGAGTATCCGAACAACTTCTCGGACTGCGCATTGGCCAACTCGATGGTCCCCTGACTATTCACCATGACCATTGCATCAGGAGTTGCCTCAAGCAGAGCACGAAACCTTGCCTCTTGCTCACGGAGGCTGGCACTCTGCTCGAGCAATGCTTTGTTTGCCGACTCGAGTTCACTGCGGCGAGGAATGAGCAGGGCCTGGGGAATCACTCTGACCAGCAGGACGGCCGTGGATACAGAGGCCACGGCTGTCACTGCTTTGATGGCTCCTGATAACCAGTAAATGGGCTTCCATAGAGTCACGACCTCCATCACGTGGGTGGCACCACAGCTCACGATGAACAAGCCGAAAAATAGAAACATCCATTTGAAAGGTATGTCTCTTCTCTTGCGCGCAAGAAAGACCAGAGTGACAGGAATCGAAATGTAAGCGATGGCAATCAGCGAGTCCGAAACTGCATGGAGCCAGACGAGCTTGGAGTTCCACATGTAGCAGTAGCCGTGTGGCATGAAGTTGCTGGGAGAAGACAAACTCCCCAGAAATCCAACTACAGTTTCCATCGCTCGGATCGGCTCTCGACGGGCGGTACAGCGGCATTCAATGGCAAGCCTAAGGTCAAATGCACTCACCAGCCGTGAGTGCCACGTTCCGGAAATATCCTCGTACGACGATCGGGAAAAACCTGCTAAGCGTTGAAATTGCGACCTGCAATTCCGGGAATTTGTGAGCAGGGTGATTACTGCGAACAGACTAGTCTCTTTCGTACTCTGTAGCCACTTATGTTTTCTTGCCCGCGATGTCTACTGCCGATTTGGCGTCACGAGTCTCTTGCGGAGGCGCTGACAATGTTGCAGCGCGGGAATAAGAAATGAAGATAGCGACTTGCCATGTTGTACGCTTTTCTGGATTACACTTCTATTTCACTTCTGTGGATGAGGCTAGGACGACCATCTCGCGAATTCCATGTACGGTCTTTGGCTGAAGCCTGAGACTCGCCAGCAGCCCCATTGGACAACAACAGCAACGCTGACTCGCGAGCTTAGGTTCTCGTTAGTGAGTGTCAACTCGGTCCCATTACTCATCAATGTCAATCCGGTAATAGCGCAGCAATACCCCTACGAAAGTACAGGTCAATTCCGACTAGGCTGTGCGAAGCTAATGGTGCGGAAAGATTGACCGGCAGATTCCTGATTAGGACTTTGAGGCACACGATGGCGGAACAGACATTTTCCGGGATCTCGCCAGAATTTGGTAAGTTTCGGCCGCGACAAATGCCGCTAGCTCCGTATCAAACGGAACTCATTTGCCGACTGAAAAACTCCAGTTCTAGCTTTCGGGCGACAGTGATTGAGGCACCTCCCGGCTACGGGAAAAGCCTCGTATTGGAAGCAGTTCATCAGAGATTCGAAGAACTGGGTGCTGTTTCTGTTTGGCTCTCGTTAGATGAAACGGATTCCAGCTTGGAACTTTTCATCGATCTGTTAGTCAGTGCTTGTGTTCGCTCTCACCCTGAAATCTTGGTTCCGGAAGGGCTTCGCAAAGGACAGAAAAGCTCTGCTGGGAGGCTAGTCGCCTCCATGCTTTCTTCCGACTCTGTAAAGCTCGAGATTTTCATCGATAATCTCGAGCACTGTCGAGACCCACGCCTTGGCAAGTTTCTCGACCAGATAATCTCTTTAAGTTCCGCTGGACACCTTTGGATCTCAACCTCGCGCCGGCTTGGATTCGATTGCACGAGACACGTTACCGAGGGCCTCTTGCAGCATTTGCAAACCGAAGATCTGTGTTTCACAACTGAGGATACCGCCGGTTTGCTGAAGGAGCGTTGCCGCACTCATCTCTCGGTGGCCGACGTCGAGAATATACAAGCGAAGACACTGGGATGGCCGATGGCTGTTTCTTTATTGGCAACCGTGTTGAATGACTCGGAAAGACCGGCTGAACTGATCACGCAATTCTCCGGGACGGATGTGGCTGTTTCCTCTTTTCTGAGAACCCAGCTTCTGGAACGGCTGGACAAGGATGTGTCCCGGTTTCTCCTTGCCGTCTCATCCTTGCGTCAAGTCACCGGGAAACTATGCCGCTATGTAACCAAAGAAGCAGGGACCGGCCGTTACCTTGACTTGTTGCTCCGAGAGAATTGTTATCTTCGGCCCCTTGACCGTAACGGTCTCTGCTTTGAATTGCACCCGCTAGTGCGGGACTTCCTGATCAGTGAGGCTGAAAAAGAACTTGAGCATGAATTTCTTAAGAACCTGTTAGAGCGAACAGTAAAGTGGTCATTACAGCATGGCAACGTAGCAGAGGCGATGGAGTATGCCCTCGCAACGCAGTGTCCTGAAATTATTTCTAAAATATTGCACGAAATAGCCCCGGCCTGGGTTGGCCAGAAGGGCGGGCTCGTTTCCTATATTAAATGGGTTGATCTGGCGAAGAGGGTCGGTGCTTCCCTTACCCTCGAGTCGGAATACTGGTATCTATGGGCGCTACTGTTTGCACGTCAACACCAGGCAGCCTACAAGCAATCTGAACTCTTATGGGAACGCTCCGCTCGGGATCTATCTCTGGCTAGTTCTCCGGATCAGAATGTTGCATTCAGACGCAGGTTTGAGGAACTTCGAATCCTCGTAGATATATTTCGTGATCAGACGGACGAAGCAGGCAAGAAGGCATTGAAGTGGCTGGAGGACTCCTCCGCCCAAAACGATATTAGTATGGCGACGGTTGCTAGCTGCGTAGCGATCAACGCTACAGTGAATTTTGATTTCAAGACAGCACGCGATGCGATGCACACGGCCCAAGAAGGAATTGTATCCGCAAACAGCGACTACGGTGCAGCGTGGGTCGCCACGCTTTCGGCTCAAATCGATTTCTACGAGGGCGAGTATTGCCATTGCTACGAGGCACTCAACAGCGCTCTGGCCCGAGCGGTGGATTCTCTAGGTGCTGATTCTGTTGTTGTCTCCACGGCCCAGTTGCTCCTTTCAAGCTGCCTGTTGCAGATGGGTATGCAGGAGGAGGCACGCAAGTATCTGATGCCCGGACTGATGTGTATGCCTTCGCACGGAATTAGTGAAATTACATTCTGCGGGATTGAAGCGGCGGTTGAAATGTGGGACGAATCCGAGGGGAGCCCATTGGCACCGCTACGCCTGGAGCGGCTGATCGATTCTTATCCTCCGCCCATGAATTTTGTGTTTCGCTGCTTCCTGATTCGGAGACTGTTGCGCCTGGAGCGATTCGAAGATGCAACTCTACAAGCGGAACTCATCGGCATTGATTTCCGCGTGCCAAACAGAAACACTGTGGCTCCATCGGCATTCGTTCAGGAATTGACCAGCATGACATATCTCGAATACATGCTAAGCAAGGGCATGAATCGACAGGCTGTTGCGCTATCGGAGAATTTACTGAAGGAAGCCGAGACGAACAGACGGCGAGGGTTAGTAGTGGAACTGGAGATAATTCTCGCTATCCTTGCATTTCGCTCTGAGAATCTACCGCAAGCACACCGTCACATTCACCGAGCGATCCGGCTTGCGGCAAAGCGACGCATACTGCAACCATTTCTGCTCCGGTTAGACGTTCTCCGTACGATTCTGTCTCAGTTCAAGGAGAAGAACTGGGGATTTGCCGACAATGATGAGCGCAACTTGTTTCAGAGACTCAGCGCGGCGGGACCGGTTATAGAATCGCTCATCTTGCAATCTTCCACAGATACCTCAGGTGACGCCCTCTCTGGATCTCTGACGGCTCGCGAGCTGGAACTGTTGCGATTGGCCGATGCAGGGTTATCCAACCAACAGATTGCTGAACGCAGCAACGTCGCTCTCACGACGGTGAAATGGCATTTCTCTAACATCTATTCCAAACTAGATGTCCGAAACAGGTCAGCCGCAACAGCGAAGGTACGCGCACTTAACTTGCTTTAGGTCGTCTTATTCAACAGTTATCCCCCTCTTAAAACACTCTCTCCTTTGTTACCGCATAGCTGCTCGCCTGAAGTCATAACCTAAAGATTCTGAATACACCGTTCCAAAGTACGGTGCGATCCCCGTGGATAGAATGCAGCATTGCTCCGGCAACTTTTATCTTCGGAGTCACTCGTCATGATCCAAGCAGTGAGCTCAAAACTAAGAACAAGGACAAGCCCTAAACAAATCTCGCGATGGGTTGTAGGGAGTTTCCTTGCAACAATAGTTGTAATCTGCACCACCTTCGCGAAGGTGATTGAAGTTCCTATCGTTAGCAATTATGTAGGCGGAACTATCTTCGATGTTGGAGGATACGTTGGCGGACTGGCAACTCAATATGCTCCATGGTTGCCAAAAATGATGTCCGAGTCGGCTGGCGTTTCCACTGCGAGATTGCTTCGCGTGGGTTCAGTCGCACTCGTCTGCCTTGAAGCCATCTCAATTGCTGCTCTTATTTCATTGGTCCTACACCTTATTTTCGCCCTTACAAGAATTAGCAAGCCCGCACGCATCTTTGGGATTCTGGGTTTCACCCTTGGACTGGTGGTTCCAATTCTAATGTTTGGCGTTGTCGCGATAGTCACTTGGCAGATGACGAACAACCTAGTTTCGCTCAACGTGCTCTCGGTGCCAGCCGGTCCAAGAATTCAATTGATCGCAGCCATCGTGGGTGGAGCATGCGCGATTATGGGTACAAAGAGCCCGAAGAGCGCGTAGAGCTAGACGAATGCACCATGAAAGTCACTCAAAGAGATTGTCATAATTCGTTCAATCAATAAGGAGATTTACCCGTGAGTAGCAATGATAATAAGGGATCTTCGCGTCGTTCATTCCTCAAGGCTTCAGCAATGGGCCTGGGAGCTGCTGCTGTTACCGGAGTAGCAGCGAACGGTGCCGCAAAAGGTGTTCTGCACGAAACTTTAACATCCCCGCCGGAGACTGCTGGATCTTCCTCAAGTGGTTCGAAAGCTCAACCGATTCCCCCAATCCAAGCCCCTGAAAAATGGACCTCCGAAGCCGATATCGTCATCGTCGGAGGGGGTGGTTCTGGCCTATCTGCCGCAGTAACGGCGGCCCAAAGAGGTGCTCACGTTATTGTGCTGGAGAAAAATGTATTTTGTGGGGGCGACACGTCAATTGCAATGCTATTTGAAGGCTTCGTCCCCAGTCAGTGGCTCAAGAGCCTCGGACTCTGGGGCAAAGAGTTGGATGATCCCAAGCTCATTGAGAAACGCATCAACGGCATGAGCGCTACAACAGTTTATGGTCTTGCCGATCCCAAGAATCCACAGCTAGGTTTGCCAGTTGCAGCACTTGCACCATCACTCGCAGTTGAGTACATGGGCATACAGGATGCATTCAATAATATCTACACACCAACTCCAGTGTCGGGACGTGACGGCAGTTATGTTCGGCGCATCATGGAAGCGCAGGCTGAAACAGTCAATTGGCTGCAGAGCGACATGGGCGTTCAGTTCTCCACCAAGCAGGTGGCGGGTTTACCGATTCCTGGCATTATGCACTGCCCCATTGACCCGAAGCATCCCGAGGAAGATTGGGAATACTGGGATCCCCATAATGGACGCGGGTTTACTGAGGCACTTTACAACAAAGCCCTGGAACTAGGAGTTACATTCTATCTCGGATTGCCAGTTACCGGTCTTGTCACTGACACCTCCAAGAGAGTCATCGGCGTTCGAGGAACCAATGCCGACGGACAGAATGTCTACGTCAAAGGGAAAGGTGTCCTGTTAACTACCGGCGGTTTCACCGCGAACCACGACATGATTTCCCAGTACTGCACCAAGGACCGCGCTGAGTCCGTACGTACCTGGAGCCTGACTGGGGCAACAGGGGATGGCATTCGCATGGCGCAAGGCTTGGGCGCAAAAACGAACATGATGCACGAGATTGAAATATGGGACGGAGGTGCACTGCGCGAACATGGAACTCACGGTGTGTATTCCGCTCCGAACCAGCTTGTTCGACAGAAATCGCTTACGGTTAACAACAAGGGCAAGCGATTCTTCTGCGAGAGTGAATACCGCGGCTATTACTTCAGCTACCAATCCGCACAGACCATCGCACAGCCGAATCACGAGTCAGCCACGCTCTTTGATTCCAACTGCATTACGAAGAAGGACATCATCGAGAAGTTCAGTCCGTGGGTTTGCGAATATCCATGCAATTGGTTTGAAAGCGACTTCGAGAAGTATCTCGCCGACGGAACGATTATGAAGGCAAATACTATTGAAGAACTAGCTAAGTTGCTGGGATATCCCGAAGCCGAACTGGCTGAAACCGTCGACCGGTACAACGAACTCTGCAAGGCCGGTTACGATTCTGACTTCTTCAAACAGCCACAGTACTTGCATCCGATCAAAACCGCGCCGTTCTATGCCGTCAAGCAAGTAGGTGGAAGCTGCTTTAACACATGGGGTGGACTTGTAGTTGACGAGGCATTCCGCGTTCTCGATGAGAAGCATGATCCGATCCATGGCCTGTATGCGACTGGCGAGAATGTCGCTGGTGGAGCGAGTGTTGCCTTCGTGTTACCCGGAGGGCGCCTGGCCGCAGGGTCCATTCTGCGCGATGTGAACCAGCCCGAGGAGAAGAACCATGCATAAGAAAACGACATCGCTAACCCTCGCCATGGCATTGGCCTCTACCGTCGCGTTTGGAATATTCATGATCGGATGTCAAAACTCATCGAGCACAGCTGCCAACAACGCCAAGCCTGCAAGCACTGCGAGAGTCGTCCCTCCGATGCTGGTCACAAACCCTCCGGGTACGGGAAAGACAGCGGCAGGCATGCCATCCATGGACAAGCATGCATCTCATGGCGTCACTTGTGAGCAGTGTCATGACACTGCAGCGCCGACCTCGGCACCGAATTCCAACAAGGCCTGCCTCGGTTGTCACGACTCCGGCTCACTCATCAAAGCCACATTGAAGTACGACAATGTAGCGAACAAATCACAGAATCCACACGATTCGCACATACATGGAGCCTCTTGTCTGGTATGCCACAAGAATCACAGCGCGTCGGTACTATATTGCGACGAATGCCATCAACCTAAGTTCGGCTGGAAAGTGCCGTAGTTCTTATAGGTTACATATCCATAGACACCGGGAGTCCGCCGACGCGGACTCCCGCAACGCTCCCAGCTCAATCAACTATTTCACGGGTGGCATTATGCTCAAGATCAAACCTACTGAATCAACTGGGTCCCAGCCCTCAGACATGACATCTCTGGCGGTGATGAAACCCAAGCACCGACTACTCGCATGGGTGTTTACACGCAGCAGGGTACTTAATCGGGTACTTGATGGACTGGAACTCTTTATGCGAGGGGCGGGTATTCCTCTTATAGGAAGACTCCATCCTCTTGTCAGGCCTGCCAACAACCACTTTACTAACCTTCCAGTTAATGTTGATATTCCTAACGAATCCACACCTCTACCGCCGGACGTAGTAAGAGAACTCATACGTAAATCCAAGTACCACCATGTGCTTAATAAGTGTCTATGTCGGCATGGTCGCGACTGCAAGAAACACTCTCATGACATCGGATGCATTTTTCTGGGCGAAACTGGTTTCGATGTCACTCCAGGATTTAGTCACCGAATTACTGAAACTGAAGCGCTCGAACACGTAGACCGTGCTTTAGCTGACGGCCTTATGCCTATGACAGGACGCTACCGTGTGGACAACTACGCTTTTCTCGTACCCGATCACAAAACACTGATAGGAATCTGCTTCTGCTGTGATTGTTGCTGCTTTATGAGCTTCTATCGCCACGTTCCATTGCAACAGATCAAGCCGATATATCCACGTCTGAAAGGCCTGGAGATCACCGTCACCGATCGGTGCAAGGGGTGCGGTGAGTGCGTGGGAACCTGCTATCTGAACGCAATTCGCATTGAAGATGGGAAGGCCGTACATTCAGAACTCTGTCGGGGGTGCGGTCGCTGCGCCACAACTTGCAAGAATTTTGGGGTAGAACTGAAGATAACTGATCCCGACTACTTCCAGAAAACGGTGGATGAGTTCACCTCTCTCGCCAAACTCGACTAGAGTGCTTTCTTATTTGAAAACAAACTTGGCTCGGACTGCTGAAGAGACGCGCAAGCAGTCCGAGCCAGATTTTCTTCTGCTCTGAAGAAGCCTAGTTCAGTGGGTATGTACCTTCGGATAGCATCTTCACCCGTCGGAGCATTTCGATATCCATAATGTCAGAGGGCAGGGCAAAGGCGTGCTTAAAGATGAACTTGGACATCGGATTACCCTTCGAGCTCGCGAGGCATCGGACTACGACTCGGGTCCGACCATCGGGCAGAGGGAATAGATTGAAATCCCAATTCCACGCCACATAATCACCCTTCTCCAGCGGGAACAGCGGCGTCATCAGCATCTCCCATTTGCCAGGTGGCAGCGGATGATTTGGTTCGAGGCCATTCGTAATCATAGTGATATTGCGATTCGGCGTAACGGATTGAATCCGCATACCCATCCCCGCTTTGTGAAACGTACAGAAGTCTCCGGCTTTGGTGTCTTGCCACTTTGGCTCGACAGTGTATGTATTGTGTATGCCAAACCCGCAGGCACGCTCCAACCAGTCTGCACTGTAGAAACCAGCCTTATCCTGTCCCGTCTGAAGGAAGTATGGGAAGATCTTTTCTGGCGGAGCGCTGATCGTGGTGGCGACCGTCATCTTCCACATCGGTGTTCCTGGTATCAACCCATCTCCCGGGAGCGGCATGGCTATCTCCTCAGAAGTAGCACCCCACACATCAAGGCGTGGCAGAATAACAAAGTCGTAGAGGCAGAAGACCAGAACCGCCAGTACGCAGATAATTGTGATGCCTTTCCTTGAAAACACACCCTTGGCGCACCTTACAAGTGGTGAGTTCTTAGAGGCGTTCTTGGTATCGGAGCTACTGACTACAACAGTATTCATAATGTCTTCAGTCCTTATGGCGATCCTTGATTACTCGCCTTGCTTGGTTTACCGCACACTACTTTGCTTGATGATCTGATTGGCTGCATACACACCAGAGAGCGCGGTCGGCTCCAGGCCCAAACCGTTATGGTCGCCTGCAACGTAGAGGCACTTTCCGTATTGCTGCTCAATATAGGCCTGGCCATAGACATACATCGCCTTGTCCCACCCCTTCATGCCGATGACCTTGTATTCATTACAGAGGATGTTCAGCAACTTTTCATTATTTTCACGCGTGTACACCAAGTAGCTACCGTCGTCCATCAGTGCGCTAAAGACAATCTTCGAAACAAATGGAAACACATTCATTTCCTTTTTCGTAAACTTGTCTTTCAGCTTTGCCTTGATGTGATAGACGTAGAGCTTGCAGGTCTGACGCAGCGGGGTGTTTAGTCCGAGAAGCTGTTGCGTGACAACTGCCGGGGTCGCCAGAACGAGATTATTTGACGTGTACTGCTTACCGTCACCTGTCTCAAGATGAAATAAACCGTCCGACTCGGATACTGATGTTATCGTTCCGTACTGAACTCGGCCACCTAATTGAAGTTCCATGCTGGCACGATCAAAACTGAAGCGATGGATCGGCACAGCCAGCCCCATACAGCAGTTCATCATGTCTAGCGCAGTAATGTTCTCCATATCCACGCCGGTGCAAGCATACGAGAACTTCGAAATGTAATCGTGCGCAGCCTTCTCGAATCCCTTCTCCTTGATGAACTGTGAAGCAGGTTTCTGGAACATGTCTTCAATGTACTTATCAGCGGCCATCGCCTCTCGTTGAGGCATGATCTGGCATCTCTCTTTGTACTTATTGTAGTGCCGGATGAACGTGTAAATGGCGCGGTAGAACTTAAGGAGCTGAGGAATGCGGCGCACCGAATGCCAGCTGATGGTGTTGAATATCTCTGTGTCGTTGTTGTGGAAGGTTACACTTAGGGGATTAATCCAGGTGCGTTTTGTTACGAGCCGCTTGGCGAAATTGTAGTTTGCCATTACAAAGTACGCGCCGAAGTTTACCGCTTCCGGTTCGGAGTAACAGATTCGGCCACCAAGCACGTCCGTCAGAAGTACGAACTCTTGTCCAGCTTCCTTGAGGTGAAGGGCACAGGACATTCCCGCGCTGCCACCGCCAACAATAATCGTGTTTGAATGCATGTTGATCCTTAAGAGAAATCTCTTTTAACTTGTTACGGTCCTGTGCATAATGCACCGCGCCGACGTGAGATGCCCCTCACTAAAGTAGGGCATGGATTGAATATCTCTGTGCACCGCACAATTCGATGCTGCACGCGAGGAGTTACTAATCCGCGTAACTTTCGGCCCTCAGCTACGCCTATCACCCCATTCGAAAGGATGGTGCAATGACAGCTATACCGGCAGAGACTGCTACTGTTTCACGCAGTCCACGGATCAACAGATCCAGCAAGGAGCTACTATTCACGAATTGTCTATTACTAGTGAAATCCTCAGGACGGTTCTAGAAGTGGCAGAAAACGGAGGAGCTCACAGAATCGTCTCTATTTCTTTAACAATCGGAAGAATGCGTGACGTGGTGCCAGAGTGGATGCAGCGCTACTTTGACTTTTGTAGTAATGGGACGCTTGCGGAGGGTGCACTGCTGCGGATTGATCAAGTACCTGTGACACTTGCCTGCGAAACATGCGCCCGAGTATTTCCCGCAGACGTAAAGTCGATGAACAGTATTCATTGTCCCGACTGCCTCGGCGTCAAGGCCACAGTCCGGACAGGCATGGAATTTCGCATAGAAGGGATTGAAGTGGCATGAATCCTGGAATCAAGTATATCGACCTCAAACAGCAGATTCTTTCACGCAACGCGGACCAGGCAGGTTGTATCCGCGCACAGCTTCATCAGGAGCAGGTGTTTCTCCTGAACCTAATGTCTTCACCCGGCTCAGGAAAAACAAGTGTCATTGTGGAAAGCATTCGTATCCTCAGGGATTCTCTACGCGTGGCAGTCATAGAAGGCGACATCGAATCCCTTGTAGATTCGGAGAAGATCGTAGCCGAGGGTGTTTCCGCAGTTCAACTGCGTACGGGAGGTTCCTGCCACTTGGATGCGGCAATGGTCAGCACCGCATTGGAGAGGCTGAGTTTGGATGCCCTCGATTTGATCTTTGTAGAGAACATCGGGAACTTGGTATGTCCTGCCGAGTTCGATCTTGGTGCCACGAAGACCGCAATGATCCTGAGCGTCCCGGAAGGAGACGATAAGATACTCAAGTATCCTGTTATGTTTTCGGTTGTTGACGCATTGATCGTGAACAAAACCGACTATCTTTCAATGTCAAACTTCGACATTGAAGCCCTGCGCAACCGCATGGCCAACATCAATCCGCATGCGCGTATTTTTGAGATTTCCTGCAAAACAGGAGAGGGCGTGGCCGACTGGTGTTCTTGGCTATCAGAGCAAATAAGGCAAAACGTTAGGCGGCAGCGCGAGCATTTCTGATTCAGGGTTAAAGAGCAGACATCCGCCGAATCATGAATGTCTGCTTCTTTCTTGCACCCTACTACTTGTTATTTGATGCGCTTCCAAGTCTCCGTCCGGCCTATCATCGAGAATCCAATGAAACCACGAACCAGCAGATCGTCGCCATTGGCCTTTATCTTCGACTTATAAACTTTGCCAGTTTCGGGATCGGTTATTGTGCCACTCTCCCAAGTATCTCCGTTAGGAGACAAAGCGTTGATAACGATCAGGCCCACAATCGGCTTTCCTTTTTGATCGCCACCACAGCCAGCGCAGTTTACGGGACCACCATCCCTACCCTTGATCATCTTTCCGTAGAGTTTTCCTTCGTGAATCCAGGTTTCAACGGCCCCGCCCACTTTGCCGCCATTCTGAATGCATTGCCACTTGCCAACTGCGTTCTGCAATGCGGGTGAAAGATCTTGCGCGAATGTAGATGCGGTACAAATCATTAACAGAATTGCGATCGATGCACAGCTCTTCATAGCTTTCATCTTCTATGTTCCCCTTTTGGATTGCTGAGTTCTTCTCTGTGGAGGTTTTCAGCCATCGAATTTCCCGTCCGCCTACCCGGCAGATTGAGGAGTGACCCTTACTTCGAAATGAATAACGAACTTGCTCCAATTGCCCTAAGCACTGCTGAAGACGCGCTCAAGCTCATAAGTCGAGACGGAGTCCCTTGAAGTAGTCCTTTACTTCGGGCTTCAGCGGTTGTAATAGCTCCATCTTGATGGCATTGCTCTTGCATTTGCCGACGCATATACCGCAACCAATGCAATCAATGCTCACTGACGCTTGTGTCTCTCCTAAGCTGATTGCATGGTGAGGGCAGACTTTGACGCAGGCTCCGCAGAGGTGGCAGTTGCTGTCAATCTGCGCCTGCCAACCGATGCTTCTGAAGCGGCGACGGACGTCCGCCGTGCTGTTCTTTGCAACGTTCAGAGCTGTGCAGCAACAAGGACAGCAGAAGCAAAACTCGAGAAAGTTCTCCATCTTCTCGTTTTCAAATCCCCAGACATATTGCTCGACTTCTATCCAAAGCGCCTGCCCAACAAGGCCTGCAGCTGCAGCGCGGTCTACAAGTTCGCAGGCCTCATCGGCAGTGACAACCCTTCCCAGGCCATGCTTTTCCGTCACGCGCGCTGCGTTGCCGAGAAAGATACACGCTATCTCATGCGAGTAGTTCTTACAGTTGTGAGAGTCTCTGCAGAGGCAGCGGTTGAGCGCAAGGCGATATGTTGCCTTGCGGATCGTTGCCTTCATCATGTCGATGGGAACAGTAACCTTCTGTGCGCTCTTTGAAATATCAATATTGAGCGGAAGAGTTACACCCTGCGTGTAGCGTTTATCGTACGGACTGAACATCAAAAACCATTTGAATATTGAACCAAGCACTGGGTACTTGGAGAGTTTTGCCAAAGTGGGCAAAGGGCGAAAGAGTGCGGCGGTGAAGCGCCAGGTTATCGGAGTAGCACCGATCTTGTCTTTGAACCAGTCTTCAAGACCGATTCCTTTCGACTTAGGCTTATAACCAATCATGATGTACCTACAGGAGATATAAAAGCTGTTAGTGAATTCAAAAGAGTACGAAAAGAACTATTTCGCAGACCACTTACTTTGCGACGTGTGCCGTGAAATCATTTAGGATTTGAGTCCCTTACCTGTTTAAGACAAGAAAAACACTCCGGCCCCTTTTGCAATTCGGAGCCCGACGGATACTCGAGGTAAATGTTGTCCACCCCAATCTCCTGCAGTATCTTCGCGATCTCACACGTTTTTCTCTGAACACTGAAGGCGGAAACATTGGCTGTAGTCCGATGGCAGCAACTTGTCGCCAAAAAGGCCGACATATCGATTCCTTCGCCGAGCATTAATGGACCAAAGTTCCGCGGGTGCTGGTTGAGAGAGATGGCAACGCCCTGCTTGGATCTGGTGAAGCGCTGAAACTCGCGGCTGAGAGCTCTTATGTTTTCTGTAGCAACGTCTTTTTGCGCTAGGTACATGCACGACGAAGCCGGAAAAATCCATAGCCCGAGTCTGCCATGGGCGTTGCTTTTGCCGAGTTTCACAAAGGCTAGATGCCAAGAATCCAAGTTGGTCGTGGGGTAGCCGATCATGTGAATTGGTCCGTCGCTCGTCGGAATGACGGTGTCCCACGCGCGTCGAAATGGTGTGTATGTCGGCATTGTTTGCAAAGAATGTCAGCACTCGTGGCCAAACTCTAATCTCACTCACCAGCGTTAGCATAGTTGCCTGTTCTTCCGAGAAAAGAACCGTTCCTTAGTACAGGGCGTGGAAACAATTAGTGTCTCAGCTCGCTTGTTCTCTACAGTTTGCCGAAGCGAGGTCCGTCAAATATAAGCGGCGCAGCGCTCCGGCAGACACCTCACGCTGCATCCACGCTTTCTGAAGAGAGCTAGAAGCGATACTTCAGTCCTGCTGAGACGACCGTGGGATAGAGCTTCACCCGAGCCTTGGCGGGAACAACGCCCTCGATATTTCCATGCGCGTCCACAGAAAGCCAGATCTGTTTGCAATCTATGAATGCGCCCCACTTTTTGTTAAACATGTAGTCGGCGCCCGCCTGAGCGACAGGAGCAAAGTTATTGTGAACCTGCAAGCTCTTTAGCGCCTCGCTGTGTTTCCTGAGAATGACCGCATAGGCGAGGCCTGCTCCTACATAAGGTTGAATCGGCCCTTTGCTTAGGAAATGGTAGTGACCGGATAGAACGGGTGGAGCATACCAGAGGGAGCCTAGATGTCCATAGGGTGCGATTGTTCCTGTACCGCTGAGGGTTGGCTTGGGAGGAATTCCCGCAAAGAAAGATGCGGCTATATTCTTCGTGAAGTAATATCCGGCATCAGCGATAACGGTCACGTTATTGCTGACGGTTGCGGATGCGCCTGGCACCACAGCTCCGCCAGCGCTTACATTGGCACCGGGGTGGTAAATGATACCTGCCACGCCGACTCTGGCGTACCACTTGCTTTGCGGAACAGATGACTTTGCCGCTTTATCGGTCGCCACCTCTTCAGAAACGGATGTTTGCCCGAAGCAATTGATGCCGACAACTGTAAAAAGTAACAGAGCGCCTAACTTATTCATTGAGATCCTCATTTTTACTCCTGTAAGTACCGGCAATTCACGCATGACTGACCAGAAACGAGCTGGGAACTATGCAGCGTCCCACCACCCCCCATTGGGAGTCCGAAGAATTCGCATAGATAGCAGTATTGCCAGACCTATGCTGTATGCGGCTCCGATTAACCGCACCGTACTTTAGGACTGTTCTTTTCAGGTTGATAAGTTGTTCCCGAGTCCGACTGAGTGCCTCGTGCTCGAGAGATGCGCAGGCTTTAGCAAGCTTTGAAGCGAAGTGAGGAACATCATTGAAGCGCTCTAGTCCGGTTTCTGAGTGGGTGTATCCTGCCGTCCCAACAACCCATATCTGCTAACTACGGCAGATATGGGGCACCCTCGGGATACAGCTTCTGCGGAAGCGATCTAGACCGGGCGATGGACGGTCATCAGGAACGTGGAGTACGCACTTGCAGAGATGATTCGCTACCTGGAACTCAATGCTGATTCCATGCCTAATTATGGTAAGCGTTACGGTTCCGGGCACGGATCTCGACGGGTTTTGTCGAGTCAGCAGTCAATGAGATTGTTGCGAAGGGTACGGTCAAGAAGCAACAGGTGGAACCGATAGACTGTCCAGAGTCTTCTAGACGTCCGCATTCATGTGCGGAACGGCACCTTGGTTCACGCTCAGGAATGAGTTCCTTTTGGCGCCCGTCGACGCGGAGCGCGGCTGGCGGTCTTGCTTGGGGCTGAAGGAGCTATAAGTTCGCCCAATTGTCCGAGATATTTCTTCCACTTGGCGATGAAATTAGGGTCGGTAGGGGTAACTCCGAAGACCGAGCGCAAGTACATCGGAAGAACTTGGGGGAGCATGGCCAGTCCGAGAACGGTCATGACGAGTAGTTCTGGCTCTATCGTGGCAGGGAGAGCGCCGTCGGATTGTTTTTCGGCAAAGGAATCAACAAGAGCGCGGAACAACTCAGTGCGGCGTAGGTCTTCCTTCGTGTCGGTCTCTTCGAGTTCGAGAGACTCCCAAATGAGCAGGCGTGTGGCTTCATGGTCTTCGAGGACATGTTCGTAGTTCATTTGCATGCGCTGGGCGAGGTTGGAGAAATCGCCACGGACCTTGGGTTCCGCGCGGCTGGTCATGAAGTGCTCGATAGCAGCTTCCTGAAGTCCGCGCTTGGATCCGAAATAATGAAAGAGTAACTGCTGGCTGACGTTGGCGCGGTGAGCAATGTTTCCAACCCGAGCGCCAGCGAACCCACCAAGAGAAAACTCGGCAAGAGCAGCTTCAAGGATGCGCTCCTTAGCCTTGTTGTGATGAGCTTCAGCGGATTGAGGGTCGGGCAGTTCTGCGATAACCTGCAGTTTCTTTCTCGGCATCTCCAGGTTCACTTCCTGCACGAATGAACTTCAAGACCAACTATATACGTGCCATATCAGGAAAGCTAAATCACTAAAAGTCCCGAGTTTAGTGCGGAGCGGGGACTCAATCAACTAATTGGTTGACAGTGGCATCGGCTAGATACTACTCTGGTGCACGCAAATCAATCAACCGGATGGTTGACGTTTAGGCACGTGCCTGCTCAACAGGTAGGCGGCGTGCTTAAGGAGTTGCCTGCGCTTGACCGATTGCGATTTGCCTCGGCTGCGCCGTTCTCGCATTTTTGCGGGGGCGTCGTCCACGTGGCGAAATGTAAGGCATACAGAGTTTGGTGTGCCAATACCTATGTAATTTAGCACCTCATGCACGTGGAACAAATATTTGAAAAAGCTAATAAAGGACCTCATATATGAGCAAAGAAAAAGATGAGCGTGAGTCCAGTAAGACCTCTCTGCCCCGCCGAGGGTTTCTCAAGGGCAGTGGGTTTGCCATGGGAACCGCGATTATTGGGAGCGCTGCGCTTGCTGGGTGCGGACATTCCAGTACCAGTCCCACCAGTACCAGTGGTGGTTCAACCGGTACCGGAACCGGTACCACTTCGGCCACTAACTACAAGGTAGTAAACGCTGACATTCTGTACATCGGCGGGGGAATCGGCGCGCTGACAGGAATTAGGGAAGCGGTCAAAAACGGCAGGAAAGTCACGGTTCTAGACAAGGGCCCGTTCCGGGCGGGTGGCGCGTCCGGCATGAACTGGGACGTCGAATACGTATCATTTGGTTTACCAACTGACGCCGCCGGTGACGTCAACTGGTTTCCCTTCGAGTATGAGGATCCCACTTTGGAAGTCCCCGGCTCGGTCACCAACAAGCAGCTGGGACTGAACGCCGTTAACTCGGATCCCAACATTTCCATTTCGCAAGACTACGTCAACAATGGGGGTGAGTGCTTCCCTCGCCGCAATGCAGATGGCTCGCTAAAGTATATCGACAACTATCCGTATCCGTATTCCGTGATACAGGTCGAGGGGGGCTTTCCGCGTCACGGACAGGATGAACTAATCAAGTCGTCTCTTGTCACAGTCTATGACCGCACGATGGTAACAAATGTCGTCGTGAACAACGGAGTCTGCGTTGGCGTGACAGCTCTTCACCTACCCACAGGCCAGTTCACGGTTTACACAGCAAATGCTGTGATTCTCACCTCGGGCGGCTGCTGTTGGTTCCGTGGCTGGGAAACCGTTGCAGCCCACTCCATGAATTCACCCGACAATACCGCCGATGTCGAAATGGCTTTATATCGCCAAGGGGTGCAGATCGGCGACTCCGAATTTGGAGCCTTTGACTTCATCTCTTGCACTCCGTCGGGCATTTCTTATTCGTTCAATGCCGGTCTCGGTGGTGACGGTGGAAACTATAAGTACTTCCTCGATGCGAATGGCAAAGCCTTCCTGACCGACCCTGCCGCTGGCTACGACTTAGCTCGGTTCGAACTGGATCGCGTCTACTTCCAAACAGTTGTGGCTGAATACATGGCGAACAATCCGTCAGCTCTCGGCCCACATGGCGGAATCTACGTCGACACCACGAACCCAGCGATGGTGGCGCTGATGCGCCAATGCTACTCCCGGAATATTGAACTCTGGCAGGATAAGTTTGACATCGATCCCACCAAGACGATGATTGAAGTCAACTTCGAAATGTACGAACACGGGGGAACACCCGTGGTCGACAACAACCTGATGACCTCAATTCCTGGTCTTTTCTGTAGTCGCGGAGCGGGCGTTTTTGGCGAAGGCGGTGGAACATGCCAATACGTGAATGCACGTATGGGCTCCTACGCTCTTCGTAGTGCACTGAAGTATCTAACAACTGCGGCGGTGCCGAGCACCATTAACTACTCCACCGCGGTAACAGAGTTCAGTAGGTTGAGCGAGATACTTACGCGCACAAGCGGTGGCTTACGTCCTCATGTGGTACGCCAGGAGATTCAGAAAGCGGCTGGTGCAGCTTTCAATCCTTACCGTACGGCCGCGGGGCTACAGGCCGCCGCGACCGAACTTGCCAGAATCCGCACGCAAGACCTACCAAAGCAGGTTTGTACGGACAAGTCAGCCATATATAACACCGAGTGGAAGATGGCGATCGAGAACTACAACTTGATCAATATTGCTGAATTGTCGATTCAAGCCTCACTCCAGCGACTAGAGTCCAGAGGCTTCTTCCGTCCAGACTACCCCACCTTGGACGATACGAACTGGCATTGCATGCTTGTCGGCCAACAGGTAGGTGGCCAAATGACCTTTACCAAGAAAACGTTACCGAATATTTCGTGGAGCACCACTCCGCCCAGTAGCGCCGACAAAATCGCCAAGGCCCGCCAAATTAGCCGCTCTGGATTGCCTCGCTAAACCACGACCTAAAGGAGAAGTACCATGGATCTTCAAGTAAGTAAGTTTGACCCTTCGGTCGATACCGCGCCGAAATTAGTAACGATCAGCGGCATTGAATGGTACCAGAACATGACTGTTCTTGAGGCCATACAGTTCGCGCACGAGACGACTCCTGTCGCCTTTGATTACAGTTGCCATGGTCGCGCCTGCGGGCGTTGTGCGGTGATGCTGGACGGTACCCCTGTACTCGCATGCGTCACTCCGATTACCAACGCAACTCACACCATTGAGCCGCTGGCTGGCCAAACGGTTATTCGCGATTTAATCGTCGATAAGAGTCAGGCGCACGCCGCCTTATCCGCCAAATATCAACGCGTCAAAAACCCAGCGGTCAATCTCTCATCGGATTCGGTGATCGCATCTACGTACAACACATCCGGCATTACGCAGCTCAGCGCCATTGAATGGTGCACCCGCTGCATGATGTGCACAGCAGCCTGTCCCGTGTACAAGGCCGATCCTTCCAGCTACGTTGGTCCAGCGGATATGCTTGCCATCGCCTACCGGTTCTATGACAACTACGACGCGGGCAACCGCGTTGCTGAGGCGGTGCAGGCAGGCCTATGGAACTGCATCATGTGCGGCCAGTGTGATTATGTTTGCCCGCAAAAGGAGATCCACCGCGTCACTCAGATCTGGACGGACCTTCGCACTGCTACCGGCGGAACGAAGTAAGCCGCTTCTGGATTGTCGATGGAAATAACGAGGCGACATATGGAAATCAATTCTGAAATTAATAAGGAGAGATGCCTTGGCTAACCCCGATAAGACAAGGTCACGGCTACTCCTTGGTGTAGGCGGCATGTGGTTGGGTGCACTATCCCTGTTCACATTCTCTGTCACGGCTTCGGCCGTGGCACAGGATACCTCGCTGCTCTCCGGTAACTCCTCGACCATATTCCGCACGATGCAGAATACGGATGGCAACAGCCTGGTCCCTGTCTACGAGTACTTAAATGTTTCTGCACTGAACCTAGACAAGAACGGCAGGTTTTCATTGGATGTTGGCGGATGGGGCCGCACTGATCTAGGCCGACGCAGCACCAATGATTACCACGATGGAGACCTTCAGTACGGCTACATTACTTATCACGCCCCAAAGAATAACTTGGTGGTCAATCTGGGCCGTCAGTTCATAACCGAAGGAGTCGCTTCGGAAAAGGTGGACGGACTATACCTAGGGTCGGACTTCAAAGCAGGCTTCGGCGGCGCAGCTTTCGTAGGCGCTCCCGTGGTCACTGAACCGAACAGCAGTGGTGGGGATTTAATCTTCGGCGGGCGCGTTACGAATAGCAACTCTAAGTACTACACATTCGGTATCAGCGCGCTTAAGGCCAACCATAGTGGTTCCAACTTTCGGGAAGAAGAAGGGGTTGATCTCTGGCTTCATCCATTCTCCCAAATCGATATCGTCGGACGGTCTTCCTATAACTCGATTACCGGTGGCTGGATGGAGCACGACTATAAGGCTACCTACACTCCTCTGACCAAGTTCAGCTTTAACGCTGGCTACTCAGATATTCACTACAAGCACTACTTCTTCCACATGACTACGAACGTCTTCAGCCTGTTGGGACCATCAAACCCCACCGGGACGCTCAATCCTAACGAAGAGTTACAGTCCGCTGGAGGAAGCGTAGCTTATACCCCTAGCAAAGCGATTGCGGTTGTAGGTGATTACAAGAAATACCAATACTGGATCGCCGGGGATGCCAACTACTATGGCGGCAAGGCGACCTTCTTACCACCGGGAAACTTTGTCACGGGTGTTGCCATACATCGTATGGACGGATCGACGAACAAGCTGCGTTACATCGAATACCGTGTTTTTGCTTCAAAGAAGATTTACAAATTCGACCTGACGGCCGATTCCTTTAATCTGCACTATGACAGCCCGATCAATGGGGTCAATAACTCTTATTCCGTCATAGGAGCCGCTTCCTATGAACTTACCCACGGCCTCAAAATCTGGGCCGATATCGACTATTCCAAAAATCCCTATTACAACAATAACGTCGCTGGCCTATTCAAGCTTACTTACGCATTTGACGTTCCACGCAGTGCGGAAGAGCGCGGATCCGAAGGGAGGAGCAAGTGAAGAACATAATATGCGCACTCGTGCTTTCCCTGGTGGTGAGTACACCCTATGCGTTTGCCCAAAATACCAGCATCGTTAAGAAACATCCCGTAGATGTTACGGGCATGCCCAACTGCCGTGAGTGCCACACTAATAAGTGGCAAGCATTCAACCACAAGGCCGCCGACTTTTATGAGAAGCATCGTTATTACGCGCAGGACCAACGTTTAGCCTGTGCAGCTTGTCATAAAGATTCGTACTGCTCCGACTGCCATGCGCACAAAGAGGAAATCAAACCGAGCGATAAGTATGCAGGATCTCCTGAGCGAAACCTTCCGCATCGTGGCGACTTTCTAAGTCGACACATGATTGACGGGCAGGTCAACCCTGCGTCCTGCGCCAAGTGCCACGGCAGGCAAAACAACGAGGGGTGCAAGACATGTCATCGATAAGACCGATTGCTTTCAGAATAGGGCTTCCGTTGCTGCTTGCTCTCATGCTTGGGGGTTGCGGAAGTACGAACTCCAAAAGCACCTTTTCGTCGTCCAGCGGGGCACACCCTATCGCTGGTTGGCTTCCGTCCGTCCATTCGACCACGGCAAAGGGAAACATTAGCGCCTGCGCCGAGTGCCATGGCTCGGACTTCTCAGGAGGCATTTCCAAGGTCGCCTGCACCGAGTGCCACATGGGTGACCAACAAAATGTTCACCCACTTGACTGGGGCTATCTGGCCTATGCCAAGCATTCGGACTACGTGACTCAGAACGGCATTGCTTCCTGCAACAACGTTTATTGCCACGGTACGTCCCTTACCGGAGTTACTTCCAGCGGTCCTTCCTGTTCAAGCTGTCATCTCGGCGGCCCAATGCAGGTGCATCCTGGTAGCTATACAGATAAGCAAACGGACTTCGATAACTGGGCAACAAACACCACTAGCTCAAATTTCCACGGGACATACGTCGCGACCAACGGCGTCAACTCCTGTGAAAATGCGGTGTGCCATGGAACGAATCTGCAAGGGGTAACTAACAGTGGTGAAAGTTGCCAAGCCTGTCATGCAAACTACACCGCCTACTACTCTACGACTCCAAGGAAGAAATGAGTCTCCTGCGTAAACAAACCGGTTGCTGAACTGAACCGGGCGAGGCATCCGCTCAGCTCACCGCTGGCGGATGCTTCGATTCCTCTGCCTCGCGATCTTTGATGTTTGAGCAATGGAGAAGAAGATGTTGGCTGAAAGCCGGCCGGTACAATGTCACAGCCGGACCTGATGGCTCTTCGTGCACTTACTGGACTCTCAAGGACTTCCAAGAAGCCTGTAAGTCATCGAAGTGGCAGATGGCAAAAGTGCTCGTCGGGTCGAACATCGGGTTGAACCAATCTCGGATTATCGTTTTCCGCATATTGCTTTTAGAACTCGTAATGCATGGCAAGTGTGTAGATGTCTCCGCGGAAATTACGCGGCAACGTCGGACCTACGGGGCCACCTTCTCCGTATTTGTAGTGGTTCCAGTTTGCCTTCAACGCCCACCCTGAATGAACGGTCCAAGCGACGTTTGCATAGGGAGACTGATACTTGGACTGGAGCGAACCGGCAACCTGTCGGGGGTTGAGAAACTCGGTAGTGCCGTTGACGGCGCTTATGCGATAACCGAGGCCAGCGCGCAGCGTCTTGACCGGCTTGACGTTGACACCGATGGATCCGTAGTGGCTCGGAGCGTCGTAATAACCCGTGCCCAGGTTGGTGTTGGTACCGCAGTCAGAGGGAGCAGCACCCGCCCCTGGAGTTGTGGGTGCTGGAGTTGCAGCGTAGCACAGGGTGGTTTGTGAAAAGATATCGCTGTAGCCGTAGCTTAGGTCGAACCCATAGTGCTCATTTGGTATGAGTGTCGAGTCGATGCTAAAGCTTCGGCTATGGTCCAGATGATTCACATTAGAAACGTTGTCTCTTCTTTCGAGATCGTTGAATGTGCCCGAAATCGTGGCCCACTCTCTTGGCTTGTATCGCGTCTGGATACGATAGTGTTGAAGGGCTCGCGGACTGATCTGGGTGTACGCTCTGTCGGCGTAAGAAGCTTCAACACTCCCGCTGATTCTCCACTCGCGCGTCGGCTGAACCGCCACACCGAAGATCCCTCCATTGTTATGGACGGGGAATGCATATGCGGCCCCACTCGCCAGAAAATCGGTAGCCAGAGGCATGACCCACCGTATAACGCGCGACTGATAGCGGTATCCAAGTGTGAAGATCACCTTCGATGTGGGCTCCCAAGCTAAAGTGGTGTTGTTCGTCTCCGTCTTCATGCCCGTGAAGGTCGGCGCGATAGTGATCGTTCCTCCGGCAACAGACGGCGGCACAGGAGAACCGATCGGTGGCAGCATGGACAGACCGAGTTGGTCGACTTCAGATAAGTTGCTGTTGGCTGGTTCGCGGAAACTCCAGAAGTCGTATTGTTCGGAGAGGCTGACTTTCTGGGAAATCTGCCAGACGATCCCGTAGTCCGCCGAGACGTTGATTCGCTTTGCATTGGCAAAGCCAGTAGTCGTGAATTCCTGCTTCCCCATGTTGTCAATACCTTGGAAGTTTTCAGAGTAAGAGGGAAGATTCATTTTTCCGCCGGTGTACCGAACCCGGCCATTCATCGCTACGTTTTTGATCTTCGAGGTTTGGAACCGGAACTCCTCAGTCGGAAGAAGCGTGCGAGTTGGCGCACTACGGGTGTACGCTGTGTATCCACAATAGTCAGGATTCGCAGTCGGTGGCGTGGTAGCACTGCTGAGGATGGGAGCGCCTACGGGAGGATTGGGCAGCGAGGTGCAAGTCGGGACCGCAACATTGTCAAATCCTAGAGTGACCGGCGTACCGTTGGGAAGTTGCAGGTTCAATCCGGCCAACTGCCAGTCGGTGTTGCCCTTGTAATGGCTGACAGACTCTTCGAAGGTAAGTCTCGTTTTCGATATAGGCTTCCAGTCCACCGCGCCCAGCCAAGTGTCGGTACTGTTTCTCCAGTTTTGCAGATAGAGAGCCTCGGCTCCATTGTGTTGTGAGCTAAAGCTTGGCCCTTGGCTGTTGTTCTGCGAATATCCAACCCGAAAACTTACTTTTGAAACTGGGAGTATGGTCAAGCCCACATCCGTCATACGACGTACGGTGTTGAACAGGTGCGGCGAATTCAGAACTTGCGGAAACGTGTAGCCGTTCGACACGACCCCGGCCGGGACCAGTGGGTTATCGAGCAGGTTGTAATTGAAGTACTCGCGGTCTCGCCGAAAGAGTCCCTGGAAACTGTAGAGTTTTCCCTTGGACATGCGAAATGTCGTGACATTGTTTGGATCGCCGCCATAGCCGCTGTTTGACATCGTCAATGAATCGAAGAAGAAATGCCCTGAACTGCCGATGGCGCGCATGTCGAGACTTTGGTTCAGAATGCGCGGGCCGCTCTGCAGATTGACCAGGGTGTCATACATTGCGCCGCTCCCAGAGGTATCGGCGATGCGGCCTCCGAGGTCGATGGATTGGCGGATCGCATACCCATCCCTGATTTGGCCATTTGATGAATCTGCGGTCTGCCCCAATGCGCAAGCGGTCGCTAGCAGCGAGACCAGCGCCACTCCAATCGTGCGACATACTGTCTGATCAACAAATCTATTAGACGCGCAATGAGGACGAAAGTACCTCATGGTTCACCTCTCCGTCATCTGAAAAAGTTGGAGGCCGCATTCGAGCCGTGGATTTGGCTATGGCAGTTTGTGCAGGCCACGTACTGCGTAGCTTGGTTGTGAACCGGCCCACCCTGTTCAGACGCTGCGTTCGGAAATGCCGTTAGGTTGGTTGACGAATGACACTGCAGGCAGAGAGTGTTTACATTGCTGACGTTCAGCAGGCGTGGATTGGGAGAACCGTGCGGGGAGTGGCATGCAGTGCAGCCCTCGGACTTAATCACAGGATGCTCAAAAGCAAATGGACCTGCGGTCTCGGCATGGCACTTGGTGCAGATCGCATTTTGATCGGCAGTTGTCTTTAACATCTTTTCCTGGAAAGTGCCGTGCGAATCATGACAGTCGCTACATGTCATAAGCCCCTCGTCCACCTTGTGATGGAACGGTTGAGCAAACGCCGGTCTCACATCGGTGTGACAGGAATAACAGAGTTGCGGCTGAGAGACTTTGAGTAGGCTTGCTTCGCTTTTGGAGGCATGCACGCTGTGACAGTCTGTGCAGCTTACCTTGGCGTGAGCGTGCGGAGATCGCTCAAAATTCGGATGGGCTGCGGCGTGACAGGATAAACAGCGTGCGTTGATTTCCTTCGAAGCGGCCTTATCGAATATAAAAATCTTGGTCTTGTCGCCGCCTCCGGCGATGTGATCCGCGCCCGCCCCGTGGCACCCTTCGCAGCCCTGGTGAGATCCTCCGCCTTTCGTATCGAAAGAAGTTTTCCAGTGCGCCGTCTTCGCCCAACTGCGGTACTTATCTTCATGACAGCTCTTACAGGTATCCGCCCCCACGAACCCAGCGGAGGCTTCGGTTGTCGATGAGTTGTTATTTTGTGCGGCTGTTTGTTGGCCATGAGCCCGAGGTAATGGGCTGAAAAGGCAGAATAGAAAAACCACGGCGAACACGGGGAGCCTTGCTTTCATCCCCGCGAATCGCATTGCCAATCTCCGGAACAACTCATTGCATTGCTCACGCGCTTGTTCCGTGGCTTTTTCGGTTACCGCCTCAATGTGGTACTTATTGCTCGACATAACTTTTGATTCCCCCCACGCTCGAAACTCGCGAATCCTTTGCTCATGGATGAGATTGGAACGTTCGCCAGTGAAATGGCTTTACGCTAGTCCTGTTGGCCGAAAGGGTGTCCCGCTGTCATGCTTCCGTGCGGTCTGGTATTTATGAAGGGCAGTAGATCCAGCGGTTCTCGCCGCCAAAAATTCCCACGATCAGATAAGTAGAGGCCGCAGGTAGAACGTGGGTTGCTTGGCTTGAGAAATTGAATTTGGCGAGTGACTTAGGTGGATGACGCAGCTGCTATTGAGTTCAGCAACCGGTAGGTGCACCTCGACCCGAGATTCAACCGAAGATCATGATCTGACTGCGTCTGATGAAATCGAGTTCGCGGATCAGCAACTCATGAGCTTTTTCGGTAAGGATTTGGATGAATTGCAGGACTGGAGCCCACTGGTGGTAGTGCTCGTCACCTTGCGCGCCCAGATCGATGATGAGGGTGGGTGTTGAGCATGAGTGAATAGTGGAGAGCTGATAAAAGGGTTGTTTGGACATTGAGTAAGGGACGCCGTTGAGGCTGAACTGGATAACGGCGGGGCCTTCCATCCGAGATTTCCGATAACCTGCTAGTGCAGGTCCCAATCACTGGACTGATAGACTGGCATCTGTGGAAATGTATCATTGAGACTTCCACTCTCCCTTGCAAAAGCCCGGCAGGCATGGGTGACCTGGATTTTTACGCCGTCCAGGAAATCTGATCGCTTTCAGACAGGAACCCTGATCGACTTGCCAGAAATACGCAACGACGAGATCCAAGTATGGCGAATCGACCTCTCAAGTCCACACGTCTCACCTAAGAACCTCGTGCAGTGTCTCGCGGAGGATGAGCGGGAGCGTGCACTCGCCTTCAGGTTTGCACGTGATCGTGAGCGTTTTGCGCGGACGCGCGCCGCGCTGAGACATATCCTTGGCTCAGCGCTGGACAGCGATCCAGCTTCTTTGCGGTTCACAATCGGTCCGTATGGCAAGCCGCACATCGCCGGATGTGGGCTTCGTTTCAATGTCTCGCACTCCGCTGACCTCGGGCTGGTCGCCGTAGCCTGGGACCGCGAACTGGGAGTCGACATCGAGGCGACGCGGGAAATGGAAGACGCCACATCCATCGCCCGCAGGTTCTTCGCCGCCGATGAAGCGCAACAGATCGCCGATATGACGGACCCTGCCAAGATCGAACAGGCTTTCTTCGAGTGTTGGACGCGAAAAGAGGCATTCGTCAAAGCCACGGGAGAAGGACTCTCGCGCGCGCTTGACAGTTTCCACGTAACCTTCTTCCCCTCACCGCTTGCTCAGTTGCGAGTGGACTCAGACGAGCCTCAACGCTGGACCTTGGTCAAACTGGAGCCAGGACCGGGCTATCGGGCCGCCCTGGTATTTGAGCTACTTGCCGATGGAGTCGTTCCGCAAATCGCCGAACTCCAATGGCAGCCGCCGCGACACGACCGGACATCCTTTTCGAGCACGTAGATCCTTACTCGGGCCAATCTGAAAGCCCGCCTCCCCGCCCCATGCCAGTCGCGCCAACCAGCCTGCCACACTTAACTCCTCATCGGATGACGTAATCCATTCATTGCTCACCTAGGACCGAACTGCAGTCTTTTCAAAACGAAAATGAGGTGAACATACGTTGAGAATGAAGGGGCTCCCAGTGCATAATTTCGAGAGCACAATAAAGTCCTGTTTCCAAAAGGCTCATGCAGAACGCACGCTCGATGGTTGGCAACGCAGTAGCGCGGTCAATTTGTTGGGTTGCCGACCACGAAGGAGTGCAAACCTCTGAGTACCCCAGCAAAAGGTTTCGTAACAAGTCCCTTGATGCTTCGCGGCCCCAGCCGGCCCGATTTATGTCGCGAGGAGTGTCTTGGCGACCTCTTTGCCGCCACGGCCGATCTTCGCCCCGAACATCCCGCACTGATTTGGGGTGAACGCATTGTCAGCTACGGCGAACTGAACGAAGCGAGTACCCGAATCGCCAGCGCACTGCATCAACGAGGCGCGGCTGCGGGCCAAATAGTGGGTTTATGCATGCCACGCGGCGCGGACCTGTTGACCGCACAGCTGGGCATCACCAAGAGCAGCGCCGCATGGCTGCCGCTGGATGCGGAAACGCCGCTGGAACGTATCAATACCTGTTTGCAATCGGCCAATGCCTGCGGACTGGTCACAACGCGCGCCTGCATGCCCCGTCTGTCGGAGTTGTCCACTCCGGTTTGGGCAGTGGAGGATTTGCTCGAAGAAAAAGGTTCGCTGACTGTGCCTGGACCGGCAAAGCCTTCGGACCCGGCTTACGTCATCTACACCTCGGGCTCGACCGGTAAGCCAAAAGGTGTCGTGATTAGCCATCGCAGCATCTGCCATTTTCTTCGCAGTGAAAACGAACTTCTCGGCATTCGTGGCAATGATCGCGTGTATCAGGGGTTCTCTGTCGCATTCGACATGTCCTTCGAGGAGATCTGGATTTCCTACCTCGTGGGCGCGACATTGTGGGTCGCTCCGCCGTCCCTCGTCGGCGATCCGGATATGCTTGCCCGTGCGCTGAACCGTGAACGTATCACGGTGCTGCACGCCGTGCCCACGTTGATGGAGTTGGTCAACGATCCCCTGCCAAATGTACGGCTCATGAACCTCGGCGGCGAAGCCTGCCCTATAGCTCTCTTCCAGCGACTCGCCCGACCGGGACGCAGATTATTCAACACCTACGGCCCCACGGAGACTTCCGTTTCCGCCAGCTTCGCGGAGTGGAATCGCGGCGAACCGGTGAGTATCGGAACGCCGCTTCCGAACTATGGATTGCTGGTGGTGGACGAACAACGCCACCCGTTGCCCCCGGGCTTCGAGGGCGAGCTTTGCATTACCGGTCCGGGGTTGGCGATCGGCTATCTAGGCCAGCCGGATTTGACGGCGGAAAAATTCGTACCCAACCCACTCGCGGAGAACACACACGAGCAAACGATGTATCTGACCGGAGACCGGGCGCGCATCGAGCCCGGTGGGCCGGTGCATTGCCTGGGCCGGATCGATAACCAGGTGAAGGTCCGCGGTTATCGCGTAGAGTTGGGAGAGATCGCTTCGGCGCTTTCGGACCAACCTGGCGTGGCGGCGGCGGCGGTGGTCCTGCGTCCTTGCGGCGCGATGGAACAACTGGTCGGGTTCCTGGTTCTTTCGAATTGCCAGAAACCCAGTCAGACACAACTCCGCCAGGCCCTGGCTGCACGCCTACCGCATTACATGGTTCCAGTGCATTTCGAATTTGTGGGTGCATTGCCCCGCCTGATCTCCGGGAAGATCGATACCAGGACTCTATGCAAGCTCCCTTTGAATACCGCCGTCCCCGCGCTCTCTCTCCCGGACACGGAGGACGAAGCCGTGCTCTTCGCCGCGCTCGCTAAGCTCTTCCCGGGCCAAACGTTTCATCCGAGCGCGGATTTTTTCGCTGACCTAGGCGGCCATTCGCTGCTGGCCGCGCGGCTGGTCTCGATTCTGCGCGACGATCCGCGTTTCGCCACTTTGGGCGTGCAAGACGTTTATCGGGACAGCCGGCTTTCAGGGATCGCCCGTGCGATGGAACACAAGCGACTGCAAGAACGGCAATCCGTCTGCCGCGAACGGCTGGCAACGCCTTTGTGGAGGCGATTTATCTGCGGCCTGGCGCAAGCCGTGGTGATTCCGTTTTTCGTGCTGTTACACATTGCCGGTTGGCTCGCGCCATTTTTTGTCTATCACTATTACACCGGCGATGAAGGCGACAGCGTTCTGCTGGCGGTAGCGTATTCCCTGGCGACGTTTGTGCTGGTGCATCTGGCTGTGTTCGGCTTGGCCATTGCGGGCAAGTGGCTGACTGCTGGGCGGCTGAAGCCCGGGCGGTATCCGCTGTGGGGCCTAACCTACTTTCGATGGTGGATGTCGACAAAGTTCATCGGCCTGCCAGCGGTCTATTTGCTCGGCGCGACACCCTGGCTGCCGCTGTATCTGAGGGCGTTGGGTGCACGCATCGGACGCGACGTGATGATGGACAACATTTCGGTTGGTGCACCCGAATTGCTGGTCGTGGAGGACGGTGTAAGCCTGGGCACCTTCGTGAATATCGAGAATGCCCGCGTCGAAGGCGGCGCTCTGATTATTGGTCCCGTACTGCTGAAACGGGATTCAGTCGTGGACTCCTATACGATTTTTGAAGAAGACACAGTGTTGGGCGAACGTGCGCGGTTGTGCGGGCAATCCGCCCTGCCTGCAGGCAAGAGCATTCCCAACGATGAGATTTGGGAAGGCTCGCCTGCGGCGCGGGCTTCCGGGCAGGTCATTGAACCGCTACCGCCGCGGCCAAAGGCGACGATCGCGCGGCGCTGGTCGCTGGCAGCCCTTTATGCGTTCACGGTTATTCTTGTGTCCGTGCTGTTTTTTCTACCCACGTTTCCGGCGTTCATGCTCATTGACTGGATGGACGCCCGCACAGTAGATGTCTTCAGCCGTCACCCGAACCCGCTGCTGGCCTTCGGCTTTTACTTTTTACTTTCGATTCCGGCCAGCGCGCTCTTTGTTTTTCTGACCATGCTAGTCACGGCGGGATTGTGCCGGGCGCTTCCGCGTCAATCCGTTGGCCTTTTCTCCGTTTATAGTCTCGCCTTTTGGCGTAAGAAGCTGGTGACGTTGATTCTTGACAGCAGTCTCCAGGTGTTGCATGGGGTGTTTGCTTCGGTTTTCGCGCCGATGTGGCTGCGGCTTCTGGGGATCAGTGTGGGGCGCGGTGCGGAGATCTCCACTGCCGAAGGCATGGTGCCGGGATTGTTGAGTCTCGGAGACGACAGCTTCATTGCCGACGGCGTGATGCTCGGCGACGAGGAACTGCGTTGTGGCTGGATGGTCCTGAAGCCGACACATATCGGGAACCGCTCGTTTATCGGCAACGGCGCTTATGTGTCCGATGGCGCGGTCGTTCCGGACGACGTGCTGATCGGGGTGCAGACGCGCACACCCAAGAATGAGCAGATGCAATCCGGCCAGACCTGGATGGGTTCGCCCGCTCTACTGTTGCCCGCGCGGGAGCAACTGTCGGGTTTTCCTGTGTCGCTAACTTTCCGTCCCTCAATCTGGCGTCGGCTGGGCCGAGGTCTCGTTGAGGCCCTGCGCATTGTGTTGCCGCTTGCCCTCGTGATTGCCGCGGGTTACCTCATCATTGTTTTAGTAATGCCGATCGCTGAGGCGAAGGGTTGGGGAATTGAGGTGGCCAACGCGCTGGCTCTTTCCGGCTGCCTGTTTGGCTTGGCCTGCTTTCTCCTTGTCGTGGCCTTGAAGTGGGTGCTCGTTGGCCGTTACTGCAAGCGGGTTGCACCGATGTGGACACCGTTTGTCTGGCTCAGCGAAGCGGTTACGAATTTGTATGAGTCGCTCGCCATTCCTAATTTTCTGGATATTCTGCGCGGCACGCCCATGCTGCCATGGGCGCTGCGTTTGCTGGGCTTGCAGTGCGGCCGGGGCGTTTTTATGAACACCACCGACATAACGGAATTCGATTGTGTGCGCATCGGAGACGAAGCAGAATTGAACGCCTGGTGCGGCCCGCAGACACATCTGTTCGAGGACCGAGTGATGAAAATCGGCACCGTCGAAATCGGCGCTCGAGTAACCGTCGGCGCGCGCAGCACAATTCTCTACGACACCAAGATTGGAGACGATGTGCAACTCGGACCGCTGACACTCGTCGGCAAGGGCGAACGCCTGCCCGCTGCGACACGCTGGGAAGGTTCCCCCGCGACCACCGTCGGTGAAAACTAAACCTCGCCTGCCGATCAATTTCGGTTTTACCTTGGGTTGCGAGTTGCTCTTTTGAGAAGGGTGGAACGTCTGCTCCTGCTTCATCGACTTGTTTTCGGGCTCCAATACGGAAGCTTGGCGCGGAGGGTGGGTTCGGCGGTGCCCAGATCGTTTTCTACTCCGCACTCCCCATCGTTATGCTAGACCGCCCCCAACATCGAAACGGTTCCCGCCGTTACTATTCCGCATAACCCGACCCGGAACTCCGCATGATCGTTGCCATACCCCAATACCGGTAGTAACCCCGCAAGGTCGGTTTTAGGAATGGTCCCAAATGCGGTCTGCGGAGGGTGCCGCGCGTCTGAATATCACACTATTTCTGGAACGCATGAAGCAGGATAAAGGTCTGCGATTGCTGAGTACATCACTTAGATCGTTGGACTAGGAGTATATCAATGCATTTAAAGGTAAAGAGCAAAGGAAACTTGGTAGCAATACCCTTGACGCTCTGTTTCTTTCTGTCGGTAGGAGCTTTTGCATCTTCCAATCCGGACAAAACGAAGATAGAACAGGCATCTTTTGTGGGCTCAGAAACCTGCAAAGGTTGTCACGAGGATATTGCCAAGGGATTTCAAGAAAACCCGCATACCAAGATATCGCTGATGCATGGCAAAGCCGATTCTAGCGTTACCTGTGAAAGCTGCCACGGCTCTGGCAAGGCGCATGTGGAGGGCGGCGGCGACCCGAGCAAGATCTTCAATCCTGCGAAGCACTCGGCCAAAGAGGTTGACGCCAAGTGCCAGACCTGTCACGCGGGAGTGCACCCGAACTTTGACCGCTCGCCTCACGCCAAGGCAAACGTCGGCTGCACCAGTTGCCACAGCGTTCATCAGAGCAAGGAAGAAAAACTGCTGAAGGCTTCGGAGCCTACGCTCTGCTTCCAGTGTCACGCTGATACCAAGCCTGCATTCAGTATGCCTTTCCACCACAAGGTAAACGAAGGCTTGATCAAGTGCAGTGATTGCCACGACGCACACGGCACGTTCTTAGCCAACAACGTGAAGTCCACGGCCGACCAGAACGCGATCTGCACCAAGTGCCACACCGAGACGCGCGGACCATTCGTCTATGAACATGCCGCAGTCAAGGCTGAGGGATGCGTGGGATGTCACACTCCGCACGGTTCCCAGAACGCCCGCCTGCTGAACATGCCATCCATCAACCCGCTCTGCAACCAGTGCCACAGCAACGTAGCTGCCAGCACGGTTCACGGAATGAGTGCGGGGTCGTCGGAAATCGTAGCTTGCACGAACTGCCATACCTATATTCATGGCTCGAACATGAATGCGGCGTTCATCAAGTAGGAGTCATGGATTGCGCCGCGCCAGCCTGGAGATTTGCGGCAGTGCGGCCACGTTTCTATTGCGCGTAGGGATTCAATATCTCAGCGAGCAATGTTTTTAGTGAGGTTTTATTATGATGAACAGAAAGCGTTCTCTCGTGGGCATGGCCGCAGCCATTTTGGGCTTGACGGCGGGCACTGCCGTCGCACAGCTTGCGGTGTCGCACGCGACCGTACCAGACGGCTACACGCTTCATGAGTCTGTCGATCTGGGCGGACGAATTGCCAACATCTACGGCAGCGATGCCATGTACAAAACTCTAATCGACCAGCAGTCCGGTCCGCGCATAATGGGCGAAACCTTTGAATTGCGCGCATTACCGGACACGAAGCACACCCTTGTAGATCACCTAAAAACGTTTATCAGCGGGATAGGCGGCGAACCGGAAAGCATGGTCAAACTGGACGCTTCTAAGGGCAAGCTCTACGAATTCTCCGGCTTGTTCCGCCGCGACCGCCAATACTTCGACTACAACCTTCTGGGCAATCCGAACATTCCGGCTGGCCAGTCAATTCCCACCGGTCCCACTGCGAAGCCAACGGGCTCCTATGCGTGGCCGCAAGTGATGCAATCGCCGTTTATGTCTGACACGGTGCGCCGCATGACGGACACGAACCTGACACTGCTCCCGCTGTCAAAGGTGACCTTCCGCCTCGGCTACTCTCAGAATATCTTCCAAGGTCCTAGCCTGTCGCCCAGTGGTTATGACTTTGGCCAATCCCCTCTAGCTTCTGCCAGCAACTACACGCTGCTTCAAGAGCATCAGCGCAATAGCACGGATGACTTTACGGCATCGGCCGAGTGGAAGCCCATATCGGGTACCCGGTTGACCTATGAAGAGCAGATCACTCACTACAAGGGCGACTCCTATTTCACCATGGCGCCCCAGTATATGAACTTGCAGGAAGCGAACGGAACCAGAGTCGCAGTGTTCCAGAACTACGACAATCCGCTGCTCAAGCCAGTTGGCATTACCTGCAGCTCCCTCGTTGGAACCTCCTCGATCTCACAGGCGCAGAGTCCGAATGGCCTCCCCGTCGTCGATCCGGCGTGTTACGTGATTAGCAGCTATTCGCGTAGCCAGCCGACTCGCGTCTTTTTCCCGACCGAAATGTTCCGCTTGCAAAGCTCCAGCATCAAGAACGTTACGATGAACGGCAATTTTCGCTACACCTACGCGAACATGAGTATGCCGAACTACTACGACGACTTCCAGGGGTTCGTGCCGGGCGTCGCGGTGCCGACGAAACAGACGGTACCGCCGACGGTGCCGTCGTGGACCCGCGAGGCCACGTATGTCGGCAATGCCAGCGCCAAGCGGGAAGCGATCGCCGCCGACTACGGCATCACTTGGCAGGTGTGGAAGAAGTTCAGCATCTCCGATCAGGTTGACTACTCGAATGTGCACCAGCCGGGAACTGCCAACATGACGAGTGCAACCGCCGTGTATTCCTCAACCGGGACCATCAATAACCTGGCGTTAACTACGGATGTGATCACCACTCCGACCACGCTTATCCCTGGCAAAGTACCCGCAACCGCAGCCGCAAGCTCTACTTTCTCAGGCAGCCCGAACGTCGCTACGCCGCAGTTTGATTTCTTCGGTCAGAAGTTCATCACGAACAACGTAACAGCACAGTATGACGCAACCGATCGCACCACGTTCACACTCACCTATCACCATCAGCAGCACACTATCGGCGAAGGTACTGCGAACACCACGAGCTATCTGTCAGGCATCGAGACCTTTACCATCAACGAGGACGGTGTAATCTTGGGCGTAGCTGTGCGGCCGACTAAGAACTGGAACATTAACGGTTCGGCCGAGATTCAGTACGCCGACAATGTCTTAACCCCAGTCGCGCCCCGCCAGCTTAAGCACTACAGAGTTCACACCACTTATCGCCCCAAGACCTGGGCGACGTTCTCCGGCGCTTTCAACGATCTCGAACGCCACAACAACACGGGCAATTCACCCGCAACGTATATTGCTGGTGATGGTCCGCTCCAGCATGTCGACCATAGCCGCACGGTAAGCTTCAACGCCGACTTGATGCCGAACGAGCACTACGGGTTCGACTTCAGCTATGCCTACAGCGACGTGTACACGGCGACCAACACCTGCTTCCTGGGTACGGCCTCCAGCGCCACCATACCGGGCGCCGCAACGCCCACCGGTACATACTGCCCGCAGACCGGGACACCACGTTCGGGATACACCTATGGTCCGGCAAAGGACTTCATGGATGCTCCAACTCAGTTCGCATCTGTGGCTCTGGCTGTTTCGCCGGTTGTGAAAGTCCACGCCAACATCGGCTACCGCCTAAGTTCGGTCAGCGGCAGCCGCTTCTTCAACGATCCGCGAGATGTGAACGGATCGCTGGTCTCCACGTACCAGTCGCCCTTTGTGAACCTCTCCTATGCAATGCAAAAGAATCTGATCTGGAAGGCTGAGTATAACTACTTCGGTTACGGCGAGGGTGGTCGTTCGGGAGCACAGTATTGCAGTACCTCAACCGCTGGCCCTACGCCGACTACCCCGGCTGCGGTCGTGCCCTGCAGTACGCTACCAAATACTGCAATCAACGGTCCGGCATACGGGTTCACCGCACCTCGTAACTTCCATGCAAACAACGTGACCCTTGGACTGCACTACGAGTTCTAAAAACATCTGTTAGGCTTGCTAATAAGCATTTTGGGGCGGCCTGCAGGCCGCCCCGATTTTTATGCATTGATCATCCATAGCTAAGATCTTCGAGAACGTACTCAATCCCCACCCACGTCTAAGATAGCGAAGGCTCCACTGCTTTCGTTGGCTCAACCAGCGGAACTCTGTTCTTACGTTGGTTGAAATAGAACAATGCCGCAGCCACCAACTGGCACGCCAATACGAATCCACCAAGCTTTTCAGTGAACACCCAAGGCTTGGGTACGTCGATGATCGGGAATAGCGACAGCACTAAGTACATGGCTGTCATGGCGAAACCGGAGGCGGCGGCAGCCTTCAGCCACAGTGCTGGCTTGGCGATCTCTCTCTGCCTCCCCACAAGCGGCAGTGCGAACATTGCCAGATAGGCCAGAGCGTAGAAGATGCCGGATGCGTTCTGCAACAACTGAAACGCTTCCTGCTGTCCAGCACCGGCAACGCCCGCCATGGCCATTGCAGAGGCCACGCATCCTACGAAGAGGATCGCGTTCGTGGGTGTCTTGCGTCGCGGATGCATCCGTCCGAACCACTCTGGAAGCAGGTGGTCCAGACCTGCCACCATGGGGAGTCGGGTGCTGAATACAAAATTCAGCGCGTTCTGTGCAATATACGAAAACAGCAGTGCGGCAATCACCAGGGGAATCAGCGACGCTCCCGGATCGCCCTGCCGTGTGCCCAGCGTCAGCGCCTGCGAGATTGGACTGACCAGGTCAATCTTGCTCCTGGGAACCAAAGCCACCACCGAATTGGTACCCAGCGCAAACATAGCCGCGATGAGAGGAGTTGCGATGATCACAGACCGTGCGATGGACCGCGTAGCATCGCGACACTCGGCGGCCAGTATTGCCATGGAATCGAATCCGCTCATGGCACCGAAGCTCATCTTGCCGAGCAGGTTCAGGCTCAGTAGCGAGATTGCGGGCATCGCCAGAGTGAACGGCGGATATTGCGAGGGACGTCCAATTAGGTGGTTGCGAAATGGTAGCGCAATCAATGCTAGAAACACGATCACCAGAATTGCTCCACCCGCACCTTGTATCCACTTGCCCAGGCTCAGTCCAATAGAAGTAATCGCGATCAAACTTACCATCAGTCCCAAGGTAATGCCGCCGATAATCCATTTGCTTTCGACCATCCATGCCGCGTGCGGACCCAACATATAGGTAAGCATGGTAGTCGATTGAATTCCTGCAAACGAGAGATAAGCGACGAGATTCAGCCACATTTTCCACGCCACCAGGAAGCCCACAAACTGGTTGAAGCCCAGTCGAGTCCATTCGTAAAGTCCTCCTTCGAGTGTGTGCACGCGGTTCAAGTAGATCACCACTGCCGCCGAAGGTAGATAGAACAGGCTGATTCCCATAATCCAGAACACAACGTGCAAAGGTTCCAACCCGGCTGCGGCGCCAACCCAGTACAGGCCAACAACATTCAGTACCTGGCTCATCACTAGGTTACGGAGCCCTAACTCTTTGCGAAACTCGCTCTGCGCATTTCGACTCTCTTGCTCGAGATTCAAGAAGAGATCTCCCGTTAGAATCGAAGCCGCTGTTATTCAAAAATGAGTTCTAGGTATTAAGCGGACGGGGGGTACCGCCACACGTACTCAGCTCCGATGCAATCATGGCGTCAAGATTTGTCCGTAGCGGGAGAGAAACGTGCGTTCCCCTTCGGTATCGAGAGATTTGCTCTACCATTTGTGCATCGTCGATCTGGCGTCGGGAGCCACACCTATATGCGCTTCGTCACTCTTACCGCGCTTCTCATTTGTTCCTTTACTTCGGCCTTGGCGCAAACCAGACCTGCCTCCAGTCCCGCGTCTTAGCGATCGGGTTGCCGTCGAGTTATGGTTTGACTGCTCACTTCCAGGACTGGATCGAACGCCGAGCTGATCCCTGGGTACTAAATTCAATTCAGGCTCTGAAGCGGTGTGGCTCTTCGAGATCAGGATGCCCCACGGGAGTGCCTTTGTCTGTTCGACTTCAGCCACGGTTGCAAGAGTGTGTCGGAAGGCGTGGAAGCTTACTAATTTGATGTTTCCGGCTCGTTCTATCCGAATAGCGAGGACGTAAAGACAGTTCAGGAGATTCTGCGGCACACTTACAAGGATCGATAGGACGGCTAAGTCGTCGTAAGTTCCTGCTAGTAGTGTTTTAAGACGTGCATTGCGGGTTGGTTTGCGGGTTCTAAATCTCGCATTCCAGTGCTGAAGCCAGCGACCAAGCGTATTCCGCTAACAAACCGACTCATACGAGCCCACTAGAACCGCGAGACTGAGAGTTCGGATGTCCCGCCTCAGTTGCAGATAGATAGCGCGTTTGTTCATTAAGATAGCGGAGCGATCGAATAGGGGATAGCGAAAGAAGAAAGTTATTAAGTTCGTAACTATTGTGTCCGACTTGAGCTATCATGCTCGCGAGTTGCTTCACTCTGCGTAATTTGCTTTTCTAAAACCAGTGATGGCGATGGCGAAAGTTGGAAATAGACAAGTCGAGTTAGCCAAAGTCGCACTCCTATTTATGTGCGCCAGCATCGGGTTTTCTTTTCTTATCCATTCGCCTCAGCTTTGGTTTCTAGGCATTCTTCCGGCAATAGTCCTTGGATTAATCTGGCTTTCGGTGCAAGGCGAGCGAATCGATAAACGAGAAATCACACCACGCCGATTTGCGGATGAACTGGAGCGGCATCTACTCGATCCCAAGAGCCGGGCTGGCTGGAATGAGATAAGCAGCCTCCCGATACTGGACAAGCGCTTATATGAATTGCGTAGTAGTCTTATGAAATTAAATTCATTGGCATCGAAGGACCGTGAGGAGCAACTTCAGTACATAATTTCAGCTCTGCGCCAGGGAGAGATCCCAGACATTCGCAAGTAGCGAAGCCATACAGGTTCTGTGAGTTGGAGCAGGACTCCGGGCCGGAAGACACCGTCTAAACTGCATTGGGTAGAAGAAAATCAGCAAAAACTCGGACCGATGATCACTTACAACAAGCACAGAATTGCTTGAGCACTAACATCAACAATCTCTGGTGCCGAACCCTAGCTCCTTACACTGAGGGGGGAACGTTCTCTTTGTTGCCTTTCTTTGCCTCGATCTCAGCGGCTTTTCTCGGCTCGTCACTTACTGCGTCCTTAAAATTCTTAATTCCCTGCCCCAGTCCTTTACCTAGCTCTGCTAACTTGCTGGGTCCGAATATAAGCAGCGCAATGAACAGGATTACGATCAGATGCATCGGTTGTAGAAGTCCATCGAACATTGAAACCTCCCAGCAGCAACAACGGCGGAAGCTTACCATAAAACGAGCCTGAACTCATGAACATCAACCAGTTATTAAGCCCTACGAAAACTTCTTCTCCGGGTTTCAGGCAAAAGGAAATGGCGTCGCAATGTGATTTCTGAATGCTGTTCGCGCCCCTGCCATCTCGAGAACAATGCGCCCTTCCACCTCCCCCTTACGTAGGTGATCGAAGACACTGTTGATGTTCTCCAGTTTTTCCTTGTGGACCGTCGCCCTGACGCGGCCTTCCCGCGCAAGTTCAAGAGCTTCAACAAGGTCTTGTCTCGTCCCCACCACTGAGCCCCGTACCGTTATGCCGTTCATCACCGTGTCAAAAATGTTGAGCTTTAAGCTTCCATACATCAGACCTATGAGGGTCATCGTGCCACCTCGTCGTATCATGCTTAGGCCCTGCTCAAAAGCTTTCAGAGATGCTGCTGTCACCAGTACCCCATGTGCGCCGCCAATCTCACGCTTGATGAACTCGCCGGGGTCAACTGTTCGTGCATTGATCTTTAGCGAAGCACCAAGGCGTTCTGCCAGTTCAAGTTTTCCATCGTCCACATCGATGGCTGCAACATTGAATCCCATCTGCTTTGCATATTGGACTGCCAGGTGCCCCAGTCCGCCAATTCCAGATATCGCAACCCATTCACCTTCTTTGGCACCAGTTAACTTCAATCCCTTATAGACCGTCACCCCGGCACAAAGTATCGGTGCGATCTCCAGCAGATTAGCGCCATCCGGAATTTGTGCCACAAACGCCGCTTTCGCCACAACGTATTCTGCGAAGGTGCCATTCACTGAATACCCTGTGGTCTGTTGTGACTCGCAGAGTGTTTCCCTTCCCGAAGTACAGTATTCGCAAATACCGCAGGTGCTGTGCAACCATGGGACACCAACGCAATCTCCCTCTTTCACATGTCTTACACCTGGCCCCACAGCGGAAACGTAACCAACCCCTTCATGCCCAGGAATGAAAGGGAGAAGCGGCTTTAGCGGCCAATCCCCCTCGGCTGCATGGAGATCTGTATGGCACACTCCAGTAGCATGGATCCTTATTTGCACCTCGCCATCCCGCGGCGCTGGAACAGCGACATCTTCTACTATCAATGGCTTACCAAACTCGTGTACAACCGCTGCCCTCATCAGCTCTGACATTCCTGCTCCCCTATGCGTGCAGACCTATGCCCAATCAACTCTCGGCAAACACTGATCGTGCTCAAACATCCCCGTGTGCATTAGTGACTCTGACAAAGGATTTCATAAAGTCCAAGAACAATGAGAAGTACTCCCGACGTCACCCCGGTGTAGTTACCCAGGAGTCGCGCACCCAAACGACCACCGACACTCAGTCCGCACCAGAGGGTAATTATGCTAAAACAAACCACCAAGACTGTGACAAGTGTTGGTCCCATACCCGCTATACCAGCAGCTACTCCGTTTATAAGATTATTTAGGGACAGTGCCAGTCCAAGCAGCAACGCTTCCTTTATATCGATGTGCTTGGAACCATCTCGATCTGCGCTAAAAGGATTGTTCAGAATCATGCGCACCCTATCCACCAGACCAGCCTCCGGCGGGATGCCACTTGTCATCGTTGGTTTTCCGGGTGATTCGTTATTGAAAACTGAATGCGGCTGTTGCAATACCACCCAGCTTCCCAACCCGACCAAGATCGTACCCCCGAGAAGATTAGCGGCTCGTGGATTCAAAAGATTCCCGATTGTCTTCCCCGCCAACATTGAGACCAGAGTGCCCGTGCCCGTTATAAGCGCAATTACGATATTTGAGGTAAATGGAACACGAACTCTCCGGATTCCATAAGTAATACCCACTGCAATATTGTCGAGATTACTCGACAGCGAAAGTAATATCGACGATAACCAAGAGACTTGGATCATTTGGTAAGTCGGCTCCGGATGTCGCATCGCTGTTAGTCGGTCTTATCCGCGTTCCTTTTCGCTCTCTGCTGAAGCCAAGTGGACCGAGAATGCGAACCAGACTGCGCCAATTTCCACCGAAACCAACCAGTTAAATGATCCGAAACGACTCAACCAACGTGCAGCGCCGCTGTCTCGTGAAGCTCCGCGCCGAGGTCAAACCCTCCCCGGTGGGGCCGGCAATCGTAAACGAGGTGTGTCCTTCCCCTCCCAATCCAATTCCTGCATAGCAGGGCGCATTCTTCACAAAAATGGTTGTCTGGATTGCACGGGCAAACTCCGTCATGTGCTCCACATTTGTGGAGTGCATAATTGCCGTGTGCCGATTGCCCTGCTCTACTTTCACAGCAAACTCGACGGCTTCCTTGAAGTCCTTTACGCACACCAGCGGAAACACGGGCATCATCTGCTCTTTCCACACGAGAGGGTGATCCTTCGGCGCTCTGAAGATTGCCAGCCGGTATTCATCATTCACCTCGATGCCCACATCCCGCAGAATGATCTGGACATCTTTTCCGATATAAGCCCCATTGATCTTACCTTCCGCTGTCATCACCAACTTGGTTACGCGGTCTGCCTCTTCTGGAGTGAGCAAGTAGGCCTTCCCGGTTTCCTGCATGAACTTGATCAACGTTTCATACACCTCCTGCACCACGACAGCCTCTTTCTCGCAGATGCAAAAGATATTGTTGTTGACGCTCGCGCCATCGATGATGCACTGTGCGGCTCTTCGGATGTTGGCGGTCTCGTCCACCAGAACTGGAGGATTGCCAGCTCCTGCTCCAATTGCCTTCTTGCCAGAGCGGAGCACCACGTTAACAACTGGTTTACCTCCGGTGGCTACCAACATGTTGACCTTGGGATGTTCGATCAGTTCTTTGGCGGTGTCCAGCGTTGGCACCCGAACTAGGCAGACCAATCCTGCAGGCCCGCCAGCGTCGATAATTGCCTTGTGCAGCACCTGGACCATCTTAGCGCTCACCACACGGGCGTTTGGATGAGAATTGAAAACGACTGCGTTTCCAGCCGCGATCATGCCGATGCTATTGTTGATAAGTGTTCCAGTCGGATTCGTGATCGGTGTCAACGCTCCAATCACGCCCACAGGAGCATACTCGAGCAACATTAACCCGCAATCCCCAGTAACTGCGAATGGCTGAATATCTTCAACCCCGGGGGTTTTTGTTGCACAAAGAATGTTCTCCCGAATCTTGTCCTCAACACGTCCGAGTTTGGTATCCGAGACGGCAAGGGCCGAGAGCTGTTCGTTGTTTTCCAAGACTGCTTTTCGGAGAGCAGAAATGATTTCCTTCCGTCTCTCTAGTGACAGTTGGATTAATTTCTTCTGCGCCACCGAGGCAGCCTCCACCGCCTCATTAATCGTATCGAAGAGGCCATCTCCACTATTAGCCTGATGGTTGCCCGCGCTGCTGTGAGTTAGTTCATCGAGCACCTTCTTGACTAGATTCGCGACGAGCTCTTGATTAGCATCCATTAACGTTCCTCCATTCCCCATGTCAGCATCTCTCCTCTAGTGCATATCGATGAACAACCTGCACGACCACGAACTTACAAAAGCGCAAGGCAAACACCACCTGCCACAGCAGCAATTCTGTTTTCCGGAACGGTGGGCGTTACCTGCTCCAACACCTTTCGGAGTTCATCTGTTACGCGGCCCAGGTCGGGTATGCCACTCATCTCCCGCGGGAGAGCGTCCTCGAAGTTGTTAGCACAGCACTCCATCTCTTGGAGTAACTCTGCTGCGGGGGTGGCTACACTGACATCCTCTTCGACGCTGCCGCCGCTGACTCCGATTGCCCCAGCGACTTCTCCGTTCAAACGCAATGGGACACCTCCACCAAAGAGAATGATTTTCCCACCGTGGGTACTCTCAATTCCATACAATGCCGCTCCTGGCTGCGCCAACCGCCCGACCTCAACTGAAGTCATCCGCAGGATCGCGGCCGTGTACGCCTTTGACACTGCAAGTTCGCTACTTACAGGCAACGTGCCGTCCATGCGCGTGAATAGCTGCAGGCCACCTTCAGCGTCAACCACCGCTATCGCCATCGACTTACCGATCTTCAATGCCGCAGCTTCGGCGACTTTGACAAGAATCCGCGCCACCGCATGTGGAATCCTGCCATGATTCCTAATCATTTCAGTCCGTCCTTGACAACTTCAGCCGTAACGCTCTCGACGACGAACATGACTTCCAATGACCACGCCAAAACAAAGAGGAAATCAGAGAGGCGGTTGATATAAATCAGCAGGTTGTCGAATTCCGGCACTTCCCGGTTAAGCATCACCAGCATCCGCTCGGCCCGTCGGCACACTGTCCTTGCGACGTGGGCCGCCGCACTATCGGGCGCTCTGCCTGGAATAATGAATCCCTTCGGCAATCCATAACTCTCGATCAGTGCGTCGATTTGCTTTTCCAGTTTGTCCGCATCGGCTTTGCCAATTCGACGCTTCAGCCCCGAAAATGTTTCCGGGTTGGAAGCCAATTCGGCGCAGGCGGTGGAAACGTCCGCCTCTATGTTGTACAGAATGCAATTCAGCGAAGGGTCGCGTATGAATGCACGCGCCATTCCTAGTTGGGCTTGGAATTCGTCCAGAGTGCCATAGGTCTGCACTCGTAAGTCGTCCTTAGTAACCTGTTCTCCACTAAATAGCCGTGTGTTACCGCTGTCGCCCTTGCGCGTATATATTTTCATGTCATTTACCATCTAGCACCTGAAGCGGTATAGCCTTCCTGTTACCCCTCGACATCGACCTGATCGATGATGCCAATGATCGTCGCATCTACAGGACACGATTCCTTGTCTAGAGCCATACGCGCGCCGCTTCCCTGAACGACTAGAACCAGTTCTCCGACTCCCGCGCCAACCGCATCTACGGCTACCAGAGAATCTCCTTGTGATGCTTTAGTGCGTGGGTTCAATGGCTGCACAATCTGAATTTTGCCGCCTACCAGGCGCTCATGCTTGCGGGTTGCGACTACGGTCCCAATAACCATTGCCATCAACATATCTTCGCCCTCCTGATCGGCTTTTACTTCCGCTCATTCCGACCGATGAAAACTCTATATTTCGCCGCGAGATCGCGCGCCAGCGGAGTTATCAATACCTTAGAAACACATTCCAGGTCCGCGCCTCGCAGGTGTGCCTGCAGGACATCACCAGCCGTAATCAACGTCCCGTCGTGCCTTACGACATTGCGCTGGATTCCGACATTCTCAACGACATCGCGGAGACCTATGTCCTCTTGTGCGTTATCCGATGTCAATGCAGCATCCGTCTGAACGCTCAATCGACTAATATCAACTACAACGCAACCGTAGCTTTCAATCGTTTTTGAGCGCTCTTCGATGACTCGGGTAAGTCGCGAATTACCTTTGTTAAATCCGAGTTCGGCTCGTCCCGGTTCCTTATTATCAAACCCATTTCTGGCAATGATTACGGGTCTCCCCATAAACAAACCGTGCAAGATTAGGTTTCCGGTCTGGCTATCCGCTATGAGCAACGATAGCTTAGACAACGTATTCACACTCATGAGCGGAACAACTACAGCCCGCGCTTCTCTCAGAGCTTTAAGCCAAGTAACAGGTGGCAATTGAATCCAATGCGGGAATCCATCCAATTGGTCGCGAACCCACGAACCGTACAGGTGATCCGCCATTTCTGAGAAAACTAACTTTAGGTCATATCCTCCTAGAATAAGTGATCGCAACTGGATAATTGTCTCGCTAGTTCCTACGGTTGCGCCTGTAAACACAACAATGACAGAACCGCGGGAACCGTCCGCACCCAACTGCGGCAGCAACCGCTTTAGAACCTCGGCAACGATCTGGTTGACCTGTTCTTCCGTCATTTCAATTCCTATTTTCCTGCCCCTTACTTGCTGCACAGCTCAGAGCAATTCCAAGGGGCGTTACTAACAGAGGATTGTCAGGACGAGAAACTGAGAGTCCGGTCTCTTCTTCCATGACCTCGACAATTCCAGGAAAGCAACTGGTTCCACCCACTAGATACAGGGTCTCTACGTCGTGACCGTGAAGATGATGTTTGACAATACTCGCCATCTTTTGGAATACCGGGCGAACCAGGGGAAAGATCTCGTTCTGCCGCGACGCATCCGTCTTTATCTTTTCGGCTTCCTGAGTGTCAATCTTGAAATTTCCTGCGAGGACAAGGTCTAGATGAGTTCCTCCCGTAGCTTCGTCAGCGGTGTAGACTACCTTGCCGTCTTGGAGAATCGAAATCCCGGTAGTGCCGCCGCCGATATCCACGACCGCGCCCTCTGTAATGCCAAGTACTTTCGCGGCTGCGCTGGGCTCATCGATCAGAGCCGTTACTTCCAGGTCTGCGGCCTCTAGCACGCTCTTGAAAGCTCGTGCATCTTGGCCCATTGTCCCCGGAGGATAGGCGGCGGCCGCGAGATGAATCTGAAACCCGGCCTGACGAAGAGTGCTCACCTGTTCGCGAAGGAATCTGATTGCACCCAAATAATCCAGCACCAATCCGTCCCTAATACTTGAACAACTACGCGTTAACACACCCGCAACTGGAGAGCCTTCACTGTCCACGACCGCCGTTACGATGTAGGCAGTTCCAAGGTCCACCCCGGTAAACAACTGGCCGCGTTGTGGTCGGCTCCCATCCAACTCAAGAGAAGTTTCAAACGTTCTCAAGAGCTGATTGGCTGAAGAGTTAATCGTCACTGCATTGTCTCCGCTGTTGTCACTTTGCACTTCAAAAGCAACCTGCTCCGGCCCATACGCGGTGGTCTCCATGGAACGCTATCCCGGGTGAAGCCAAGGGAGAGTATTAGACCTTCCCCTCTCTTCCGATAATGTTCATAATAGCTGTCTCAGCTGCTTTCGCGGCACGTGCTATGTCAGATTCCTTGCCACCGAGGTACAGGCGTCCCACTGCTCCAAACAGTCTGCAATCGACCAGCGTGATCTGCGCATTCTTTTCGGCTTCGTTGGCAGCCAGTGCAACATAAGCGGCCGGAGCGACTTCCATGATGTACATGTCCTGCCCGGCAATAAGTACAGAACCCAAGCGGGACACATTAACCATTTGGGTGTGATAGTCATTTACCTTATGGATGATCTCCGAACTGAAAATCTTAGGTTTGACCCTTTCCTCCAATGTTGTTTCCAGGCACTGAAGGGCGGCCTCACCTGCATACTTAACATCTGCCTGAGCCTTTGAATGAAATTCCAAGACGCCGAAACTGCGTTCGACAACCATCAGTCCAGGTTGTACGAAGGCCGCTTTTAGTGCGGCGTCAGCAACCTGATTGATCGCCAACCCAGGAGCGATCTCGATGATTGTGGCTGCCATGCCAACAACAGGAAGATAACCCCGCATATTCGCTCCGAGGTAGGCGGTAAATTGGGGCTGGATACGATCCAAATAGACAAATGCGCGAAGTTCAGCCACGGTACACTCCTTTAAGTATCAACTCCTTTGATCCGCTTCCGGAAAATCCTCAAGGAGTTCGTTTGGAAACTTGTATTGTCCAGGTCTATAAACTTCCTGGCGATGAATCACATCAGTCAGAATTTCTTTTTTTCTTTTCCTTTGTGGCCCCTCTCTTTTCTTCGACTCTTCAATGAACCAGCATCTCTTGAGGCGGTCTTGATACTCCTCTCCGATTCGATATCCTCGGGCTCAGCGCTGCTCTTTTGCTCCTCAGTCGCAATAGGAAGCACTAGATCGACGGCAGTTACCTGAGTCTCAGCAGTGTTGGGAGTAACGCATTCGTGATGGGCTGGTGGTATCGCCACGGGTTCTTGAGATCGGCTTTCTTCAGCATCAGTTTCGCTTTCAACTTCAACGTTTGTTTCGATAACATCAGGGCGGACGGCAATCTGATTTGACGCCGAGCCTAGTAAAGCCTTTGTATCTTCGTAAATAGCATGCAACTGCCGGTCTGGACGCGCAATTACATGCGTGGCCACCACTTTGCCGATTTTTTCGGCAGCAGCGGAGCCCGCGGCAACAGCAGTACTAACCGCAGCCACGTCTCCAGCGAACTTTACCGTGAACAAACCTGCCCGCCCTCGCTCGTATCCAAGCAAATCGACGTTGGCCGCCTTGCATCCAGCGTCGGCAGCTTCAATTGCCGCAACGTATCCGAAGATTTCGATAAGTCCAAGACTCGACGCTTCCACAATGTTTCCTATTCCTTCGCCAGTATTTCAAGAACCGTGCGAACAATGAGATCTATAACTTTGTCAGAATCACTCTGTCCAGAAGCGGTCTGTATAGGACCTTGGTGCTTTCCTGCGTCATTTAAGGAAGCGTCATCACGCTCAAAAGCCAGAGGCTCCCCTTTAACCAAACGAGCCGCATTTGTACCCAAGAGGCGCAACTGTAATTTATGCGTATCTTTAAAAGACAGGGTAAACATCGGGCACTCGCCCGAAAGGTCACGATGATGCAGGACTATTGATCCTTCCAAACCGTTTAACGCAATTCCCACGTTAAGCGGTGATGCATGCGCAGCTTGCTTCGCGAGGATTACGGCCTCACCACTGGACACGTTCTGGATATCAGCGGGAATTCCCTCCTCCTCTAATCCCCAGAGAATAGGAAGTAACTCGCGGTCAGTTGCATGACACGCAAGTATCCTGACCGAGGGTCTTCTATCTTCCGAAGCTGGAGGAATCTGGGACATAAACTAACTCTCGTTTTCTTGTGCGTAAGCCAGCACTAATCCTGTTGCAACGGCGTTTCGTGGGCCTTCCGTCCCGCGAACATTTGCTCTGCCCGTAACGACGCCGTACTCCATGAGTGCGTCTGAAATCATGTTAGGAATCTCGAAGTCAAGTCCCGATCCACCAACCAATGCCACGAAGCTGATCAGTCGTATATTGCCTGTTGGCGCTACTCTCTTCAGAGCACGCAGGGCATTTTTTACAAACACTTTTTTCTTCGCCTGACGGCGTATTTCTACAATCTTTGTCAACAGTGCTTTGCTCTCCACCGGAATTGGACCGCCATCGGCTAGCACGACAACACGCCCAAACAGTCTGGGATCCAAGGGTTGATGAAAAAACTGTACAGAGCCGTCTTCGTGCCTCAGGTGAAACAGGCTCTCAACTTTCGCGAGTGGGTACTTCTTGATGTTTTCTGCAAGATCGAAGTCCTCCAGACCAAGTTCGGTATTGATGAGGAGCGTCACCATGTCGCCCGCACCTGCTTGATGAGTACTGTGGATCTCGCCACTCTTGCTGATAACGGACGCATCTGTCGAACCACCACCAACATCCACAATGGCCAACGGAGCCTCGGTTCCCGGGGTGGTGAGAGCACCCAGAATTGCCATCTCTGCCTCTACTCCGCCGACGATGCAGGAGACCCCAATTTCCTCTTCCAGCTTCCTTGCGAGGCGCTGCATGGGAAGCTTCTGGGTGTGTACCATTGCCGCAAGTCCCACGGCATTTCCCAGCGCATACTCTCCAGCCAGGCTTCCAAGGACCTGCTGAGGTTTAAACGTGTCGACAGCCAAGATGTCTTGAACTCGAATGGTGCCAACCGGTTGATCGGTCAGGTCTGCCATTACTTGGCGAACCTGCTCAAACATTCCTCCGACGTTTGTCCCTGTTTCCGCTTGAACCTCCTCCAACGGGTAAACCTCGGCGACCTTCGCCATAATTGCATCAGCGCCATCGTCTACCGGAACTTCCGCTTTCTGGTTGTGTCCGATCAGTATGATTTTTCCCGCAGGAATGCGCCGCTCTTCGATGTCCCCCTTTGGGGTCTTTATCACAACCGCGCTTCGAGTTCCCATCAAAGCTCGCGCAATTGGAACCACTTTGCGCGTGTCATCAGGTCCCAGATGAAAAAGCGTGGCTATGTCGAATGGATTAGAAAGCTTCTCGATGGTCCTACCTGGCCGAGCCACTTCGAGCGCCGCAGGCATGGCCACGGGTACCCGGTCAATGAACTTGACTTCATCAACGATAGGTATTGGTTGCGGCAAACGATTATTGATGAGCACACCGTCGTCTTTCTGAACGATGGCTCCGGCAATTTTAATTCCTCTTGAAAGTGCCCTGTTTAGTTGAGCAGCAGCGTCTTCAAACTCGGTATTCCCCGAAATTATGACGACCCACTGCTGCTCATCGACAGTAACGTTTTTCAATTCCTCCAGACGGATCGTCTGGCCAAGCCCCAATCCCTGTCCGCCTGGAGTTGATGGATTATGACCGATCATCGCCGATTCAGTGATAATGGTTTCCGTAATGGTTTCCATGGCTATATCGCCGATTACGGGGGTAGCTTCATTCAGTAAGACGACGCCGAGTTCGTCCCGCCGAATATTCAGGGGCTTCAAGGCAAGATCCAGAGCGTCGATAATTCCCACTACATTGCGAAGGGTTCCCTTGATACCAACAGTTCGCACCATCGCACTGGAGATGAACCGGAGATTCCCCTTACCGGAGAGTTGACCGATTGCAACTTCTGTCGTGTTATTACCAACGTCCACACCGGCGATATATGTCATGCCCAGAAGCCCTTGTTACTTCTTGATTCGTCCACGTTTTTCGTAAACCTTAGTCGCCTCGCGAACAAAGCCTGCACAGATGTGAGCCTGATACTTCGACTCGAGTTCGGTGGCGATATCCAGCAATTCTTGTTTTGTAGAGCGATACGGCCGCATAGCGTTGTAGATTTCCAGAACTCGTGCATCCGGAATCCGCGTTAGTTCCGCTGCGCGGCGGAGGTTGTTGGCGATGTGTGGACGTCCAGCGCTGATGGCGATTTGAGCCTGGTATTCGAGAGTGTCAGCGTGGATCTTTATATCGTCAAAAGAAAGCTTGCCTTCAACGATCTTTTCCAAAGTGATTGCATCGAGTCCCAATCCTGTTGCGGACCTCACGAGGTCAGGACGCTTGATTGCAAGCGGGTAGTCTTTCTTCCAGTCGAGTTTCCCGGCACCGTTCGCCGGAGTTCCCGTCCCCGTATTCTTCCCAGTCGATTCGTTCAGCGAGGCCAGAATACGTTTAACGGCGACTGCGATCATTTCCGGAGAGATATCATTCCCCTGTTGAGCCATGAATTCATACCTCCTGATCCGCTTAGCTAAGCACCGAAAGTTCCGTACTCGGCGCGCCAAGTTTCACATGCTGGGTCTCTTTGTTATGAAGTAACGCGGCAAAACCTTGATACCTAGGTCGGGCCATCGGATCATTGCGTGTCGGCACAGGATTCGGACGTTCTCCTTTTGCGTACTTGGCCGCATTGCGTCCGATAGCACGGAGGACTTCCTTGTCAACCAGCGGACACTGCGGGAATAACTCCAAGTTCTGGAGAGTCTCCAAATCCTTCTGGTGAATCACGGCCGTTCCGCGGCAAAGGATTCCTATGCCGATTCCAGAACCGCTCAATACGGCCGCATCGTGCGCAATCGCGCCCACGTCTGCAGTCCGGTTGACACGAACAAGCCGAGCTTTGAGCCCCTCTTCTTCAATGCCGGCGAACAGTTCTTTTAGTACTTCACCATGAGGAATGTTGATGATCGTTTTCGTCATGTACGTACCGAAAGCTGGCGGCACACCCACGACGACTTCGTTTCTATCGGTGCCGGGCTTTGCCGTACCGAGTTCCTTAAAATTAAGTGGCGGAACCTGCTCGTCCTGGCGCTTGGGAGGTTGTTCCTCTGTCGGCGACTGCTGCAATACATCCAGGATGATTTGTCTTACCAAATCTTCTGTGATTTGCATTTGTCCAAACCTCCACCCTAGATGTCCTTGGGATCGATCGCTTGCGGGATGTTCTTGAGTTTCTCCCAGCGTTCACCCTCAAGGCGATATCCGGTGCCTGGTCCCTCGTAATCGTTTGCATTGTTAATAGCGCTAAGTACTTCAAATTTGTCCGTGTACACGGCCGAAGTTTGGAGATAGTCGCCAGCAACTTTGCCAATCTGCATTCGCAGTACTGAGTCGGCAATGTCCTTGAAGCCATGCTTTGCAAGTGCACGCACAACGTCGAGGCCGGTGCTTCCGCGCTTCATGAATTCGTCGATCGCGCGCAAATCCTCCGGGACATTCCGATCTCCCATGTCTTTTGAACCGTGAGCATACGTCGCACGTTCCACTTCGTCATCGGTGATCGGGGGAAGTCCAAGTTCGTCAAAGACAGCTTGAAGGGCCCGCGCCGCCTTGTTGCGGACAGCAATTACGCCTTCTTCGGTGACCGGAATCAGACCGCCGTCTACTTGGAAATCTCGTTGCAAAACGAGGTAATCGTCGTAGTCATCGACGTCGTGAGTTGAACCGGCAAACATGTTGTCGTAGTTCGGCTCCGCGGCGTAGCCAGAGAAGATGAAGTCCGTTCCGGGAAGAAACAGCATTAGCATACGAGCTGTATTGCGTTCGATCGAGTGCGTGAACGTCTGGTCGCAACCGGAGGCTACTTCCAGATTCATCAGCACGGTAGCAACATTTTCTGCCAGAACCGTCTTGATGCCAGCTGGGACCGAGCCCGGAACGCCTATGCAACTAATGGACCCGTTTTGCAGTCCTTGAACTCCCGCACCCTTGGCGATCATGACGCACCGAACTTCCAGATACAGCATCGACTTGCCTTCGGCATAGCCCATCTGCACTTCAGAACCAGTGCCGGAGGTCATCCTCATCTTGATTCCGCGAGAAGCATAAGCCGAAGCCAAAAAGGCCTTTGACCAAGGCGTATCATCGCCATCTATAAACACCTGCTCGGTTCCGTAGACGGAGATTGTCTCGGCATAGTGAGTTAAGCCCCGCATGCCCATGCTGAGTTCCAGTGCTTCTTCCACCGCGCACTGGGCCAGAACTCCTGGACGGCCGGTCTGTCCGCCAACCAGAAGCGATAAAGCGTTCATCGGAGCGTAGCGACCTATGCCCACGGTAGTTTCGATTTCAGCAAAGCCGCGATAAGCAGCTTCGGCAGCGTCTGCAGCCAGCAAAGGAGCCGAGTCTTTCAGGTTTGTTATATGAGCCTGATTCATCGGGGTTCGGCGAGAGCGCATCTTCTGCATCGTCATCATTAATTCGACAACGTTCAGTTCCCGCAGAATGCCAACCACCTTCGCGGGAGTTAAGCCGACCGCCAGGCGGACGATCTCCGCTCGCGGCACATTGATGTCCACCAGTTTGCGTGCGAACTTCACGCAGTCGATGGCCATTGCTTCTTCGGCAACAGCCTTGTCAATGCAGTGATCCGCGATGAAGGTATCGATCATATCGAAATCTTCGCGGCTCTTTCCATCCAGCTCGACCACTTCGCCATTCAGTATCTTGATACTAGGTTTCGGGTCATTGGGACTGTCCATCGCGACCAGTCCAACGTCTATCCATTCCTTAATGAAGCCGTCTTTGTTCACCGGTCGATCGGCTAACACTTGGAAGCGCTTTTGTCTCTTAGCCATCGCAACCTCCCTTAAATGTATGGTGTGCCGCTTGACTTCGGCTTTTCGCCCCAAGCGCAAAGAAGCTTATTACCGACTTCACGGCCCGCGATGACCGCCTGCCGCACTGCTCCAGAGTCACCGGTAACCCATATAAATACTTCGTTGCTAAAGCTCGTATTCTTTTTGGGAGTTCCAAGGCCCAGAACTTCGACATCGGCTGCCTTCACGGCGGTGTCGATCATCAACATGCCAATAACGGCCGGAGCGCCGAGAATAAGTCCGAACGCCTTGCCTTCGGGAACGCCAAAAGCCTTATTTAGAACCTTGCTGGCACGAGCGCTGTACTGGTTTTCGGTGTACCCCTGGCTGTTGCCATAAACATCGCCGAAGTACTTCGGCAATGACTCCAGAGTAACTTCCACCGCACGACGGGCATCGGAAACATCCTCGGCTCCGAAGATGATCAAGTTACCGTGACCAGCTCCGCCCTTGGTGTCCCTAGGCATCTCAATGAGGATTACTTCTGTATTCGTCGCCTTAATTGCTTCGTCTGCAGCCATCAATTGCGGGCCTGCTCCTGTCCGGCCACCGATAACACCGATCGAACGGTACTTGGTATCAAATCCGAACAGTTCATGAATGGCTGGATCAAGGTTCGCAATCACGATTCCTTGTGTATCGCCAATGCCCGCACCGATGAATTCCGTAAGGCGTGTTAGGTCGGAGGCAGCGGAGTTACCGTTGTGTGCTTCCGGGGCGGAACTAGCAGCGACTGCTGGCGCCGAACCCACCCTCTTCATTACTTCCTGCATAACTTTGTTGACCAGATCTTCTTGCATCGACTATTCCTCCACGTGGCTTCCGATTACGCGGGTAATCTGAAGCAAATCGCTAGACAGCCTCAGGGGTGGCTGGCAAAATTTTCTCTACGTCGGTGTGCGGCCGTGGAATAACATGCACAGAAACCACTTCACCAACCTTTGCGGCGGCGGCGGCTCCAGCATCTGTCGCGGCCTTAACAGCACCAACATCCCCGCGTACCATTACCGTGACCAGGCCTGCTCCAATTTTGACTTGCCCGACCAGAACAACGTTTGCGGCCTTCACCATTGCGTCCGCTGCCTCAATGCTCGCGACGAGGCCACGGGTCTCAATCATTCCTAAAGACTCTTTCGTCATCTGACATCCTCCTTGGTACCGTTTTTCTTTGACTCAAATCAATTCAGCATCACGTGTTTCGTTGGTTATATGCATGCTGCAGATGTGCATGCGAACTGCCATACCAAAGCATCTCGCTTGAGTGTCGTAATTGGCTTTCTTTGTGGCATTTAGCTAATAACAGTGGGTGGGGATGTCACGTCGGGGAGCTTTTGCTGTCGAAGGGTTGACAGTGTTTGACTGCACACTTCGACAGCAATAATGAAAGTAATAGACTGAGGGAAGTAAGGAATGCTGAACGTGCTGGCTAGTTATTTTCTCAGGGTGATCGAGTAACCAAATCTCGGTAACAAGAGTACGCCGACGACTGCTCAGTCGGGCTGACGGGAAATGCCCAATCGTCTCATTCGGTAAAGCAGAGTGGTGCGGGGAATTCCCAGGCGTGAAGCAGCGCCTTCATTTCCGCCTAAGACCCAGCAGGTTTCATGTAAAATTTGCTGGATGTGACTACGCTCTAACTCAAGGAGTGTTCCCTGCGGTTGCTTCGGATGCGTCTCAGGCGTTACCGATCTAACTTGGCTTAGCTCCGCAAAGGGCGAGAGCAGCACGGTTCCCGGAGAAAGTATCACCGCCCTCTGGATAAGGTTCTGCAATTCACGAATGTTTCCCGGCCAGTGATACTGCATAAGCGCGTTCATAATACTGCCGGGGATTTCTTCGATCTTTCGATTCATCTTCTGCGCATATTTCAAAACGAAATGACGTACTAAGGCGGGTATATCTTCTGGTCGTTCGCGGAGTGGCGGCAAACAGATGGGGAACACGTTGAGTCGATAAAATAGATCTGCTCGGAACTGATTGTTTAACATCATGGATTCAAGGGAGCGATTGGTCGCCGAGACCAGTCGTACGTCCACCTTTATCGATCGGGTGCTTCCCAGTCTTTCAAACTCCTGCTCCTGCAAGACCCTGAGCAACTTAGGTTGGAGGTCCAGCGGGATATCTCCCACTTCATCCAAAAACAGAGTTCCGCCGTTGGCAACCTCGAATCGACCAATCTTCCTTTCAATTGCTCCGGTAAATGCGCCTTTTTCGTGGCCAAAAAGTTCGCTTTCCAGCAGCCCTGCAGGAATTGCCGCGCAATTCAACTTAACGAACATGCGGTCGCGTCTTGGGCTGCTGTTGTGGATGGCACGCGCGATAAGTTCCTTACCTGTACCGGTCTCTCCTTGGATCAGCACTGTCGAATCCGTTTTGGCCACAGTCGCGACATGTTCCAGCACCTTCCTGATCCCCAGACTGCTCCCGAGAATATGCTCAACTTGTTGAGCGGCCTGGATTTCGCTGGATAAGTACAGGTTTTCTTCTGCCAGACGCTCGCGCGATTGGCTCAATCGCTGATATTGAAGCGCGTTCTCCATTGCGATAGCCACTTGGCTGGCAACTTTCGTCAGGAACTCCACATCCTGCGCTGAAAAGAATGATGGCCGGCGATCGGTCATATGCAGGATTGCCAATGTTTGCCCAGCCGCAATCACCGGGATAAAGCATCCAGACTGAAAACCCTCGCCTAAATTTATGCTTCGCACCTGTGCGTTGAGACTCTCAGGGAGTGTACCGTAGCTATGCGGTTTGCCCGTGGTAAACGCAAGTCCCGGGCCAGACCCTTCGGATTCAATATGCAAGCCTTCGCGGAGGAAACCTCTGCTATCGGGAAAATCGAGACCCCTAATCGTGAACCGCTCCAGATCCGAATCCGGCATAGACAAGCAGACCGCATGGCACTCCATCGCTTGCCTTACGCTGCTGGGGATCAAATGAAAGAGTTCCGCGAGTTCGAGCTTCGATACGACTGCATTATTGACATCGAGCAGTAACTTAAGCCGCTCGCCACTCTCGCGGAGAGCTATCTCGGCCTCTTTCCGCTCACGGATGTGCAATGATTGCTGAAGATTTTGGTATGCCTTCTGCGAGAGCTCGTTTGCAAGCAAGAAGACAAGTCTGGCAATGTCCTTAAACTGCTCCATGGACATGATTGGCACCTGCCGCAATGCTAGGCGGAATTCCTCTTCATCGGCCCCGATCTCGCGCGCGTACCTAATTGCCTTATCTTCATCGCCCAGCTCATTCATTACCTGTCCTACAAGCCAATTGCCGATGTGCTGCCCGTTGACCGTTATGCTAGCCCCAGCATCCCAAAGTCCGACGCTCAGGCAAGGCAGGATAGTCGGTCCGTCGGGGTTTTGCCTTCCGAGGACGGAGTCAGAGCTGAAACAATTGGCACATCCCTTTTCTGTTGCACGAATCACATCCTTGCACAAATGGCAGAAATTGCTGGGCTTGGTAACCGGCGTCCCGTCGGGGTGGGTGATAATCGACGCGACCTTGGTAGCTCGTGCAAACGCATCTTGTATCTTTTGCAGGTCTTCGATATCGAACAGGTCGGAAAGGCCAATATCGGGAGCGTCTCGTTCAGTGACTAAGATATTGTTCAAGCTTGCGCCTCCTGTGCGGACGCGAGGCTGCCTCCGCCAATGCAGGCCAATTCAGCACGATCCTATGGCGACTGACCGCCAATCAACTTCACACAACTGCCGTTCCCTGTCAAGCACTGTCGAAGAGTTGACCTTAGGTCTTCTAGGTGTCGCCCTGCGTCGAGTGCTGAATTCAGGACGCACGGATAAGAGGAAGAGAACAAAGACTGCTTTTTTTCTTAATTCCAGGCGTAAATCGTGTGCTTCACTCGCTCCATTGAACCGATGGTCTTAGTCAGTAGGTGGGACCATCAGCACCCGCCGAAATGGGAATTGCGGAAACGGGCACTCCGATTCGAACAATCCAAAGCATAGGCGCAGGAAGAACTGCTGCGTCGGCGAGTATCTGACAAACCAGAAAAAGCTCAGAACTCGGACTTACCGCCGGACAGCGTTTGCGAGTGCGGTGCTCTTCGGGTTTCAGAACTGAGTCTTTCTACTTCTCAACCACTATCAATTCGAATGCACCGGGCTTGCCGCTCGCATCCGCCGCAGCGTTTGCAACTGAATACACTACATGTTTGCTTGCATCCAGGGCCACAGTCTTGGCGCCCTTCTGTGTTGGAACGTTGGCCAGGCTGGTGTACTGATCCGGACTTTGCTGCTGAACGACGGAAATATTGCCTTCACCATTAGACGTAAAGACTAGCGAAGCCTCCTTGTCAAAGGCGACGGCATCCACTCCGTTGCCGATCACTAGCTTCTGCAAATTTCGTCCTGTGTCGGCATCCATCACCACCAGCGTTCCGTTATGGCAACCGGAGAACAGGCGCCGGTTGGCGATGTCCATCGCAAGACCGGTCGGCTCCTCGCAACCCGCCAGCGGCCAGCTCGCCAGGACTTTGCGCGCCACTACGTCAATCACCACAATCAGGTTCTTATCTTCCAGGTTGACGAAGACCTTGCCTTTGCCGTCGGAGACGCCCATCTCTGGTCTGCCCGGAAGCGCAATGGTCCCCAGCGCTACGGCCTTCTCAGGATCAATCATGGTTACGTCGTTACTCTTACCGTCGAAGGTAAAGACCAGGCCGCTAAACCTTTCGAACAAGATGGCGTCCGGCTTTGCTCCGGTCTTCACTGTGGCGATTGGTACCAGCGTCTTCAAGTCGAAGATGGTCGCCGAGTCATCGCGGCCGTTGCTGGTGATACCGCGCCCGAGTTTGTGAATCAGGGCAACGCCATGCACACCAGTGGTGTTCGGGATTTCACCGACCACCTTGCGGCTATCAACATCCACCACCATGACACGCGTGGCACGCGCGATGTAGAGGCGGCGGGCATCTGCGTCGAAAGTCAGGTAATCCCATCCACCGTCGCCTCCCAGCGTAATGCGTTGGGACACCTTGTAACCAGAAGGTTGCTGTGCCTGGGCGAGCATGCCAATCGATACCAGAACGAGGAGCGTGAGACAAAAACCGCGTAAGAAGCGCATAGATTCTCCTATTGAGTAAGTCAGTAGATTAGTGTGGATCCACATTGCCCGGATCGGTTGCTTGCTTGAGGCTCTCCGAAAAAACGGGCCACGCGCATGAAAGATCTTGTTGGCTGCAACCTGGAATATAGAGGTGCACGCGTTGAGGAGGGTTACTCGATGTGAGGCTGGTAGCCGATCGCATCTGTTCCAAGGTCTGCGCTGAGTAGTAGGTTTGCACAAAGTAGTTTCTCGTGGAGCGGGCCCGCCAGAGTTCGAAGATGAGCGTGCTGCCGGGAGGCGTATCATCGCGTCGTCCGTCTACAATCCAGTTAAGGTTCAGCAGTCCTGCGATGTTGGCGAGGTTCGTGTCATGGCCAACCAGGAACAGCGCGCGATCCTTCAACGCACTGGGAGCGCCGGGAATGGCCTTGCCTGTAACTGCTTGCTCCATCGCTCTGCGAATGTGGTCGAGCAAGTTGGAGCCACGCGCGCGGGCAAGCGCTGTAGTGCGCTGGGAAAAATCTGTGGCCGCACTATGCAACTCCAAGAGCGAACGAAGTTCGCCTCCATCCACGCAGCCCCATCCAACGTTAGACGCCTCCATGCCCTGCGTGTACTCCAAGAGGAGGTTTTCCGTGAGCGTTGAGGCCGTGTTCAAAGGGCCATGCAACTCTGCCAGCTTGTCGCCAGTTCCCGGCGCCAGTTTGGCTGGGATATCAAACAGAGAGGTTCGCTTGCCTTTGCGTGCAGCCGCCGTGCCACAGTTGGCGAGGATCTGGTCGAGTGCTGCAATCTGCGTGTGGTACGCCTCTGTCAGATTGTTGGGGTCCCCGCCAATTCTCCCGGAGAGTGCAGCAGTAGCCAAGTCAGGTTTTGGATGGCCCACGCCCGCCGAAATTGAGTGAAACAATGGGTCGGCCTCACCTTCCGGCAGAGCCTGCACCGCAACCGGACATCCGGGAAAGAGACCGGCAGCAATAGCCTTGCCCGTTTCACGGGTGCGCTGGTCGGAGTCCGCGCGAATGGTGGTGTGAGCAACATCTTCGCAACCAGTCGATTGCAGCAAACCCTTGCTGACCAACTCCATCCTGTCATACGCGCCAAACAACTCCATCAACTGGTAGCCATGCGCGGTCAGGTAGCCGGGAGCAACCTCCCACGCGGGCCATGCGGCCGAGGAGTAAGGGCTGTACTGTTCTGCCTTTCCCGTAGGAGAGCGCACCCCGTGACGACTTACATAAACTACGAACTTCAGTTCAGTATCGGGGCTGGGGGATGGTTGCGATAATGTCTGCGCCACGATAGGCGCTGTGATGAAAAGAAACAAGCAAATCAGATTGGAGATTGAACGCTGCATGTAAGTCCCCTAAATTGTTTAACCAACAAGGCCCGCTCACAGACCATCCCGCCGACCTAGAACAAGCAAGCAGTGATTCATAAAAGGCTGAAAAACTGGAGCGCATGCTTGATAAGTCATGCGCTCCAAGTGGGCGACTAACTTAGGCTTTAGTAACGCTCGCGCGTGAAGTTGTAGCGCAAACCACCAGCATACGTCGGCTTGTAATACTCGCGCTGCACAACGTACTGCGGGCTGCCGTTGTAGAAACCGAATACCTCGTTGTTGAGGTTCAGCCCGTAGCCATATACCTGTAAGCCCCAGGGAAGCTTGTAACTGGCTTGCACGTCAGTCTGCATGTGCGAGTACAGGTAGTTGTCGCCTGCGGGTCCCTTGACGCCGGCGACGTTGTCGGCACCATCGAACCATTGGTAGGCATAGATCATCTTGTCGTTGTAGGTCATGCCCAAGCGCATCGAGAACTTCTTGGTATCGAAGGTCGGGCTGACGTTCCAGGTGTTCGGCGCCTGGCGTAGCATCGCCGGTTTGTCGGTTCGGTAGGCAAAGCCGGTGGTCGGATCAGCAAAGCCCTGAATCTGCGACTGCGTGTAGCTGTAATTGGCCGAAACGCCGAGGAAGCGCATGGGGCCGGGCAGATACGAGAGATGCTGCTGGAATCCGATCTCAATGCCTTGCACGTGCGCGCTCTGCGCATTCTCCCATTCCTGGTAGTCACCCTGTCCAGCCAGCGTACCACTGGTAATCGGGTAGACTACTTGAATCTGCGGGCTGTGGATGTACTTGTAGAAGTAACCAGCCTGGAAGATGCCCACCGGCTTGAAGTAGCGCTCATAGAGCACGTCGATATTGTCGGCGTACTCCGACTTCAGTTTCGGGTTGCCCTTGGTATACAGCTCCTGGCCTGCCTGTGAATTGCCGGTATCGCCGACCGCAGTGGTCAGCATCTCAGGATCGGGACGTACCAGGCCGCGCCCGTACACCAGGCGAAGGCCCGAGTCCTTGTCCAGCGCGTAGCGGAGCGAAGCGCTGGGAAGCAGGTCAGTGTAGCTGTTGTTCAGCTTGTAAGTCAGCGCCAGCAGCGACTGCGTTGCGTCATAGCTGAGCGTATCAACATAGGTGTGTTCGACTCGCAGACCCGTAACCAATCGCATTTTGGGACTGAGGTCGATGGTGTTCATGACGTATCCGGCCGCAACGCGCTCGACCAAGTCAAAGTTTCCCGTCAGGTCAACCACTCGCTGGGCGGCATTGCTTGGATCATTCAGCGCCGGAAATACCGCGTTCGCCAGCATCCAACTGCGCAGCTTGCCGAAGTCCACCAGGTGCGTGCCCATTTTGTAGGTGCCGTCGTAGAAGTTGGGATCGGTGAAGCCGCTCGCCCAATCCGAGCCGGCGAGAACGTGGGTGGAAACCGCAAGCTGAGACTTGGAGAGACCGGAGAGATCGGCAACGCTGTCGTAGCTGTTGTCAAACTTGTGTGCGTTGCGGATTTTGCCGCCAAACTCCAGTGTGCCAAAATGCGATCCGGCGTGGTAGTTCTTGGCGTAGGAGGCCGAGCCCTGCAGGTTCACCTGCGCGCTGATGCCCTGGCCGGCAAGGTTGAATTCAGAGACCTTATAGTTGCTCTCATTCATCACATCGGTGGTGCCGGGAGTAAAGCAACCGGCGCTCCAGCCCGGTCGATTGACACTGGTGGCCACGCTCTGATCATTAAAGCAGTTTGTCGCAACGGAACTGTCACCCGCCCACTTATACTTCACGTCGGCATTGCCTGCGTTACCGCCGAGCGCGCGCGAGCGGCCAGCCGAGAGATCCCAGGAGAACCAAGAGTTGGCGAAGACATCCTTGCCACCGGTCACAAGGTTGGCGACCGCCATGTTCGGACGCCGCAAATCCTGCTTCATATTCGGAGTGTCAAAGTCGTTCAGCGTGTACTTCCACGACGTGCCCCAGTTGCGGAACGTGGAGTACAGGCCGCGTAGGTAAATGCCAGAGCCTTCGCGCAGCTTATAGTCCATGCTGCCGGCAAAACCGTACCGGGTCCGGTCATACTGGTAGTCGCGGATGTCCATGCTGTCGTAATGCGGGGTGACGCTGCCGACCGTAGGGCTAGGCTCAATGTCGTTGATGCCGCGGCCGTTGTAGTCGTAGGTGCCGCCAAACAGGATGCCCAGCTTATTCTGTACGCCGAAGCGCTTGCCCAACGTGCCACCGGTCTGGATCACATCGCGGCCGTTCGCCAGGATGGGGGTATAGCCGCCGAGGCCGTAGAGCGAGACTGTCGGCGTCTCACCGGCCGTTTTCGTCCTCAGGTTCACCGAGCCACCGATGCCATCGGCGTCGATGTTGGCCTGCAGCGTCTTGTTGATCTCTACCGACTCGACCAGGTCGCTGGCGACCGTGTCCAGCTTGATCTGGCGCACACCGGACTCCGGTGAGGGAATGGTGATGCCGTCGATCATGGTGTTGCTCAGGCGCGGCTCGGTGCCGCGGATCTGCACATACTTACCCTCGCCCTCGTCGCGCTCGATGGTCACGCTGGGCATGCGGCCGAGGGCATCGGCGATGTTGGCGTTGGGCAGCGAGGTGATAACCTCGGCGGGCAGCACCTGCAAAATGTTCTCGGCGGCGCGGGTTTCGTTGATCGCCTCGGCCTCGCCGCTTTGGCGGCCGGAGAAGACGGTGACTTCCTCGCTCTTGCCCTGCACCTTGATGACGGCACGCAGCTGCGTCGTTTTGCCCGCGGCGACGGTCACGTCCTGCTGAAAGGGCTCAAACCCCACGTAGTTGATGTGGACCTCGTAGCTGCCGGGGTCCAGGTTGGTGACGTTGAACTCGCCCTGGCTGTTGGCAACTATGCGGCCAGCGCCGGGGATCAGCACAACCTCGGCGCCCGGCAGCACGGCATCGGCGACATCAGCTACGCGGCCGCTCAGCGTACCCTTGCCGGATTGCGCAAGGGCCGGTAATGAAAGGATTAACAGGCTCAACAAAAGCCATTCGATCATGTGCTTCCAGACTCGTTTGAATTGCATGTGCAGCCTCTCCCCGAAAGTTTCCCGGCCCGCAGGCAGGCAGTGTTCCAGCCCTTGCAGTATTGCAACCGAATCTGATCTCAATCTAAGAAAGACGGACCGTCGCGCTCGTATTCATCGATAATTCACCTTCTATCTATAAGCTATTCTCAATGCGGGTTCTCATCGTTGAAGACAAACGCAGTATGGCTGAACACTTGGGCCGCGCCTTGGAGAGCGAGGGTCACTCCGTGGCGTTTGCCTATGATGGCGAAGAGGGACTGCGGCTGGGCAGAAGCAACGACTTTGACGTGATCCTCTTGGACATCATGCTGCCTCGCATGGATGGCTTTACCGTGATCGGCAATATCCGCAAGGAGCGTTTGCAAATACAGACGATCATCATCTCTGCCCGAGATTCCATGCGCGACATTGTCCATGGACTCGATGCGGGAGCAGATGACTATCTCACCAAACCTTTCGCGCTAGATGTGTTGCTGGCCAAGGTGAGGGCGGCCGGGCGGCGACTCCCGCAGAGAGATGCCGGGGAGTTCCACTTCGGGGAACTGACTCTGCGGCCCATCCGGTACGAGTTGCAACGCGGAGAGCGCGTGGAACCCCTGACCCGCACGGAATGTGCCCTGCTGGAAGTTCTGATGCGCCGCGCTGGTGCGGTGGTTCCGCACGGCGTGCTGATCGAGGAGGGCTGGGGCTCATCCGACTGCGATGTCAGTTTCGACAGCCTCTATATGTTCATCCGTGCCCTGCGCGCCAAGATCACGCACTCCGGCGAAACGGAGATGCTGATCACGGTGCGCGGCGTGGGCTATTCGCTGCGAGGCGAAACGTCATGATGCCGCGCTGGTCGATTTCCCTGCGATTAACCCTCTGGTTCGGAAGCATCTTCTTCATTGGATGGTTGCTTTTCGGCTTGGCAATGTGGCTGAACCTTCAGAGCACACTGACGAACGAGCGCTACCAAACCCTCTCACGCCGGATAGAGCGATTGCAGGACCTGCTACGCAAAACACAGGACGAGAGTGAGGAAGACCGGCACCAAGAGTTTCGTGAGTTCGCACGTGCAACGGGAAACGGCTTGAACGAAGTATTCAGGATGGATGGGGGGCGGGTCTTTCCTTCGCCCTCCGCTGCTGCCAAGAGCTTCCCATGGCCCGCACTACAGACCGACAACCATGAGAGCTTTTCACGGGTGAGCGCGGCGGGCCAGAGCTACCGCGTGTTGGTGCGACCGTTTACGCTCGCCAATCAGTCCCTTTATTTGGCCGCCGCTGCGCCGGAAGCTGGAAACATTCTGATACTCAGCAGCTTTCTCGTTGCTTTGCTGGCCTCGGCCCCGGTTCTATTGTTGGTCTCTTCGGCCTGCGGCTATTGGGTCGGGCGCAGGGCGTTGAAACCCGTAGATCAGATCACATCGAGCGCACAATCGATCAGCATCCGGAACCTGTCCGAGCGCTTGCCTGTCGCTGAAACCAGCGACGAATTGCAGCGGCTTGCCGAAACTTGCAACGCCATGCTGTCGCGACTCGAATCCGCGGTCACTCGCATCAAGCAGTTCACCGCCGACGCGTCGCACGAGCTCCGTGCTCCCCTGTCATTCATCAGAACAGTAGCGGAAGTCGAGTTGCAAAATCCGCAGATCGATCCCGGAAGCCGCCGCGCGTTCGCCCAGATCGTGGATGAGGGATCGAAAGCCGCCGTACTCCTGGGAGATATGCTCACCTTGGCGCGTGCCGACTCCGAATGTTCCGACATGCAATGGGAACCGGTCGACCTGGCGGCTGTCCTCGATCAGGTCTGTGAAAAGGCGCGATCCTTGGCCGAAGCGCGCAACCTCTCCATCTCGATAACCTCGCCGATTGGCTCCAACGTGAATATCAAGGGAGATTACCTAACCCTTCGCAGGCTTGTGTGGATAATGCTAGATAATGCCATCAAGTACACTCCAGCGCCTGGGCGCATAGACGTGATACTGAGCACTGACCAACGACAGGCCACACTTCTGGTGCGCGACAGTGGGATCGGCATCTCTAAAGCCGACCTGCCATTCATCTTTGACCGGTTCTATCGGGTCGATCCATCTCGCAGCCAAGTGGAAGGAAGCGGTCTCGGCTTAGCAATTGCTAAGTGGATCACGGAGATGCACCATGCTGACCTTTCTGTGGTTAGCGAAGAAGATCAGGGGACGACCTTCCATATTGTGTTTCCACTTTGTGGAACGTAAATTCTTTGATTCGATGCGGTGTATCTCAACCCAGAGTTTTGCGACAGCGCAGGCTGCGGGCTTGGGGTGGTCACTGGAGAATTAAAGCTGCCATGAGCTCTCAAGTAAGATTCGAGCGCAAGCTTTCCACGCCGCAAATGATCGTCCCCGAGTAATCACAAGTCCAGATGGGTTAATTCAAATGAAACTATAAAAGCACCTGAGACGGTCGAGGACAACGTTCTCGAACAATGCCGAGCTGTGCACATAATCCGCCAATTTGGCGAGTTAGGCTTTTAACTCAGCGATTAAAGAGCCCGGTCATTCGGCTGTGATCGTGAGCTTTGTGGCTTGCAAGGAGAAGGACGCCTTAGAAATTGAGAACGCAATTGAAGAGGTCATCCATGGCAACTTCGATGACAATTGTCCGCCCACGCGAATAGTTGAAACATCGCTGTCCCAATCACATCTCAAGCCAAACAACGCCGTCGAACAGTCGCACGACTGCGCCGTTATTGCGCCGATATTTCGGCACTGTCTCAATCACCCTATTCAACCTTCGCGCTAATTTTGTCGGAGATAGCGCCCGCCCCTTCCACCCTAAATGACAAGGACAGGATATGTGGTGTCTTTGACCACAGTAGCAGGCACTAGACATCGGCCAGATGAGGGCGCAGTACGTTGCAAGCAAGTGGTGATCAAACTGCAAGAGAACCCATTAGTCCCGCAAAGTTAAAACTCGCTTGGATTCTTTGGGGAGTTTCGGATTTGATACCGCAAGAGAGGACTCATGAAAAAGACCGTTGGAACTGTTGTAACTCTAGTGCTGCTCGCCACTCTTTGTACTACGAACTCCAAAGCCACAACGCTGATTACTGATAACCAGTTCAAGGCAAATGTAGACGCCGACGCCGCACCTGCGCAGAAAACCAAAGAAGCGGGAAAATGGTATGGCAGGATTGGTGTAGCGGGTATTATCTATCACCCCGCGGCCAATGTGTCTGCAGGAGGGGCCTCGGTTCCGGGAGCGTCTGCTGCGATTACAAATAATGTAACTGTTCTTTTCGATGCCGGCTATTTCGTCAATAAGAACGTTGCGGTGTCACTGATGGCAGGAATTCCTGCCAAGCCCACGCTGAGCGGCGCGGGAAGCCTCGCACCTTACGGCAATCTAGGCGCGGTCTGGTATGGTCCCGCCGTCCTTTCGGCTCACTATCACTTTTTGAGCAAGGGACCGCTCCAGCCTTACGCCGGCGTGGGACTTGCCTACGCAATTATTCTGAAGAAGCACGATGAGGCGCTGCAGAACTTGCAAATTCACAATAACTTCGCGCCGGTTGCGCAGGCCGGCGCCGATTACATGTTCAATAAGAAGTGGGGCGCTTTCATTGACTGCAAACAGATTTGGTTATCTGTGGACGCACATGGCAAGATCGGAGGCGTCGTTCCCGCCACCGCCCGCGTGAAGCTCTATCCAACGGTAGTGTGGGCGGGACTAAAGTACCGCTTCTGAAAAGAGGTTTGTACGATGGAATACAATTCGTAGCAGGATGCAAAGGTAGAGGTTGCACCCTGCTACGGATTGACGCTGTCCGCAACGTGTGTCAAAGGATCAAGAGTGTTTTCCATGCATGTTGATGCTGCTATCATCTTCAATCCTCCATACGCATAACCTGGTCCATCCTGGAGGAGTGATGTTGCCTTCAGAATGCTAATCCCTTAACTGAGCATTCTAGTAATCTTCCGTGGCTAGGGAAGCTGGAAGGCTGGTTTTGGGCCGGAGCTTTCCATGTCCGGTTCTATTCGCACCACACCGACCCCCCACCTAATCAGAGTCGAGCCAAGAGGCTCAGCACATTAATCAGCGTCGCACGACAATATAACTGTCGCGGGCATAATCTCGTTGCGTACTTCTCCAAGCTGAGGGTATGAAAGTGTTTTATCTCGCCGCAGTGCTTCAATCTGTTGTCGATATGGCTGCAGATTCAATTGCGTTGCGTCCGCGTAATTGCAGGTCATCGTTTCTCTTTGCAGATTACAAAACTCAAAACGAAGGTGTGCTCCGTCAGCCCGGCGCCCTGAACGCGCCACCTCGGCAACAATCTCCCACTCCTGCCGATGGATACGGAGCGCGGCGGACATGCCAGCAATGCAATCACTTTCCGTCCACTCGCTCCCGACATAGGCATTGTCGAGAATTGGATCCCTTCTATGGTATATGCCTGTAACTTTGATCTGATGTTGATTGTTGCGATCCGACATCTTGAGTTGTTCCGCTGATAGAGTGCCCTCCGGAGGATGCATTCGCGGCTCCAAATATCCTTCGAATAAAAACTCGCAATTAGCGGGTATTGAGAGATGGCTGTGCGGACCTCGGGCCAGTTGCAGCGAATGCCCCGAAAGAGCCGAGATCAAGTCATATTGCGAAGTCTGATAGCCGATTGCAGTCGAGGCACCCACGGACACGATGGGCGGAACTCCGAGACAGACTGCAACCGGCAATGGACAGTTCATCTTCGCAGCGAAGGCAAGTTGATTGCTCAGATCGTCTACGCCAGATGAGTGAATGCCTAGCCGGTCCCGCCCTTGCACCTCCAACGGGTACATGCCGATCTTCGTCCGGTTATGACCCGGTGGGGTGCTATCGTCTTCGAAAGCTACGCACGCACGATGAAGGTAAAGTCCGGCATCATTCTCATTGACCCTGAACAACGGAAGAATCTTGTTGAGATCGATTTCTCCCGTCTCCGTACATTCGCAACAAGGCGCGTCCTCAACCCACACCGGCTTGTCTGTGTTGCAATCCGCTCTGCGGCAGAGTTCTCGAATAGACTCTAGCATTGGCGTGACTGCCGGCAGACCAAGAAGAAGCGCACAGTTGGACCATGATCCCAGGAGATTAAGGACCAGACGTCTTTCTGGATACCCATAGATGTTATCGAACTCGAGCGCTGTTGCGTCGCTTCGAACTTCGGTAGCCGCGCGACAGAAACCTTGCACGTCGGGCTCAGGAAGCACGCTCGTGGAGATACGGACGAGTCGCCGCTCCCTCCTGAGACGATCCAAAAAACTTCTCATATCGACAGGAGTGGTAAAACGTGAATTGTAGGAAACAGAATCCGCCGCGTTCGTCACTGCTTACTCTCCTTCTGGGTTACTCTACAATCCGTGGTGTCCATATGCGCGGGACGAGAATCAGTTCCTGACTCTAAACGAGGCGGTTATTTGCCTAGAGACCAGAAGCTGTTTAATAGACCGGGGAGAAGTAATGGCGGGACGTGCCACAAACTCCGTAAATATAGGGCGTTGCTTCCTGAATGTTGTTCCCCTGGGCGAGCTACCGGTTATGAAACAGCTTCTGGAATTCCACATTCTCGGCAGGACTCTCAGTCTTCTGCGTGAACGGTAGATACGCTCTCGCCACCCGGCTCCAGTCTGATCCCGGCACTAACCCGGGCATCAAGCCATCTGCACCAGTTGTCGACACCTTCACCATTCGCACAGGAGATCTCAAAAATCTCTGCTAGCGGATTCAGTGTGTGCATGCGATCACACAAAGTAATCAGATCAAAATTTGAGAAAGATAAGTAGTCGATCTTGTTGACGATCAGGCAGTCAACTACGGAGAACATAAGTGGGTATTTGAGTATTTTGTCGTCTCCTTCAGGGACACTTAAAATCATCACGTTGAGTGCGGAGCCAGTGTCAAACTCGGCTGGACACACGAGGTTACCTATGTTCTCGACTAACACTAGGTCCAAAGCCGCTAAATCCATAGTTTCTAATGCGGCATTGACCATTGGCGCATCGAGATGACAGGAGCCGCCCGTACGCAGTTGAACCGCGGGAACCCCTTCAGCGGCCACCTTCTCGGAGTCGACCAACGAATCTATATCTCCCTCAATGACGCCGATCCTATACTTGCCTTTCATCTTTCGGATGATCTCGATAATCAAGCTTGTCTTGCCCGATCCGGGCGACGACATAAGATTCATTAGAAATACGTTCTTTCCACGTAAGCGCTCCCGGATCTCGTTAGCAAGATTTGTGTTCTTCGCGAAAATCTGTTCCTTGATGTTAATCAGGCGAATTTCATCCATTGCAGGCAACCTCAATGCCTTCCACGCAGAATTCTTTGCCGGTTTTCATGATGTTCTGTGCATCGCCACACTTTGGACATCTGGCCTTGACCACTTCCTTGAAGGTCACCGTAAACTCGGTATTGCAAGCCTTACATTGCAGTGTGATCGGAATGCGTTGAATGTCGAGCCGCGCCCCTTCAGCTAACGTTCCACGACTGGCCTGGTCGAAGTAGAGCTGCATCCAATCTTCAACCACATCACGCATCTGACCCACTCGAAGTTTGATGGCTACGATGCGCTTGACCTTACGGTCAGTAATGCGGCCGGCGTGATTGATTGCTATCTCTATAACCGCACTCGTAAGCGATAGTTCGTGAATATTTCCCTCCTAACCCGAGGTTCTCTCATTTCGATCTGGACTGGCTCTTGAGACTGGCGAGCGAGAGGATCTTCTCGGTGATCTTCTTCACTGCGTCCGGATCGGTCATCGTCATCTTGACGGCCTTCTGCGGGCAGGCGACCACGCAGCGACCGCACGCGGTACAGCGCTGGTCGTTGATGTAGGCGTGACTGTCCCGGATGGCTAGTGCGCCGAACGCACAGGTCTTAAGGCAGGTGCCGCAGCCGGTGCAGGCGTCGGTGACCTCATGTTCGAGCCCTGGCATGTTATAGAAAAGGGGCCTCATCTCGTCGGCGGGGATTTTGCCGTAGGCTTGCGGGATGGCACAGCAACAGTCGCAACAGAAGCATATGCCGCCCATCTGCCACTTGTCCGGCGTCTCGAACACGAAGTTGTCGATCTTGGTCCGGGCGACGGTGGGCACAAGGCCGGCCGCGATACCGCGGTCGATCGCCTTGTAGGCTTCCTCCTCGGAAATTAGATGAGAGAAGGGCGGGACGAAGTCCTTACCGATGTCACCCAGCACGATGCACGAAATGTCGTGGTTGAACCGCTTGCAGTCGCGCGCCTCGCGGCAGACGCACTTGTCCATAATGATCCGGTGATCGGCGCGCCGGACCATCTCCCGGGCAACCTCGCGGGGCAGCTGGATGTTGGTGGACTTGATCTCCACCGGTGTCGGCAAGTGGAAGAAGAAGTTGGTCTCGGGGTTCTTGAAAAAGTTCTTCTTCCCCTTCCCGAACCCGGGGATACGCTCCTTGATCGCGGCCTCGACCACGTCTAGTCCGAGTCCGATCGCCCACGGACGGTGGAAGACCCAGTTCAGGAACTTGTGTTTGAACTTGATGGGACGGGTGTCCGGTTGGTCGAGATACTTTACGTCGATCGTAGTATGGGATTTTCTATTTGCGTATTTGCTGTGTTGTGCATCCATTGTTGGGCTCCGATTCTTGAAAGAGAGTTGCGCGGATGCGACCGGGAGTTGTTGGTGCACCCGGTCGCATCCTGTGCAATTGGCAGAACCTCCGTGGCGACTACTCGTCAGCGGGGTTCTTCCCTGGTTTCCAACCCTTTGCCGGCACTTTCATTTCTAGGTGGCAGGCAGTGCAGAACATCTCCGATGTTGTGTGTACGCGATGACACTGGTAGCAATCCAGTTCTCCGTAATGCGAAACATGGGGGTTGTAGAGTGCCGTGTCGTAGCCCTTGGTGCGTTCCGCGATCTGCTTGTAAGTGCCATGGCACTTTAGGCACGCGGCCGCAGTAGCAATTTTGGGAACTTGTTTAGTGGAGACCGACTTTGCAGGTATTCCTGTGGCATGACACTGCTTGCAGGTAATTCCGGCATCTAGGTGCTTTTGTGCAAGCATGCCAGAGGACGGTGCCGATGGAGCAGCAAAGGTGGTACCAAGGAATATCAGCGTCGTTAGAAGTAAGCTTATAGAGCGGCTATTCATGAGTAGTTGCCTTTCGCGCGATTTGAGCGTCTGACGGCGCTATACCGTTTCCTTGACGATTGTTTCCGCCGCCATGTATCCGCCGGTCAAAGACAGTCCGACGTCAGCGAGGAAGCAGATACCTGAGACGGATTGTTCTCCGACTTGACCGCCTGCGGTATGAAACGCGGCGTACAACCCAGGAATCGCCTTGCCTTTGGTACTCATCACCTGCATGCCTGGATTGACTCTGAGTCCGCATGCAGTCGCGTAGAGAAAACCACCGAGCCGAATGCCATAGTAGGGAGGTTTTTGAATTGGGATGAGCCATTCTGGCTGGTACTGGTAGACGGGACTGTCTTTGCCGGTATTGCAGACCTCGTTCCACCGGGCAACACTCTGCGGTAACACTCCTGGTTCGAACCCCAAGAGTTTTCCTAATTCTTCAATCGTGTTTGCTTTCTTGATGACGCCGGCGTCGAGGGCAATCTTTACGCCCTCGCGCCAATCGGTAGGTGCCAGCCACTCTGGGACACGGTCTGCGTTCGCCATCCCAGGAGTGAGCGGTTTGCGGCAATAGGTCTGGTTGAATTTCCAGATATTCGTCTCGTAATCCTGGTCGAAGATCACGAAACCACGACCGCCGGGGCGCGACATCTGGATGTTCGACAAGTTCCAAAGGTTGGGAGCAGGATCAGAGTTGAGATACTGGTAACGATCACCGTAGATGTCAACGGAGAGCCATGGCTGACGGGCCAGCTGCGCGCTGCCATTGTAGAGGTACTGATGAAAGCTTCCACGTCCATCATGCTGCCAGTCGACGCCGCCGTCGAAACAACTTACCGAACCGCGTCCGGCGATGTCGGCGCCCGCACCCAGTCCCATCCGGATTACTTCGCCGGTATCGCTTGGCATCGCGAACGAAGAACCGCAGTTCTTGTTGGCGTAGGGAGTGTACTTCTCCAGCATGTCACGATTGACTCCGAACCCACCGGAAGCAAGAATCAGGCCCTTCTTCGCTCGTACAAAGAGAGTCTCTCCCTTCATGTTCTCTGTCTTCACGCCAACAATGCGGCCCTTATCTTCAACCAGGCGCACGGCCCAGGTTTGAAAGATGAACTCAGCTCCGAGTTTCTTGGCTACACCGTAGACATGGTCGGTAACGGGTTTCATGGCGCGCGTGTAATTCCCGTCCTTGCATGCGCCTTTCCAGATATGAACCCCAGGGCCAAAGTACTTATCATTCTCTAAGTTCAGTTCCCACGGCACGCCATGATCTTCCAGCCAGTCGACGCATTCCGGACCTTTTACGGCCAAGGCGCGCAAGAGGGATTTGTCGGCGGTGTGTTGATACCAGGGAGAAACAAACTCCACCACTGCATCTGGGTTATAAGGGAACGACGGCAATGCAAACTTCATTGCGTTCTGCAGCCGACTTCCACCTGCAGTAAAGAAGAGTCCTGCTTCCTGTGAGGCACCGCCTGGTCCTTGCAACTTCTCGATGGCTATGACGCTCAGGTGATTTTCGGCGGCTTTCACACACGCTGCCAGTCCGCCACCACCGGTACCAATTACCACGACATCGGCTTCCTTATCCCACTTGGCCGGAGGCGCGATGGGAGGAATTGGCTTGGCATCCTCCGCTTCGCCACAGGCTTTCTCTGATTTCTCTTGAGCCATTGCAATTGAGGTACCTCCTATTAAGGCGGTGCCACCTGCAATCGCAGCACTTGCCGCCGCGCTCCTGAGAAAACCCCGACGGGACGAACTCTTGAGATCTTCAGCGCCGGGCGTTCCTTCGTCCCGAAGCTGATCAGTCGTGTTTTCAGGCTCTTTAGAATTACGCATCATGGTTTTCCTCGTTAGAAAGAGTTGACTCTTTTTCCGCGCAGACACTGTGACTACGTATTGTGAAACATACGTTCGTCTCACACTAACTAACGTCAGAAACGTCTGGCTTAATCGGGATAGTTGCATCCCAGATACCAAAGTCCGCAATTTCACGTTTATCGCGAATTGCCCAGAAAACGCATGTTTACGACCTAAAACGTGGAGGATCGCGAGATGCTAGCCGAACTTTAGAAGGGGCGAGGCGAGGCTTTCGAATGATATGCGCCGACAGAGCGCCGATATTTCGGCGCGAATCTACACAGCTTCATCTCACCGACGGACAAGAATCAATATTGGGTTGAACAGCAATAGCTGCCGTGCTAACTTCCTAGCGTGACCAGCCACATGTTAGCCGCGGAAGAATTCGAGCGCGTAGTGCACGAAATTGTATCTGGGATGGCTTCGTGCAGTGACTTGCCTTCCGCCCTCCACTGCCTGGACAGCATGCTCCGTCATGCGGTTAGTTTTGAAGAGGTCATCTTGTTCCTGAAAGACCCGGAAACGGCACAGACGACGTGCGTTTCCAAGGAAGGTCGATTTGAGGTGTCCGATCTGTTTCCCGACAGACAAAACGCCATCCAGCAGATCACCAGCCAGAGTTGTATTACACCAGGGCCATTCTTGGGCAATTGTCACGAGCTCCAATTGCGCGCGCCGCAATGCGGGAAAGCCTCACCACCGAAGCTGAACGAATACTTACCCTTGCAACTGCAAGGACTGCACACGGCGTCAGGCATTCTCGGTTTCTACTTCAAAGATCGATGCTATCGGGATGATAAGAATACGACGATATTTCAGAAGTTAGCGTCGGTCATAGGTTCATCGATCGAGAATGTTATTCTGCGGGAGAGGTTCGCCGAACTGCAGAGTTCACTGAACAGTTCGCGGTCCCACATAAGTAATTTGCGCGCTATTTCCCTGGCCTCGACCACGCGACTAAACTTGCAGAGTCTTATCGACGAAATCTCTGTAGATGTCCGAAAGACATTTGGCACAGAAATCTTATGTCTTCTCCGATACCGACCTGATGATCAAGATATGATGTGGTCCGCCATGCACTTCCCAAACGGCTTGGGACCCAAAGTGGTGGGGACTACTACTCCCATTTTGCATACCCGCAATGGGGGAACCGTAGCCATTAAGACGAGAAGATCGTATCTCGCCGATAGAAGAACGCTAGAGCAGACTGCGGACGAAAACTGCATCGCTACGCTACTATCGCTTGGGGCACAGACTTACTATGCCGTACCGTTGATTTATGGCGGGGAGATCGTAGGTGTCCTTTCTCCCGCACACATAAGAACCACACAGTTTACGCCCGAGGAGATTGGGCTGTGGGAGGACTGCGCGGGACAAGTTTCCGTGGCCATCAAGTGTCTTCTGACGCAAGAGGAAAACTCGCAGGATAAGACGCAGTATGCCAAAGAGCTGCTTCCGATGCGCTATGAAGTTCAGTCGCATAATGTCTTTTCCAATATCGTTGGCGAAAGTGCGGCCTTAAAGCGAGTTTTCTCGCAAGTTGAACTCGTTGCGCACACGGATTCATCTGTGTTGATAGTAGGAGAGACAGGGACCGGGAAAGGCATGCTAGCGCAGGTCCTCCATGGCCTCAGTGGCCGAAAAGACAAGCCCTTTATCCAGGTGAACTGTGCAAGCATACCGGCTCCTCTGCTAGAGAGCGAAATGTTTGGCCATGAAAAGGGCGCTTTCACCGGCGCGACTTCCAAGCGAGTTGGATGTTTTGAGAGGGCAAACGGAGGAACGCTGTTCCTCGATGAAATTGGGGAAATGCCCATGGAATTGCAGCCAAAATTGCTGCGCGCGGTGCAGGAGCAACGTTTCGAACGGCTGGGCGGGTCATCGTCAATCCAAGTGGACGTTCGCTTCATTTGGGCTACGAATCGCGACTTGAAAAGGATGGTCACCGAAAAGCAATTTAGGAGTGATCTCTACTATCGGCTTAATGTTTTCCCCATTGTTGTACCTCCCCTGAGAGAACGCGTTGAGGACATACCCCTGCTTGTTCACCACTTTGTTCGAGAATTCTGCGCAAGTATGGGTAAGTCCATTGATCGCGTCCCGGCTGCGACCATGGATCAATTGATGCGGCGCGAATGGCCGGGAAACGTTCGTGAGCTGCGAAATGTTGTGGAGCGCGCTGCTATTCTCAGCTCGGGTCGAGTGCTCGAACTCCCGCTTGATGACTTAACGGAAGACAATAAGGGTTTTTGGAATGCACCCAGTTGGGAGAGCAGCCAGCTTCCTATGACAGCCGGGCTGGCGAATTTCGAGCGCGAATATATAATGCAGGTCTTGCGCGAAACCGGAGGGGTGGTCGCGTGGGCCGCAAGCCGGCTTCAACTCAAGCGCACCACCCTGGACTCAAGGTTACGTCGACTCGGCATTTCCGAGGTGGAGTTACAATCCATGCGAAGGGAGCGGCACAGGGCGACGCGCTCCACCATCGATTCAGTTTGAAAAACTCTGACTAGTGCACAGGGTACGCTCAGATCTCCGCGCCACACCACGCCGCGAGAGCATGCGAGGTTGTGGGGTGGCGTGAGTTGGTTGGATGAAATGGACATTGAAGCTGCTAGCTGAAGTAGTTCCCGGTAGACAGCGACCGGAGCCCAACTTTGAAATCGTGGTCGGCAAGACGTTTCGTCGCGAGTTCCGAACCCTGCCACAGCACCGTACACGCGGATCCGCCAATAGGTTACGCCTTTGACACGCGATGTTTGCGCGTAACGCATCATCCAGTATTTGGCAGAAATCCGGATGAATGAGGCATTCCCCGCCAGAGATTTGTAAGACTTCCAAATACCTGGACTCCACTTTCGTGAGCATGTCGAGGCGGGTCTTAAAGTCGACGACAGAGACGTGGCGGCTGGACTGTTTGCAAAAATAGCAAACAGGGTAAGACGGGTTGCAGTTTTCTGTAATTTCGATCAGCGCCGTACAGCCATGTTAGCGGTGTTTGTCGCGCCAACAGCAATCTTCGCCGCAGTTGCCGTGAAAAGAACAAAGTGGGTCAAATTTCTTTCCTCCAACGTCAAACCTTTTTTCAAAAAAGCGTTTGTAGCCGCGTCTCTAGCTAGACTCTCCTGAACGCGCCGAATCTGTTATTGAGGCCGTATTCCGCCTTGACGCCCCGCGGTGTACCCACGCGGGTGAGAATGAACGCTGGCTCTCCGGCCTGGATGAGGAGGATAGATTTTCCTGCTCTCGTGCAGTATTGGGGCGCCTACCCAAAAGAGGGATGAAGAATTTGCCCCTCAGAGGGAGGCTCGATGTCCCCAGCTGCCGCTAAGCTACTTACCTGAAGGATGGAACTCCAAGATGGCGACTATCGGGACTGAAATCAATCGGGTTAGGGATACGGACCAGGCAATCCACCTTTTCTCCGCACCCAACAGCTGCTCAGAGTCGCGAGCATCGTCTACCCAGTGGATTATCCCTACTGCTCCAATGGAGCCGCGACGCGTTTGCCGAATTGGCTACATATTCCTCCGGATGATCTGCGCTAGGTTCGATCCGAACACGCCGAGCGTATCTCGATACTCAATTCGGACCGAAACGGAGTGAATTGATGCAGGCTGGAGAAGCGATCATTGTCGGTGGATCTGTGGGAGGGCTCTTTATTGGGACCCTGTTGCAACGGCAGGGATGGAAGGTGGAGATCTATGAACGTTCTTCGTCCGGCCTGGCCGGAAAAGGAGCTGGCTTCGTTCCTCAGCAGGAAGTGGCAGAGATCCTTCGTGAAATTCACCGTGAGGACGTATTGCAAACCGGAGTTGTCGCGAACGAGCGAATCTTTCTCGACCGAAACGGAGAGATTCAAGGCCTTGTGAAGACGCCGCAGGCCCAGATGTCCTGGGATTTGCTCTATCAGGCTTGGCGAGATCAGATCCCTTCGCAGTATTACCATTTGAGCAGCGGAGTTGTTTTGGTCTCGACAACTCAGGACTTCGCTGAGGTCCAACTATCCGATAGGTCCATCCATCGTGAGGACCTAGTCATCGGGGCGGACGGGATCGGCTCTGTCGTGCGCCCTGCGGTCGCCCCGAATTCGCATCCGCAATACGCGGGGTACGCGGCTTTCCGCGGCCTTTCTCCGGAGCGAGAACTGCCGGAGCAAGGCGCCAACGTTGTCTCTGACCGATTTACGTTTTTTGATGCGACAGGCTCGCAGTTTCTTGGCTACACCGTTGCAGGAGCGGACGGGAGTACACGGACGGGTGAACGGCGCTACAACTGGGTCTGGTACCGGCAGCTCTCTCTTGAGAGGTTTGCGAAGGCTTTGGAATCGAACAGCGGCGAAGGTCGTTCTTTCTCGGCGCCGCGAGGGGGTGGCCTCTCAGCCAAAACCGAAGAGGAGTTACACGCTGCAGCGCGCGTGAGATTACCGGCTGTCTTGAGCGAGATCGTAGCCAAGGAGAAAGCGCCATTTCTCCAAGGGATCTTCGATTATGAAACGCCAGCGATGTATCGCGGCCGGGTCGCTCTCCTGGGAGATGCGGCCTTTGTGGTACGGCCGCACACGGCTATGGGGATCGCAAAGGCTGCGGCCGACGCGATGGAGTTGCGCGATGCACTCGTAGAGGAGGCATCCGTCGAGGCGGCATTCCATCGTTATAGCGCGAGACGGATGATCGCTGGTTCCCAGATTGCCCGCCACGGACAACGACTTGGCGAGCGTTTACAAATGCATGTAAAGGAGCGCTCTGGTCTTTCATACCATGAGGATGACGAGGCGTGACCATATCGAACCCCGAAACCAAAATGCAGAAGGCAGAGGGGCGGCTACCCTCAGCTAACCACCGCTGCCGCGGCAGACTTCCCCGATGCATCCGGCGCAGAAACCGTGACCGGCAAGCTAGCTTCGGTCGACATCCTGGTGAACAACGTCGGCATTTTCGAACCTAAGCCCTTTGCAGAAATCTCAGACTCCGACTGGTACCGCTTCTTCGAGGTCAACGTAATGAGCGGCGTCCGGTTAGCGCGGCACTACCTCCCTGTGATGTTGAAGAGGACCTGGGGACGGATCATTTTCATCTCAAGCGAGTCTGCGGTACCTAACAGGATCATCATGTCGCCAATGACTCGCCTTCGGGCCGACGATGCCTGTCTTGCCGCGCCCGAGATGGCCCAATACTATCGGCAACGAGCCTCAGCGGGGCTGATTATCACCGAGGGGGCGCATCCCAGCCCTCTGGGGCGAGGATATACGTGCCCTCCAGGCATTCACACCCAAGAGCAGGCCGCGGCCTGGCGGAAGGTGACGGATGGCGTGCATGCCGAAGGCGGACATATTTTCGTCCAACTCATGCATGCCGGCAGGGTAACCCACTCGTCCTTGCTCGCGGATCACGCGTTACCGGTTGCGCCCTCGGCGATCGCTGTTTCAGGGACGATTCATACGTTTGATGGAAAGGTGCCGTTTGAGACGCCGCGCGCGTTGGAGACAGAAGAGGTTCGGAGCGTGGTCGCGGACTATCGCCGCGCCGCGGAACTGGCGGTTGTGGCCGGCTTCGATGGAGTCGAGCTTCATGCCGCTACCGGCTACCTGCCGCATCAGTTTCAGGCCTCTGGCTCAAATAGCCGAACGGACATCTATGGCGGATCGCTTGAAAACCGCACCCGCTTCACTTTGGAAGTGGTGGAAGCCCTCTGTCAAGGGTGGGGCACCAATCGGGTTGGCATCAAGATCGCTCCCGGATACACCGTAAATGACATCTTCGACGAGGATTCGACCTCAACCTACATCTATCTGGCAAAGCAACTGAGTCCGTTGGGCCTGGCATAATTACACGTCGGCTATGAAGGTGGCTACTCCCGCGGCACCGGGCCGTCCTTCAATCCCATCGACCTCCTGCGCCGCGTCTATGCCGGCACTTTGCTGGCTGCAGGTGGTTTCACCAAAGAGACGGGAAACGCAATCATCTCATCGGGTCGGGCGGACGGAGTTGTGTTCGGCCGACTCTTCATCTCGAATCCCGACCTCGTGGAGCGATTTCGAACGGATGGGCCCTTGAATTCCTGCGATGTAAGCACCTTTTACGGCGGGGACACTCACGGCTATACCGACTATCTATGCTGCCGCACGGCGGCTTTCGATCATCGTCCGGCAGCCCTCGTACTCGATGACGGTGTCACAAGCTTCTTTGCGACGTATCCTCCACTGCCAGAGTTCCTTGTCGAGTGGATCAAGGCCGGTCGCGATGAGCAGGCGGTCCCCGTGCTCGAATGGATCAAGGAACATGACACGTACGCCCGGTGGGCTCTTCAGAACGGGGTATGGGTGTACGGTACCTCGAGCGAGCCGGAGTATATCCGCAAGAGTCAAGAGTTCGCGCTCACCGTGGAACACATGCACAAGATCAAGTCTCCGGCCCTGATTCTTGAGGGAGAGAATGATCTTGTGTTCAAGGGGCAGGCCGGCAAGCTTGCTTCCGAGCTGAAGGCTCCGCACAAGCATGTCGTGATGCGGAATATCGATGGCGCCGGCGAGCACTGCCATATGGGCGCGATGCGTTTGCTTCACCAGACGATCTTCGATTGGCTGACGGAAACACTTGGTTCGAAGAAATAGCACCTGCTAGGTAGTTATCCCCGGCAGAGCTTCCGTCAAAACGACGTTCTGCCTGGGATAACTGATATACGCTTTGTGTGGCCGAGACGGGGCTGCCGTTCGCCACATCCATCTCGAAGCAACACCTGGTCGATCGGGAAGCGGAAGGCCATGAGGTATATCGATGCCGTTTTTTCGACATTAACATAGGCTCTCCGAAACGCCCCTGGCCTGAAAGGCTCTCAAAAAGGAAAGACTACACGATGAGCAATCCAGTCGAACCAATTCGGGGCACGAAGGGGGCCTGTGATCCAGGGCCTCGCAATGTTGCGCTCGATCTCCAAAACCCCGACATCCTGCTTCCGCCGGACACGGACGCGGGATCATTGCCGAATTTAAAGTTCTCCTTCGGCATGGCTCACAGTCGCCTGGAGGATGGCGGCTGGGCACGTGAAATCACCGCTCGTGAAGTGCCCGTTGCGAAGTCCATGGCGGGCGTCAACATGAGGTTGGATTCCGGAGAGAAACGCGAGGTCTGACTGCTCGCCGTTCGCCGGCGAAGCCGACACCGCTATGACGTGGGCGACGAGCCGCATGCATCGCGCGGACCTTTACCCCGTGCCAGTTTTGCTGCCGGCAAGAGCGATCTGCATATGCGCATATGCGCAGCTAAATGGCTTCGGCCGCTTGCACGGTGTCGTCCACCAGTCCTGCTGCAAGATCAACCGGCACTCGACCATCTCTGAAACGTTGATGCCATTCTCTATTTCCGCGTTCGTCACGGTGCAACTCGCGCTCTCATCGGTGCTGGCCTTGCTGACACTGGCGATGATCACGCACGGCGCCATGCCTGCAAGTCTCGCCAAATCAACGGCGCATTCCACCGGCCCGGGTTGGGCGAGAACTCCGTTTTTGTTACACGCGATCGGGACAAGGATGTGATCGTATCGCCGCCCGGCTTCCCTTGAGCTTTGGACGCGTCCATGCTCGACCCTCCCCACTGCAAAATGGTCGGTCACTGGAGAGGAGAGGGTCGGCATGTTCACCTGTGCAGGTTTGCCGAGGCAGAGTAGGCCGTGAGCGGCTTTTGCCATGTGCAGGAGTGTTTCGCAGGTTGCAACTTCTGCGGCGGCAGTCAGGTGCAAACCGCGTTCGCTGGCTAACATCACTGCCCGTCCGTCCTTCAGATCCTCACAGGCACGCGTTATCCTCGCGAAGAGTCTCCAGTGTTCGTTGTCAGTAAGTGTCAGCATAATCACAATCCCGATGCAGCGATGTCTGATTTCGACGGCTGCTGTTCTCGTACTTCTCACGCTTTCTTCTTTGCTACTTCTTTTCTGGCTCCAGCGCGGGCAGAGCATCGCCGTCTTTCACCGCAGTTTTAAAGTTTCGGATTCCATCCCCTAATCCCTTTCCGAGTTCTGACAGCTTGCTCGGACCAAAGATCAAGAGAGCAACGAACATAATGACCAGCAAGTGCATCGGCCGCATTAATCCTTCAAACATCTTGTTTCTCCATATCTACTGAGCTTTGCCGGATGTTGTAACCGGCCGAATGATATCTCCTGACGATCGAAAAACGCCCCGCATCCGCCAGCAACGGCCTTCGCTTCGCGGCGAAGGATCTCGCAGCAAGCGGACACGAGACTATTTCAGGAGGCTTCCAAAACGTTTACTGTCCTTGCAGTTCGTCTGCAGGATTTTTTGACTTCTTCCAGCCGGCTGGAACCTTCAGTTCGATGTGACACTGAGTGCAAAAGTACTCCGAGGTCTGATGCACACGATGACACTGGTTGCAATTCAACTCACCATAGTGACTCGCATGGGGATTCTCTTCCCACTCTTTAATGCCTCGAGTTTTCTGCGCGAGTTCTTTGTAGCTTCCGTGGCACCGCAGACACATTTCCTTTGTGCCGATAGTCGGGTACTTGCTGGGGACAGTTCCTTTGGCCGGAGTTTTCGAACCGTGGCACTGCTCACAAGTAATACCTGCCTTCAGGTGCTTCTGTAGAAGCTGGTCATTTGGTTTGTCGGTGGCAAACGCGAGAGAGGCGCTAATCAAAAGCGCTGCGACGACGGTGAAAATCCGAACTGTATAAGTGGTTTTCATGCTTATGCCTTCTCCTCGCACACCGCTTGGCCGGCTATAAAGCCGCTTGTAAAGGTCATGCCGACGCAGTTCGGTTCCGACGAGAGAGCTGATTCGCCCACATTTCCGCCCGCCGTGTGGAATGCCGCATAGAGGCCAGGAATGACCTTCTGATTGGTGTCCACAACCTGCATTTTCGGAGTCACGCGCAGACCGCACTTTGTCGCGAAGACATTTCCACCAATGCGGATGCCGTGGAACGGGGGTTCCAAAACTGGCACTAGCCAGTCCTTCGGGAAGTAGAACTGTTTATCTTCTCCGCTTGCGCAGACCTCGTTCCAGGAAGCAACCGACTTGCCGATGACACCAGGTTTAAACCCAAGCATTTCCCCGAGACCCTCGAGAGTGTTCGACCGCTTGATAGCGCCCTTCTCGATGGCATACTTTGCGCCTTCGCGCCAGTCATGTGCAGCGGTCCACTCGGGCATGCGATCAATATCCGGCCAATTCGGCTGGATTGGCCGGCGGCATCCCCACTGCTTGAACTTCGCGATGTTTTCCTCGTAGTGCTTGTCGAAGATCACATAACCGCGATGGCCCGGCAAAGACATATGCACAGCTGCCTGGTTCGGCATCAGGTCCCACGGGTTGTGCTGCTTCGCTGGATAGACGTCCAAGTACGGGTAGCGATTGCCATTAATATCGATCCCCAGCCACGGCTGACGCGCAAGCTGAGTCGATCCGTTGTAGAGATACTGGTGGAAAGTGCCCTTTCCATCAGAGAACCAATCGATGCCAGCATCGAACGATGTGGAGGAGCCAAGACCTGCGATGTCGGCACCTGCTCCTACACCCATCCGGATGCACTCGCCCGTATCGCACGGCATGGCATAAGTGCAACCGGCACCTTCGTAGACAGCCGGCAGATACTTCTTCAGCATGTCGCGATTGTTCGCAAAACCGCCGGCTGCAAGGACAACTCCTGTCGCCCCCTTGAGGTACCGGGTCTTACCTGTAGTGAGGCTACGAGTTTTGAGTCCGACGATCCTGCCACCTTCAGAGACAAGTGCAACAGCGGCGGTTTCAAGGTAGAACTTGACGCCTTTCTCCTTGGCGACGCGGTACATCAAATCAGTGACTGGTTTGATGCCACGTGCGATGAAGCCTTCCTTGTCGATGCCCTTCCAGACATGGCACATGGGTCCGGTATAGGGATCCAATTCCCACGGCACTCCAAGCTGCTCCATCCAGTCGACACAAGGGCCCATCGCGCCATAGACAGCCTCTAGCATGCTGATGTCCGCCGAGTACTGGAAGTATGGATACATCTCTTGGACGGCCTTCGTCGCGTTGAACGGGAACCCGGGAACAGCAAACTTGGCTTCGTTCTGCAAGCGGCTTCCACCGTATGTGATGAAGACGATGGCCTGCTTTGTGGTGCCACCGACAGACTCTTCACTGAGCTTTTCGATGACGATGACTTTCTTGCCGTTCTCGGCAGCCTTAAGCGCTGCAGCGAGACCTCCGCCGCCGGTGCCGACAACGACAACATCTGCCTCATCGTCCCACTTTGCTGGCGCATGAACCGGGGGAATGGGTCTCGCCCCTTCCGGCTCAGAGCCCGCAACGCTGGCTTTGCTTTCTGCTGCGAGGGGCAGACTGCCGATCAGGCCAGTGCCCCCGGCAACGGCGGCACTGGTGGCTGCTGCTTTCAAGAAGCCGCGGCGGGAAAATTGTTTCTTCGATTCCGTGGATGGAACGTTTTCGGCCTGTTCCTCGCACGGCGTCTCTTGCGACTTTGGTTCCTGCATATAATACCTTCCTTAAGAATGTATAAAGCGAACGTTCAAATGTTCTGGCAAGCTCTGCCCATCTCACTAGAATGCGTAGGAGATCTGGCTTCCAAACTGATGACGCGCCTTCAGGTCAACCCCAGGACCGACCTTGCCTGCCAATTGCGCAAACCCAAAATCGAGGTTCACTTTGTATTTATGGGTCGGGATTACGCGGAAGCAGTAAGTAAGAGTTGTTGGAATATTGAGTGTTGGAAAATTCAGCGGGTGGTGAGGTTGCTGCGCTATCTCTGATCCTAGAACGAAGGCGCTCTTCGCGGGACCTTTCAGAACAACAGCCGCCGCACCGAATGCACGTGCATCCCAACCCGGCGCGTTTCCACCTATGCCCCACAGCACTGCGTTCGTCCCTCGGACGCCAGCGTTGAGGATTATGGGCGCTACCTTGTTGGGGATCATTTTGGTGCCAACCAGATAGATATCTCCATCTGTCTTTCCACTTGCGGTCGGGCTGACTCCCGCCCCAGCCGACTCGTAGTTTCCGACATTTCGCACGCCTGTTCTGGCGACAAATCCGACCGAGATTGCCGGAACCCACGGCTTCTTGTCGTAGTTTTCACGGAGGATGTTCACCTTACCGTTGAAGATCTCGAATCCGTTTTGAAACAATGGGCTCAGATTCGGATCGCCTCCGGCAATGTGGTATTCGTGTGTGTACCCGAGTTCCAACCGAGTTCCGATTCCAATGGTGGTCGAGAATTCGTGAATGTCCCCTACAACAGGTCCCGCGTTCATGTAGTGATACGCCACAACTGGGTTAAGTTTCTGACCTTCCCCTGCTGCTGTGTACGCCAATGGCGTTACGAAGATTCCGGTTTCCCCCTCCCAGCCAAGACCCTGGGAGAATCCGCTTACGGACATAAATAAAAGCAGAAGAATAAGCACTGTCAAATGCAATGCGGAGTTTTGGTATTTAGTCATCCTTCCTCCAAGTGCAACAGAATCGTGCTGCAGTTCACCCCGGTCGAACGAATACGACTACGCCGATTGCACGCATAGCAAGGGCCGGTTCGGCCAAAGTTCCGCATGAACGTGCAATCGAGGTAAGGCATTCGAGCATTGAATCTCGGGTGACCTCTGGCACTTTGTCGCAGTTAAGAAATGAAGTCCAATGCCGATTCGGAATGGGAATGATGATTATGCTTGCCAGGAATACTGCAGCTTTCGTACTTCATAGTTAGGGTTCGTAGTCGGTAACAGACACGCTGTGTGAATCACACTTTTATGGCGTACGCTTGATCACTGATGGGCGCTTAACGCATATGCTATTCTCCGATCTTCTATTGATCGGGTGCCACAATTACTCTGTATCCAGGTGTCGAGATGACTGACAGAATTACGTCTGTTGGCGATCCGCCGAACTTCCTAGTGGAACAATCTGAGTTCTCTGTCGGTAATCCCTGCTTTATCGAATTGCGACACCTTCGCTGCTTCGATGCAGTTGCACGTTCTCTGAACTTCACGAAGGCCGCTGAACGGCTGCATACAGGACAGCCAGCTCTAAGCCGAACGATCATGCAATTGGAGGAACAACTCGGCTGTCAGGTTTTCGTGCGATCAGGTCCAAACATCAAGCTGACAAATGCTGGACAGGTTCTAGCCCGGCAAGCCGAAAAACTCTTGCGCGATTGGGACTTAGCCATTCTTTCCACTCGGCAAGCCGCCCAAGGGATGGCAGGTGTACTTTCGATTGGCATTACAAACGCCACTATGATGGGCGCGTTACCCGATGCAATCGCTCATTTCCGATCAGAACGCCCACTCATCGATATTCAGATCCATGAACTCGCAATCGATGAGGTCTTTACGCATGGACGAGCGATGGACATTTGTTTCTACTACTCGCGCTCGCCCCATTACTCCCCGGGAGTTCGTATTCTGGAAGGTGAGCCTATGTTTGTTGCATTGCCTGAAGGACACCAACTCAGTTCGCAAAATGCCATTGCGCTCCCTATGCTCAACGGCGAAGACTTGATTCTCTCTCTCACCAATGAACCCTTCGTCGTAGGGGAGGGCACCACAACCAGCGAGGCATTGGGTTGTCGTCCCAGAACCGTGAAGTGCGTAACCAATGTGCTGACTGCTCTCGGCCTTGTGGCCTCGGGCTTCGGAATGACCGCCGTGATTCAGCCAGAACGGCTGAACATCAAGGGGGTCAAATACATTCCGCTCGTCCCACACCACCAATACGTCGCTCACTTGACAGCGTTCTGGGAACGTTCCAGTGACAATCCAGTTCTGCCGCATTTTCTTCGGACGATTGGTCTTCGCCATTCCGGCGCACGCATCGCTTCAGACGCCTGCGCGCGCGAAGTGCGAATCGATCAGTTTGAGAGTGAATGATCAAAAGCAAAACCCGAACGCGTCACTATGTTTATGAGAATCGGGGATGTAAGAGGAAAATGAAACGCGGCGCATCAAAACAGATTTCTACTTGGAAAAACGCATGAACACAGAAGAGAGTTCTCCGATTGCACCTGTGCCGCCTCCGAGCGAGTGGGATAGAGAGGCTGACGTCATAGTAGTGGGTACAGGAGGAGGTGGTTTGGCAGCTTCTGCACGCCTTGCAGAGGCTGGCTGTTCTGTGATCACGATTGATAAATCTCCTGAAGATTGGGTCGGGGGAGGAACGAAACAGGCCCTGGTTTTCATCACATTCGGTGGGACACGTTATCAGGATGCGGCTCACTTTGCATTGCCGAGCTTTCCCTTTGACCCGGACGCTCTCGTGCGCTACATGCTACCACAATACAATTACTCCGTTGACCCTCGCCTGCTGCGGGAATTGGCCGTGAAAGGTGCGGAGTGTGTGGACTGGATGGGTGACTGCGGAATCCCGTGGTCTCTCGATCCTCTCTCCGGCCCAACAGGACATATTTGGGAGGGTGCCGACGAAGGTGGTTTCATCGCCCGTGGCATGAAACCAATTACAGATCACATGTACAATTTCGCGTTGCGGAATGGTGCGCAATTTTCATTCAGTACTGAACTGCAAGCGCTGGTCCTTGATGCTGACAGGGTTGTTGGCGTGAAGTGTCGCATTGATAACAAGACCATGTATTTCCGCGCGAACAAAGGTGTGGTGCTAGCTGCAGGAGGATTCGCAAACAATCGCGAAATGCTCAAGAAGTACATTCCCCAAGCGTATACAGGGGCGGCATGCTCCTATGCAATGCCCTCAGACACTGGCGAAGCCGTCCGAATGGGGATTGGTCTTGGAGCAGATGTAGCAGGACTTGGGTCTTCCGTCTCCTTCGACGGTGGAATCGATTGGTTACACGAGCAACGTGGAAATTTCCATCAATATCTTTACAACGGCAGCACTCAACTTGCCAGGCAACCTTGGTTGGGAGTTGACATTTCAGGCATGCGATATCCCTTCCTTGACGTCTACCCTAGCGGCTTTTCGGCGAACATCTGGCAGAAGATGGATAGCCAAGCAATCGTCCTTATGTCCCAGCCTGGCGCTAGAGGATATGTGATATTCGATCGTGACTATGAAGCTCACATCTCCCGCTTCAAACAACTTGGATGTCGCAAGCCAATCACACCTGACATGCCTAATCTCGACAGAATGCCCAGCTGGGTTGCGCCCCACGACTGGCGTGAGGGAGCGCGACTTGCAATTGAGAAAGGCGTGATCAAGAAGGCGGGGTCGATCGATGAGCTTGAGGAGCTCTTGGGTTTTGAGAGAGGAATATTGAGAGCCTCTGTGCAATGCTGGAATGAGGTTTGTGAAGCAGGTGTAGATTCAGAGCTTCACTTTCCACCCGAGTGGCTGGTCCCCGTGCTCAACCCGCCGTTTTACGGTATTCGAATTGGAGCAAACCTCTTTGCAACTAAATGTGGGTTGCGAGTGAACAGGAGAATGCAGGTTCTAAACACTAAGCAGAAGGCGATCCCTGGTCTCTACGCCGCGTTCCACACCGCTGGTGGTGCTGTTGGAGAGAATGCCTCCTCGCTTGGTGGAATACTTCACAGTGCGGGCCTCTCTTGGACTTCCGGCTATATTGCTGGAACTGTGCTCGCGCAATCAGTCGGCTTAGAAGCAGTCCGCCAGGTCACTGGTGAGTAAAAGCCTGCGCCCATGACACATTGTTCGGTCGTGTCTCGATATCCGGTCCTCGGTAGTTCCCGCAGCTGTCGCGAAATCGTGCAATGAATTCGTAGCTTCACCGCCAATCTCGAACTCTACGATACAATCGCTGCTGACTCCGGCGTTTGGCGTTTTGAGGTTGCCATGGAACTTCGTCATTTCCGCTATTTCATAGCAGTTGTGCACGAATTGAACCTTAGTAGGGCTGCGAAAGTTCTCAAAACTTCGCACCCCTCATTGGGACAGCAGATTCGGGTGCTGGAGAATGACATCGGAGTGGTGCTGTTCGTGCGAGACAAGAACAAATTGGAATTAACCGAAGCAGGACGCGTCCTGGAAGAACAAGCCATCGCGTTGCTGACGCAACTTGAAGCATCTTTGAAACTCGTTCGAGCAGCAGGGCGGGGTGAAGTTGGGGCAATTCGCATTGGCCTCTCCCTCGGCCGATGTTAAAGTGCTGCCTGTATTGTTGCCAAAGCTGCGCAGCGAATTTCCAGACATGGAGTTCAATCTGCGTAGTATGAGCAGTCGCGCTGAGTTAATTGCAGCGCTGTTGAAGCACAAGATCGATGCTGCGTTTTTGCGTAGACCGCTGCTGAAATTGGAGTTGGCCTCGGCCTTCATTTTGAGCGAACGCTTTATCGCAGTCCTGCCTGCGTCGCATCCGCTGGCCAAGAAAGAAAGAATGTCTTGGCGCCATCGGCTATTTCTACCAGCAGACTACAAATGACACCCAAAACGGCGCCGCCGTTGTAACTACCAATGCAGATGGAACGCAAAGCGTGGGCTACAAAGGGCGGGTTTTGGATCTCGGTGCGCAGGTCACTCTGCCTATGGGAAAACATGGCGGCATGGCAATCAAGTGGGAACACGATATGCTCGTCCAAAATAGAACACGTGGAAATCCAGTTTGGTTCCAGTTCGGCGTCCCGCTCAGCTATTTGCACCACACATCGGTCTGAGGCAAGTAGTTACGTAAACAACTTATAGAAGAGCATCGCTAATCATGCCGGAGTGGCACGCTGCCCCAGTGAGTTCTGTTGTAGCCGTGCCATTCCATGATCAGCCAAGATTCGGAATTGTCGTTAGCACTAAAACCGGTATGTGTCCGGCGGTGACTTACCGGACACATACCGGCATGTCAATAGACGCGAAGGAGAAGATTCAGTGAACGATTCAAATGAAGTTAAGGGAACGTCGCGCCGCGGCTTTCTGGCTGCGACGGGCAAAGCTTTAGCCGCGGGCATTGCTGTTACAGGGCTGATCGGGACGGGAATGGCTGAAGAACCAAAGCCATGTGCCAACGCTTCGTTGCCTGCAAAGTGGGACGAGAGTTATGACGTCGTTCGGCAGCGGCTTTGCAGGTCTCGCCGCAGCTTACGAGGTAAAGAAGTCAGGATCTTCGGTCGTAATCTTGGAAAGGATGCGCACTGCTGGCGGGAACTCAATCATCAACGGAGGAGGTTTTGCCGCAGCAGGAAACCGACTTCAGTCGGCACAGGGGTTGAAGGATGCGCCCGAGTTGTTGGCCATTGACATGACTCGCGAAGGGTTGGGTTTGAACCACCGGAGCTGGTAAAGATCGTTGCCGAACAGTCGTGGCCAACAGTGAAATGGACGATCGACGGGTTCGGCGTAAAGTACCAGGATCATCTTATGCAGGAAGGCGGCCATTCCTTGCCGCGCACCTACATGACTCCCGCTGCAGCGTGAAACGCTTGCTCAAGTGCATCAGCTCCAGTCAAGGCCGTCTGTGACATTGTGCTTGTCTCCTTCGTGCCGCTCCGATCTCCTGTTTATAAACGCTCAAGAAGTCTTCCGCAGAAAGACCGTCTTGAAACGTAATCCCGACAGCACTCTGTTTCACTTCCCTGCGTCTCCCGCAGAAGCCTAGGCGCAGGTGCACGCCCTCAGCGCGAGTTCCCGAACGGGCGATCTCAGGCAGAAACTCCTTGGCCTGCTTATGCAGCCGGAGCGTGCTGGCAATCCAGGTCAGACAGTCATGCTCGGTCCAGGACTTCCCCCAGTAGGTGTTGTCGAGAATCGGATCTTCCCGGTGGGCAATCGCCGTCACAATGATCTGCGGCTGCCGGTTGATCTCCGAGAGTCCTCCCCTATCGCACGTGAGAGGCCCCTCCGGGCGACGCAATCCCGGCTCGATGTATCCTTCCAAGACATATTCCGAGTAGGCAGGCACTGGTAGCTTGGACTTTACGCACCGTGTCAGCTCAAACGGGTGCTCGTAAAGCGCGGAGATCAGATTGTATTCCGTGTTCTCATAACCGATCGATGCAGAAGCCACCAATGCGGCCAGCGGAGGGACGCCAAGGCACACTGCAACTGGAAGCCGGTGGTTTGCTTTCTCCGCAATCCTCACATGAAGGCTCAGGTTGTCGGTCCCGGACAGGTGAACTCCCAACCGATCTCGTCCCTGTACCTGCAAGGAATACATCCCGAACTTCATCCGGTCATGCCTAGCTCTGGTATCGATATCTTCTGAGACGATGCACGCCTTATGCAAGTAGAAGCCGCCGTCATGCTCGTTGTCCCGGAACAACGGAAGAGTCTTATGCAAATCTACGTCGCCGGTCTCGACACACTGGTAGACAGGAGCCTTCTCGATCTCCATCGATATCGGCTTATACACCTTCCTTTCCGTGCGGTCGCACAGTTCATTAACCAACTCACGCACAGAGGCAGTAGCCGGAAGGCCAGCCATGAGCGCGCAGTTCGGCCACGATGCAAGGAGGTTGACCACCAGCCGCGCGCCCTTATATCCGGTGATGTTGTCGAACAGAAGAGAAGGCCCCGCAAGCTCACTGGCTGCCTGACAGAAACCCGGAACGTCCGGTTCGGGCAACACAGCACGCCCGATAGAAACAATCTGGTTCGTGGCCTGCAGCTGTTCAATCAACTGGCGCATATCGATGGGAGTCGATTGTGCCTCGACTCCACTGCGGCACATTTCCGTTATCGCCACAATCCTTCCTCTCCGGCTCCGTATCGCAACACCATTTCTTGGGGCCACAGGCCAACACACCACGGACGGGATAAACGCCGTTCACCGTCCTGTATCTGCCGACGCTAAGTTCTCTCGGTAGCCGACGCAGAAACAAGCAAGCTTGGTCACACCTCGTCCTTGGCCCCTAGCCGACGCCAAGTCGTTCGAGAAAGCAAGATACCCGCAAGCTGAGTATTTCCCTCTGACACTAGCTTCCTGAGAGTTAAGGAGATCCATGAAGGTGCACATTTTCGCTTTGGTAACTCCGCCCAGGGCGACATCTCGCAGCTCGCTGATCTTGGTCGGGAGTTCGGATTCAGTGTGAAGATACATACTCCGATTCAACACGGCGGTGAGCGAGTATCCAGCAGCCGAATGGATTCGAGACTCGTATAGATAAGCATATGTTGGAAAGATTCTGCGGCACATCATGGTGAACAGGTTCCCCGCCAGTGCCTGAACCCGCCAGACTCATAAAGACGTCCGGCGGGTTCGGGGCAGCATTACCGGGAAGGGCGTCCTTCTGGTAATGCAGTCAGGAAGCTCATAACAAAGGCCAGTTTGCTGAGCTCGTATCTGCTGGTTTCAGATTGCGGATAGCAGCCCGCTGTTGCAAGTCAGCAATGTTTTCTTTTATCGGGATTTCCGCAGGACACACTGTGTTGCAGAGCCCACACTGAACGCACTGAAAAGCTCCGGAGAATGCGGCTTGGCTAATGCGATCAGCTTGGTCTTCGGTATCCATGGCACGCTGATAGATTTGCATCATTGCGCCTGGACCGATGAAGGACTCCCAGCGCTTCTCTACCTGTAGCGCAGTGCACACCGCGTAGCATGACATGCACTCTTTGCAACGGTTCAATGGGTTAAGAGTTTCCCACCAGAGCTTTGCCTCTATCGGTTTTGGCTTGACGATTGGGTCCAGGGTCTTGATTGAGACGCTGGAGTTGAGGAAGCGTTCATACGTCTTGCTCCTGTCAATTACCAAGTCGCGCACCACGGGAAAACCTTGCAACGGCTCGAGTGTATGCTCTTTTCCCTCGCTCAGCGGGGCGAAGCAGGCCAGCTTGGGAACGCCGTCCACCATGATGCCGCAACGGCCGCAGCCACCGAACCGGCAGTTGTAGTCGAATCCGATGGACTCGATGTACTGATTGATATAGCGAAGTGCTTTAAGTGCACTCAACTGGCTGATGTCTTTGTCTTCGTACGGTACCGTATAGGTTTTGTAGTACGGCTCCTTATCAATGCTCGGATCAAACCGCTGTACTTTAATCGTGTATGTAGGCATGAACTTAGCTCCTAAATCCGTTCCATTTATCTATCGCGTTAACACCGCTAAACGTGTACGTTCGGGACCCGCATATCTACGGGCAGCAGAACCTTCTTAACCTGCTCTGCAGGGAACACCGTATCTACAATCGGCGTCTTTGTGACCGTCCAAGGACCTTCTTTCTGCATCTTCACCCAGACGTTCGCCAACCAGTTGTCGTTATCCATAACCGGATAATCGGAACGGAAGTGGAAAGGCCGAGTCTCCTTGCGATACAACGACCCGTAAGCAGTTCCGATCGAGCAGAGGAGCATGGATTCAACTTCCATAGCATTCCTCCAATCGCGGTTGAACTGCTTTGTCTTGTATGGCACGTTGATCCTAGGCAGGTCTTCCTTCTGAATTCTGAGGAACTCGTTCAGAGCGGCGGTCATGCCTTTCTCGTCGCGAATTAGAGAAAGTCCCTTATAGAACGTATCCTGGATCTTCTGGAACACTTCAGTCACCCGGATGGGGTTAGACGGAGTGTTCTCTAAAAGACCGTAGTTGCGATTAAGAATGTCCTGTATCGCGGCAACTGAAACCGCCGGCATCTTAATATTTGCAGCCTTTTCTGCCGCATACTTTCCAGCTAAATGTCCCTGAGCAAACGAAATCATTGAAGTCAGCTCAGTGAGGTTATGAACAGCGCAGAACAAGCCTGGAATCTCGGTCTCCGTTGTGTGTGGGTTGATCTTGGGCTGGGCACACGAGCCGTAGAACTCCGGTATGCACTCAACTCGCTTGTCGTGTTTATATCCGAGTGCAGTTTCGGCCTCTCTCAAACGGTGACCGTAAAGAGTGTCTCCGAGATTGGTGTCGTTATACCAGCGCGTAACATCCATCATGATGCCATTGCCGGATCCATCACCAGGAGTACCGTCACCGTGCATGATCTCCTTAGCCGAAGTGATGATCGCGCCGAGGAAGGCAGCGCCGGGATAAGCGCTGAGCTTCGGATCCAAGAAGAATCCTTTTGCTACGTTCTCTCCCCTCTTGTTATAGAGGACGTCCCAGCTCTCTCCATTCAGTGCGGCGGCCATGGCAGGTTCGAGTTCGTTTCTCGCCTTCATGCGCGAACCGTAGGGACGGAATGCCTCTAGATCTGCATGAAAGAACTCCATGTCCTTCATCGCCAACCCATGGCGCATGAAGATTGCGTGCCCTTCTCCCGTTAGTTCAGGACCGTTGATCGTGTAGCCAGTATTCCAGACGTAGCCGCCAGTCGCCATGACGACTGTCTTTGCTCGGAAAACGTGGGCTTCGCCGGTGTAAAGGTTAATGCCCACACAACCTGCGACGCTCCCGTCGGGAGCGCGAAGAATATCAACCACCATGGTGTTATCGAATACACGCACGCCAGAATGAATGATGTGCTGTGCTTCGTGGCGCGAGCGATACTCATAAACGAAGGTGATCGGACCTCCGTCGTCCATATGTGCGACATTCCCCTTTTCGTTCCGCTGCTGAACCGTGCCGCACTGCTCCGCGAAGGCGATCGGACGGCCTTCCTTAGTCGCCTTACAAAGCGCGAGATAGTTTTCCTGGTCGATGATTCCGCTGCCATCGACCAGAAACGCCATGACCGAGTTCTTGACGTCGCCTTCATAGAACTCATTGGTGACGAACGTGTGGCCCCAAGCCATACCCGAGCCCCCCGAGTGACCAGCAGGTCCCTTATCGATCATGCTCACGTTAAGGCCAGCTTTCACCGCCTGCCTAGCCGCGGCCATTCCAGCGATGCCCCCACCGATGATCAGAACATCTGTCTCATGGGTGATGTAGCTTCGATCTGTTTTTCCACTGTGTGTCTTTGTAGCAGCACTAGTCTTGCCCTTGGATTCCTCCTTCGTCGCCCCAAATGCTACCCCGCCCGACGCTGCCGTTGCTGCCGCCCCGAGCATAGCGAATGCACTACCCCTCAGAAAGTTCTTCCTTGTGATCCCTTTCTGCGGATTTGGTTCCGGACTGACAACATCCTTTTGCTTGTCCTTAGAACTCATACTTGCATCTCCTTATTCATTGATGTGACGTAACCCGCTTCGCAGAGAGCACACACAGTAATGCTCCGATCCAAAAGCGATCCCTCTGCGATTCAACAGCTCCCTAGAGGACAAGTTCTACTCCTCTTTCCCAAACCTCTTTGTGAGAATTGCCACAAACGAGTTCTTCTCTGTCTGCCCTACAGCGCCAAACTCTGAGTAGCCTCGAAGTTGTAAGCTGCATCCGGGATAGGGAAGCACTACCATTACCTCAGGTCCAATGGCGTAGACGTGGTTTTTGACAGTTCGATCCCAGGTGATATCGCTGCCGGAGTCTCTTGTTATCTTCCACTCCGCATATCCCACAGGACCAGCGATAACCCTACGAGTAATCGCCCTTCCAACACCTCCTTCTATGTGGAAGTCGTCTCCCATCTTGATGTTCTGGTGTCGTTTTTCTGTATGAAACTCAGACCTGGCAATGAACGTTGCATGCGTCTTCTTCAGCTTGTCGAAGTAGTACGTCGCGCCCGCTGATGGGATGAGTGTCCACTCGTCATTACCTGGCCGAGTAGGGTCGATGCCATTCCATGCACCCAAAGGAGCATCTACCTCAGTACCTGCTGCAGCGTCGTACCTCTTTCCGTGCCAGCCGAGTAAGAATGTAAAATCGGGATCGCCGATGTGCGTACTACGTCCATGGTACCCAGCGGCGGTCTCTTTCAAGTCGACATTTACTATCGAAGGGGTAATCCCTGTTATGAGATAGGCCCCTAGTATCTTCCATTTCGGAACCAATATGACGCGGGGTATGGTGGCGAACGTCCCAAGATTCAATCCGAGAGGAATATTGTTTCCGGCGGCATTCTTCATCTGCGTGGCTTGGCCGTACATGTTATACCAGCGGAGATAAACGCCTGGCCCAGGTGTTGAAGCGGCGTACAAGCCCTCAGCGCCCAGACCGTAGACATAACCTGCTTGTCCGATACCAGTACTTTGAGCAGAAGCTTGAGACAACAAACAGACCACTACCAGCACGACCAGCGTTATAAGCGTCTTGGCTTTGTTATTCATGACTGCAGTAACTCCTTTCCAATATGGGTCACCTAGTATTCGCAAGCGCTGTCTCACGGAGCAGTCTCTAAGGACAGAGCCCCGTGCGTTATCAACTGTTTTAAATGCGCTTGCTTCCTCTCTTATTGCACCCTTAGTACCATTCGTAGCATTTCGAGAGGTAGTGGGACTTTATGGGCGTTTTTAGACAGACATGCACATTGCCAGAGCGAGTTCTCTTCGATGAAAGTGACGACTATTAGTGTCCCTTGGTCGGATTTTCGACGAAGGGCGTCGCATTTTGAAAAGCGACAATTCCCCGGCAAGAAGTACTGCAATGGGGATAGTTGATAACCTATACCGTGATAGACGTTAGACGAACCTCTTACTCCTGACGGGGAGCAGACACTGGGACATTATTAGAGCTTTTTGACGGCAGGTTTGTTCTATGTGATCGGACGGCAACTGCCTGCTCCGATCATGCGTAGCTTAAGATGAAAGTATCCGGGGGGAGAAGCAATGCCGATGTCGAACGAATCGCTGCGGATACCGCTCACAAGCACCGCAAACGTCCTCAGCGATGGTCTTATGCTTTCTACCGAGTCCGCAGGATGCGACGTAGTTCTATTATTTCAGGAGTTGTTATCCCTAGACGTTGTAATCTCGAGTTAAGCGTGGTGCGCTTCATGCCAAGTCGGACAGCCGCCCTTGAAATAAAACCTTTACTTTCCCGGAGAACATTGAGGATGTGCTCACGTTCTATCCCTTGCAAATTGGCATCTGACGTTGATCGGGGCCGTTCATAACTTGGCAATGCCGGAAAGCCCTCGTCCATTTCTTCAAGATCCAGATTCGATACCTTCAGGACCGAGGTTGGAGAGAGAATTACCGCTCTTTCGATCACGTTTGCTAATTCCCGAACGTTGCCTGGCCACTGAGCGCGCTCCAACATGTTCATGGTTTCCTTCGGTACAGACTCAATGGATTTCCCCATCCGCTCTGCATGCTTATGAACGAAGTGGGCCGCAAGTAAAGGGATATCCTCTCTGCGTTCTCGAAGAGGTGGAATAGCAATCGGAAAAACGTTTAACCGATAGTACAAGTCGCTACGGAATTGATGATCCAGTATTCGCTGCTTAAGGTTTTGATTTGTTGCTGCGATCAAGCGGACATTGACCTGAATGGAGCGCGTTCCACCGACTCTCTCGAACTCCCGCTCTTGCAAAGCGCGAAGAAGCTTGGGCTGCAGTTCAAGAGGCATTTCCCCTATTTCGTCGAGAAAGAGGGTTCCATTGTGGGCCTGTTCGAGACGCCCAACAGTTTGCACGTTAGCCCCCGTGAAGGATCCTTTCTCGTGTCCGAAGAACTCACTTTCAAGCAGCGACGCCGGGATAGCGGCACAATTAATCTTTACAAAGGGCCGCGAATGCCGCGGGCTGAGACCGTGAATGGCGCGTGCGATCAATTCCTTTCCTGTCCCCGTTTCGCCACATATGAGCACAGTCGCATCGGTTGGAGCTACGGTCTCGACCTGTGCTATCAACTCTCTTGCCACCCTGCTCTCCCCGATAAAGTCGGGTACTAGGTCCGCCCGCGGGATACCTGGAACCAAGTAGTGTTTTCTCTCGATATCTCCGCCTGTGAGTTTTGCAATTTCCTGCCCAGAGAGTATGTTCTCAACCGCGATAGAGAGCTGGGAGGACATATCGGTTATTAGATCTTCATTGCCGGGTGCATACCTGTCTCTATGGTTGTATGAGGCGTTGAATATCCCGAATATCTTTCCGTGTGCAAGTAACGGAACTGCAATTGTCGCGAGCGCTCCCTCATTCGTCCAGATTCTCGATTCCGTCCCTCTCCGGTTCCGATTGACTAGCCCGGTGAACTGCGCTCCATCAAGTAACACCGGCTTCCGTGACGCATAAGCGGCGCTCGTCGGGTATCCATAGTCAGTTGGACTGGTTGTGCCGAGATACCTCGATTCTGCACCATTTTCCAAATCCAAAGCTACCCATCGAAACACCTTCGACAAGCTATCGTGAAGAACGAGCGCATATGAATCCGCGCCTCCAGCCGGACGGAGAATGTGTGCAACTTCATGTAGAAGATCTCTGAAGCCCAACGTTTTGGCGACAGCGTTGTTTACGTCGAGCAACACTCGCAGTCGGTTTCGTTCTTTCGAAAAATCTCCTTCACAACTCTTCGACTGCAGTGGAGTCTGCCACAAATCCTCCAATGAGGGTGCAATTAGCAAGCCCACTTCTTGAAGGAAGAGTGCGTCCTCGGGAGTGACACAAGCAGAGGACGGGCGCAAGAGAAGGAGCATTCCTAACGTACGCTTCATGGTAATGAGAGGGACGAGAATACAGGACGCATCCGCCCTTGGCTTGGCAAGCAAGTCTGTGGATACAAATTGAGCAGTAGTGTGGCAGATATACTGAATGAAGCCTTCTGATAAGCCAAACTTGTTTGCAGCTTCCTCAATACATGTAGAATGTGAAACGCTATAGAGTCTGCTGCGACCTAGGACAGGCTCTTTGAGGAGTATGTAAACTTGTTCGATCTGAAGAGCGGAACGCAGCACCTCATCGATGCAAGCAGCAACACACGGAATGGCGTCGCACTGAACAATTGCTCCACAGAGACGGTGGAGAATTGCGAGGCGCGAAGCGTTGTCAAGATGAGAAGGCATTGCGCGAGGCATTCCAATTTGTATTTATCGAGAAGTAAAGTAGCACGTGTGTACTCCCGGTTCAATGCTTAAGAGCTTCGAATAACTTTTACTCTATTTTTCGACGATATTCCGTCACATTTGCTCGAAGCGCTGATCGATGCGGTCCTTTCAGTCCTGCCAGACGTGGCGAGTGACGATCTTCATGCAGTTGCAGCTGCGTGTACACTGGCGGAGCATCGGACAGTCGCGGCACAGCCGCGCGTCGGAATGATATTGCCGCTAGCCCTTGCGGTTGGTGGTGCGGCAAATCAGTAATTGCTGGGTTCGGACAGACATATACGTCGCCTTCGGCGTCATAGCGAAACTGACGCTTGCGGAACAAACCCTCAGCGTGGTTCGTCGTGCGATAGCCGATCACGGCGTAGATATCACGATCTTCCAGTCCTTTCGCAATCGCAGCCGTCGAGCACCCGGTATCCAGTCCCACCGCTCGCACCTGAAAGCCGAAGCGTTCGCGCTGCCGATCCAGCCGCCCGAAGGAAATTCTGATTAAGTGTTCGGGGTTTTGCACCGTGTCATTGTGTAGATTGAGTTGAGAGACTCTGACTACGATGAGACAGCGGACACTGGCGATGACAACTGGATTTGAGCGGTACAGCAAGAAGACGCGGCGTGCGGCATTTCTGGAAGAGATGGAACAAGTGGTTCCGTGGAGCGAGTTGTGTTCGCTGGTGGAACCGCACTATCCCAAAGCTGGCAATGGACGCCGTCCGGTGGGCATCGAACGTATGCTGCGAATCTATTTCTTGCAGCAATGGTTCAGCCTCTCCGACCCGGCGGTGGAAGAAACCTTGTACGACTCGCCGCTGATGCGCCACTTCGCGCAGATCGACCTTGGCAACGAGCCCGTGCCGGACGAGACGACCGTCTGCAAGTTTCGTCATCTTTTGGAAGCCCACGAACTGGGCGGCGCGATTCTGGAGACGGTGAACCTTCATTTGAAAGGTCGTGGCATCAAGGCGCATGTCGGCGTAGACAGCAAGACGAAGATCATTCACTCGGCAGTGGTGACTGCAGCCAACGTCGCGGATTCAACGGTGTTGTCCGATCTGTTGCATGGCGAGGAGGAGGCGGTCTGGGGCGATCAGGGTTATCGTGGACAAAGTGAAGTGATCCACGAAGCCGCGCCACACGCGCAAGACCTGACCAACAAACGCTACCGTTACAAGGGCCGAGTGGACGAAGTGATACGCGAGGAGAATCGCGTGAAGTCGCACATTCGCTCGCGAGTCGAGCATGTGTTTGCGGTGGTTAAACTGAAGTTTGGCTACACAAAGGTGAGATACCGAGGCATCAAGAAGAACGCCAATCAGGTTCTCACACTCTACGCGCTGAGCAATCTGTTTCTGCTGCGCCGCAGATTGTTGGTTACCCAGGGGGCGTAGTGTACAGTCAGCACTGCTGATATTGAGATAGCACAATGCAAAACTTTGAAAAGCGGAACGGATGCGGAATGGAATCCGCCATCGATGGCGTTCGCACGCGCGTCAACTTCCAAAAAACAAGAGGCTTATAACCACTTCGGAAAATTTCGCTCCGTAGAGTGTCAAAATCCCAGCAATTGGAAACTCAACAACTTACAGACTATTCAGGACTGCCTAAATCATTGAAAGTCCGTCATTATCCGTATCAAAAGCGGAACCGGTGCGGAATGAAAAGCAACTTTGCAATCGCCCTGTCGTAGAGGAATATTGCCTGGCATCTGCTTGCCCGCACACCCTCAGCCCCTTTTGCCACTTTTGGTGCCCACTCCTAATACGCTGACCGGAAAGCTTCAGGGGTCTGCCCGTGTCAGCCTTCAGAGATGCGGCTCGTTTTGATCCTAGCTGACGGACGAAATCTCTGTCGCATTCCAAACTTCACTTTCTCCAGAAATCGTTCCAAATCTTCAACCGGCGCTGTTCGTACAACACGCCGATCAACGCCACATCGTGCTGTTTGCTGATGTTGTCGGGCGGGATCGAGTCAAGTAGATTCCGAGCCTCCCGCTCACTGAGAACCGATGTCTTACCTATTATGCATGATGACGACCGGGTTGACTGGAAGAACACCTCCGGTCACCAGCCAATCGAACAGCATGCGGATGGCGGCAAGCTTCTGCTTCGACGATGGCACGCCTCCGCCGTGTCCATCTATGTAGGTGGCCACATGGAGCGGGCGGATAACTGGCAAGGTGAGTCCGCGCGTCTCGATCCAACGAAAGAAGTCTCGTCCGGCACGGACGTAGGCCAGTCGGGTATTCGAGTTGCGGATATTGGCGGCAAAGAATTCCAGAAATCGTTCGGTCGACCAAGCGCCAGCTGGAGCAATTGATGTCGGTACGAGAAGGGGTGCAATCGCCTTGTCGAAGGTAAGTCCTAGCCTCTCGTTCATAACATTTGAGTTCCAGATACACTTCGCAGTCCGCGAAGGTTTTTAGTTCCCGCAATGTGCGGCACAATATGAAATTATGCCGACAGGATGCCAGGTTTTCTACGAATGCCGAAGTGTGAAAGGCTGCGCTCCTGCCGCAATCATATCTTCACATTCACATTTCCCATGGCGTACGAATGGAGTGCGATTTGACTTGGAGCGCGTTGCGGCGGGAGAACGCCAGGGCCTTCACTTGAGCCCCGCAACTCGAACCACAAACCATCCGAATGATACTTGATTCCACGTTGCCAGAGGCGCATCCCAACCGATAGTGAAGTGTCCGGCTCCATGGCAGAACGGTATATAGTCCCCGCCATGATCACGCCCTCCGTGGCCTTCTCCAGAACCTTCACAGAGACAACATCAGTTTGAGGCAAGGTCTCGAATAGACGAGTAATTGCGGCCTCTGTGTCGGTGAGAGTTTGCTGGACAAAGAGCAGCGCCTTTCTGTCGGCTGGCTCGTCGAGATCCCACGGATGTATATCACGTGCCATCCACTCGATTTCCAGGTGAGTGCTCATCTTTTTGAACGTCAGTCCATCACCCCGAACCTCACCGCGCAAATGCAGGGCAAGTGCACGATCAATTCGACGCCGGTATCTGAAGGCGTCTAGCCTCCGAATCATGTTTGCCAAAGGGCACCACATATTCGACCTCCTTCTCTAGGAGTGTGTCGGTCATAGATTTGTAACGGATCCTAGAGGGTGGGCAGCGGGTTCTGGTTTAAGTTTGAAGGATGGGCCAGAACTTCATTCCTGACACGGTCAACCAGACGCTTCTGTTT
>Ga0224528_1000016_pt1 | contig 166262 bp, 110 predicted proteins | sample CBST25metaG_2_FD_179888 | JGI IMG/M metagenome (GOLD analysis project Ga0224528, IMG submission 179888) | Peat soil microbial communities from Stordalen Mire, Sweden - C.B.S.T25 | ecosystem: Environmental > Terrestrial > Soil > Wetlands > Peat | place: Sweden: Norrbotten County, Stordalen Mire...
GCCCCCGCCACCATGCTCACCGCCTACAAAGCCGCCCCCACCCGCATCGCCTTCCACAGCATTCCCGAGCTGTTTTGAGCGAACGAGCGCCCGTATCTACTTCGTCACATTCAACTCCGCATGAAGGCCAGCCGTCGAATCCTCGCCTGCCCACACGTCAAACGTTCCCGGCTCAACCGCCCACGCCTTGGTTTGCGGACTCCAGAAGCTCAGCTCGTCCTTTCCCAGAGTAAACTTCAGCGTCTGCGTCTCCCCGGCCTTCAACTCCACTCGTTTGAATCCCTTAAGCTCCCGCACCGGCCGCGATGCCGACCCCGCCCGCTGGTGAATGTAAACCTGGGCCACTGCATCGCCCGTCACCGCGCCCGTATTCGTCACATCCACCTGCACTTCCGTCGCCTCGCCCGTGCCCATGGAGCCCTTCGAAAGCCGCAGATTCGAAAACTTGAACGTCGTATAGCTCAACCCATACCCAAACGGATACAGCGGCTTGCTCGCCACATCCCAATACCGCGACGTAAACTGCGGCCTGTCTTCGGGCTCATGCGTCAGGTTGTGGTTATAGTAGAGCGGTTCCTGCCCCGCCGATCGCGGCCAGCTCACCGGCAGTTTTCCGCCCGGATTCACGTCCCCAAACAGTACGTCCGCGACCGCGTTCCCGCCCTCGGTTCCCGGATACCACGACTCCAAAATCGCCGCCGCATGTTCCGCGATCCAGCGGATATCGAGCGGACGCCCATTTTCGAGCACCACCACCACCGGCTTGCCCGCGCCTGCCGCCGCCTCCAGCATCTGCTCTTGAATTCCCGGCAGCTCCAGCGAAGCCCGCGAAGCCGCCTCGCCGCTCATCGTCGCCGTCTCGCCCACGACCGCCACCACCACATCCGCATTGGCCGCGGCAGCCTTGGCCTTTGCCACCCAGTCCGCCGTCTCGGCTGCGGTCGGCGGAGGGGTCATCTTGTTGCCCGTCATCATATCCAGCATCGACGGATAAACCCGCGACAGTCCCGGCCCGGCCACATAATTCAGTTCCACCCCAGCGCCCAGCCGATTCTTCAGTCCCTCAAGTACGCTCACCGGATGGTTCTTTCTCACGCCGCCAAACAGCCCCTCAACCGTCCATCCGCCTTCAACATCGCGCGTCGAGTCGGCCAAAACGCCGATCACCGCAATCTTTTTCAGGCTCTTGCCCAGCGGTAGCGTGTGGTTGTCGTTCTTCAGCAGCACCATCGACCGGCCCGCCAGCTTCTTTTCGAGCGTCAGCCCTTCCGGACGACTCAACACCGCATCCACCTTCGTTTCATCCACATACGGGTGTTCGAACAGCCCCAATTGATACTTCGCTACCAGGATCGGCAGTACCGACTCGTCCAATTCGGCCTGGCTTACCTTCCCCTCGCTCACCAGCTTGGCCAGGTTATTCGTGTAAGTCTGGCTGGCCATATCCATGTTCAAACCAGCAGTAATTGCCTTATACGCCGCGTCCGCCGGGTCGCTGGCATAACCATGCGTAACGAGGCTGCCCACCGCAAACGCGTCTGAAACCACAAACCCCTTGAATCCCCAGTCCTTGCGCAACACATCGGTCAGCAGCCAGTGATTTCCGCTGGCCGGCACGTCATTCAAATCCATGTAGGCGCTCATAAGGCTGCCCGCGCCCGCCTCTTCTGCCGCGTGAAACGGTTTGAGGTAAACATTCTCCATCAGTTCCTCGGGAATATACGACGAGTCATAGTCCCGTCCGCCGTCCGCCGCGCCGTAACCCGCAAAGTGCTTCACGCACGCCAGCACGCTGTTCGGTCCCACCACCGGCCCTTGAAATCCCCGCACCTGCGCCCGCGCCATCGCCGACCCTAAATACGGATCTTCGCCCGCACCCTCCACAATGCGTCCCCACCGGGCGTCGCGCGCAATATCGACCATTGGCGTAAACGTCCATAGGATTCCCGCCGCCCGCGCATCCTGCCCGGCAAATCTCTGCGCCGTTTCTTCCACCGACGGATCCCACGAAGAAGCCATCGCCAGCGGCACTGGAAACACCGTCCGGTACCCGTGAATCACGTCAAAGCCAAACAGAACAGGAATGTGCAGCCGAGACTTCTCTACCGCCACCTTCTGCAGCCGGTTGATCTCCTTCACGTCGATCAGCCATAAGATCGATCCCACTTTGCCCTGTGCAATCAGATCGTCCGGCTTGCCGCTCACAAATCCCGGCATCTCGATCCCCGACGACTGGTTCAATTGCCCGACTTTCTCTTCGACCGTCATCTGCTTGAGCAGTTCTCGAGCCTTGCGCTCGGCGTCCTGACGAGACGGTTGAGCGGTCGCGGCGACCGAGACAAAGGCGAGCGCAGAAAGCACAAGCAGGCTGAGCGATTTTCTTTGGAGCATGTGGAATAACCTCATTTTCGGAACCAATGAGCATACCTCACCGTCACAACAGGCCTCAACCCGTCGAACTTTTCCTCCCATTTGCGTGAATTTCTACATCCCGACGGCGATGACGCGTCTGAATAGCCATCGCTCTGAGCGCGCTTCAAACATTCTCTGAATCCGTCCGATAGGGCTGCCATCTACTCGGTAAAGATGTCATTTCGACAGACATCGAACTGAAGGAGTCAACGGATGGGAAAGCTAAGCGGAAAAATTGCACTGGTAACTGGCGGCAATAGCGGCATCGGGCTGGCGACAGCGAAGCGTTTTGTAGCTGAAGGCGCGCACGTTTACATCACCGGTCGTCGGCAAAGCAGCCTTGACGAGGCCGTCAAAGAGATCGGCAGTAATGTCACCGCCGTCCAGGGCGACGTCTCCAATCTCGCTGATCTCGATCGCCTCTTCGAGCAGATCAAGCGGGAAAAGGGTCGCCTCGATGTCGTATTTGCCAACGCCGGTGTCGGAGAGTTTGCCCCGTTGGGCGCCTACACGGAAGAACACTTCGACAAGACCTTTAACGTCAATGTGAAAGGTCTCGTCTTCACCGTGCAGAAAGCGCTGCCCTTGCTGCCCAATGGAGCGACCATCGTCCTCAATGCCTCCATCGTCTCGGTAAAGGGCATGCCCGCCTTTGGCGTTTACAGCGCTACCAAGGCTGCGGTTCGCTCCTTCGCGCGCACGTGGACCAATGAACTGAAGGATCGCGGCATTCGTGTCAACGTAGTAAGCCCCGGACCCATTGACACCCCGGCTATCTCCGGATTGGTTAAGGGCAAAGACGAGGAAGCTCAGTTACGTGCCGGGCTTGCCGCGGGAGTCCCCCTCGGACGCATGGGCACCCCCGACGAACTGGCCAAGGCTGTGGTCTTTCTGGCCTCCGACGACAGCAGTTTCGTCGCCGGGGTGGAGCTTTTCGTTGACGGCGGTTTTGTCGCTGTATAAGCTTGTGCGGCAGCGCGCCCCATCCTTTTCCGTGATCCTTGCGGGAAGGGGTGGGAAGGGGAGTCAACGTATTTTTTGCGGATCAAGAGAGCCTGAGCCCGGAACCAAGCCCGCTATATGCTGCGCTGCCGCAAGTTCCTAGAATTAACCTCATCGTGGCCAGCATTACCCCAACTCCGGTGTCGAACTATCGCGGACGTCTCGCGCCCTCGCCCACCGGATTCTTGCACATAGGCCACGCACGAACATTTTGGACGGCTTGGCAGCGCACCCGCGACGCCGGCGGCGCACTCATCATGCGCATGGAAGACCTCGATCCCGATCGCAGCCGTTCCATGTACGCCGATGCCGCCCTCGAAGATCTTCGCTGGCTCGGCATCCGCTGGCACGAGGGACCCGACAAGGGCGGAGCATTCGGTCCCTATCAGCAAAGCAAACGGCGTAGCCTCTACATCGATGCCTGGCGCAAGCTGCTTCGCGGCGGTTTCCTTTTCCCCTGCCGCTGTTCCCGCCGCGACCTTGAAGCTGCCGTAGGAGCTCCGCACGAAAGCAATTCGCCCGCCTCCCTAGGCCAGCAGCCCGGCAAACTCGAGCCCCTCGACGACGAGCCGATCTACCCCGGCACCTGCCGCCGCAACCAGGGCCCCGCGCCGCAGTTGCCGAGCCCCCTTGGCGTCGAGCTTGAATCCCACGAAGGCGCAAATTGGCGCTTCCGTGTGCCCCAGGGCGCAGTCATCGAATTTGTCGATCAGAATCTCGGACCGCAGCGATTCATCTCCGGCGTTGATTTCGGAGACTTTGTGGTTCTCCGCCGCGACGGAATTCCCAGCTATCAGCTTGCTTGCGTGGTAGACGACGCCACCATGGGCATCACGGAAGTCGTTCGCGGAGCCGACCTGCTCAAGTCCACAGCGCGCCAGATCCTGCTCAACCGCGCCCTCGGCTTTCCCATTCCCAAGTGGTTTCATTGCAAGCTGGTAGCCGACCAAAACGGTCGCCGCCTGGCAAAGCGCCACGATGCCCTCAGCATCCGCACGCTTCGCCAGCAAAACATCACACCGATGAAGATTTTGTCCGCGGATTTGCCCGTCGAAGTCTAAGAAAATATCTGCGTTTATCGAGCCCGAATGCGATCCAGCTTCTCGAAAAGCTCCGCAATCCTTACCAAAATCGGGGTTCCAGGCACCCGCAGTTCGCCATCCGGCACCCGTTCCAGTCCCGAGGCTGCACCGCGATAAGCCACCCGCGCGTTCGGATCGATCACCCACACGTGCTCCACGCCGAATTGAAGGTACTGGGCAGCCTTCTGTGCTGCGCGGCGGATCGTATCTTCGGGCGACATGATCTCGATAGCAATCAGCGGCGGATGAGTCAAAATGTCTTCCGTCGGCCCGCCCATGCGCAGAACGCATACGTCGGGAATGAAGAACTTGCTCAGCGCGATCTGAACCCGCTGCTCCGTCAGTCCGAAGACACCCCAAGCCTCTGTATTGTTGGTAAACAAAGTTCCGATAATGATTTGCAGGTAGGAATGTTCAAATTCGCCCACGTTGCGCTCCACGACCACGCCGTCGACATATTCGCAGTCGGGCTCGTAAACCGTGGACAAATACTCTTCCACGGAAACTGGTCTCCGGCGTTCCTCGCTGATGGGCTGCGTCGCCATAGCAACAGTATCCTCTTCCCTTCTAGCCGCTGCAACGCAAAAGCGAGCAATCGGCCGACCGCAAGCTAGCGGCCGGCCTAAGTCTCACTTGTGTTTAATGAACTTTCCGCTTTGCAATTCGTTCATCGCCTGCCGTAGTTGTGCCTGTGTATTCATCACGATAGGCCCATACCACGCAACCGGCTCTTCGAGTGGCTTGCCTGAAACCAGCAGGAAGCGAATCCCTTCCGGTCCCGCCTGCACCACGATCTCGTCTCCCCGATCAAACAGGACGAGCGAATGGTTTTTCGCGTCATAAACGGCCGGCGCGTTCGGGTCCACGCCCGACTCAGTCAGCACCGCCTGCGGGTCTGAAGCGTCGCGAAACGTTCCCGCCCCGGCGAAAACATACGCGAAAGCATTCCGCGTCGTCTCCACCTGGATGCGCCTCCGTTTACCCGGCGGCACCGAAATATCCACGTAGCGCGGATCAGCGGCGACGCCTTCAACGGGGCCCTTTTTGCCCCAGAACTCGCCGCAAATTATGCGTGCATGTGTCCCATCATCCTCGGTTATCTCGGGAATCGCGCTGGATGGAATGTCCTGGTAGCGCGGGTCGGTCATCTTCAATGCTGCCGGCAAGTTAGCCCAGAGCTGGAATCCGTGCATGCGTCCGTTTTCATCGCCTTTTGGCATTTCTTGATGCAAAATGCCGCTGCCCGCCGTCATCCATTGCACATCGCCTGCCGTCATCCGGCCCTTGTTACCCAGGCTATCGCCATGAGCCACTTCGCCGGCGAGTACGTATGTAATCGTCTCGATGCCGCGATGCGGATGCCACGGAAATCCCGCCAAATAGTCCGCCGGCTTCTCGTTGCGAAAATCGTCCAGCAACAGGAACGGGTCGAACTCCTTGGTCTTGCCAAATCCAAACGCACGTTGCAGTTTCACGCCGGCGCCCTCGATAGTCGGCGTGGTTTCAATGATCTCTTTCACTGGTCTGAGAGACATGATTTATTGACCTCACTTGGTCTTACACGTATTAGATTCACGAACGAGATATTCGTTGCAACAACTATCTCTCCGCAACAAACCCTCGGCTGATAACTCCCAGGTCTGCGAAATCTAAGAACTGGGAGTCGTCAGTCGTGGTTATCCCTTGATGAACTGAACTTCCAGCGTGATCGCGACATCTTCGCCCACCAGCACGCCGCCGGTCTCGAGCGCAGAGTTCCACGCCAGCCCGAAGTCCTTGCGATTGATCTTGGTAGTGGCAGACAGCCCAATCCGCGTGTTGCCCCAGGGATCCTTGCCGGGGGCGCTCGGACCTTCCACGGCAAACGTCACCGGCTTGGTCACGCCATGCAACGTCAAGTCGCCCGTGACCTCATATTCGCCCTTGCCCTTGGGCTCTACCTTTGTCGAATTGAAGGTCATTGCGGGGAACTTCTCTACATCGAAAAAGTCGGCGCTTTTCAAGTGTCCGTCGCGCTGCGCATCGCCGGTGCTGACGGTCGCTACGTCGACCGATGCTTCGATGGCGGACTGGCTAGGATTCGTCGCATCCTCGCTAAGCGTGCCGCTCAATCCGGAAAAGCTGCCTTTTACGTTCGAAATCATCATGTGTTTCACCTTGAACTCGGCCGAGGAATGAGCCGGGTCGATTCTCCAGGTGATCAGAGAAGTGGGAATTGCGGTAGTTGTAGCCATGGTGGGGTGGGTCCTTTCTATTTCTTAAGATGCACGAGCGGGATATTTGTTGCAACAACTAGTTTTTGGCAATCCAATCCTTTTGATTCCGCGTTCTTATCTATGAGGGCGAAGACAACCATATGTCGCGGGTAACCCTCTCTATTAGTTACTCGGGCCGCGTTTTTAAAATCGATCCTCCATGGTGATTGAGTGTACGGTTCGAAAGATCGCCTGGCCGCCCTGTTTTCCACTGATGCCTGGAGCGTTGCGATCTTGGCATCCTCGCTAATCCTCCTCGGATTCGGAGTCGTAAAGGCCTGCAGCATCGTCGCTGACAAGGCGCTTCAGGTCGACGCCGAATCCACTTCACTGGCAGTGGTCACAAGCCTGGCCCACAGCCTCAACGATCTCCCTGCCATCCTCGCTGGCAGACATCCTTCCGATCAGACTTGGAAGATTCTCAAGCTTGCCAGCGAAGCTAACAATGCCTACCGCTACAAGATCTGGGACCGCAACGGCAACCTTGTCTTCCAGTTTGATCGGGGCGGAGCGCCGTTCTTGCCCATGACCATCGCAGGTCGACACGGCAAGAAGACCGCCGATTCCATTCTTGCTGGATCGACCTTTTCTGAAGCCAAGACTGGACGCACGTCACACGATCCAGCGTATTTTGCCGAGTCGTATATCCCTATCGTCGAAAACGGTGCCGTCATCGGTGTCTTTGAAGCCTATCTCGACATGACAGATGATAAGGCCATCTTTTCACGTGCTGTTCTCGTCGTCGAAATCGTCTTCTCCATCGCAGTGCTGGTCGCCGGCGGCATTCCAGGATGGTTGGTATTTCGCAAGATGCAGGACATCCGTCGCGCCCGCGCCGAAGCCCTTTTTCTGGCCGACCACGATAGTCTAACGGGCGTCGCGAACCGTCACGGACTGGAAGAAACAGCCCTGGGCGCGCTGGAATTGAGCCGCCGGAACAAGAGTGTTGTAGCCGTTTTGCTGATCGATCTCAATCACTTCAAAGAGATTAACGACAGTTTTGGGCACGCAACCGGCGATCGGCTCCTAAAGGCTTTCGCAAATCGCCTCAAGTCCTCGGTGCGTGCCGACGACGTCGTTGCCCGTTTCGGTGGAGATGAATTCGTCGTCCTCCAACTCGGGCTCGCCCAGCCCCGCGGTGCCAAGGTTCTCGCCGACCGGCTCATAAGAATCCTCTCTGCCCCCTATGACATAGGAGGCACTTCTTTAAATTGCGGTGTTACGATCGGCATCGCCGTCGCTCCCACCGATGCGGATAACTGGGACCAGCTCTTATCCCGCGCTGACGCTGCTCTCTACAAGGCCAAGGATGGCGGCCGTAATTCCGTTTGCTTCTTCACTTCGGGCATGGACGCCATTTTTAAACAGCGAACGAATCTAGAGGTGGAGCTGAGGCGTGCCTTGGAATCCAAATCGTTTAACTTGGCCTATCAGCCCCTCTTCAGTTTTCACGACGAGAGCCTCACAGGGTTCGAGTGTCTCTTGCGCTGGCCTCAGAACTGGCTTTTTCGGTCTCCAGCGGATTTCATTCCCGTCGCTGAAGAGTCCGGACTCATCGTCCCTATCGGGGAGTGGATTCTCATTACCGCTTGTCGGACCGCGGCCGCTTGGGATAATCATCTCAAGATCGCCGTCAACATCTCGCCTGTTCAATTTCGCCAAGGCGATCTCGTCGGGATTGTGGAGCGTGCCTTGGCTATCTCCGGGCTTGTCCCTAACCGGCTAGAACTCGAAGTGACCGAGAGCCTTTGGCTGCAAGACAGCGACACCGTGCTCGATCAGCTTTCGCGCCTTCGCTCCTTAGGGGTCTCGATTGCGCTCGATGACTTCGGCACCGGATATTCAAGCTTGGCATACCTGTGGAGGTTCCCGTTCGACAAGGTCAAAATTGACCGGTCCTTCGTCGCGGCAATCCAGTCAGATCCCAAAGCCCTTGCCATTGTTCAGACCATCGTCGCCATGGCTAAGGCGCTCAACCTCACCGTTACCGCAGAAGGGGTTGAAACAGAGGAACAGGCTCGAGCCCTTCGCGAGGCAGGATGCGACCAGGTTCAGGGCTTTTTCTATGGTCGGCCGCTTTCCCTCGCTGTGGCCGAGGAGATCGTTGAGATCCAATCGCAACTGCGGCGCTCACTCCGCTTGGCCAGGAACACTTAGGTTTCGATCGTCTCTATCCGGGCGCGAGACTCCGCTCGGGAATAGTGGAGCGCCCACCCAATCAACAGAAACTGCAGCGGTAAACGCGCCCAAAGCAGCCACATCGGCACCTCTGGAAAGTGCCCGGCATTGCGCAGCATAAATATGTGCACGTCCAGAAACACCACCAGCATCGCAGCGATGCCCCATGCCGCGTACCGCCGCGTTGCCGCCGGCAAAAGCCCCAACCCGCCGGCGATTTCCGCCACCCCGCTCAACTCGACCAGCAGCGCCGGATGGGCGTAGTGGTCCGGCATAATGTGCACATAAAAACCGGGGTGCCAGAAGTGATTGATCCCGCTGGCGATGTAAAACAGTGACTGTGCCCAAAGGCTGATCTGCGAAACACGCATTCCAATTCGATGCGGTTCGCCGTCCGCGAGGGTTTCTCGCCCCCAGCGCTCTCAACTCGGATTGGCCTTGACCACCTCAAACGGCCGCATCATCTCGTTGTCTTCGTGCTCCAAAATGTGGCAATGCCACACATAACGCCCGGCATAGCCCTCGAACGGCACGATGATCCGCGTCACCGCCCCAGGATCGGTCCGCACCGTGTCTTTCCAGCCTCTTTCGAACGGCTCCGGAGCCAGTGTAGCTCCGATAAACTTCAGAATCCCCTTTGATCGGTAGGCGAAACTGTCGATCGGCCTCCGGTCAAGGATTTGAAACCGCACCAAATGCAAGTGAATCGGATGTGAATCCTCAGTCAGATTTACCAACTCCCAAATCTCCGTCGAGTTCAGGAGCGGCTTCTCCGTCACTGGCGCATGCCACGGTGTATTGTTCAGCAGCATTCCCATCGATCGCGCCACGCCGTCCATATTTTCGTCCAGCGTGAGCCGCCGCGTTCTCACTGCGGTCGACTCGGCGAGTCGTGGAAAGTTCGCATGCAAAACCTTGGGCAGGGAACTGGTGTCGGTTCCACTTTCCTTGGCAACTTTGAACTGCATTAACTGAAGCGAATCGCTCACCAAGTTGACCGCAGATCCGGCCATCGGCGCAAAATCCACCACTATATCCGCGCGCTCCGCCGGCGCCAGCGGAATCCTCCGCACGGCGACCGGAGCCTCCAGCAAACCCTGGTCGTTCGCAATCACGTGCAGCTCCGCCTTGTTCGAAAGCGAAAATCGGTAGAAGCGTCCATTCGACCCGTTCATGATCCGCAGCCGATACTTGCGCGGCTCAACCTCGTGAAAAGGCAACAGCTTGCCATTCACCAAGATTGCGTTGCCAAACACTTCCGGCACCCATGGACGATCGGGAAATTCCGACACCGGGTAGGACAGTTGCCCATCGGTCGTCAGCACCCGGTCCGCCACCAACAGCGGAATCTCGTACTTGCCCGACGGCAGCCCCAGCGCATTCTCGCGCGGGTCGCGAATGAGAAAGAATCCCTGCATCCCCGCATAGATGTTCAGCCGGTTAATCCCCATCGTGTGATCGTGATAGAAGAGCTGGGCCGCGTGTTGCGCACAAGGATAAAAGCACGTCTGTGTCTTTCCCGGTGTGATCCAATCTTCGGGATAGCCGTCGCTCTCCGGCGGTGTCCGTCCACCGTGCAGATGCACCACTGCGCGCACTTCTGGCGTGTTCCTGTCCGCTCCGTGCAGATTGTGGTCGATCGGCAAAAAGTGGCGCGCCGGAAGCTCGTTCACCCATTCCACCACCACGCCCTGCGCGCTCTCGGTCTCGATGGTCGGCCCCGGAAACGAATCGCCAAAGCTCCACATACGGGTCGCCGGCAAGTCGCGATGGACCTTGACCCTCACCTCGCGCATCGGCACCCGGTACCGCGGCACCGTTTCGCCCACCTTTTCAGGGTTGGGAGCCGTTCCCACCGCCCGCGCCACCACCGGAATCGGCAGCGGATCAACAAACGATTGCAGCTTTGAAGGATCAAGTTCGGGCGCGTCCTCGGCGGCCAACCGATCGGCCCCCAGACTCATTCCTGTCGCAGCCAGGCCGCCATTGACCAGGAACTCCCGACGCGTAAAACCAGAAAACTCTGTCATTGTCTTTCATTGTCGCCGTCAAGCGCGGAAACACCAATACGGCATCTTTCTGTGGGAACGAAACAAAAAATCCGGCCCTTGCGAATGCACTTCGAAGGGCCGGACAAATGGTCGCGCGGAGAAAAGAGTCTACTTCTTCAACCCCGTCAGCGGGTTGAGCAGGAACGGGCCGTCGTCTCCCTTGTGATTGAAGTCAAACATGTTGTTCAACGGTCCCGCCACTGCATCGAACGAGCCGTTGCCGATCCGCTGTCCGTCGAGCCAGTTGTCCTCGACAAACCGGATGATCGAGGTCTGGTCGGTCAGGGTATGGTCGACATAGTTCTGCCGCGCGTAAGGCGAGATCACCTGCAAGGGTAGGCGCGGCCCATAACCGCAGCGGCCTTGTGCGTGCGCAATCGCTGGTCCGGCCAGCGCCGACTCAGTGCCGTTGCCGCATTGTCCTGCGGCGGTCAGCGCGTCGGCCGCCGAGGTCGACTGGTTCACGATTTGGCCGAGCTGATGGTCATACCAGCCGTCCGAGTCATCGTAGTTGATGATCACCGCGGTTGAAGACCAATCCGGCTGCTGCATCAGGAAGTTAATCACCGTGACCACAAACGTCTGCTCGTCCAGAGGATCGGAGTAGCCCGCGTGTGCGTCCTGGTAGCCCGGCGCCTTGAGGAAGCTGACCGCCGGGAAGTTGCCCGCCTTCACTGCTGCGTAGAAATCGTTCATGTCGTACTGGTGATTGGCGGCGTCGCCGTTCACGCCGATCGTGTGCACTGAGGTCGGACGTGTGTGTTGCGGGTTCGCCGACTGCGCATAGTACTGAAACGGCTGGTGATGTTGAATGTAGTCGAGCTTCGTCACCCCGGTCACCGTCGAGGTGGTCGAGCGAGCGCAGCCCGTCGAACCGTTGGCGTTCTTAGCCGTCAGATCAAATCCGCCCTCGAAGAATCCCCAAGTAATACCCTTTGCGTTGAGCAGATCACCGATGTTCGTACCCGTAAACTGCACCAGCGAACCCGTTGTCGTGGAGCAAATGTCGCCAATCGGGTCCGCGTCGCCGATCAGGGTCGTGCCGCTGCCACCGTCGCTCACCGTGGCGCTGGCCGCGTTGCTGGCATCCGTCACGCCATTGGTCTGGCCTGAGATCAGGTTGATCGCGCCCGGCGTCGAGGGGCCAAAGTTCGTGTCATAGGAGTTGTCGTTCAATGCGAATCGCTGCGCATAGTTCCAAAGCGCGGTCACCGTGTTGCCGTCGTAGTAGCCCATCACCAGCGCCTTCGTCGGTTGGCTCGCCGGCGGTGGTCCCGCAGTGCCCGTATATTGCGGGAATGAGTCCATCAAGCCCCCATGGAAGGCTTCCTGCTCGGGGGTGTAGTTGTGGTCCTGGTCATTCGTTGCGGCCTGCGACCGGTCGAGACGGAACGGATTCGAAGCTCCCGTCCCATTCCCCGTTGTGTTCAGAAAGTTCGGGTTCGCATACATCAGACCATCGGTTTCCAGTCCGTTCACACTCGGCGTATTCGATGCCGCCACGAACTTCGGTTCACCCGGAGGATTCAGCGCAAAAGGATAGCTCCCGAAATAGTGGTCGAACGAGATGTTTTCACCGAAAATCACAACCACGTGTTTGATCGGCGTCGTCGTGTGGAATGACTCAGACGCCGCATACGCACCGAGCGGTGCCGTGAATTGACCGGCAATCAGCAGTGCAGACAGGGATGTAGCAAGGTACTTTTGCATCAATGCTCCTCGAGACGGCCGGGTAGGGGAAACTACCAGGCTCGTAGGCTTGGGGACTCGCCGGGGCGCGAAGGGAAGTTCAAAAGGGAAGGTGCATGTCCCGGGGTCCGAAATGGCTCACAAATGAGTCGACACTAACGGAGCCACGAATCCACGGTCATTACGGCCAAAATAATTTTTGGTGAACGGAGCACAGGGATCAGGGTTCGGGGATCAGTAACCGATTCGGGCGGATTTTCTGACCCCTGATCCCTGACCCCTGATCCCTTATCCTTAGTTCAGCCCCTCCCGTGTCCGACTTCGCACAAACCGTCAAGCAGCAGGCCGACATCGTCAAGATCGTCGAGGCTTATATCCGCCTGCGCAAGGCGGGCGCCACCAACTACTCCGGTCTCTGTCCCTTTCACAAAGAGAAATCCCCGTCGTTTTCCGTCCATGCCGTGCGCCAGTTCTACCACTGCTTTGGCTGCGGAGTCTCCGGCGACGTTTTCAGCTTCGTCGGCAAGATCGAAAACGTCGGCTTTCCTGAAGCCGTCCGCATCGTGGCTCAAAAATGCGGCATCCCCTTGCCCAAGCGTGAGTTTTCCTCGCCCGAAGAGGCTGCCGAAGCTCGCCTGCGCGCCCGTCTCCTCGACATGCACGAGAACGCCGCCGCCTGGTTCGAGCAAAATTTGGCTGGTCCCGAAGGCGCCGTGGCCCGCGAATATCTGGCTGGCCGCGGACTCACTCCTGAAGGCATCAAGGCCTTTCGCATCGGTTACGCTCCCGACAGCTTCAACGCCCTTCGCGATCGCCTCAGCAACATGGCCGACGCCGACACCCTTCGCGCCAGCGGTCTCGTCAGCTCCAAAGAACACGAAGACGGCACCTCCGGCCCTCTCTACGATCGCTTCCGCAAACGCATCATGTTCCCCATCGCCAACGAGAGCGGCCGCGTCATCGCCTTTACCGCGCGCACCCTTGAAACCGGCGAAAAAGCCGGCCCTAAATACCTGAATTCGCCGGAAACCCCGCTCTATACCAAGAGCCAGGTCCTCTTCAATCTCGACAAGGCCCGCACCGTCATCCGCAAGGCCGGTTTTGCCCTCCTCGTCGAAGGACAGATGGACTGCATCTCCGTCTATCTGCGCGGCATACAAAATGTGATCGCCACCAGCGGCACCGCTTTCACCGAACAGCAGGTGGCCATTCTCAAGCGCCACACGTCCAACGTCGTCGTCAACTTCGACCCCGACACCGCAGGCGCCAATGCCTCTGAAAAATCCATCACCCTGCTGACCGAGGAGGGCTTCTCCATCCGCATTGTCACCCTCGACGGCGGCCTCGACCCCGACCGCTTCATCCGCGAACGCGGCGTCGAAGCCTACACCGCCGCCGTCCGCAACGGCCGCCCATACGCCGACTACCTCATTGAGCGTGCTCGCCAGTTGTTTCCCGGCGCCGGCGCCGAGCAGAAGGTCAAGGCCATGAATTACCTTCTGCCTCACATTCGCCGCCTACCTGAAAAGCTGGCCCGCGATCAGTTCGCCCACGACGCCGCCCAAAAGCTCGGCATCGACTCCGCCGTCCTTCGCGAAGAACTTCGCCAGGCCGCCCTGCGCCGCCGCGACCACATTGAAACCCGCGCCACAACCCTCACCGAGGTCGAGCGCGTCCTCCTCCGTGCCCTCGCCGTCACCGACCCGGACCACGAGCAGTCTCGCCGCCTGGCTGTACAGGCCCTCGCCGAGCAACCCGCATGGTTTGAGCACCTTGGCGTCTCCTCGGCCCTCCACGCCCTGGCCGCCCGCCAGTCCAAAGATCCCATGGAAGTGATCGACGATCCATCCCAGCGCGCCCTCCTCGCCGAAGCTCTGCTAGCTGAGACTCGCCCGCCCGAAGAAGAAGAAGTTTCCAGCGCCCTCCAGGAAGTTCAGGAGCGAGCCCTGACCACCCGTCTGCGCGAGCTTCGGACCCTTATCTCCGAAGCCGAACGCCGCTCCGACTTCGCCGAGCAGGCAACCCTGTTGCAAAAGAAGCTCGAACTCGACCGCGCCCTCCGCCAACTGCACCAGAAGCGCACCGAGCCCTCTTAGGTTCGAAATTGTCCTGCAAGGAATTGCCAATGACTAACGACTTGAAACCACTCCAGCTAGAAGTTAATCGAGAGGCATTCGCCATACAGATTGCCGCAGGTTTCGCTCAGAAGGAACGAGGCGATCTTATTGACTCGGACAATGTACTTCGCATCTTGAGCTACCGCCGTGCAAGATGCCAAGCGGCTGGCACCCCCAACAATCCTTGCGCCGATTTACCCCCTCACTGCGTCTAACTGACAGGAGTTGGAGCAAGAAAGAAACAAGCTTGCCCATCCCGCCGCTCGAAACGCCAGGGCGGGATGTTCGCTTTCGTGCAATGAAGACCATGCAACCGATGGGCGAACGTGTTATTCTGTTGATCTCTGTGAAGATGCGCGCCCTCTTTGCCCCACACATGAGCTCCGGCTCGCGGGCGACCCAGGCTAATCCTGAAGCGCGATCATCCTGTTCCGAGCAATCATTTGACCGCTTTTGTTGCGGGTAACCGCAGGTCCGTCCGTGCTTGCCTCAAGATTTTCAAACATTTGGAAATCTTTTTAGGCACTCGAATTGATGCCTGTGTACCGTCGCGAGCGATCGCATTAGCGCCTGAGGTTGCGGCGCGCATCAGAAATTCGGCATTACTTTCGTCGCCGCCCTGCCCATATTCGCGGAGCGACCTCGGACCGAGGAACAGCATCGGAATGCCATAAAGAGAGTAGGGAAAATTTTGGCAATCGACGACAAATTTGAAGATGACATCCACAACCTGATCGACACGGGCAAGGAAAAGGGCTATCTCACCTACGGCGACGTAAACGACATGTTGCCCGACGAGATGGGCTCCGCGCCTGACGATCTCGACGATCTCATCACCACCATCGGCACCCAGGGCATCGACCTGCTCGACGGCCCTAAGTTCGGCGGCGACAAGGACTTCGAGCTCGAAGAGGGTGAAGACGTCGAGCTTGATCTGACCCCTGGCACTCTCGAAAAAACCAACGACCCCGTTCGCATGTACCTGCGCGAAATGGGCACCGTCCCCCTGCTTACCCGCGAGGGTGAGGTTGAGATCGCCAAGCGCATTGAGCGCGGTCAGCTTCGCGTGCTCAAGGCCATCTCGCGGTCGCCCATCGTGATTCGCGAGATCGTTGCACTCGGCGAAGACCTCAAGCGCGGCGTCCGCAACGTTAAAGAAGTCGTGGTCTTCGACGAAGAAGAGCTCACCGAAGATGTGGTGCAAGCGCGCGTTCGCTCCACCGTCACCCGCATCGAAGCCCTGATCAAGCATCAGAAGAAGATTCTCGGCTTTGAAGAGAAGGCCGCCACTCCCGCCGTCAAGGCTAAGGTCCGCGAAGCCCGTCACATGCGCTGGCTCATCGCTCGCGAAAAAGTCTTCATCTCGCGCATCGTTCGGGAACTCAAATACACCGCCCTCGAGCGCAAGCGGCTCCTTGATCGCGTCAACAAAACCGTTGACACCATGCGCACCCTCGAGCGCCAGATCCGCTCTCTCGATCAGAAGTTCGACGCCTCCAAGAGTGAAGAGCTCAAAAAAGAGTATCGCCGCCAGCAGAAAAACTGCCGCACCGACCTTGAAAAGATCGAGGGCGATGCCGGTGTTTCGATCGTCGAGCTCAAGCGTACCCAGCGCGAAATGATCCAGGGCGACATGGACGCCGAGCAGGCCAAGCGCGAGCTGATCGAAGCCAACCTGCGCCTCGTCGTGTCGATCGCCAAGAAGTACACCAACCGCGGCCTGCAGTTCCTCGACCTCATTCAGGAAGGCAACATCGGCCTGATGAAGGCGGTCGACAAGTTTGAATATCGCCGCGGCTACAAGTTCTCGACTTACGCCACCTGGTGGATTCGTCAGGCCATCACCAGGGCCATCGCCGACCAGGCCCGGACCATTCGCATTCCGGTGCACATGATCGAGACCATCAACAAGCTGATCCGCACTTCGCGTCAGTTGGTCCAGGAACTCGGTCGCGAGCCCTCCAGCGAAGAGATCGCCCGCCGCATGGATATTCCTGTGGCCAAGGTGCGCAAGGTGCTCAAAATCGCCCAGGAGCCGATCTCCCTCGAAACCCCGATCGGTGAAGAGGAAGATTCGCATCTTGGTGACTTCATTGAAGATCGCCAAGCAGTCTCGCCCTCTGAGGCCGTCATCAGTGTCAACCTCAAGGAATACACCTCGCAGGTTCTCCGCACCCTCACGCCTCGCGAAGAGCGCGTGATCAAGATGCGCTTTGGCCTCGAAGACGGCTCCGAGCACACCCTTGAAGAGGTCGGTCAGAGCTTCCAGGTCACCCGCGAGCGCATCCGCCAGATCGAAGCCAAGGCTCTCCGCAAGCTGCGTCATCCCTCGCGCAGCCGCAAGCTCAAGGCCTTCGTTGAAGGCGTAAAAGAGCTCTAATCACCGACCCACGCTCCCAAAAAACGAGCCGCGACCCTCAAAGTCGCGGCTCGTTTTTTGCTTCCAGCATGCCAGGCCGAATCTTTCCGATTTATCTCAGGGTCGCGATTTTCTCGATTTCGATTGCATCGGCAGGCAATTGCTTTCCCGCCCTAGCCAACAGGCGGTGGAAGTCCGCAGCCGGAATGGCCCGCCCAAAGAGCCAGCCCTGCCCCAGTACGGCTTGCGCAATGTCCGCAAAGTAGCTCGCTTGCTCGATCGTCTCGATACCTTCCGCCACCACTTCGAGGTTGAGTGCGTCCGCCATAGCCAGGATCTGAGGCAAAATCCCAACCGTAACCGAGGCAGTGCCGATGGCCTGCGTGAACGCCCTGTCGATCTTGATGGCATCGACGGAAAGATCGTGCAGATAGGCGAGACTCGAATAACCGGTGCCGAAGTCGTCGATGTGGACGCTGTGTCCACGCTTTCGCAGGTTGCGGATCGTCTCCATTGCGAGTCCGTGCCTGACAGTGGAGCTCTCCGTGATTTCGATCGTGAGGCTTTGCGCCGCGACCCTCGCTTGCGCAAGAGCGTCATCCAGCATCTTCAGAAACCCAGGATCGGCCAGGTCCGCGCCCGTCACATTGACGCTGACGTGGAAGCCAGGGTGGTTACGCATCGTCTGGGCAAAATCCCTCAGCACGCGATGCACTACCAGCCGCGTGATATCGCATACGAAGCCCCGCTCCTCTGCCATGCGCGTGAAAACCTCGGGTCGAACGACATGTCCTCCTTCATCGGTCCAGCGAGACAGCGCTTCCGCACCGACAATCTGTTCTGTGGTCAGGTCCACCAGGGGTTGATATACGACTTTCAATCCCTTTTGACGAATGGCGCGGCGCAATTGCTGTTCCATGCTCATGTTGCGGCGATAGAGCAGCGATATGGCAAAGCCGATAAGGCCGCCAAACATGCCGGATAGACCGATGCATCCTAAGAATCTGGTCCTGCTAGTCTCGATGATTTGCGGCAGGTTTGTGAAAGCGGTCGCACAGTTGAAGGAGCGAATGGAGCATCGGGTTGCGTACAGGTTTTCATCTATCCGCAGCTTGCCATCTGCAGTAAAGTTCGGTGTGCCCGACGGAGGCTGTTCGCCCATCAATAGCCCAGTTTTCAGCGTGGATTCGTCCCTTGCCGTTATCACGTAGTGAAAGGGCGCCGGTTCCACGTGCATTCGGATCAAGGGCACGGATGCCACAAACGAACGGCCTCTCTGCAGAGTGATCGTCGGCATGCCGCTGTCCTGGTACTGAGGCAGACTCTTATAGATTGCCGAGCCGTCCTGCTGGCGGAAATCGGGCTCGATAGACCTGGCGGTCAGGGGCAGCCTTCCCATTGCAGCCGAGCATTCGACCGTGCCGTTTTCTCGCATGCGCCCGGCGTCTTTCAAGTATTCCGACTCGAAAAGGAGGGCGCGAAGATAGCTGATATCGGCCTCCGAACAGAAGCCGTGCTGCGGGATGTCCACTGCGGCAAGCGCGGTCCGCAGTTCGGCGGAAGATGCCTCCCCGTCGGCCATGAGCTGGCTAGCGTATTGGTCGAGGCGCAGTTCGGTTACCCGTAGCGTAATTTCCCGAGCAACAAAATACCCAGCAAAAACCCCGCACAGGACCCCGCCAGTGATGGCCGCCAACATCGTCGCACTTCTCTGCCTGAGGGTTAGCAATCGCCCACCAATTCATCGCAAACATTTCTGGAAACGTTTTGAAGTTCCGCCCATGCGATGGATACACCTTATTCATCGACCAGCCCGGTGTGAACTCTATCATTTATGTGAAAAATCTTAAGGACAGCCCTAGTATCGTGAGGGCCAGCGAAGTTTTAGGCAAGCCACCCTTAAGCCGTATTTAACATTCCCCGGTTTAGCGTGGGAAACTGCGCAAATCTTTGAGTTTTTAAACGGTTTTGGTCTAAATTTTGTCCGTGGCTGCTGCTGTGAAATGATGTCACGATTATGCCGATCAGCGCCCGGTGACCCCGTTCAATATCGCAGGTTCAATCTGGCGGGGATGTCGCTTAAAATCAATAACCTGCGGACGCAGGATTAGGTAGGCAATTCGAGTTTGCCTGAAATCAGTCATATTTTGAGCGCAATTTGGTGCAAAAACGCCGCAAGATCAGGCGTTCTAAGCCGGTTCTGCAGCTTCTACAGAAGGTGCAGGCTCCGTTACAGGATCAATCACATGCAGGTTCTCGGCCTTGGCGGCCTCAAGCAATGCCGGCGACGAGGAGACAAAGATGATCTCGGTTCCCTGGAACATATCGCGAGCCACCAATGCGGCTGCGAGCTGCAGCGTATCGGGCCAGCGAAGCGTGGTCCGATCCAGCAACTGGCGCGCACACTCAAGCACCGCAGGGTTGAGCGGTTCTTGTACCGTTCGCGCCGATTCCAGGCGCAAAATATCGAGTGCTGCCGTCGCGTCCTCGGGGCTGATCGCCCCGGACCGTTCCCGCCGCCGAATCGCCGAATACACCTCGAGAGGAGTCGAAGCTGCAATCAGCTTGCGATTATCCTCGATCGTCTCCATCAGACGGATCAGTGAATCGGTACCCGGCTCGCGCACAAACAACTTGGCGAAAGCCGTGGCTTCGAGGAAGTAACAGCTCACAGGACACCCCGTTCCTCTTCGATCACGGCCGTCAGAGTTTCGCCGTGTACTGACACCGGATGGAACCGCTGGGCCTCTTCAGGCATGCCGGCTTCCACGCGATTCAGGCGAATCGTGGTTGTAGGGTATGCCGGAGTCTTGGGATTGGCGATCTTGCTGGTCACCACGACCCCCCGTTGGATGGCCTCAGCCAGTACCGATTGCCGCGATTCGGGATTCTGGTTCCAGCGAAATGCCTTACGGGGCAGAAAGGAATCACGAAACCACTTGAGGGCAATGAAAGCGTGTCCGCCGCGTTCGGCTTCGGCCAGCGCAGCGCAAAGTTCCTTGACCCGCGCATCAAGGTCGGCGGGAATGATCGCCTCCTGGCTGTCATTGTCCTCGTCATAATCACGATCGACCACGGCCCTGGGGGTGTTGCGCACGTGCCGCGGAGCTACTTCGCCGTCTTCGATGCGCTCAAAATAGATGCGCACTTCGTCTTCTTCGGGAGACCAGGAATCTGCGGTTGAATTGCGCCGCTTGCTGCGGCCGTTTTCACTGCATAACTCAACAATAGCTTGATATCCAGGAGGTGCCAGGAATCGGAGAGCGCGAAGCATGCCTGGGTCCTGCGAGAAAGAAAGCTCGCCTAACGCCTCTTCAATAATCTCTTCCGCATCAGGAATACTCATATTGCTTACGTCTATGTTGCCTTGTAATGCTCTTGTCGGTTTCATCTTTCTCTCCCCTATACCCCGTCCCCGCCAGCCTGATGAGCGGCGTGTCACCAAGCCTGGCGGCCTGAATCCGGATCACGGGCGCAACATAAATGAGGGCATCGTGTGCCCTCAAAAAACCATCAGGAATTGCAGCCTCTCCCGAATAGATCTAAGTCAATTAATGGCTTCAGTTTAGACGATCCGAAGCACTATTCACTTTGACAGTTTGGAAACGCCCCAAATAAACTCGAGAAAAGCTCTACTATTGAATGAAAAACTATCCCCTTGCTACTTTAAACGATATTGTACACTGGCGCTTCCTAGGTTCAAGTATGTACGTACATTTTAAACCCGAAGTACTCTGCGTTCCATCTCGGGACTCGTTTCCTTCTCCGGTCGATCTTCGTACAATAGAAGTATGCGCCGGTGTTTGCCGCTATTGTTCCTCGCAATCTTTGCGATTTCGGTTCTTTACGCCGACGGCCCAGCCTTTGATCTAACTGGACCCAAGGTAGATGTGCATGTCAAACGGGGCGATGTTACGCTCCCCGTGAGCCAAACCGCGAACTTGATGCCGGGTGACCGGCTCTGGATCCATCCCGATCTGCCTGAAAGCCAATCGGCTCGTTATGTCCTGGTCGTCGCGTTCCTGCGCGGCTCCACCAATCCGCCTCCGCCCGAGTGGTTTACCCGCGTCGAAACATGGACCCGCGCCGCTCGCGAAGAGGGCGTATTCGTTACGGTGCCCCAGGAAGCGCAGCAGGCACTGATCTTTCTGGCCCCGGAAACTGGCGGAGACTTCAGCACCCTCCGCGCCGCTGTCCGCGGTCGTCCTGGAGCATTTGTGCGTGCCGCTCAAGATCTAGAGGCGGCGAGTTGGGACCGCATGCGCCTCGACGCTTACCTTAATGAGGTTAGGACTACGTCTCAAACCGATCAAAAGGCGCTGAAAGAAAAAGCAGAGCTTGCGGCGCGCTCGCTTGGCATCAAAGTCGACCAGCAGTGTTTTGATAAGCCCACCGACCAGCAGGCGCCATGCCTGGTGCAGCATACCGACGGAATCGTGTTGGACGACGCCAACGCGCAATCGCTGGTGTCACAACTGGCCAACGGCACAACTGGCGATCTAATGAACCAATTAAGTTACTCCACCATGGGTGGTGGTGGCGCTTATAGTCCCTACATCGGCGCGATTGTCGATACCGCAAAGATCCTGGCATCGCTGCATACAGCTCATTTTCAATACATTCCGGCCTTGGCCCTGCCGACGAAAGACACCCTAAACCTGCGTCTGAATGTGCCGCCGTCTTTTCGCGATCCAAAATCTGTAGTGGTCGTGGCTTTGCCGCCTATCGGGCCCTCCAAGACGCCACCTCTTCGCCCGGTCAACCTTGCGGACCAACTGTGTGCGCAGAAGCCGGAACTGGTTTTTGCCTCCGAGGGGGCGCCTTTGGTCTTTGGTACCGACCTGGCCCACGACTTGAAACTCCACATCGATATCGCGAAGCAGTCCTTGGATCTTCCGCTATCTGTCGCCCCGTCCAAAGGTGGATTGGTTCTGCAACAGCCACTGCCAGCCCTCCCTCCGGGCGAAATGACGGCCACCGTGCGCGGAAAATGGGGATTCGACGACTGGGAAGGGCCCCGCTTTCATGTCGTCTCGGCCGGACCTGAGAATTGGCAATTGGTGCCCGACGATCAATCCGCACTCGTGGTTGGGCGTCAGGACAAGCTTCACTTCGAGGGCGTCAGCACCCTCTGTGTTTCGAAGATTGACGAACGCTCCGCTAACGGCAATGCGCTGCCTCTGACCTGGAAATCGCCTAAACCGGAGTTGCTGGAAGTGTCTCTGGAGATGAAGGATGCGACTCCGGGACCGGTGACGCTCGAGATTCATCAGTACGGCATCGAGAAGCCGGATTCGATCAGCCTGAGTGCCTATGCCGAGGCGGCCTCGCTTGACCGGTTGACGCTGAGCGCCGGCGATCGAAGTGCACTGCTTAAAGGCACTCGTCTTGACGAGGTCGCAAAGGCGAGTTTGGACGGCATTACATGGACGCCGGCGGGCCTCGCTCGCGTGCAGGATTTCGATCAACTCAGCCTGAACACCGAAGGATCAACGATGAATCTCGATCCCGCGGGCCGCTACACCGCCAAAGTGCAGTTGCGCGATGGTCGACAACTGAAGGTGCCCGTGACGGTGGACCCACCCCGGCCGCAAGTCACTCTGATGAGCAAAGGTTCCCAGGACGATGCAAGCCAGGCGCCCTCGCCGGTACATCTCGGCGGTACGGACGATGTGGCAGTGGGATCGCGCCTGGTGTTCTTTCTTAAGTCGGTCGTGCCGCAGAGTTTTCCCAGGAATGAGAACGTCGAAGTGGCCGCGGCCGATGGCAGCTTTCGCACTGTTCTATCGCTCACCGATGGAAGCCTGATACTGGAAGACGCCAAAACGGCGCTGGGTACGGTGGAACCGCTCACGCGCTTTGGCGCTTCGGCCTTTGGACCGCTCAGGGCACGCGTGATTTCAGCCAACGGCGTAACTGGCGACTGGATGCCGTTGGGCACATTGGTCCGGCTGCCTGGCTTCAAAGAATTGAAGTGCCCTCACTCCGTCTCGAAGCCGTGCACGCTGGTGGGGGCGAACCTGTTCCTGGCGGATTCGATCGCCTCGGCACAGGACTTCACGAATCCAACGGAAGTCCCGGCGGACTTTACCGGAACGCAGCTCAGTGTGCCCCATCCAGCCAACGGCGTGCTTTACCTGAAACTGCGCGACGACCCGGGAACTGTGCAGACACTGACGTTGCCAGTGTCACCGCTGGTTGCGAATGCGCCGAGCGCCTCGCCAACGGTGGCCGTTCAATCGCAGCCTGCACTGGTTTCGCCGGCGCCGGCTGCAGAGCAAGCGGCGCCAGCCAAGCCGGAGCATTGATTCATTCCGAAGCCTGTGGTGAAGGGCTTACTGGAAATAGACCCGGTTCTTTTCTGCGAACTCCGCTTTTTCAGCCGGCAGATCGTCAATTGGGAAGATCGCGTTCTGAGCGCAGATGTCGGCGCAATTACCGCAATCGATGCACTCGTCGGGGTTGATGAAAACCTGAGAAACGGTTCCGGCTTTTGGGTCGCCCAAGGTGGGCGCGATCGCAGCGGTGGCGCATTCTGCAACGCAGACGAAGTCCTTGGTGCAGGCATCTGTAACTACATAGGCCATGATGAAGTTGCTCCTGTTTCCGGGCGCCTGGTTAGGAATGCCCTTCACAGTGAGATTACCGAGGACATGGGCTTCGCCTCCGTGATTCGAATCACATGCCGGGCGAATCTCCCTGATTACGGTACGGAGGCCATCTCCATCTCACTGTAACCGTGGGTTGATCTACCGTTCGCAATCGCCCCAGACGATAGAGACATGATTCCAACGGAGTTGCTCAGAGACGTTGTGGCGGCGGCGAATCCTGTTCAAGATCGAGCTATGGAGACCGACGGCTTTCAGTGCAGTACCTCTTCGATGGATTCCTTGCCACAGAACAATCGCTTTTGGCCCAGGCGCCTGGAGCACGTGTTCGACTGTTGGAACTGGAAGTGCGCCCTCATGAGTGCGACGGCGCGGTCACTGCTTTATCTGGCAGCGATGGCTCGAGAGAACGGGCGCGCCAGCGCTGCAATTGTCCTCGTCGAAATTGGCTATGTGACTTTGACGGCGGGCCTCTACGCGGGACTGCAGCAGCGCGCGCTTGGTCTGCGCTCGCGGTTGGCGGGCAATCTCACGATTGTGATCGGTGTTCCGGCGCTGTCCCAGGGACTCGATTGGCTGGCACATCGCGCAGTCGGGGCTTCGGCACCCGCCAAGGCTAACTTAGCGGTATGCATATTCGCAACATTGACTGCCTTTTTTCACCTTTATGTGATGCGGCGCGGCGCATTTTTGACGGGTGGAGATGGAGGTTCGCTCAAGAATGATTTTCGGCGAATGCCGATTTTGGTAGCAGGGTTTGTGCTCAGCATTTTGGCATTTCTGTCGATGTCGGGGCGCGAGATTGTCAAGGTGGATCCGCAACTAGGGGTATAGAGATTCACTCCTATTAGTGATTAAAGTCATGTATGACGTAACTAATTAGCTATTATTTGACTCGTAATAGGGCGCATTATTTACAGCAAGGCCGACCATGATCTGTATATGACAGAGCTTTCGCACGGAGAATCGCGCGAAAGCTCAGAAATGTCTTGCATGGATCTTGCCGGGGGCGTTTGTCTGGTCGGTGTCTTAAAAATGTCTAAACGTTTCGCTTTGGCCGGTGGCCGGCGGAACATGCGGAATCGCGCCACGCTCTCCGGAGCGTTCGACATGGCTTTCGAGAGAACGGCTGACCAATTCGCGTGAACCGAGACCAATGGCAAGCGCGAGAGTCAGCACGATGCCGCCGAAGAGGATGCCGAAGGCCAATTCAACGATGGCGCCGCCGATTTGGAGGTGATCAAGCACCATGGCAGCGGTGAGGACCAGCACCAGCCATTTGACTCCAAGGGAGAGAAAACGCGCGTATTGTAACTGCGCGTTAACTGCGCTGATAAGGACTGAGCGAGCCAGAAAGCGAGCGATGAGGGTACCTGCGATGAGCAGGAGGATAGCTCCCACGGCGTGAGTAAGGTAGGGAAGGAGAGAGATGGGGAGCGTAGTGCCAGTGGCGTAGGCAGCGTCAAAGGCCGAGACACCAATAGTGAGCCCTAGAAGGACACAGGCCCAGAAGGAACCCCTGGCGATGATTTCGGAAGGGGAGCTGGAAGGCGTCCATTCGGCGCTAGCGCGGGTGCGTGCCAGGCGGTCGTCGAATCGAATCCAGGCGAGTCCGCGCCTGAGAAGCGCGGAAAGTGCCATCCCGATAAGGGTAAAGATGGCCAAAGCTACGAAGAATGCCAGAATTCCGGGCAAAACTGCGATCAAGAGCGAGAGCACGCGATAGAACGACTGCTGAAGGGCGTCGGACATATGGTGCCAAACAGAATTGGTTTCGCTATAAACCGGAACGGTATAGGTTTGGAGCACCGTTGCAATCAAGTTGTACATCGGACTCACTCCTGGATCGACTCTGTTGCGAGAAAGACGTGTGTTAGTGCCTCATCCAGCGATGTTTAGGCTACTTAGACGGGTTATGGGTTGAAGCGATCGGGCCAGCGCCAACGTGAAACCAGGTAGGGCTTGTCGGCGTCGAAGGCAGCGGCGACAGCCTCAATGTGGCGCTCGGCATCGGCTCCTGATGCGGTCGCATTAATGTGTCCCGCGACCCATGCCAGGTAGAGAGGTATGAGCGCACCCAACAAGTGACCGCGATTGATGGTGCGGAGGCGATAAGCGATGAGGAAGTCGTAAACGATGCGCGCCCAAAGATTGTCAGCCATATGAAAGGAATTGGCATCGACGACGGAGAGGCGCTTAAGACCAAGCAGCGTATTGGGAGGGAGGACCAGCGACCAAATCTCCTGCAAGTTGGTGTAAGCGAGTCGGAAGCCTTCGATCATGGGGCCAATGTCAGCGGTGCCTTCGCTGGGCATGCGCGGTGGAGATATGACGCGAGGCGGGGGCAGTCGCCGCGCGCGTTGCCAGAATGCGGCCTTGGCCTCGATATCAGCAAATAGAGAGCCGGTGACAAGTCCGAGGATGGCGCGAATATCGGGATCCGAGGGCTGGGGTAGCGAGCGGGGCCCGACGTCGAATTCGTCGATCGTGAAGCCGGCCACGACGGCCTCGGCGATCGGCCACACCAGGGCTTCATTCTGATTGAGTGCGGTAAATCGTTGGGCAGCGGCAGCAAGTCGTTCCGCCATCCGCAAGGACAGGCCCAAATCGATAGCCAAAGGGAATCGCGCACGTGTCGCAAAGAGAGCGCGGGTCAGGGGATAAAGGATGGCGGAGTTGACCAGGCCGGCGTGGGGAGGAAGCTCATATCGAGGCATCACCAGATCGGTCGGTGTAGAAAGCGTGGCGTTAGCGAGGGTGTGAATGGCGGCGTGGCTTAAGGTGCCGGCTTCAGGACCTAGCATGAGGACCGCGCGGGCGTCGTTTTTCTGCGCTAGCTGATACGCATTTACGAAGTCGGCAGCGGTCAATGTCCAGGCGGCACTGGTAGGCGGAGCTCCGATGATGCGGAGGGCTGGGTAGGCGTCCGCGGCGACCCCATTTTGCGTGGCAATGAGCAGATTCTCTGCGGGGATGGATGCGGTCAGGTGGGCAAGAACGGTCTCCAACTGCTCTGGCGGCAGAGGCGCGACCATGACCAGCAAAGCTGTGCCGGGGCGGGCGGTGGGGCGAGTTACATCAGAAAGCGAGTCAGTTGTGGCCATAGTCTCAGGAACTCATGTTGCACGCGGCAGGCATTGGGAAGTTCGGGGAAGGCCGCCGCCATTACATCGATAGTATCCCGCCAATCGGGATGCTTAGCCATGTGGGTCGGTTGTTGAGCTCATAAAGCAGCTCATAGAGTGCCTTTTCAAGCATATAGGCCGTAAAAAGAGATTGTGCCTGCGGAGGAGGTGGCAGTAATTGGGGATCGACGGATATGGTTTGTCGATAAGCGCGGAGGAATTCCGCCGAAGCAGCGTTCTGCCAGACTCGAGCCCAGGCAGCCAGGTTTTCAGACTTGTCGGACTGTTGGCCGGCAGTCCCGAGGAGCTTGTCGAGCCCTGAAAATGCTGCATAGGAAAAGGAGCGAACCATACCGGCAACATCTTTGAGGGGCGATTGCTTCTGTCGGCGCTCGATGAGCGAGCGAGCTGGTTCTCCTTCAAAGTCGAGCAGGACAAAATCGCCTGTGTCGTTCCCGGAATTAGCTGTAGTGGCGGAGGTGCGGAGCGTCTGACCCAAGTGGTAATCGCCGTGGATGCGAATGCGCTTTCCTGACGCTTCGGTTTCAGTGACGGCGCGGGCGCGGGCAAATAACTCTAGACGTCGCGATAGCAAGAGCGCGGCGTCGTCGGCAATCAAGTCGGTAAGAGTGGGGAGCTTGGTCTTGAGAGCGTCCAAAGTTGAAGTGATCTGCGCTTCGATTCGCCGTGCGTCGCGTTCCAAGTCTTCTGGAATAAACTTCTCGGCCGCGAATGCCGGATCATCCGTGTTGATGGCAAGAGCGAGGTGCATCTCGGCCGTACGCTTTCCGAGCAGTGCTGCGGCCACCAAAGACGAACCGGCGAGGTCGGCGATCGGGGCCGGGACCGGTTGATCGTCGAGGAAACTGGGAGACGGAAGGTCGGGCGGTGCGGGCAATGAATTGACCGCGGTATAGAAGCCTGCAAGTTGCTCAAGAAACCACTGCCAGCCATCGCCTTGGTTGGCGACGAGGCCTTGGAGCATGGCGACGGTCGTTTTTTCTCCACCAGAGGGGGTGATAGTGATTTCGCCGAGGAAGGGGGCGATGCGGGGGAAATGGGCGATTTCGGTAAGGAAACGGCCAATCTCGACGTCTGGATTTTCGCCGGGCTGGAGACGGCGGAAGAGCTTCATTATGAGCTGTTTGCCGTAAAGGATCGACGTATTTGACTGTTCCGCAGATCCGACGCGCGCGGCAAGTCGGCGTTCGGTGCGAACCTGATTGAAGGCCGACGAACTGCGGGCATCCAAGCGGCCAGATTGAGGAGTAGGGTCGCCGGCCGAGGGAGATTCGCGCGGTTGGAGCCTATGGGGGCTCGCAGGCGAAGTGCTCGGCGCACTCGAACGCGGCGGCGCAACGGCTTCACCGGGTTGGGCACTGATGGGCGCAGGCGCGACGGGGATTCCGGCCAAGGGATGCGGGGCTGAACCTTGGTCAGTCGGAACGGAGATGGGCGGAGCGGTTTCGGAAGGCTGCGAAGCGGTTGGAAAGACTTCGTGTGGCCGCAGATGGACTGTGCCATCGGGTGCGAGGTCGTGCGTTGCACCTTCGGGATGGTCGAGCGTTTCCTCAGCTTTTCCAACAGCGAGTGATTCTCTGGCACTCTCGCCGCTGGCTGCGGCAACAAGCGATGCGGCCACTTCGAGCGCGGCCGTACGCGTAGTCGAGAGTGAGAGAGTGGCGTTGCGCTCGACCAAGGTGAGCAGGGCCTGACGAAAATCTTCGCGAACGGTCGCGTCGTGGAGTACGGCTGGGCCGGTTGGCGTAGTCAGCGTCGTAACGACGTTCACGGGATGATTCGCGACGAGATCGTCGGCGTCAACGCCGGAGCTAAACGCAAGTGGAATTTGATAAACATCATAGGCGCTGTCACCGTAGCCAATTTCAAAGAAAAACAGGGCGGGTGGCAGTGAATTGGCGGACGGCAAATCGGCGCTGGGATGGATAGCGGTATTGGCTGCAACGGCCGCAGGAAGCTCAACCCAATCGAGCACGCGGGCAGACTGAATCTTTCGGGTTTTGGCGCCGAACCAGCGTTGGCGTGGCAGCCATTCCGGCAATGCGGTTTCAAGCAGGGACAGACCGTGTCCGGCAACGAAGCCCGCCCAGCCCTTGGTAAGCAGATCGAGCGCAGCCGGTGCCTCGGCTTCGGTTTCTCCCTGAACGGGGAGCGGGAATTCCAGTTGCGGCTCGCCTTTGACACCGGCCGGCTGCAGTTCAAGCCACAGAAAGGAATAAGGAGCGAGCGATAGCGAGTACGGCTCAGGCGCGATAGTCGGAAACGGGACATAACCGAGCATTTCTACCGGTTCCATGCCCACGAAAGCTGACAGGTCGAGAGACACGGGTTGCGCAAAACGGCTGAGGTTGGCGACACAGAGCACGATTTCATGAGAGCCGTCGCCTCGATCCAAATCGCGCAGATAAGCCAGGATCTTTCGATTTGCTGGATTGAGGAACGTCAGCGTTCCGCGGCCGAATACCTGAAACAGCTTGCGTAACGCGATCATGTTGCGGGTCCAGTGCAGCAGGCTGGACTGGTCGCTGAGTTGAGCCTCGACGTTGACGACTTGGTAGCCGTATATGGGGTCCATGACCACGGGAAAGTAGAGTCGTGCGGGATCGCACTTGGAGAATCCGGCGTTGCGGTCGGAGGTCCATTGCATCGGCGTGCGGACGCCGTTGCGATCGCCGAGGTAAATGTTGTCGCCCATGCCAAGTTCGTCGCCGTAATAAATAATCGGCGTGCCGGGGAAACTGAGAAGCAGCGAATTGAGCAGTTCGATGCGGCGCCGATTGTTATCGACCAGGGGCGCGAGACGACGGCGGATACCTACGTTGATACGCATGCGCGGATCGGCGGAGTAGGCAAAGTACATGTAATCCCGCTCGTCATCGGTGACCATTTCGAGCGTGAGTTCGTCATGATTGCGCAGGAACAAACCCCATTGACAGTTGTCGGGAATGGGAGGTGTCTGCGCCATGATGTCGGTGATGGGCAGGCGGTCTTCCTGGCGCAGCGCCATGTAGATGCGCGGCATGAGCGGAAAGTGGAAGGCCATGTGGCACTCGTCGCCGTCGCCGAAGTAGGGGCGGACGTCTGCCGGCCACTGGTTTGCTTCGGCGAGGACAAGGCGATTGGCGTAGTCGGCGTCGATGGCTGCGCGGATCTTCTTGATGACGACGTGGGTTTCGGGAAGGTTTTCGCAGGAAGTGCCGTCGCGCTCGACGAGATACGGAATGGCGTCCATGCGCATGGCGTCGACGCCCATGTCGAGCCAGAAACGCATGGCTTTCAGTACCTCTTCGATGACCAGCGGATTATCGAAGTTGAGGTCGGGCTGATGCGAGAAAAAGCGGTGCCAGTAGTAGGCCTTGGCCACTTCATCCCAAGTCCAGTTGGACTTCTCCGTGTCGGTAAAAATGATGCGTGCATCCTTGTACACCTGATCAGAGTCGGACCAGACGTACATGTTGCGTTGAGGCGAACCGGGCGGCGCGACTCGGGCGGCCTTGAACCACGGATGCTGATCGCTGGTGTGGTTAATGACCAGCTCGATCATGACCTGCATGTTTCGCTGGTGCGCGGCATCCAGGAAGGCCTTGAAGTCATTCAGAGTTCCGTATGACGGATTGACGTCGACGTAGTTCGCTATGTCGTAGCCGTCATCCCGCAGCGGCGAGGGGAAGAAAGGTAGAAGCCAGATGCAGGTGACGCCGAGGTCCTGGAGGTAATCGAGCCGCGAGAGCAAACCGGGGAAGTCGCCGATGCCATCGCCGTTGGAGTCGGAGAATGCGCGTACATGCAATTCATAGATGATTGCGTCTTTGTACCAGTACGGATCGATTGCGCTGGCGAGCTTTTTCACTGGGGCTTGCTCCGAAAGATATTCGATGCGTGGTTTCCTCGATAGTCTGTACCGCGGTCTTTTTTGGATGTCGCCAGCCGTGAATAGTCACGGTTGGCGGGCGATGCGAAGGATATGAGCGGGGTTGATTCCGGGCCGCAGCGCTACGTAATTGCGCGCACCGCGCCAGGAATATTGTGCGCCGCTGAGCAGATCTACCACTGTGAATGGTTGGTCGGGCAAGAGGCCGAGTTGAGCGAGATTGAGATCTGTCCAACCGGCCTGATCATTGAACGAGTCTATATTGACAACCATCAGAATCGCGTTGGAAAAATCAGGCGTCGACTTGGAGTAACAGAGCAGGTTAGGGTTGTCGACTCCATGGAAACGCAGCGACAGGTTAGACTGCAGCGCAGGATTGGCGCGGCGTACCTGGTTTAGCTGAGTGATGAGGGGGACCAGCGATCCGGGAGCATTGCGATCACGTTGGCGAATCTCATACTTCTCGCTATTGAGATATTCTTCCGACTCAGTCTTTCCGGGGGCGGGCTTGGCGGGTGCGTTTTCGCCTAGCTCGTAGGCCGGTCCGTAGATACCGAAGTTAGCGGTCAAGGTCGTCGCCAGGATGAGTCGGTGCATGAATGCGGCGCGGCCTCCGTCCTGAAGGGATTTATGCAGGATATCGGGCGTGTTGGGCCAGAAATTGGGCTGAAAAAAGTCGCTCACTGGAGGTTGCGTGATCTCTTCGAGGTAACTTTGAAGTTCGTATTTGGTATTGCGCCAGGTGAAGTAGGTGTAGGACTGCGTGAAGCCTATTTTGGCGAGCCAATACATCACATGCGGGCGGGTGAATGCCTCGGCGAGAAAGATGGTATCGGGGTAATTGGTGCGGAGGCTGGTCAGGCACCACTCCCAAAAGGGCATGGCCTTGGTGTGGGGATTGTCGACGCGAAAAATGAAGACGCCGCGCTTGACCCAGAATTCGAAGACCGAATAAAGCTCGTCCCACAAGCCGCGCCAATCCGATGACTCGAAATTGAGTGGATAAATATCCTGATACTTCTTGGGCGGATTTTCAGCATATTGAATGCTGCCGTCGGGGCGCGTGACGAACCAGTCTGGATGCTCCGTGACCCAGGGGTGATCGGGAGAACATTGGAAGGCGATGTCGAGCGCGATCTCCATGCCATGGGTCTTGGTGGCTATGACGAGACGGTCGAAGTCGGCGAAGGTCCCGAGCTGGGGATGGATGGACTTGTGTCCGCCGTTGTCGTCTTTGTTGCGAGAGGCATCGGGCGCGGGCTCGATTGCGGAGGTGTCGCCGATGGCCCATGGACTGCCGGGATCTCCTGGAGCCGAAGTGGTCGAGTTGTTCGGTCCTTTTCTGAATGCGCGCCCGATAGGATGAATGGGCGGCAGGTACAGGACGTCGAAGCCCATCGCTGCAATCTCAGGTAACTGCGACTCGACGTCGGCGAAGGTGCCATGCTGGCCGATAACGGGCGATGCAGAACGAGGGAAGATTTCGTACCAGGCAGAGAAGCGGGCACGCTCGCGGTTGACCCAAATGGAAACCTCGGGCTCATACTGTGTTGCGAAGGTCAGATCGGGGTAGCGAGCAACGAGGTTGGGGATTTCGCTGTTGAATGGATAGTCGTAGAAGGGCAGATTCTGATCGGCCAATTCATTTAATGAGCGAGCTGCCTCGGTCAAGCGCTTGGCATCGGTTCCGCGTGCTCGGCTTGCGGCTTGGCGAATGAGAATGGCACCGGTGCGAAAGGCCAACGGTATATTTTGGGAGTCAGGGGCGGCGCCTGCAGTGAGTCCGGCGATTGATCCTGTAGGCACTGCGAGGTCAGTCGACGTGGCAGGTGTGGCGTTCGGGTCGACCTGCGCGGCTAGCCGCTTTCTCAGGTCACTGTCCCACGTGTCGAAATGGTCGACCCAACCCTGGATGGTGAACTGCCATGGGCCGAGCTTGTCGACCTTGAACGAACCGGTCCACAGATCGTTGACGACCGATGTCATGGGCGCAGTTCGCCAGATCTTTTCCGATCCGCGGCGATATAGGAGTTGAGCGGCAATATGATCGTGGCCGTCACCGAAAATAACCGCTGTTATTGCGACCTCGTCTCCCACGATGCGGGAAACGGGATGGCGCCCGGCATCGACCTGGGGAGTGACCGCCTCAATTACGACGCGACCGCATCCGTTCGCTGGCTTCACCATGAGTTCTCTCCGACGAGGACGGGCTGCGAATGGGAAACTTGATTTGGGCGGTGGTCGGACGATAGACGCGTACGAATCGAAAAAATCGGCCTTGCCATAGTCACAGAGATGCCGAGTTCCCACGCGCGGGTTACTTGGCATACGTGGATAAGTATTCGGCGCTCGGTCGAATGAAAGTATCCAAGACAGTGAAAAACCGAATTGTTATTATGCAACACGGAATCATAGCTCCTAATGTACGGCGCACTACGTGCAGCATGACCACCTTACATGATTGAGCCATTGTTTTGGGAGTGCGAAAAGATGACAGGAACGTAACACGAGAAAATGGAGGGGCAAGTTGGGCTCACCCCCTCAATCACTCATTCGATAAATGATTTACATCGCGAAAATCAAAGCATCGGAAATACTTTTTGCCCGACGCCCTTATCGTCGCCGATTTTTGTTTACTTGGCGGCGGGCGTTTCATTGTGATCGGCCGCAAATGCATCCGCTAGCGAGACGATCTTCATCTTTGCTTTCAAAGCGTCGAGCGACGCTGCGCTCGTGACCCTGATCTCCGTCGGTTCGCCGGGTAACAGATCGAGATAGTTGTCGGAGAAGTTTGCATCAGCATCGCCGAACGATATATATACGCTGCGCGCCAAAACCGGCGATTTGAGTCTTACTACGAATGCGTCTCCTTCGCGCGATATGTCGGCCGCAATCTGCGCTTGGGGTAAATGCACCTGCTTGGCCGGAGCAAAGTAGATCAGATTGCTCGATACGTTCTTGCCGTCAACGGACAAATCCGCAGCCGCGACAATGGCCGCTGCATCGATAGTGTCGCTCTTCAGAATCTCAGAGAGCGGCACGCGCAGATCCATCGTGCTCGCCAGCGCGGGAACTGGGATGTCTTTCGTATCTTCGTGCAGCACATGTCCGCTAAAGTCCATGACTCGCACGTGGAGCTTCGCGCTTGTCGCGACCGTCATGTCTGAGACCACGTACACGGTCAGCGCGCCATCTTCCATATGCGGCGATACCAATATCGGCGCATAGAATCGCTTGGCATAGTATTGAAGCGCCTTCCATCGACCGTAGTAGTCAAGACTCGCCCAAGAGGCGACCGGCCAGCAGTCATTAAGCTGCCAGTAAATGCCGCCCATGTTGCGGGGACGAATCCTGCGCCAATGCTCCGCGCCTACTTTGACGCCTTCGGCCTGAAGCACCTGGCTCGCGTAGAGGAACGAAGCAAAATCTTTCGGTTCTCCATAATACCGCAGCATGTAATCGTGAATGATGGCGTTGCCCGCATTGTTTTTCTGGTGTGCCAGCATGACCGGCGTAAAGATACTGGCGCGATCCTCGGGTGTCGTAAATGCTTCGATCGTCCGCATCTCCGGGAATGATTGGAATCCATACTCAGAAGTGAACCGGTCGAAGTGGGTCTCATACTCGCTGAAGTCTGCGCGCCCGTGCCAGACCACCCATTCGTGCAGATCGCCGGTTTCAAACTGCGGCGTCACTTCTTCATAATCGGCGCTCGGCGAACTCGGCCAGTACGGCCGTTCCGGGTCGAGTTTCGCCACAGTACGCGCGATAACGCCGCTGAATAAGGTGAGATAGTCTTGCCACATCCTGAAGCGCACATCGTCCGGCTTGGGCGCGCCCCAACTGAATGCGGCCTCGGTCTCATTGTTCCCCGACCACAACACGATGCTCGGATGATTGCGCAGACGTTCCACTTGGTACTGCACTTCTTTTTCGACTTGCTGCTTGAAGTCGTAGGTCCCCGGCTGCCATTCGTTGCCAAACATGAAGTCCTGCCACACCATGATGCCTAGCTCGTCACAGATGTCATAGAACTCCTGCGTCTCGTAGTAACCGCCGCCCCAGTGCCGGATTATGTTCATGTTGGCGTCGCGCGCTGATTCGAGAACACGGCGGTAATCCGTGGTCGTCACACGATTGGGAAAGCTGTCGAAGGGGATCACATCCGCGCCCTTCGCATATACTGGCACGCCATTCACTCGAAACTCAAACGAACGTCCCCACTTATCCAATTCACGATGCAATTCAAGGCTGCGCAGTCCCGTCTTTGCCACGGCCTCATCAGCGGGTTCACCGCTCGCATTGAGTCGAACGTGAAACGTATAGATGGGTTGTGCACCATATCCCGCAGGCCACCACAGATCCGGCTTCTCAATATCGATTGGCACTGTGACTTCATTGAGGCCCGGCCGCAGAATCACGCTCTGCGTTGTATCTTTTTGCTGCTTTCCATCGCCATAACTTACCGTTACGGTCGCCGGACCATCCTGCGAAGCAATCACCTGCGTCACTACATTCACATGTGCTGAGGCCGAGCTCACTCCCTGCTGGCGCAGCCATACATGGTCGATGCGGGCCGCGTCCCAAGTCTCAAGATGAGCCGGTCGCCAAATGCCGCTAGTGACAAACTTCGGGCCCCAATCCCATCCATACTCATACGCGGGCTTGCGGACGTAAACCTTTTCTGCGGTACCTATCTTTGCGTGCCAGGGATCGTTGGCAGCAATAGGTGCAGCGGACTTGTCGGGCGACGGGAACGACACGCGCAATGAGTTTGCGCCTGGCTTTAGCACTCTCTTCGCATCCACGCGCCACTCGCGAAACGCATTGTCTGCGTGCAGGACCGCATGATCATTGACGAATACGTCGGCCACGGAATCGAGACCTTCAAACACCAACTCAACGTGTTCGTGCTTCAGGTCTTGAGGCGCAACCTGCAATGTCGTCTTGTATTCCCAATCCGCGGTCTGGATCCACTGCAGTTTGCTCTCGTTATCGCGGTAAAAGGGATCGGGAATGAATTTGTTCGCAAGCAGATCGAGGTGCACGTCACCGGGAACAGTCGCGGGTTTCCAGTCAGACGATGTTCCCTCTGTTGGAACTTGGCGGAATTGCCAACCACTATTCAGATCGATGGAATGCCTCTGCTGGGCAACTCCGACGCTCGGAACAAAGAGAAGGGTTACAGCAATTGCGGCACAATTGCAGGCTGTCAGAAGGGCATAGATCCGGCTGGGTATTCGCATGCAAACCTCTTCGCGAAATCTGCGAAACGCAAGTTTACACCCAACGCGGGTGTATCGATACCACTCCGCATCTTACCGAGAGAGATCCAACCTAAAAGAAGGCCAGTGTCGCTGGTTTTGCGGGCGTCCCTACCGCACCTTCCACTTCGTCGATAGCGCCGCAAGTTTTTGATCGAGGGTCGCGGGCGGAGGCGCCGGTTTTGCGGGTCGAACTGCAGAAGCGGACAACGCCTTGATGGAAAGCGCAATTCGCTTCGCTTTCGTGTCGACGCTCATCACCTTGACCTTGACAATCTGTCCCGTCTTGACCGCTTCGGATGGGTCCTTGATATAGCGATTCGATAGTTCACTGATGTGCACGAGGCCGTCCTGATGCACACCGATGTCGACGAACGCGCCGAACTTGGTCACATTGGTCACCACGCCCTCAAGGATCATGCCCGCCTGCACATCGCCAATGGCACGGACCTCATCGTGGAAGATAGGTGCCACGAATGTATCGCGCGGATCGCGGCCCGGCTTGCGAAGTTCAGCCAGAATGTCATTGAGCGTGAAGTTGCCGGCGGAAACGTGAGTGCGGTCAACCTTCTCCAATAGCTGTGGTTGTTGAATAATCTCACTAACAGAGGTCTTGAGCGACAAGGCGATTTGCTCAACGACCGGGTATGATTCGGGATGCACAGCAGTCATGTCGAGCGGGTTATCCCCGTTGCGAATGCGCAAGAAGCCGGCCGCCTGCTCGAAGGTTTTGGGGCCGATGCCGGGAACCTCCAAGACCTGCATGCGCGAGCGAAAGCTGCCTTTTGCATCGCGATAGCTCACGATGTTCAGCGCGGTTCGCTCGGTGATACCGGCCACATGGCGCAGCAGTGTCCACGATGAAGTATTCAAATCGACGCCGACGCGATTGACGCAGCTTTCCACAACGCTTTCGAGCGAATCTGCCAACTGCCGCTGGTCCACATCATGCTGATATTGGCCTACGCCGATTGACTTAGGATCGACTTTGACTAATTCAGAAAGCGGATCTTGCAGTCGACGCGCGATCGAAATCGCTCCGCGTACGGTTAGGTCGAGATCGGGGAACTCTTGTCTCGCAATGTCCGAAGCGGAGTAAACGCTCGCGCCAGATTCGCTCACCGTCACCGAGAAAATATTCTGAATTCCCTTGTTACGCAAAAAGTCGCGTACAAATGCATCGGTTTCGCGTGAGGCCGTGCCGTTGCCAATCGCGATGGCGCGCACATTGTGATTGCGCAGCAACGTCTCGAGTTTCGGCTCAGCCTCGGCATTGCCATGCTTGGAAGTGTGCAGATAGAGCACGTCGTGCGCCAACAGCTTTCCCGTGTTATCTACAACAGCTACCTTGCAACCGGTGCGCAAACCCGGATCGATGCCGAGTACAGAGATCGGCCCGGCTGGCGGCGATAGCAACAAATTGTAAAGATTGTCGCGGAACACTTGGATGGCTTCGGTATCGGAGCGCCGCTTTAACTCCAGACGAATCTCGCCCTGGATGGATGTGTTGAGCAGGCGTTTCCAGGCATCATCGATGGCCATCAGGAGTTGAGGCGTCCAATCGCCACTCAATCGCAGAATGTGTCGTTGCATGATCGCGACGGCACGCTCTGGCTCAACCTCAATCAGGAAGTAGAGTATGTTTTCGCCTTCACCGCGGCGAATGGCCAGCATGCGATGCGAGGGGATGGTCTTCGCCGGCTCCTTATACTCGTAATACATTTTGAATTTCTCTTGCTCGTCGATCGCGTCGGTCACTTTGTGGCTGACAACGACACCCTCATCGAAAACGAACTGTCGCAGAGCCTTGCGCAGGCCGGCGTCTTCGCTGATCCACTCGGCAACGATGTGGCGCGCGCCTTCGAGAGCGTCGTCGATTGTCGCCACACCCAACTCCACGTTCACAAAGCCGGCCGCGAACTTGTGCAACGGATCTGCTGCTGCCTGTTGAGCCCAGAGATATTGCGCCAACGGTTCCAGACCTTTTTCGCGCGCGATCGTCGCTTTGGTGCGGCGCTTGGGCTTGTAAGGAAGATAGAGATCTTCAAGCTCGCTTTTGTCGAGAGTTGACTCGATGCGTGCTTTAAGTTCATCGGTAAGCTTTCCTTGTTCAGCAATGGACGCGAGAATGGTTGCGCGCCGTTCCACGAACTCGCTGAAGTAGGCCAGCTTTTCTTCAATATCCCGAATCTGTACTTCGTCGAGATTTCCCGTTGCCTCTTTGCGATAGCGCGCAATAAAAGGAACGGTCCCGCCATCTTCGAGTAGTTCGATGACGGCGACGAGCGAGCGCATGGGAACATTTAGCGTTTGCGCAATATGCAGGAGGATTTCGGGGGAGAGGGTCCGCTTTTCAGTCATGAGTGATCAATAATCATAATAAATGGTGGCGCTGACGAGAATCATACGTGCGCACTGTGCAAAAATCGCAGCAGTGTCAACCCTTTGCTTTGAATCTTTACTGGGTTTCTGATTTGGCAACAACACTCCAGTACTTTCAAATCGAATAGCTTGGACGGTTTTCAGGCCGATGCTGCAAACTATCAGTTATGCCGATGTCCACAAGTCCCAGCCCCGATATTTTTACCCTTCAGGACGGCTCCACGAGGAGAGAAGGGACGATCACGCATACCCCGTTTACGTTTGGACGTCTACCGGAAAACGAGGTCGTTCTTACCCATCCTTACGTCTCGCGCAGGCATGCTGAGATCGTTCTACGCGAAGACGGCTACTATATCGCGGACTTGGGCAGCCGCCATGGAACGTTTGTAAATGGACAGCAGCTTGCGGGGCCTCACCGCCTAACTACGGCCGATACCGTTCATTTCGGCACCCTCACCGGCCCCTCTTTTTCTCTGCGATATTCTGACCAAGACTCGGCTTCGTCAATCCACCAACTCTTGTATGAGATGCCGGATTCAAGTTCGTTGGGCAGCGGACTAGAAAAACTTCGCTGGTTCGTTGAGTCCGCGCGAAGGCTTAATGCCACGGGATCAGTCGAACAGATTCTATCCTCATTGCTTGAAACCACCTTGCAACTTACCAGGGCCGAGCGAGCTTATGTGTTCCTGCGGGACGAGAAAGGAGTCATGACGCTGGCTCTGGGCCGCGACAGCAAAGGCGATGCGTTGGTCGATGACTCTACCGTCTCTCACGGAGCCATGAATCAGGCTGTCAGCACGGCAAGGGACTATATCGTTACTGACACCATGAGCGCCGAGCAACGATCTGATAGCATCGTCGCGCAGAGCATTCGAACCGTGATCTGTATTCCGCTGCGCAAACCGCGCGGAGGTTCCGTCGCACGTAATCATGAACTGTTGGGTCTTCTCTATCTCGATAACCGGTTGCGCGTGGGGAGCCTGACTGAAATAGACAGCGATCTGTTAAAGGCTATCGCTACAGATGCCGCCGCGCTCATTGACAACACTCAGTTGGCAGTCGCAGAGGAGAGCGAGCGCAGGCATCGCGAGGAGTTAAGCATAGCCGCGCAGATCCAGCGCAGTCTGATGGCCATCAAGATGCCTAGCCTTTCTTACGCCGAACTAACCGCGCGATGGTTTCCATGTCGGGAGGTGGGAGGCGATTTCTTCGACGTAGTTACTCACGCTGACTCTGTCTCGGTAGTCGTTGCCGACATATCGGGCAAAGGGATTTCCGCAGCCCTTCTCGCTTCTACCCTTCAGGGAATGATCTATGCGCAATTAGTTGCCCGGCAACCTCTCGCAGATATTGCTTCTACGGCAAACCGATATATTCGCGAAAAAGGGATCGGCAAATATGCAACGATGATTATCATTCGATTAAATGCCGATGGTCAGATGGAATACATCAACTGTGGGCATGTTGCCCCGGTCATTTGCAAGGCCGGTGATGTGATGCGATTGCCCGACAGCAATGTGCCGGTCGGATTACTCGACGATGCCGTCTTTCTGGCTTCAATCGTTCAGTTGGCTCCAGGAACTCGCGTGCTGGGAGTTACCGATGGAGTAACTGAATCCCAAAATAGGGTTGGAGACTTTTTTGAAGAGTATAGGCTTGAAGAGTTCGTGCGACAGAATAAAAATCTCGATGAGATACTTAGTCTGATTGAGACATTCTGCGGTTCACTTGCTGCCGATGATGATTGCACGATGCTGGAAATTCGCTACACAGGAGTGGATCATAATAAGGATTCCGAGTAGAAGCTATGGGCAATGAGACTCTGAATCTTTGGTTCGCATACCCCGAGGACGTCCGAACCGAGGCTGTCTTCGATGTTTGCAAGTCAATGCTGTCTGTCGATGAACATGCCCGCTTGCAGCGTCTCAGATCTGACAGCCTGCGTAGAGAGTTCCTGGCTACTCGCTACCTGGTACATACTGCGCTGACGGATGCTCTATCGCCTCCTCCTGAGTCATTGTGCTTCTCTCAAAATGCATATGGCAAGCCAGCACTTAACCCAGACTGCGGTCTTCGTTTCAATCTATCCAATTGCACCGGCTTGGTAACTTGCCTCGTATCTCATCGCCTTGAAGTAGGCGTAGACATTGAGCCCCACGAGCGCGCAGATAAGATTCTTGAAATCGCTTCCGATGTATTCTCCGAGTTGGAACTCGCACAGCTTGACGGCGCACAAGCATCTGAGAAGTTAGACCGCGCATTGTCGTTATGGACTCTGAAAGAAGCCTACATCAAAGCGCGAGGCTTAGGGCTTTCCTTGCCGCTGAAGAGTTTTTCTTTTCACTTTGACCCAGAACAAAGAATCAGCATGCAACTCGATAGTTCATTGGGTGATGATGCAGGCCGTTGGCGCTTCTGTCTGATGGATCATGCAGGACATCGAGTTGCACTCGTTGTCGAAGCCATCGCTCATCCCGCGTTGCAACTTTGGGAAGCGCGGCCAGTCTCCGTTACGCCTTTACGTCTCGCACCGGGTGAATATGTGTGGTACCCAATCTTGCCTTCGCTCTGAGTGGGACAAGGTAATGCGCCACTCACGGCTGCAAGATCGTCTTCAACTTCATGGCCACAGTATGGACTGAGGGCTCGAGAAGCATGGCTTCATGATCCGACGGTACATCGTAAACTTCAAGTTCTCCGGCCGCAAATTTTCCCCATCCCAGCAGAGGGTCGACCTGCTTGCTGAGAACTTCATTGCGAGCTACGGCGCGCATGAGCGTGATCTTGCCTTGATAATTCTTGATTTCGTAACGCATCATGGCGCGCATGTGCAAAGCCACCATCTGCTGATAGCGCAACTCCGCCGAAATCTCGCGGCCTATCAACTCATAAAAGGAACTAATGACTGCCTGGGCTCGATTAACTAATACCATTCGCCAATAATTCCGCTTAAACGCGGCCTTTCGAGCTAGATATTTTATGCCCTGCTTTCTCAGGTTCTGCCAGAGGGTCGTTAGTTGCTTTGTCGTATTCACGCGCGTTGTGCTTCCAGGAACCAGCGTGTCGAAGAGAACGAGCAGCCCAGGCTCTACGCCCTGAGCATATAGCTGCTGCGCCATTTCATAAGCGACAAGTCCGCCGAATGACAGTCCCCCCAGCAGATATGGGCCCTCCGGATAAAAGGCCCTCAGCTCTTTTAAATAGATTGATGCGAGTTCTTCAACTGTTGTATCGCGTGGCTCTGAGGTTGATAGCAGGGCCGAGCGGAACGCGTAAAAAGGTTGATCGTGTCCTAATTCTTTCGCTAACTGGTGATAGAAAAGAACGTCCCCGCCGACCGCGTGAATACAGAATAATGGGGTTCGCGATCCGCCTCTTTGGATCGGAACCAACGTAGACCAAGCCTTGGATTCGAGTGTCAAAGTATGGGTGGATTTGCGAATCAGATCTGCAAGCGCTCGCACAGTTCGTGCTTCAAACAGCATGGAAAGCTCAAGGTCCACTCGATAGGTCTTCTTGATTTTGACAATCAGGCGCACCCCTATCAGGGAATGGCCGCCGAGCGCAAAGAAATCATCCTCAAGGCCTACTTCCTCCACGCCCAGAAGATCCTGCCACCACGCGGTAAGAGTACTTTCAATACTTTCGTTAGAAGGTGCAGTACCGGCGACCGGACGCGCCGATTGGATGAAGCCGCGCGTTTCCTGTTCATCGATAGGTTGGACAACGACGACAACATCGGTGCCGGTCTCGACCGAAAGAATCTTCGTTAAAGCGCGTGCTCCTTCAAGAGGAGAGATTCCAGGACGAGTGGAAATGTCGATCAATTGTTCTCCGCCAGATTGACTCGCATCCATCTTTCCTTCCACCCGTCCCAGCGCCTTGGGCGGATAGGTCATGCGGCGCGTGCCAAACGCTTCAACCTCCACCAGCACTTGACCTTTCTCGTCAAAGATCGTGAGGTCAAAGGTCTCAACATCCCTGCGAGCATTATACTGATGTCGCGATCGGACGTGACTATAGAACTTGGCGGGAAGAGAGCGATAGATGCGAATGCTCTTGTATGAAATCGGCAGAAAAAGATCGTCGCAATTCCTGTAATTCTCGGTGAGGTAAAGTGCACTTCCTGTAGCCATGTCCAGCAATGCGGGGTGCAAGAGATGGATGGATACGTCCGATTTAGACTCCGCATCCAATTCAACTTCGCCGAGAGCTTCTCCTTTTCCGACCGAGATACGGCGCAAAGATTGCCACCGTGGCCCCATATCGAATTGAAGTTCCTGCTTAGGACGGTGGTGATCGTCGAACTTGAATTCCTCGTCCTGGCATCGTGCAAGGATTGCCGCACGATCGATTTTGCGGACCTGACCAGGCTTGCAGGGGGCGATCGAACCGGTTGCATTCTCGATCCATCCGCTTGTATTGCCGGGATCGCTCGGTGAAAAGATCGAAAATCTGAATGCGCCACTCTCCGGACTCCCGTTTTTCTCGCGTCGAAGCTGAACGCGAATTTCCTTGGTTTCGGAGCCGGGAAAAGTAATGGGCGCGAGAAAAAACACATCGCGATATTCGACCGCACTGTTGAGTGATCCGCGCGAGTATGCTGCGAGGCCTAATTCCAGTAGGCTGGTGCCGGAGATGAGAGCCAGGCCTGTCCTCAGTTTGTGTTCGGAAAGCAGCCAGCGCGCTCGCGAAAATCTGCCGGCAAACACAACTGCATCGTCTGTCTTCAAGAGGCATTGCTCAAGCCACGGATGTGGAGATGTTGAGCGCGCGCCCATTCCAACATCGAGCCACAAGCCCCAATTGACAACGGTGAAAGGGCCTTGGCGACTAACTGCAAATGCGTCAAGAAATGCATTTGCGGCGGCATAATCTACCTGACCAGCCGGAGGAGAAATCGAACTAATCGAGGAGAGCAGTACAAAACAACTCAACGCATCCTTGCGTAGAACTTCTTCAAGAACGATCGTACCGCGCACCTTGGGATCGAGTACGCGTGCCGCACTATCCGCAGTCTTCGTCATCAATGGGCCGTCGTCGAGCACGCCAGCAGCATGAAACACGCCGTCAATTCTTCCGAATCGTTTGCGCGCCTCCGCAATGGCCTCCCGCATCTGACTAAGATCGGTAACATCGGCATGACTAACTAGAAGACCACCTGCCACTGCTCGGATTTCGATGAGTTGACGGATTGTCGCCTTGTTGTACTCCGACTCTTGAGGATCATTCAGCGCGGATTCCCATTGGCTCTCAGCAGGAAGCGCGGAACGGCCGAGGAGCACTAATCGAGCATGGAAATCGCGGGCTAGATGCTCGGCAATCACGAGTCCAAGTCCACCCAGGCCTCCCGTGATGAGATATACGCCTTCCTGCTTGACACGAATGCGCGCGTTAGCTTTGTCCAGGTTCAAAGTCTCAAGCGCTTCGACAAACCGTTCGCCATGACGCAACCCAACTGTCGAATTCTCACGGGTTGAAACCATTTCGGCAACAATCTGTAGAGCGCAGTCTTCGACTTTATCCTTTTCTAGATCGATGTCGATGCTACGGCAAGTTATCTCCGGAAGTTCTTTAGGGATGACTCGTGCTGGACCAAGTAACACTGCGCGGGCCGGATTCATGACAGGCTCTTTCGAAACCTGTTGCATGCTGTTCGAAACCAGGGCGAGATCGGTATTCGCAATATCCTGGTAAGCCAGGGCCTGTACAAGATAGAGAATGCTATAAAAGCTGAGCTCAAGCGTCTTATCGATTGGCGCATCTGCGCCTTGCCCGGTTACTGACCATAAGTGAATGATCTTACTTGGCCAGTAACCATTCTTGATAGCGTCCGCAATCATACTGTCGTAGTCCGCGCGAACGCCGGGCCTGATGGTGTATCTCCCTCTCTGAGACTGCTTGTAGCTGGATCCTGCGGCGACCAGGACTACATCCTGCTTTTCGCTTCGAAGCTTTGACGCGATACGGTCCGCCAACCCCAGCGAATCCCCAAATATAATCCAGCATCCACCGGCATCCATCTTCGCGGAGACTATAGGTGCGGGTTTCCAAACGCGGCGATAGAAGTAGAGATCTCGGCTTCCACGAATAAGTTCCGTCGTCGCAGAGACAGGTACCACTGCGCGCGGAGTCTTGTCGGCTTCGATCCAGAACTCCCGCCGCTCGAACGCATAAGTTGGTAAGGGGATGCGCATGGCACTCTTTGGCGCGTGCAACTTCTCCCAATCGACATCCACGCCCTGGGTCCAGATTCTGCCCAGCGTTTGGAGCGCACAGCGAAGACTGGAGACAGCTTCCCTAGCCTGAGGTAGAGACGGAGAGACCTTGGCGGTTACTCCCCCTTGTTGACGAGCTAGAGACGCGAGAACATTTCCCGGGCCGGCCTCAAGTAGAATCTGGTCGGGCTTGAGCAATAACTCGGATAGATTGTTTGAGAAGCGTACTGTGGAACGAATATGCCGTGCCCAATAGGCGGGGTCAACCGCCTCTTCCGGCTTAATCCAGGTCCCAGTTACGTTCGATAGATAAGGAATCGCAGGAGGATGAAGCGTGATGGAGCGAAGCCGCTCTTCGAATGTGGTGAGGACGGGATCCATCATCGCGGAGTGGAACGCATGGGAAGTAAGTAGCCGTTTACTCGCGATTGACTTTTGCGCAAGAGTTTGTTCGAGAATCTGGATTTCAGTTGTGGGACCGGAAATAACACATTGATCAGGATTGTTGACAGCAGCTAACGACAGCGTTCCCGTAAGCGATACTTCCATCGAAGGAAGGGGAACGACTAGCATCGACCCTGCGGGAAGATCGAAGATCAGCCTCCCTCGCAATGCCACCACATCCAATGCGTCTTCAAGAGTAAAGACGCCCGCCAGGCAGGCCGCAACGTATTCTCCGATACTGTGCCCCACTAGCGCTTGTGGTTTAACGCCGAGTGCGATCCACCAGCAGGCGAGAGAATATTCGATCGCAAACAGGGCAGGTTGGGTAAGCCATGTTTGATTAAGCCTCTCCGCAGCAGTGTAAGTTTCTTCTTCTCGCGGATAGAGGGCCTGGATTAGATCAATGCCAAGAGGCTCACGAAGACGCCGTGCACATGTATTCAGCACATCGCGAAAGACAGGTTCGTTCTCATAAAGTTCGCGACCCATATTGATGTACTGCGAACCTTGTCCGGAAAACATGAAGACGACGTCTGGCGCGGTTCGAGCAGCCGTATCTGAGCTGAAGTGTTTGCGGTCCAGATGTGCGAGCGCCGCGATGCCTTCAGGCGAATCCTCGATAACTACAGCCCGGCGATGTGCAAATGCGTGACGCCCGAGGTGGCAGGTGAATTCGACATCGGCCAAGTTCGTTTCAGGGTGTGCAATCAGGTGCGCCGATAAGTGTTCAAAAGCCTGATCAGCCGCAGCCTCCGTTTTAGCGGACACAGTCAACAAACGGTAAGGCTTGGGCTGGCGTATAAGATGCCGCTGCGGTGCCTCTTCCAGCACTACATGCGCATTGGTGCCGCCGATGCCGAGCGAAGTGATTCCCGCCCTTCGGGGAGTTCCGCTCTTTGGCCAATCTTTAAGCTCGGCGTTGACGTAGAACGGACTGTTCTTTAACTCAATGTGCGGGTTTAGATTTCGGAAGTGAAGAGTCGGGAGTAGTTCCCCATGTTCCAGAGATAGGACCGTCTTGATAAGGCCCGCAATTCCTGCAGCAGCATCAAGGTGCCCGACATTGGACTTGAGCGAACCAATGCCGCAATAACCGATTCGATCGGTGGAGTTACGAAACGCTTTCGTGAGAGCACGAACCTCAATAGGATCGCCCACAATGGTTCCGGTCCCATGCGATTCTACATAAGAAATGTCCGAAGCATTTACACCCGCAAAGTCGAGTGCTTCCGCAATTACCTCAGCTTGCCCTTCGACGCTTGGCGCAAGATAACCAACCTTGCGGCCTCCATCGTTGTTGATAGCCGACCCTAGGATGACAGCGCGAATCGAGTCACCATCTTCGAGCGCGTCGTCCAATCGGCGCAATACTACGATTCCCAGCCCACTTCCAAAGACCGTCCCGTTTGAGGCGGCATCGAACGAACGGCAATGTCCATCACGGGATAGGATCTCGCCTTCACGGTAAACATAGCCAAGACCATGCGGGATTTCGATTGTAACTCCACCGGCCAGGGCCAAATCGCATTCAAAGTTCAGCAAACTCTGGCAAGCGAGATGCACCGCTACAAGCGAAGTGGAGCATGCAGTTTGAACGTTGATGCTGGGACCGCGAAGATCGAGTTGATAGGAGACGCGTGTAGCCAGGACATCTTTGTCGTTGCCCGTCTGCTTCAGTTGAAACAGTCCCGCAGATTCAAGCAGGCGGCGATTCCGAAGCAAATTATGGATCAGGTAGCTATTCAGACCGGATCCAGCGAACACGCCAATAGATCCCTTGCCGGTGCTCGTAAAACTTTGTGGAGGGTGGCCCGCATCTTCAAGAGCCGTCCACGCGCACTCCAGAAAATTACGGTGTTGCGGATCCATGATGGATGCATCTCTCGGGCTTAAGCCGAAGAAAGATGCATCGAATAGCCGCATGTCGTCGAGAATCGACGCTCGTTTTACATAATCGTGATTAGCAAGATCCTCAGTTGCGACTCCTGCGGCGATCAGGTCCGCATCCGAAAGGTCGCGGATCGACTCCACTCCATTGCGCAAGTTCTGCCAGAATTCCGACACATTGCGGGCCCCAGGGAATCGTCCCGCCATGCCGACGACCGCGATGGCGGAGCTTGTCATGGTTTTCCCTTCAGCGCAGCCTGCGCCGTACGCCGTCGTTGCGCCCTATCCGAAAGCCCGCTGGTGGTATGAGCTCCGGAAAGATGCGAGGCAAGGGCGGCCACCGTCGTGAACTGAAATAAATCCAACAGCGGGACCTCGCGTCGCAAGGCCTCTTGTAGTCGGGATTGCACCTCAGCAATCGTGAGTGAATGCGCGCCTAAATCGAAGAAATTGTCATTCATTCCTATGTTCTGGACTCCGAGCGCATCTTGCCATACTCGCGCCACGATCTGCTCAATCTCAGTTGCCGGTGGCGCGGCATCAGACGCTGATCCCGAGCCGACATTCGGAGGAGGAAGTTTGAGCAAAGCCTTGCGGTCGATCTTTCCATTATCGGTAAGCGGCAATTCCGGTAGAAATGCAAACGCCGACGGGATCATGTATTCGGGCAACTTTGCTTCAAGCGCACTTCGCAAAGTGGCTGCTGATTCGGGGCCGGTCGTCACAGCGACCAAGTAAGCGACCAGGCGCTTGTCTCCCTCACGGTCTTCGCGCGGCACGATGATAGCTTGTCGTACTCCAGGGCACTGTTCAAGCAAGGCTTCAATCTCACCGGGTTCAATACGATGACCGCGCAACTTGATCTGGTAATCGGCGCGGCCCAGGAATTCGATGTTGCCGTCAGGCAGAAACCGTGCCAGGTCCCCTGTCCTGTAGATTCTTCTCTCTGATACCGCAGGTACAGTTACAAAGCGCTCGGCCGTGAGTTCTGAGCGATTCCAATAACCGCGCGCGACGCCATCGCCGCCAATGTAAAGCTCGCCCACTTCTCCCACTGGAACGGGGTCGAGTCGCGAATCCAGCAGATAGATTTGCGTGTTGGCGATCGGCTTGCCAATTGAGACAAATCCCCCCACATTCTCGATGCGTCCGGTTGTAGACCAGATCGTCGACTCTGTGGGTCCATACATGTTATGGATCTCGCCCTTGAAGACTTTGCGCAGATGGTGCACGAGGGAAGCGGGTACGGCCTCTCCGCCCAGCAGCATTTGCCGCAGCGAACCTAGCGCAGCATATGCACGCGAGTCCAAGGTGAGCATGTGCGCGAGGGACGGCGTCATCTGCAGATGAGTTACGCCATGTCGTGCAATCTCATCCGCAACTACTCCCGGCCCGCGATTGGAATCAATGAGGACTGTAAAGCCGCGAGTGAGCGTCCACAACAATTCCAGTACTGAAATGTCGAACGATACGCTGGTGACCGCCAACCATACACCCGGTTCACAGCCGATGGCGCGATCCATGCCAGTGAAGAAGTTCACGACGTTGCGATTCTCCACCATTACGCCCTTGGGCTTGCCCGTCGATCCAGATGTATAGATCACGTAAGCCAAGTTATGGGCAGTGGCATTCGATGAAACAGGCGATGAACTTTCAAGGGCAATCGCAGGCTCTTCAATGTTAAGTACGGCCAGGCTCCCAGAACTTAACGGAAGCCGCGCATTCGTTTCTGAGTTAGTCACCAGTACGGACATCTGCGAATCTTCAATGACCAGCGTCAATCGTTCGTGCGGATATCCCGGATCAAGCGGAACATAAGCGCCACCGGCTTTGAGCACCGCGAGAAGACTCACGACAAGCATCTCTGACCGTCCCATGGCAACGCCAACTAATGTATCCGGTTTCACTCCTAGAGTTTGTAAGTGGCGGCCAAGGCGATTAGAACGTTCATCGAGTTCGCGATAAGTCAAACTGCAGTTCTGCGCTATCACTGCAATGGCTTCTGGAGTTTTCGCGGCCTGTTGCGACAATAGCTGAGCAATGGTGCTCTCGCGTGGATACTCGACTTCAGTCCGGTTCCACTCAATCAGCTGAACGGGTAACATGAAAATTCTCCAGGAACAGGTGCTCGATGCCGGTGCCGAGAAAGGTTTCAATCGCCTCTTCGGGAGTGTTAACGATAGGTTGTCCCTTGACATTGAAGCTGGTGTTGAGCACCATCTGGCGACCGGTAGTCTTGCCCACAGCAACTAGAAGGGCATGAAAATCCGGATTGTCTTTGACAGATACGGTCTGGAGTCGGGCCGATCCGTTGACGTGAGTAATAGCCGGCAGTTGCGCGCGAGCATCAGGACGAACATTGACCACGCTGATCATGTAGGGGAATTCCGAACCATCTGGTACATCGAACCAGCGTGTCGCCTCTTCAACTGAGCAGGCCGGCGCAAATGGACGAAACGCCTCGCGCTTCTTGACCATTGCGTTGATGCGGTCGCGCATCTCCGGGTGTCCCGGGTCCGCGAGAATGCTACGGTTTCCGAGTGCGCGTGGGCCATACTCCATGCGTCCCCGCGACCACGCGATCACGCGTCCCTCCGCAATTAAATCAGCAGCAGACCCGCAAGTCTCATCGAGCGAATTGAAGCGTTTCCATTGGATTTTTTCGTCGAATCGCGCGAGCGCCGCTTCGATAGCGCTGATGTTGTAGCTTGGCCCAAACAGAGGAGCAGCCATTCGATGATTCGACACTTCTCCGGCCAATGACGTTCGATAGAGTGCGGCGCCGAGTGCCACTCCGTCATCGCCTGCCACCGGTTGCACGTAGACTTCGTCGAACAGCCCTGAGCGCACCAGCTTACCATTGGCGGTGCAGTTAAGCGCCACTCCCCCGGCGAGTGCCAGGTTGCGTAATCCAGTCTCGCGTCCGAAGTATTCGCACACATGCATCACTACTCGTTCCAGGCATTCCTGCAAGGCCGCCGCCGCGTCTTCGTGAATGGCGGTGACAGGCTCGCTCGGCGCTCTGCGTGGTAGGAGGTGTTCATCGAGATAAGCGCGCGTGGCAATATAGCTTTCCCGCTCTTCGCGCGTATGATTCAGCTTCAATATCGGAATGCGAATCGAACCATCGTCGCGAAGCTCTACAACCTGCTCGAAAAAAGGACGGAACCGATCGGGATTACCATAGGGAGCCAAGCCCATGATCTTGTACTCATCTGAATTGAAGTCGAACCCCAGGTGCAGAGTCACCAGCGAGTAGAGAATACCAATCGAATCATTCGCTCCGACTGTGCGCAGCTTTTCGAGCTCTCCATCATGAAAGTCGTAAACGCTCAAGCTCTCCGTTTCGCCCATTGCGTCGTTCACGACCACCAGGCACTCATCCCAGCCCGATGTATAAGCCGCGCTGGCGGCGTGAGCTAAGTGGTGACCGACTGCAAAGATTTTCTCTTCCGGAAATCCCGGCAGATCGCGGCGAACTTGCTTTAAAAGTGCTTCACGCGAAAACACAGTGTTGTAGAGTTCGCCTGATATTTCATCTGTATATAAGTTGCGCAACGGATAATAGTCGAATCCGTGGGCTATTTCATCAATATCGTCGATGGTTAGCTTGGCCTCAGCCAGGCAGAATCGAATTGCGTCAATCGGAAATGCTCCCGTCGCCTTCTTCCCATTAAAGCGCTCCTGTTCGGCGGCGGCAACCAGTTCGCCATCGATCACGAGCGCGGCGGCAGCGTCCATCCCCTGCGCAATTCGGTATTCCCGCTGCTCCAATCCAGGCCACTTGGCTTGCTTGAATGGTACTGAGTTCTCGAGCCCGCTAATTCCTATGACTTTCATGAACTTCCCTTCGCAAACCAACCATTTATGCCCACAGAGATTATTCATCGACGGAAGAATGATAGATCTAAAGTAATCGTTCAATAGAGGCGTCAGGAGTCTCGCTTGTCCCCGCCGCGGATAAGTGGGCGAATCTCATCAATAGATGGGCATTCAAACGATATCAAAGCGTTTTGCCATGGATAATAACACGGGCGTACGGATATGTCCCCCGAAAGAGGAGTACACACGCGGCCCGGTTCGCGCTAATCTCCTTAATCAGTCGGATTCACTGCGGCTTCCCCAGCCTTCAATACAATGACAGCGCCTCAACAGGCTCCATATCCACCGATACTCTCAGCCTGTGCGACCCTCCGCCTAATATCAATCCCCGCAATGGGCTCACATCGCTATAGTCGCGGCCCCACGCCAGCGTTACGTGACCGTCAGAAGGCACCAGGTTGTTGGTTGGGTCCATATCCAGCCACCCCGCCCCCGGCACAAAAGCCGAAACCCATGCGTGCGAAGCATCGGCGCCTACTAACCTCGGTTTTCCCGGAGGCGGATAAGTTCGAAGATACCCACTTACATACCGCGCAGCTAAATTGAGCGACCGTAAGCAGGCAATTTGCACGTGTGCAAAGTCCTGGCATACTCCGCGTCGCTTCCGAAAAACATCTTCCGTGGGAGTACGCACGTTCGTCGCCTTCGAATCGAATCGAAAATCCCTGTGTATCCGCTGGGTCAAATCGAATAGAGCTTCAGGAAATGGCCGACCCGCTGTAAATGACTCACGGGCGTATGAGGCAAAGTCCGGCCTCGTTCGGATGCGAGGCGATTCAAATCTGAATTGGTTAGCTTCAAGTCCCGCACGGGTCCGGTCTTCGGGAAGCAAACGAACGACTTCTTCCCACGGCATTAAGTTCTGCAGCAACGGTGCGGAATCTCCGTCTACAACGACCTCGCTGCGAGCCTCCACCAATAGTTCTCTATGAGGTTCGCGAATAGTAAAAAAACAGAGATTATTTCCAAAATAATCTATCCGATCCGTGCGCGTAACAGGAACTGGTTCGATGATAAGTTGGCTGTGAGCAGATTGGTTTGTCAACGATCGCGGCGTCAGGCAAGCAACGTGGTTACCCACGGAGACCGCGTGTTTGTATTTGTAGGTGGTCTTGTGAACGATTCTGTAATTCATACGCCTATCGTGATCGGGAAGGTACGGGCATGGCTGAAGTATCGGCTCGACAGATTGTTTGACCACGATGGCAGCAAGCGCTCCAATTCTCTCAGGAATCTCTCCAGCCGATTGAGTCCGTCCATGTCGTCTGCTGCAACGAGAGCCCCCGGAAGTGGATAAGTGATCTCGCTCAAGTTGAAGCCGCGCAATAATACGAGCGCGTCTCGCATCGCCTGCAGATCATCCGACATAAATCGCGGAAGCTTTTGATAGAGATCCACAAGATGAATCAACTGAAACGTCAAAGATCGTGGATTCGTTTCGTCCGCCATCAGCACGTCCAGCACAGCTATTGGTTGCAAGGTCGTGTAGTAGCGTGTCCGATAAGTGACTGAGCTATCGGCAACCTCAAGCAAGCATTCCAGAACTGGCCACGCCTGTTCGGTAAGTGGCGTGGTAATCTCGCGTAGTTGCCTGGTCAAATAGATCGCGCGCTCCAGTCGCCGCCCGATGCTCATGAAAAGCCATCCCGATCCTCGAATGATGTTTTCACGCTCCATCCCTGAAAATGCCGAAAGTAGTTCCAGGCAGCCAGTTAACATTGCCGTATAGTCCAGAAACTCGGTGCGCGCATCAAGCTGAATCGAGTCGCGGAGCTTACCGATCAGCGACGTCATATCGGCTGACAGTCGATCTCTGACATGACCGCCAATCCTCGCTACTTCCTTCAGCGTTGAAGACAGGCTATCTGGTCGTCTGGCATCGATAACCAATGAAGTCATCTCGTGTTCGAGCTCGGCCGGCGTCGGCTTTCTATCCTTCACTTTCGATAATTTGCTATGCCGCGATTCCAGGCAACCATGCAGCCGAAGCAGGCATTCAAACTCCGCGTCTTCAGCGCGCCGCACGCGCGGCACAATCGAGCGCAGGATGCGCGCCATGCTCTCCGCGCGCTCAACGTACCGGCCCAGCCAAAACACATTGTCGGCCACGCTGCTGGGCACAACTCGCGAAATCCGTCGCAACTCCACCGGCTCATTGCGCGGATGCAAAAGGCTAAACGATGTATCAACCGCGTCATCCCACAGCACCCATGCGTCCTTGCTGTGACCGCCTCGCTGCATCGAAACCACTGACCCCTCGGATTCGGCTACGCGCACCAGGCCCCCCGGAATCGCAATCCATCCTTCTCCGGTATTGAGCACATAAGTCCGCAATACCACGCTGCGCGAATTGAGTCGCCCGTTCTCCCACACCGGTGCATTCGACAATGTAACCTGTTCCTGCGCGACATACTCATGAGGCCGAGCCTGCAACTGCTGCACGAACTTGTCTTTCTCCGCTTGTCGTAATTCCGCGCCAAATATCGGCTCCATTCCCCTTGATGGAAATGCCGGCTTGACCACTACAGAATCCAGATGGTTCACGACCCAATCGAGCGCATACTTTTGTCCGCACCACCATGTCGCCACAGAAGGGAGCTTGAGCTTTTCTCCGAACAAGTGTCTTGAAAGTCCCGGCAAAAACGGCATTACCGCTGCGGTTTCGATCAGGCCACTGCCCAGTGCGTTGGCAACCTTCACGTTTCCTGCGACGATTACATCCACAAGCCCCGCCACTCCTAAAAGCGAGTCCCCTCGCAGTTCGAGAGGATCGCAAAAACTGTCGTCCACGCGGCGCAGAATTACATCGATCTGTTCCAACCCGTCGACGGTTTTTAGATAGACGCGCCGGTCTCGCACCGTCAGGTCGGTCCCTTCCACCAGCGTGAATCCAAGATAGCGGGAAATGTACGATTGCTCGAAGTATGTCTCGTTGTGCGGCCCCGGCGTGAGCAGAACGATGCGCGGATTGGCTACTTCCGAGAGACTGATAAGTGCCTCGCGCTGTGCCCGAAAAAACGGTGCAAGGCGCAGCACATTCGAGCTGCGGAAAATATCCGGCAAAACATCGGAAACAATCGTGCGATTCTCCAATGCGTAGCCGCTTCCCGAAGGCGCCTGCGTTCGATCGGCGAGCACCCACCACTGACCATCGGGCGAGCGTGCCAAGTCCACAGCCAGCATGTGCAAATAACTATGCCGCGGAACGCGCACTCCTACCAGCGGGCGAAGAAATGCCGGATTGGCATAAAGCAGTTCGCTGGGAAAATGTCCTTGCGCGACAAGTTCCTGTGCCCCGTAAAGATCCTCCAGCAACATACTCAACAACTGCGCGCGCTGAACGACGCCCGCTTCAATCATGCGCCATTCCTCTGCCGGAATCAGGAATGGAACAATGTCGATTCTCCAGGGCCGGTTTTCTCCTTGAGGATCGTTATAGATATTGTAAGTAATTCCGTTCTCGCGTATGCGTCGCTCCGCATGACTCCAGCGCCGTCCCAATTCCTCAGGCCCGATCTCCCGCAACGACTCCATCAACCGAGCCCAATGCGGTCGAAAAGTCACGCCATCGGCGGACGATTCCTCATAGGCTGCCCCGTAGTGAAGCGCAGTCTGATACAGATCCACGGTCATGCGTCGTTCCCCGGCATATCTGTTGGGATCATGCGCCCCGGCACTGGCAAGCGCAAATCCAGGGTCGTTGGAAAGATCGGATTACTCTCGTCTCCCGGCAGCGCCACTCGATCATGCGAGTAATCTAGCTCCTGAAAGCGCTCCCGTCGCCGCTCCTCTGCCTCTATTGCGTTGACCGGTCGCGTTGTGTAAATGCGACCGTCAGGCGGACCCGCATGATAGATACATCGGCCAATCGAGCGTTCGCTCCAGCAGTCAATTATGTCAAAGATCAACGGGGCATGCACTGGAATCGTCGGATGCAACGACGCTGATAACCGCCGCGCTCGAAACCGCACTCCACCGATCGACTCGCCTGTTTCGCTAGCGAAATGAAGCGGAACCTTTCGTCCATTACACGCTACCAGGTAACGCGCATCCGACGTGAGCCCCGATAGCTTCACCTGCATTCGCTCTAGCGACGAATCCACGGTGCGCACCGTTCCGCCGCCACTCGTCTCTTCCGCCAGCACGTTCCATGGTTCAAGCGCCTGCCGTAACTCGAGTTCAATTCCCTCACGCCGCATTGACCCAATCTTCGGAAAACGAAACTCGAAGTGCGATACGAACCACTCCTCTTCGAATGCGAAACCGGCCTTCCCTAGTTGGGCCAGCACATCGGCAAAGTCGCGTTGCACAAAATAGGGAAGCAGAAAGCGATCGTGAAGCGTGGTGCCCCAGCGAACCAGTTCGCCCTCGTATGGTTGTTTCCAAAACATGCAGACCAGGGCCCGGATCAACAACATCTCGACCAGGCCCATCCTCACATGCGGAGCCATTTCAAACGCGCGCAATTCGAGTAATCCAAGTCGCAGCCCTCGGCCTTCAGGAGGGTAGAGCTTGTCGATACAGAACTCGGCCCGATGCGTATTGCCCGCCACATCAACAAACAAGTTGCGAAATAATCCATCTACCATGAAGGGATCGCAATCCTTCGAGGCCAATTGTCCAAACGCGACTTCGAGTTCATACAGTGCATCCATCCGCGCCTCATCCACGCGTGGATACTGGCTGGTCGGGCCAACATACATTCCAGAGAATAGGTAGGATAGCGATGGATGATTCTGCCAGAAGCTCACCATGCTTCGCAATAAATCGGGCCGCCGCAAAATCGGACTGTCATTGAGAGTCGCTCCGCCGATCACGATATGACTGCCGCCGCCCGTTGCGATATGGCTTCCGTCGTAGGCAAATTTCTCGGCCGCCAAGCGGTTCCCGCGTGCCGCATCGAAGAGCACAGTATTGATTCGTTCCAATTCGTCCCAGTTACTGGCCGGTGGCAAATTTACTTCGAGCACTCCTGGATCCGGCGTCACGCTGAACGACCGCAAGCGCGGATCCGAAGGCGGCGCGTATCCCTCCAGCCATATCGGCACATGCAAATAATGGCAGGTATCCTCGATCGCCGCTAGCAATTCCAGGTAGTCCGCAAGCTGCGCCAAATAAGGCAAAAACACATGCAGTCGTCCGCTGCGCACCTGCACGCACAACGACGGCCTGATCAATTCGGTTGCCGATTCAGACGTTCGCGAAAGTGCAGGCAAAGGATCGCCGACCGCATTCATCTCGAATAAATCAAAACGTCGAGTCGGCGCTATCGGCAGCTTGACTCGACCTTCAAACGGAGCAGGCTCGTGCTCATACTCGATCTCGTCAGGAGCCACCCAGGGCATCGAATCGGTCGATATCCTGAAGCCCATCGGTGAATCGCCGCCCGTCAATCTCAATCGCTCCGCGCGCTCAAACCAAGGTTGGCTCGACCAATACAAGCGTCCCTCAAACTGCCGCCGCCGAATCGGCAAAATGTAACCTGCCGGTTCTCGCGCGGCATGATCGGAATCATACGCAGGCAATACATCGTCGGAATTAACTTCCAGCCGCCGCGTAAGTGCATTCATAAATCTCAGTGCATCGCCCGCGCCAAAACCATAGTGCAGCTCTTCTCGCGCAATGAGCTCAACATTCTCCCACACCGGTGCCCCATCGGCGCGCCAATAGCAGCTTAGGGCCCAGCGCGGCAGCGCCTCTCCCGGATACCACTTACCCTGTCCGTAATGCAGCATCGCTCCCGGCGCAATTTTCTCTCGCAATCCTTGAATGAGCGCCAAGCCGCGAGCGCGCTTCTCCGCACCATGCGCATCGATATGCCATTGCGGACTATCCGGCTCATCTATACCTACGAAAGTAGGTTCGCCTCCCATCGTCAGGCGCACATCCTCGACCATCAACTCCGCGTCAATGCGGTGCGCGACCCGCTCCACTCGGGCCCAGGCTTGTTCAGTGAACGGCCTAGCCGTGCTCTGCGTTTCGTTCACGCGACGAACCGACATCGCATACTCGAACTCCACTTTAGCCGGCTCCACCGTGCCGCCAATCGGCGCCGCCTTGGCCGCGTTCGGCGTACACACCAGCGGAATATGCCCCTCGCCGGTGAACAAGCCCGACGTGGGGTCCAGGCCAATCCAACCCGCGCCCGGCAAGAATACTTCGGTCCATGCATGTAGATCGGCAGAGTCAGTCTTCGGTCCACCCAATGCCGCATTATCGGGCGCCAGTTGTATCAAATACCCTGAAACAAATCGCGCTGCAATCCCGAGATGCCTCATCAACTGCACCAGCAGCCAGGCGGAATCGCGGCACGATCCCGTCCGCATCACCAGGGTCTGCTCGCATGTCTGCACGCCCGGATCGAGTCGCGTTACATAACCAATCTCGTCGCGCACTTTATGGTTCAGGTCGCCCAAAAACGAGATTGTTCCCCGCTTCTCCAGCGAAATGTTTCTAAGAAAATTCTTGAGCAACGGTCCCGCCTGCTCGGCCGTCAAAAACGTCTCAAGGTCTTTGCCCATGTCCGACGGATACTTGAATGGATAGTCTTCGTACCCCGGTTCAAGTAGAAAGTCGAATGGATTAATCGGCGATAGGTCCGCGGTCAAATCTACCTCGACCATAAATTCGGTCGTCTTCTCGGCAAACACGAGCCGCGCCAGGTAATTTGAGTGCAGATCCAGTTGCCAGCTAACCGAGTGTTTCGCGGGGATGACCGTCAGAGAATAAGCGAGAATCGGGGTCCGCCCATGCGGTGCCGGACGCAACTGCACAATCTGTGGACCGAGTGAAACCGCCTTGTCATACCGGTAATGTGTTCGGTGATTTAGAGCGACCTGTATCCCCATCCACCCTCACGCGGCCTGGTTTTAGACTCTTTGTCCCCTCAAATTCTGAGGAGACATCCTGCTGCCGTGAACCTATTGTAGCGAAGGCGAACTCTGCAAAAGCCGATTATTTCGCCAGCAAGAATCCCCATCGCTGGAATCGCAAGCGCCTCTCAGCGCGGGAGGAGTTGAAACTGTTTGATTGCGATCTTTGGTCCAACCTCGGCTCGGAAGGCGCCTCCGGCGAAACTAACCGTTACTTCATTGAATTTGCGAATCACCGCAGGGTGCGGGATAAGGTATCGAAGAGTTTGAGTACGCGGTACGCAACTTGAGGCGAAGAGAGCCGGCGCGCTCGGTGTCACTGGCTGACTTCCGAGATAGACGCCTCTCTTCCTCTCGGCGTCTTTCGTCCTCAAATCATAATCGTTAAGAGAAACTCCCAGCGAAATAGGGCCCGGCAAGTTGTCACAACTGTCTATCGCGATCAGCAGAGCACTGCAGCATGCGAGGTTGACATGGGCACCAAGTTTCTCGTGCGCCTCCATCACGAGCGGCATGAAATCGGTTGAGCGGATGTTTGCCGCGAGTGGAGTCCCTCGCGCAATCCGTGCTTCAGGCCCGGGTTTCCGGCGCGGCGGTTGAAAGTACCAGTACGATCCGTCGAATGGGATCTCCAGAGGCTTGCTGATTGCCTCGAGATTCGGCGTAATTCCCGGCATCGGCGGCATTACGAACTTTTTCTTATCCGGTAGAGGCCAGAGTACGATGCTCTGATAACCAGAAAGGCCGCTGGCGGAGTTAGCAGCCGCATCTCGTTTCCGTCTCGATGCGTCATTGTCAGACCCTTCTCTATCGTGGGCCGAGGCTCCGCCTCCATTAGTGCTGTTGGGATTCCAAGCCATGAGCGCAAGAAAAGTTACGAGTAACGCTGGAATAGCGGTTCGCAATAGACGCGATGTCGCGCGCCTTGTTAGTTTCCCTTCTGAGGCCGGCTCAACAGATACCGTCGTCAACTGCCACGCAACCACATAACCACAAACGGCGAGCAGAGCACTGGCGGTAACAATCTCGCGAATATTCAGCGCAAGGCAAGCGGCATAAATCCCAACCGCCAGCCAGTAGCCACGAGAGCTGCGGGGAATCGGTTGCATCGTTTCTGCAAACAACTCAGTTCGATCGATCTCCGTTTCATCGGGAACCTCGACGGGAACCAAAGGACGCCAGCATAAGGCCAAAACTGCGGCGGAAATCGCCACGACGGGCGCCATCCACATCGAGTCCTGTCGGAACAAGAGCACCACCGCCGGTATCCATAGCGACCCGGTTGCGCCCGAGAGTGCAACCAGTTTGAGCGGCCGAAATGATCCGCCCTTATTGCGTCTCCAAAAGAGGCAACTGCCTGCCGCGCCCGTAAGTGCCGCGACTAATATATAAGTAAACGACCGCGCCAAGAGTTCGCGGCTCGAAGCCAACGGGACTGACGGCCGCGGTGCACGACATAAGAAGAATGCGGCATCCAATGCGCCAAATAATCCTGCGATAACCGCGGGCCGTACAGACTTCACACCGGTTCGCTCGTTGTGGCCAGGCATGTTCACCATCTCGTCCTGCCGTCTACGTCCACGGCGTCAAACCACCTTAGTCAGATAGGTGCGCGCTGGATAAATCCATTTGGCTCATGCTCCGTAAAACCGGCTTCGCATAATCCCCGGTTATCCCGTGTCAGTCCCTAGCCTACGCCGACGTTGTTTAGACTCGGAATGTGGGCACGCGTCTACTCATACGCATAGTACACACAAAGTCATCGACCGGTGGATGAATATCGTCATCTCCAATGTGCCGGGCGCAAACATGCTGCAGTAATGCCAGATTCCGGGGCAGGGAATTAGGATTACTGCAGCCATCGCAGGAGCCACACGTGCTGCCTAAATTCGTTCGTTCAACGCGACGTCAATTTCTCAACCGCCTCGGTGCCGTCAGTCTCGCTTCCTCATTGCCACTAGGCCGCTTGTTCACCCCCTCTGCAACCCGAGTATTCGCCGCACCTCAATCCTTCGCCATGCATACGTTCAAGAACCGCATACCTCTTGCCTCCAGCGCGTTCTATCCGCTGCCTCTCGGTTCCATTCGTCCCACCGGCTGGCTATTGGACCAACTCAAGATTCAAGCCAACGGTCTAGGCGGCCATCTCGATGAAACCTGGGCCGACGTTAGTCCCAGCAGCGGCTGGCTCGGCGGCATGGGCGAGTCGTGGGAGCGCGGGCCATATTTTATTGACGGTCTCATCCCCCTCGCCTGGATGCTCGACGATGCGCGTCTCAAAGCCAAGGCCCAACGATTCATCGATTGGACCCTCGACCATCAAGCGGAAAACGGCATGATCGGCCCCTCGTCGAACAATGATTGGTGGCCGCGCATTGTTATGCTCAAGGCCCTCACTCAATATCAGGAGCTTACCGGCGATCCGCGCGTGATCCCGGCGATGGAAAAGTATCTTCACCATCAACTCGGCGAATTGCCGACGCGTCCCCTTCGCGACTGGGGAAAATTCCGCTGGCAGGACGAGTTGATCAGCGTCGTCTGGCTCTACAATCGCACTGGTTCGCCGTGGCTCCTCGACCTTGCCCGCCTGCTCCATGCGCAAGGGTACAACTGGCAATCTCAATACGCCGACTTTCATTACACCCAGCGCATTACGCGTGACTATCTGAAGCTTGAAGAGAATGACAACGGCCTCAAGGACCTCGCGCTCTCAACCCATGGCGTCAACAATGCTCAAGCGATAAAGGCCGGCCCTGCATGGTCTCTCGTTTCGGGGTCTAGCGTGGATCGCGCGGCCATACTCCAGATGATCTCTGAGTTGGATAAGTACCACGGTCTGCCGAACGGCATGTTCTCCTGCGATGAACATCTAGCCGGTCGCGATCCGTCGCAAGGTTCCGAGTTATGCTCCGTCGTCGAGTACATGTTTTCGCTGGAACATGCCCTCGCCATCACTGGTGATGCCTCGCTCGGCGACCGCCTCGAACGTCTCGCCTTCAATGCACTGCCCGGCGCCTTTACCGACGATATGTGGGCCCATCAATATAACCAGGAGCCCAACCAGGTCGAGTGCAGCCTTCATCAGAAGCCTTGGACCACCGATGGTCCCGAGTCAAATCTCTATGGTCTCGAGCCTAACTTCGGCTGCTGCACTGCAAACTTCCATCAAGGATGGCCCAAGTTCGCGAACAGCCTCATCATGCTTTCAGGCGACCAGAACAACGATGCGCACGATGGCTTGGTCGTCGCGGCCTATGCTCCCTGTGAGGCCCGCACCAACATTCGAGGCACCAATGTGTACCTGATTCAAGAAACCAGTTATCCCTTTCGCGGAACTGTGCGACTTACTGTCAATCCTGCTGCGCCGCTTGCTTTCCCGCTCCAACTCCGCATCCCTGCGTGGGCGGCCGGAACCGCAATCACCGTCAACGGCCAATCCATACCCGCCCCGTCGCCATCTTCGTTCGCACGCATTGAACGAACTTGGCGCGAAGGCGATCGCGTTGAAATTGCGTTTCCGATGGCGCCCCGCATCTCCCACTGGTTTCATGACTCGGCTGCCGTTGAACGAGGACCTCTCGTCTTCTCCTACGGCATCGGTGAAAGTTGGGTCAAGCTGCGCGACCGAGATATGACTGCCGACTGGCAGGTGTTTCCTTCCTCGCAGTGGAACTATGCGCTGAAAGTCAATACCAACGCCTCGGACGACGCAATCTCCATCCACGAGCACGAGTTCAGCGGTCAGGTGTTCAGCGCCAGTCACTCCCCCATCGAGCTAGAAGTAAGAGCGCGCAAACTCATCGATTGGTGCGCAGAAGATGGTGCCGCAAACACCCTACCGCAGAGCCCTGTTGTCAGCGATCAGCCTGAAGAAACCATTCGCCTCATACCCTATGCCGCCGCCAAATTGCGGGTCACGGCCTTTCCTCAATTGAAAACTTAGTAGCCGAATGCGTTTTCATCGATGGACCGCGCCTCTTTGGCCATTTAGAATCCTCGCGACCATTAATCGCGAACTCAACACCGAACAAACTGACCTTCCAAAGGCAATGTCGATGACATCTTCGAGCAATCGTTTTCTTACTCTCGTCGCCACAATCCTTCTGGCCACATTCACAGCTTCCTCCCAACCTGCCGCGACCAATCCCTCTTTCTCTGCGGCCGCGGCGCTCGATTTCCCCACTGTCCTCTACGGCGTCGCCTATTACAACGAATACATGCCGCAGGACACGCCCGATGCCCAGGCGCTTCGTCTCGAAAAAGACGTGGCGCTGATGAAAGCCGCCGGCCTCAACGTTGTCCGCATGGGCGAATCAACATGGAGCTTGTGGGAACCCGAAGACGGCCGCTTCGAATACGCATGGATGGACCACATCGTCGACGCCATGGGCAAAGCAGGCATCAAGGTTATCCTTGGCACGCCCACTTACTCGCTGCCTGCATGGATGGCCGGTCAGCACCCTGAAATCTTCGCCGACCGCATCCCTGCTGGCCTGTTCGGCGGCAAGCCTGTTTCCAGCACCTATGGCCTCCGCCAAAACATGGATACCGACTCCCCGGCCTATCGCTTCTATGCCGAGCGCCTGATCCGTCACATTGTGGCCCACTACAAAGACAACCCCACCGTCATCGGCTGGCAACTCGACAACGAAACCTCCAGTTACGACGCTGCCAACCCCGACGTCTTTATCGGCTTCCAGCACTATCTCGAAAAGAAATTCGTAACTCCCGAAGCTCTCAGCAAAGCATGGTTCCTTAACTACTGGGGTGAGAACTTGCATACCTGGGAAGATCTGCCCAAGCGCGACGGCACCATCTCCACCGGTTACAAGCTCGAGTGGACTCGCTGGAGTCAGATGCGGGTCACGGACTTCCTTCAATGGCAGTCGAAGTTAGTGCGCGAGTGCGCATCTCCGCGCCAATTCGTCACCACCGATTACGGTGGCATGATGAAGCGCGACGTCAACGAAGAAGCCATCGCGCAATCCCTCGACGTTGTCGCCGACAACATTTATCACGGAACGCAAGACCACTACGACGGCTCTTTTCAAGCTCTGCAAACCGACTTTACCCGTTCTCTCAAGCACGGAAACTTCCTCGTCACAGAGACCAATGCTCAAACCATCGGCTGGACGTCGCAGAGCCAGTACCCACCTTACGATGGCCAGCTTCGTGAAGATGTCTACACCTATCTCGCCAGCGGGGCCAACATGGTCGAGTATTGGCACTGGGCTTCCATCGCAGGCGGTCAGGAGACTTACTGGAAGGGAATCCTCTCCCACGATCTCGAGCCCAATCGCACCTATGCTGAAATGGCGCGCACCGCTCACGAGCTGGAAAAACTCGGCCCCCATCTCGTAGGTCTCAAGGTTCACAACCAGGTCGCCATTCTCTGGAGCCGTGACTCCGCGAATGCCATCAGCTTCATGCCCTACGGCGGCGAAGTGCCGGCACGAAGCTGGACCCAAGAGCCCGATGGTTACGTATCGCTCGTCCAGCAACTTCACAAGTCCCTCTACGATCTCAATGTCGGCGCCGACTTCGTGTTTCCATCGACACAGGATTTCTCCGCCTACAAGCTACTCATCGTCCCCGCGCTCTATATCTCCGACGACGCACTGCTCCAGCGCATCTCCGATTACGTCAAGCACGGCGGCCACGTCATCATGACCTTCAAGAGCGGGTTCGCCAACGAAAACTCCGCGGTCCGCTGGGTGCGCGCTCCCGGCCCACTGCGCGAAGCCGCCGGCATCAGCTATCAGGAGTTTTCTAGCCTCGAACATCCGCTGGCACTCAAGGGCGATCCATTCCACGCCGGCGCTGCTAACCAAGTCTCCTACTGGGCTGAATTTCTCATGCCCGAGCACGCCAAGCCGCTCGCGTTTTATGACCATCCATTCTTCGGCAAGTGGCCCGCCATCACCGAAAATGAATTCGGCTCCGGCACCCTTCTCTATGAAGGAACTTATCTCTCTGATTCCCTGCAGACAGCAATCGTGCGCGACGAACTTCAAAAGGCCGGCCTTACACCCGCCGATCGACAACTGCCATCGGCCATTCACGTCCAGCACGGTCTGAACAAAATGGGCAAGCGCATCCACTATTACTTCAACTACTCGGCCGCGCCTGTTTCGGCCCCTTACGCATACGCCTCAGGAACCAATCTCCTCGATGGCAAGTCTATCGCCCCGAACGCAACGCTACTTCTCTCCCCCTGGGATCTCGCCATAATTGAAGAGACCGCGACACCCTCGCCCGATAAACCATAGCGCTATTTGCGACACCTTGTTCATCCTCCAATTGGCCAGCCGCGCTATCCTGAACTTGTGCAGCCGCACCATCATCTCAGCGACATTCTCGCCAACGCTATCACCCACGGCGTCGGTGCGGTACTCGCCATCGTCGCGTCAATCTATCTCATCGCAGCCTCCACGCGCGGCACCGCGTGGCTCGTCGTCAGCTGCTCGGTCTTCGCCGCCACCCTTATCCTCGTCTACATCTGCTCCACCCTCTATCACTCGCTGGTTCGTACCCGCGCTCGGCACGTCTTCCAGGTGCTCGACCACTCCGCCATCTACCTCCTCATCGCCGGCACCTACACGCCCTTCACCCTGGTCTCGCTCCGCGGCCCCATCGGCTGGACCTTGTTCGCCATCGTCTGGGCCTTGGCCGCCGCAGGAGTCATCTTCAAAAGCGTCGCTGTCGAACGGTTCCCCGTCACTTCGGCCCTCGTCTACCTCTTTCAAGGATGGTTCGTCGTCTTTGCCGCGCGTCCCCTGGTTCACGCCATCAGTTGGCAGGGAACGCTTTGGCTTGCCGCCGGAGGCCTCGCCTACACCCTGGGTGTCGTCTTCTTCGCTCTCGATCGATTCCGTTATTTTCACGCCGCCTGGCACATCTTCGTCCTGGCCGGCAGTGCCGCTCACTATTGCGCCATCCTCTATTACGTTGTTCCGCCTCGCGCCTGATTCTTGCTCGCGAAAGGCCATAATCATTGATTTTCCCCACCAAAACCGGTACACTACTCTAGTTTGGCGATTCCTGCCTGTCGTCGTGGAGCCAGACGTTCGCCTTAATGTGTTTCAAAAAAGGCTTGAGCGTACCGCGGCGCGGAAGTTTCCGCCCGAGCTATTTTGATTCTGAGGAGCGTACGCGCCGTGGCGTGTGCAGCTCTGGAGGTTTTATGTACGCGGTTATTCGCACCGGTGGAAAACAGTACCGTGTCGCTCCTGGCGACGTCGTGAAAATCGAGAGCGTTGTCTCTCCGTTTGAAGATAAGACCATCGAATTCAACGACGTCCTTGCCTTTTCCGGCGAGACCGGCGGCTTGGTCAAGCCTGCTGAAGCCAAGGTTACCGCTGAGATTCTCGGCGAGGGGCGTGGCGACAAGATCCTGGTCTTCCATCTCAAACGCAAAAAGCAATACAAAAAATTGCAGGGGCACCGGCAGAACTTTACCGAAGTGCGCATCAAGGCCATTGAGGCCGACGGTTTTACCTACACCGCTGCCAAGTAGGCGCGGACACAAATTCAGAAGGGGATTCGGCAATGGCACATAAAAAAGGTGGAGGTAGCTCCACAAACGGACGCGACTCCAATGCACAGCGGCTGGGCGTAAAGGCCTTTGCCGGCGAACTCGTTACCGGCGGCACAATCATCATGCGTCAGCGCGGCACCAGGATCAAGCCCGGCCTCAACGTGGGTATCGGCTCCGACGACACGCTCTTTGCCAAGGTTACCGGCCGTGTCAAGTTTGCCGATCGTGGCAACCATGGCCGTTTTGCCTCCATCGAGCCCGTCGTCGCGGAGTAATTTGACCCCAGTTTCATCCCAGGCCATGGCTTTGCCGCCGTGGCCTTTTCCTTTGCCACGTCCTTCCCAATTGAGCCTGAAAAAGCGAAGGGCCGGAACCCGAAGGCTCCAGCCCTTGCGCTCCCTCTCCCCCGAGAAAGCTTGTTAGAAATTGCAATTCGTTAGGATTGCGATTCGTTCCCTCTTAAATTGCGGGTCAGCACCTTCTCCACAACCTTTTCGACATCGGTCAGAAAGAAGCTGTTCGCCGGCTGCGGCACGGCCACTTGCGTCGCCGGATGACCCAGCGCTGAGGCGATCTCGTTCCACCGGTAAATCGTTGAATTCGCTGCCACAACAACCGGCTTGCGCACCGGCTCCGGCACTGCGCAATACGTCACCCAGATCAAAAGCGTCACCAGCACCAGCGACTCGTTCACGAATTGAAGAGGCGAAATCAGGGAAGCGCTGTGGGCCAGCCACGTGCCGATAACGAAATCATTCGCTGACATCAAACCAAAACCGAGCGCAATCCCAAACGACATGTCCCGCGTCGACAGGCGCAGAGCGTTCATGCTCAAGCAGAGAAATGCCAGCAGGCAAAGTTCGAGGATACTGACCGAACGCATCAGTCCCAGCGCTAAGTCAGGAATAATCATGATTCCTTTATGCGTATAAGTGATCGACGTGACGCTCACGATTACCGACACGATCGCGGCCCAGCGAAAGATCACGGCGCCAAAGCGAATCAACCCCCCAAATGACGACAGGGCCGAACGGAAAAGTTCCATGGTTACGAAGTAGAGCATCACCGTGCTCGCCAGATAGACGGCCCAGTAGGCGAAGAAATAAAGAACAAAACAATAGTCGTTAAACCAGTGCTTGGATTGCCCAATAAGCAATGCCAGAAGGATCGGCATGGAAAACAGGCGCAACCCTAAATATGCGCTCATCGAGGGGAACCGTCGATGTAGCGATTTCTTCCAGAAGATGAATCCCAGCGCTGCCCAGAGCAGGAATTCCAATGAACTCATGACCGACATGGCAGAATTAAGAGGCATAAATATCTATTCACCATCCTGAGAGCATCCCCAGAATAGCGCCATTTGCCTTGCCGTCCAATGAAAAAGTGCTGTTTCTCCTAGCACTTTCGTGCCATCACGGCATCAATTAGTTCCCGTTGGGAGGACAGGTGGGCATACGGGGGCCGCAAGCGGGCGTCGGCAAGCTTCCCGTCGCCGATTGATGACCCGGTACCACGCGAGTTGTGGAGGATGAAACCGATGCGGCTGCGGCGCCGGCGACAACCAGGGACAATGCGAAAATCCGGATAGCGAGTTTCATGAGAGTAACCCTCCAGAGGTTATGTTGAACCGTAGCCGATCTTTCCGCCCCCGTGGAAGTCTTCGCAAAACGCTCGCAAAAAACGATGCTTCTGTTCAAGTTGAAAGTCGTTTCCACGAAACATTACACATGTAACACAATCGGGAGGTAATCAGTTACCGGTAACCAATAGGTTAGGCGTTACCGCTTTGCGCGTCAAGACCAATTGTTCAATTCCTCCCGTGTTAAAATAAACCCAGGCGAATTCGTTGAAAGCCCTCATTTTTTCAGGTGGTTATACCCACAAACGTGCATTTTCCGGCCCTTGATCGGGACCCCCTCGAAACCTGGAACGGCCCACGATAGCCGAGATGGAAACCTATGTCGAATGTCAGCATTCCCCCCGAAGACGAAAACCCCAATGGCAACTACACCGGCGAAAACATCAAAATTCTGGAAGGGCTTGAAGCAGTTCGGCTTCGTCCGGCCATGTATATCGGTTCCACCGGAGAAATGGGTCTTCATCACCTCGTTTATGAGGTCGTCGACAACTCCGTAGACGAAGCCCTCGCCGGCTATGCCAAGAAAGTTGATGTCATCATCCACGTTGACAACTCAATCACGGTCGTTGACGACGGTCGTGGCATTCCTGTCGACCTCATGATGCTCCCCAACGGCCAGATGATGCCCGCCGTTCAGGTGGTCCTCACCAAGCTCCACGCCGGCGGCAAGTTCGATGCCTCCACCTATAAGGTGTCAGGCGGTCTCCACGGTGTCGGCGTGAGCTGCGTCAACGCGCTTAGTCAGGAATTTAACGTCGAAATCTGGCGCGACGGCCACACCTGGGAGATGGATTTCAGTTGCGGATTGCCCGTCAGCGAACTCCGCAAGGCCGGCATCAGCAAAAGGCGCGGCACCAAGGTCCACTTCCTGCCTGACAAGACCATCTTCGCCGTCACTGAGTACAACTACGACATCCTGGCTCAGCGCCTGCGTGAGCTCGCCTTCCTCAACAAGGGCCTCGAAATCAGCCTGACCGACGAACGCACCGCCGATCCCAAGACCGGAGAATCCAAGCGCACGGAATTCAAATACGCGGGCGGCATCGCCGAGTTCGTCAAGCATCTCAATCGCGGCAAGCAGGTCCTTCATGAAAAGCCTATCGTCATGGAAGCCTCTCGCGACGGGGTCGAGATCGACATCGCGCTTCAATATAACGACAGCTATTCCGACACGCTCTTCAGCTTTGCCAACAATATCAACACCGTCGATGGCGGCACGCACCTTTCCGGCTTCCGCACCGCCCTCACGCGCACCATCAATGCCATCGGTCAGTCGCTGGGTCTCTTCAAAGATATGAAGGAAAACCTCAGCGGCGACGACGTTCGCGAAGGCTTGGTCGCCGTTGTCTCCGTCAAGCTTTCCCAGCCCCAGTTTGAAGGTCAGACCAAGGGCAAGCTCAACTCCGACATTGCCGGCATTGTGCAGGCTTTTGTTAACGAGCGACTCGGTATGTTCCTCGAGCAGAATCCGCCCATCGCCCGCAAGATCATCAATAAATCCATCGACGCCGCTCGTGCCCGTGAAGCCGCGCGCAAAGCCCGTGATCTCACCCGTCGCAAAGGCGCGCTCGACGGCGGTGGTCTCCCCGGCAAACTGGCCGACTGTTCCGAACGCAATCCCGACCGCTGCGAACTCTATCTCGTCGAGGGTGAAAGCGCCGGTGGCACCGCCAAGCAGGGCCGCGATCGCCGTTTTCAGGCCATCCTACCCCTCAAGGGAAAAATCCTCAACGTCGAAAAAGCCCGCTACGACAAGATGCTCGGCCACGAGGAAATCCGCGCCATGATCACAGCCCTCGGCTGCGGCATCGGCAAAGACGACTTCGATTCCTCCAAGCTGCGCTACGGCAAAATCATCCTCATGACCGATGCCGACGTCGACGGTTCCCACATTCGCACCTTGCTGCTCACCTTCTTCTACCGGCACATGACGGAACTCATCAAGCGCGACAACATCTACATCGCGCAGCCGCCGCTGTTCAAAATCAAGAAGGGCCGTTTCGAGCAATACATTAAGGATGAGCGCGAATTCGTCAAAGTCATGGTCAAGCGCGCCTCCGAAGGCATCGTCGTCCGCCACGGCGAAAACGCTACCCGCATTGAGGGCCCGGATCTTACACGCTTCGTCGGCACGCTCGACGAATATCTCGGCTTTATCGACAAGGTCGACAAGCGCATCCGCAACGAAAAGCTGACCGAGCTTCTTGCCCGCGCAGAGTTCGTTCATCGCTCCGACTTCGCATCCAAAGCCGAGAGCGACGTTCCCGACAAGCTGAGCAATCTATACGCGCAGCTCACGGAGCTCGCCGACGAGTTCCAGATCAAGGTCACTGCGCCGGTCCAGGACGAAGAGCATCACACCTGGTCGCTCTGCTTTAGCGATTCGCAGGGCGCAACGCGTTGTATTGATTGGACCCTGGCTTCCAGCCCCGAGTTCCGCCAGATGATGTCGAAGTACTCGCAGATCAAGGAATTCCTTGAGCCGCCTTTCCTCATCGAGTTCGCTGCCAAATCTGCGATCGTCGAAGCCGCCGAAGCAGAAGAAGAACCCGACGCCGAGGGAGCCCCATCGCCCGGCAGCGTCGAAGTCCGTGCCGAAGCCAAAGCTACCGCCCGTGGCGCTCGTGCTCTTCGCGAACCTGTCGAAAAGCAGACCGCCCGCGAACTCTTCGGCTACATCGTCGAACAAGGCAAAAAGGATTACCAGGTCCAGCGTTACAAGGGCCTCGGCGAAATGACCTCGACCCAGCTATGGGAAACCACCATGGACCCCGAGCGTCGCACCCTGCTCTCCGTCAAGCTTGAAGACATCGCCGAAACCGACGCCATCTTTACCACCCTGATGGGTGAGGATGTCGAAGCCCGTCGCAAATTCATTGAGGACAACGCCCTGGACGTCAAAAACCTCGACATCTAGCCGCGTTCGAATGTAGCTGGACGCAAAAGTTGAAATATCGGGAAGCATAAGGTGAAATATGCGACCAGTATCGGTTCAACTGTAACGCCAATGCCCCGCCGCGCTCGTCGGAGTCAGGATGCCGGGTCCATTGAGGGGGCGCGGGCATTATAACTTGTCGTCTTTGAACCTCCTGATCCAGCACTCCCACAGCTTCTTGCACGAGGTCTTGTTTGTTGGCAAGAACTCGGGCAAGCTCATCGCCTCTCCATTGCGCGTAGTACTGACGAAAAGCTTCTTCGTTCATGGACGTTTCTTTCTGGTTTGTTTCCCTTGTTTGCTTGATGAGAATTCTATCGCGACAATGACGCGATGGCGTTTGAATTGGTTCGGAGCGAATTGTGATCAAACAGGAAGTAACCCGTTTTCGCGTCAACGAAAGGAGTTTCCGCGCCGCAAGGCCCCTTTCAAGACGTAAAATGGGTCGCATGGGAAGGCGAGTGACGAAGCCTCAGGGCTACAGGCGATCGGCCTCAGAGCAATTGCTCTGCGTCTTCGTGCTGTGCCTGCCGTACTATCAGTCGCTTCTGTTCGCAGGTATGAGCGGGATGATCTCCTTCCTCCTGCTGACTGTTCTGCTCATGTTCGTGGTTGCCCGCTCGCCCGCGATCTACCGAATCATCATCACCTGCCTCAAGGACCTGCCGCAGTGCTGGGCACCGCCAACCTTGGACGGCAGAAATCGTCGGTCTTTCGAACCTTTGTTTGTGGTAGCTGCAGGGCCAAGTCTCGTTCCTACCTTCCAGCGTCCCCCTCCCCTCTTTTCCTGATTCAAGTGGGTAACAAGCGCAAGGCGACCTTCGGTGGCCATGCATGCGTTTCACTCCCCACGGTTCTCCGGGGCATTGTCCCGGAAGGAAAAGGTGTCGCTTGCGTGAAATTCGTAATCCTCATCTTGGAACTCAGCCTCCCAGCGGTAATGGTGATGTGCGCTCTCTGCTGGCCTTTCTCGCGTTGCTATCGATGCTTCTCTTTGGCTTCCAATACGTTAGGCAGCCCAAACCATCCGTAGCGATTCCGGCCACTCAGGCGCAGCCGCAAACTTCTCATCCGGAGATGGGTCAATCCATTGCATCCGTCAGCAGCTTTGGCTGGCTGACATTCATTGCCCAGCCGCTCTACCTGGCCCTGCGCTTTCTCCACGATCACGGCATCGGCAATTGGGGCTGGTCCATCATCGTTCTAACTGTGGTCTTCAATCTATTGACCATTTGGCCGCGAATGATGTCGATGAAATCCTCATTGAGGATGATGCGTGTTCAACCGAAGGTCGACGCCCTCAAGAAGCGCTACGCACATCTCAAGATCAACGACCCCAAGCGGGCGGAAATGAACGTGGAGATGATGGCTCTCTACAAGGCTGAGGGAGCGAATATGTTTGGCGGCTGCCTGCCCTTGCTCTTACAAATGCCCCTGCTGTTTGCCTATATGAGTGTGCTCCGGAACGCGGCCGAGTTGCACCAGGCACACTGGTTATGGCTCACAGACCTTTCCTTGCCAGATCCGCTGCACATCTTGCCACTCCTGATTATCGGCAGCATGGTTCTGACGCAGTGCATTACGCCCGCGCCAGGCATGAGTCCTTCTCAGCGAGGGCTATTCGCCATCTTGATGCCTGCGGTCATGGGCTTTACACTATGGCGCTACGCGTCGGGACTGTCACTTTACTGGGTCACCGGCAACGTTATCAATTTGCTGACCCAGTTTGCGATCAATCGCAGCGAAATGGGCAAAGAGATGCATGCACGCTGCACCGCGGACCCTGTGGCATCAACGACCACTCCTTTAGGTGTGGATTCAGCTAGCTGTGCGCGAGCAAGTGGTGCGCGCAGAAGCAGGTAAAAACACATCTGAACCGGAGAAGCTGGTTGTGACGAGCAACTAGAACCTCCGGACGGATCGATTCGGTGCAGCATTACTCTGTCCGGATCATCTCGACCGGGTTGACAGAAGCGGCCCGGCGTGCGGGAACGAGCGATGCCGCGATGCCTCCAGCGAACAAGAGTATCGCTACGGCCACTCCGGTCCAGGGATCGCTCGCCTTGACATCGTAAAGAAAAACTTTGAGCCATCTGCTCGATAAGTACGCGAGGCCGATTCCAAACACCAGCCCGGTTCCGAGCATCCAGCACGCCTGCTTGATGATTAGACCCCGAATGTGCGATTGCTGCGCACCGAGCGCGATACGAATTCCCAATTCGCGCTGACGTTGGGCAACGAAATACGCGAGTACGCCATAGATACCTGCGAGCGTAAGTAATAGCGCCGATCCAGCGAAAATCTCAAGCAGATCCGCAGCCAGTTTCTGACTCCCAAATGACTCCTCGACAACCTCGTCCATCGTGGTAAAAGTACTAGCCGCAAGGTCGGGACTCGATGCGCGCAACACATTGCGCAACTCCGGTATCAGCTGAGACGGTTCATTGGATGTACGTACAGCTACATCCATGCCGACTCCTTCGGCCGCCTTATAGAACATACTGTCCGGAGTGATTTGTGGAATCGAAATCTCCATCTCCGGCTGTGAAGGCTCTGCGACAGAAACCTGGCGCTCATCATCAAGCACGCCCACAACGGTAGAACGTCTTTTCTTATCAAACCCGATCAAGCTCTCGCCGAGGATTGCGGAAGGATCGCGGTCATCTCCAAAGTAGGCCTTAACAAAGGCGCGGTTAACGACCACAACTGCCGGCGATGTTGCAGTATCGCCTTGATTGAAAAATCTGCCGCGCAACATGCGGAATCCAAAGACCTGCTGCATTTCAGGGCCAACCGCACGAAATTGTGTCTTCATTTCCCGCCGCTGCAAATCGATATCACTGTGTCCCGAGGGGCGCATTGTAAATATCATTGAAAAAGTGTGTCCCAGTGGAACCTCGGTCATAAGAGAAGCACTCTCGACGCCAGGCGATCGCTTCACTCGATCGATTAAAGGCTGATAAAAGTCGTCTGTCATATCGCGTCCCCCGAACCGATACGACGGAATCGTCATGCTTGCTACAAGAACATGCTCGGTGCGAAATCCCAAATCAACATGTCTAAGCGCATAGATTGTTCGGAGCAGTAGGCCGCACCCGACCAGCAACGTGATCGAAAGTGAAATCTGGGCGATGACAAGCGCAATGCCTATCCGGCGCTGGCTTCTGCTCATTCCCGCCTGTGGCGAGCCTTGACGCAACTCGGCCTCAAATCGAGTTCGAAGGACGCCGAATGCCGGCCACAGCGCGACGCTGAACGTTCCCAATACTGTGAGAAGCATCAGCGTAACCATGAACGACAAATCGGGCCGAAGCGTCTGGTGAATATTGAACTGAGTCACCAGGCCATGCTCAAAGAACTTGAGAATTGCCAGCGCAAAGACGAGGCCCAGTATCGATGACAGCACACTCAAGATTGCACTTTCGACCAGCAGTTGTTGCAGTATTCGCACTCGTCCTGCGCCCAGCGCTCCGCGTACCGCAAATTCCCGTTGTCGCGTTGTGCAACGAGCGAACATTAGACTCGCAGAATTCACACACGAGATCAGCCACAACAATGCCGACGCTCCAAACAGGGACAATGTAGCTTTGCGCACCTTGTCACCTATAAGGGAATGAGCATAGCGTTCGAGAGCGACAGAGGACACGTGATCGCGATCGAACGGGTCGGTATAGGCCTTTGCTACATCGCTTTGAATCGTCCTCAACTCGGTCTCGGCGGATATGAAGGAAGTCTGCTTCCTGAGTCGAGCAAGCACCCAATAGTGCGGCGCATGATGATCGCGGGTCAGGTCCGCATCGCCAAGAACAATGGGTCTCCACACCACCGGCAGTCCGTTCCAGTCGCCCGAACCGTAAGGGAAAACAACCGCTCGCGGCATCACAGCAACGATCGTCAGCGATTCTCCATTCATATGTGTAACGCTGCCCACGACGCCAGGGTCGGCGCCGAAATCTTCACGCCATGCAGCATCGCTTAATATCACCGCATGAGCATCCGCTGGCTTGACAGATCCTCCCGAGTCTTGCGGCAGAAAGCTCCGGCCTAAGGCCGGCTTCAGTCCGAGCATCGGGAACAAATTCGCGCTGATTGAAGCACTGCTGACATGGACAGTTCCATTCTTGCCATCCAGGAACCATACTCGACGGTTGTTCTCGTCGTAGAAGCTGAATGCTTCGAAGGAGCGGCTGCGCTGCTGCCACTGTGCGATGTCCTGATAGACCGCATTCCCCGATTGATCAGATCCTCTTTTGCCCAATTCGGTAATCGCGACTAATCGCGCAGGATCTTCGAAGCGGAGCGGCCTTAGAAGCACTCGATCGACTACCGTAAACATGGCACAAGTAGCTCCCACACCGATTGCCAGCGTAAGAACCACCGTCAGCGTGAATCCGCGTGAACGGCCTAGCACCCGCAGCGCAAAGCGCAAATCATTGTGAAGACGCTCGAGTCTCGTCCAACTCCACTTGTTATGAGTCACGTCCTGAATAACAGCAATATTCCCAAATTCCCGCTGAGCTCCCGCCCGCGCATCGTCCGGACTTTCACCGCGGCTGATCCGATCGGCGACGGACATTTCGATATGTGTCCGGAGTTCTTCTGTAAGATCTTGTTTCCGTCGTTCAAACCTTCGCGCGAGCCACTTCATGACTGCGCCTTTTCAGGGCCCATAATTGCAGCGATGGCTCTAACCATTGTTTGCCAGCGTTCGTGGTCGGAAAGAAGTTGCTCCTTTCCGAGCGCTGTTATTTTGTAGACCTTCGCGCGTTGCTTGCTGTCAGTGATCTTCCATTCCGACTTGACCCAGCGTTGCCGCTCGAGCCTGTGCAGGGCCGGATAGAGTGACCCCGTTTCAATCTGAAGCACTTCACTTGATTTCAAGCGAATGGCCTGGACCATGCCGTATCCGTGCATCGGTCCCCATTGCAGAGTCTGAAGTATCAGCATGTCCAGCGTCCCCTGCAACACTTCCACTTTGTTCTTGTATGGTGGCGTTCCCGGCATGATGTAGCCAATCTACTCCCTTGGATGTAGTATGTCTACCGCCATCGTCAGCCCCAATGCCATTACCGGCGAAAGTCCACGGTCTCGATCTCGTCGATCATTTGTCTATCAGAATGGAATTCTTAAACTACTCGAAAATAGGCGAAACGAAATTCCATTCCCAAACATCTCCGATCTCGATAGCCCCATCTCGCCAAGAAGCATCGATTCACAGATAATTTACATGGATTTGGATGAAAGTAAACGTTCACCGTGCACACTTGGTTTCAATCTCCAAGCCACGCTTCGGCCTGCCGCCTATACTGAGCAGGCACGCGAAGAGATTACCTCGTATGGGGAGAAGTCCCAGGGGGAGTGCTCGGGCGCGCCTGGGGTCGGAATTGATTGGCCGGGGTTCGGTATTGCTGCCAACGGCAGCTATATCGGTTCCATTCTTCAAGACATGTTGTTTCGTTTCGGTGTCCAATAAATCTGCCAAACCGTTGCAGTAATCTTCCTCCGGCCTCGATGCGGACGAACCTTTGGCTTGCCGTTTGGCCCCCCTTTCACAGTCCGAATCACTTTTCTAGAGGTCAAAATGCGTACGAACCGACTATCTTCTCAAGTGCTCACCTTAGTCGCTGCGACTTTGTTGTTCTTCTGCTACTCTTCTCGGAGTTTTGCCCAGGTAGATCGCGCCAGCCTGAGTGGAACAGTAACCGATTCTGCGGGCGCAGTGGTCCCTGGAGTTCATGTTGAAGTCTCGATGGCTGAAAGTGGATTGCACCGCGAAACCTTCACTTCGAGCACCGGAACGTATGAAATTGGCGAGCTTCCCGTCGGAACTTACTCGGCCACTTTCAAGGGCAGAGGTTTTGCGACGCTGACTTTCGACCAGGTGGTTCAGACCGTGGGCCGTACTCGTACGCTCGATGCCACCCTGCATGTTGCGGGCAGCGACGAGCGCATCGAAGTTTCTTTAGCTTCGGCGCTGCTCGATCGCAATACCAGCGCAGTGACAGGCCTGATCGAAAAAACGCAGGCCGACGAACTCCCGCTGAATGGTCGCGATTGGTCGGAGCTGACCGCATTTGTACCCGGCGCCATCGACACCGGCGGCGGCAATCAGCGTTCGGTCCGTTTTGCCGGACGCGGCCTCGACGACAGCAATTTCACCTATGACGGCGTTGACGCGACCAACGTCGTAAATCAGACGCAGCGAGCTTGGGTGCGCCTAGCTATTCCGCTGGACGCGATCAGGGAGTTCCGCGTCGATACGCTCGTGGCAACCGCCGAGGAAGGCGCAACCGGTGGCGCGCAACTGGACGTTACCTCGCCGTCGGGATCGAATCGTTTCCACGGACGCCTCTTCGAATACTTGCGCAATGACGCTTTTGACGCTCCCGAGCCCACGTGGGCCTCGAACGGCGAATCGCAGCAGCCGCTTCGTTTGAATCAATTCGGCGGATCGCTTGGCGGGCCCATCCTGCACGACAAGACCTACTTCTTCGTCGCATCTGAAGCCTATCGGCAGCGCTGGGGATATCCGGTAAGCGGCGACGTGCCCAGCGCCGCACTTATCGCATCCGTTCCAAGTTCATCACCGGTTTACGCGATCATGAACGCCTTCCCTGTAGCAGGTCCCAGAACAATTCTGACCCCTTGGACTCCATCGAGCGATCCCGGCGATCCGCATTACGCTGACTATGATCTGTTGACCTGTTCATGCACACAAGTGGTCAACGAGAATTCCGAGATGCTGCGGCTCGACCAGCATTTCTCCGCCAAGACGACGGCTTTCATGCGCTTCAATTACGATCGCTCGGTCGATACCCAACCGCTCTCGGCGGCCGCGACTGACTTGCAGCAGAAGGTGTCCTCGCCCATCAATGGCGCACTCGAATTGCTGCATATCTTCAGTCCCAGCTTGGCCAATGAAGTCAAGTTCGGATTCAATCGCGCCACCTCCAACAGTTACAACTACAGCCAGACCGGCGCTATCTATCAGATTGCGATTTCGACCGGTCCTGGGCCCGGTTTTGTCACCCAGAACTACAACTACAACAGCATCTACGTTGGCAACACGTTTTCCGGAATCGACAACCTGACTTGGGTCCATGGCCGGCAGACTATAAAAGCCGGGGCCGAGATTCGCCGTATTCAGTTGAACCAGGAATACGGGGAACACGGGAAAGTCACGTTTTCCACGGTCGAGAATCTTGCGGCCGATGTGGTGAAAAGTGCGAGTCTGACTGGTGCTCTTCCCGTTAACCATTTGCGCAAGGACGACATCATCGGCTATGCCCAGGACGAATTCAAGCTGCGGCCCAACTTCACATTGAACCTCGGCGCGCGCTACACGGTCTTCCAAATCTTCAACGAGGCGAATGGTAAGGCCAACCCCTTCGATTTCGATACCTGCGGGGCACAAGGATTCTGTGGCATAGGCGCCAGCTTCGGCCAGCAAAACTACGGCGATATCGATCCGCGCGTGGGTCTGGCTTGGACGCCTAACAGAGGCGGAAAGACGGTCGTTCGCGCCGGATTCGGAATCTACCACGAAGACGGCCAGCTCGACGACCAGAATCTGCCGGCGAAAAACGAAGTGCCCTCTTACTCAGTGAAAACAAGTAAGACCCTGCCGTTAACTTATCCAGTCGACTCGTTCTTTACTGGCCCTGGGACCATTTCGCCGAATGCCGAACAACGCGACCGCAAGGACTCGTATGTTGAGCAGTGGGACTTCTCCGTGCAGCGGGAATTGCCTTCGAACTTCGTTGGCACGGCCTCATACTTGGGAAGCCATGGCGTCCATCTGCTCGAAACCAACGTAGTGAATCTGATCAATCCGTCCACGGGCGTTGCCCAATATCCGGCATTTGCTCCTGCTATCGGATGGCGCGGCTCGATCGGCATGAGTTCCTACAACGGTCTCTCCCTGGTCCTGCGGCGGCCCTTCTCAAACGGACTCCTGTTAGCGGCAAATTATATGTGGTCGCACGAAATCGACAACGGCTCAAACGGCAGCGGTGATGGCGATGAGATATCGCCCCAAAACGCCATGTGCCTGTCCTGCGATCGCGCCAGCGGCGCCTGGGACGCCACTCATGTCATCAATGGCAACGCCGTTTATCAACTTCCCTTCGGCCTCGGCAAACCGATGCTCAACCAGCGCGGCATCGCCAGCGCTATCGCCGGCAATTGGGAGATGACCTCCACGGCGCAGGCTCGCACCGGCTTCCCGGTCAATGTACTCATGCCCTCGAGCTATATCGCGCCCGACGGCAACTCCGGCACGCAGCGTCCGGACCGTGTACCCGGCGTCCAGCTCGCTCCGCTGGGAGGCGGGAACGTCACCGAGTGGATCAATCCCGCAGCGTTCGCTACCCCGGCTGGGGAATTCGGCACTGCACCGCGTAACCTGCTTCGCGGGCCGGGCACTTGGCAGTTCGATCTCGGCACCGGCAAGACATTTCCGTTAAGCGAGCGCGCGCGTCTTGAATTCCGTTCCGAGTTTTACAACATCTTTAATCACCCGCAGCTCGGTCAGCCGCAGGCCACCTTTAACCCTGCGAACACCACCGGTTTCGGCAGCATCATCAACACCGTCAACTTGAATACCGCCATCGTTTCGCCGATCACCCCGGTGGGCTCCGGCACGCCGCGTGAGATGCAGTTCGCCCTGCGCCTCGAATTCTGATAACCGCCAACAGTTTTGCGAAGCGGTCGCAAGGTTCGCTTCGCAAATTGAAAGTCGAAGACGCATGACAAGAATCGCGAAATCCGTCCCCAAATTCATTCATGGGAAAGTGCGTCTCGCCATCTGCATCCTCTTCTTGCTTTGGCCCGGCATGGTGGTACTCGCCCAAGCGCAAGCGCATCCTGATTTCTCTGGCATCTGGAAGCAGGACAACGAGCGCAGCCAACCAAAACGCAAGAGCGACGCGACCTTGCGCCTTGAGCATCACGATCCCGTTCTCACGGTCGAAACTACCATCGAGCGCGGGGCACAGGGTTCGCGCCATGCCCTTCAGAAATACACCACTGGCGGCAAGGTCTCAATCTCAACGGGCGCAGACGGAGATGAGTTTCACACCTCCATTGTCTGGAAAGACGAAAGCCTCGTTTTTTCGATCGAAGAACACGAGGACGGACGCATCCTTCTTTCGCGGGAAACGTGGACTCTGCTCGAAAATGGCGCTGTGCTCGAGAGGGTCCGCGAGCCTCTTGATACGCCTGCAGTCGGAACTCGAAAACAAACCCTCATTTATCTGCGTCAATCACCGCAAAGCTGAAGCACTTGGGCAGGTTTAACGTGAAAATTCTCGTTATCGAAGATGAAGCCAAGACCGCCAAGTTCCTCCAGAAGGGACTTACGGAGGCGGGTTTTGTTGTTGACGTTGCTGAAGATGGATTGGATGGACTGCATCTGGCATTGGAATTCGAATTCGATCTTGTCATTCTCGACGTCATGCTTCCGGGCCTCGATGGATGGCAGATACTGACGCGCATGCGCCAGAAAGGCCGGCGCGCGCTCGTGATGTTTCTTACCGCTCGCGATGCCGTGTACGAGCGTGTGCGAGGCTTCGAACTGGGCGCCGATGACTACCTCGTCAAGCCATTCGCCTTCTCTGAATTACTGGCCCGCGTGCGCTCTCTGCTGCGCCGTGGCCCGCAGCGCGTACAGGAGAAGTTGCGACTCGGCGATCTCGAAATCGACCTGCTGCGTCAGCGAGCCACCCGCGCCGGTCAGCGCCTCGATCTCACCTTCAAAGAGTTTCTTCTTTTATCCCTGCTCGCCCGGCGCACCGGCGAAGTGCTTTCGCGAACCCTGATCGCCGAAGCAGTATGGGATATGAACTTCGAGAGCGACACCAACGTCGTCGACGTCAATGTGCGCAGGCTGCGCAGCAAGGTCGACGACCCCTTCCCGCTCAAATTGATCCATACAGTTCGCGGCGCCGGCTATGTTCTCGAATCCGATTAGGTCGATTTCACACTGAAGAATACTCTGGGTGCCCCATCCATCGAGCACTTTTTGCTCGATGGATGGGATTGCACATGCTCTACAACCATTCTTTGTTTTGTTCTAAAACACTCGTTTCGCACTCGGTAAAGAAAGGCCACGACGCTTGTGGAATCGCTCCAATAGTCTCGCCCCCGTCTCGCGTTTATGGAGAACCCTCGCCTTCCGCCTAACCGCCGGTTACGCGCTCGCGGGCTTGTTTCTCGTCTTCTTCTCCATCGTCAGTCTTTACCTCGTTCTTGTCCGTGAACTCGACAACAGCACCGATTTTTTCCTCGCCGACAAGGTCCACGTCCTGCGCACCATGTTGCGCGAGAGACCTGCAGACGAAGACGCCTTGCGCGAAGAGGTCGAGCTCGAATCGGCCGCCCGCCAATACGAGCAGTTCTATATCCGCCTCCTCGACGATCGCAACACACAGTTGTTGATCACGCCCGGCATGGCCGATCAGTTAGACCTCGCGCAAATCGCCGCGCAAACCCGAAACCGCCCCGGTCGCACGATTCGAATGAAGGGCAAAGACGGCAAGGCCTTCCGCGTCACCAGCGTTTTTGCGTCGGTCGGCTCCCCTGCGACTCAGACCGATACCGTACAGATCGCCGTCGATGTCTCGCAAAAAGAAAAGCTGTTGGCGCGTTTTCGCTTTTGGTTTTGGGCCATTCTTCTGGCTACCTTTGCCATCTTTCCGTTCGTCGGATACCGCATTGCGCGGCAGGGTATCCGTCCCGTCGAGGAGATGGCCACAACCGCGCGCCACATCAGTTCGACCAACCTGCGCGAACGCATCCATCCCGAAGGATTTCCCTTCGAGTTAGCCTCCCTCGCCAGCACTTTCAACCAAATGTTGGACCGCCTCGAAGAATCCTTCGAGCGCATCTCCCGATTCTCGGCCGACATCGCCCACGACCTGCGCACGCCCGTGAATAACATCCGTGGCGAAGCCGAAGTTGCTTTGGCCCGCCCCCGAAGCGCCACCGAATATCGCGATGTGATCGAGTCCAACCTCGAAGAAGCCGTGCGCCTTTCCGATCTCATCGGTGACCTCCTCTTCCTCGCGCGCGCCAAGAGCCCATTGACCCAATTGCGCCGTGAGCGCCTGAATGTAGGCGAATTGCTAAGCGGAATAAGCGATTACTACGAAGCTTCGGCTGCCGACGGCGGAATTTCGCTCACCACATCGCTTGCCGCCGAACCGGTTATCGCTGAACTTGACCGTACTCTCCTGCAAAGAGCCGTCGGCAACCTTGTCTCCAACGCCCTGGCCAACACGCCCGCCGCTGGCGCCGTCATTCTCGCCATCACCGCCGATGATTCCACCATTCAGATCAAGGTCTCTGATACCGGCATCGGAATTCCCGCCGAAGCGTTGCCTCGGGTCTTCGATCGCTTCTTCCGTGTCGACTCCTCGCGCTCTCAAGGCTCGGGAGGTACCGGCCTCGGACTAGCCATCGTCAAGAGCATCGTTGAGCTGCATGGCGGCCATGTCGAAATCGCCAGCCAGCCCGGCCACGGCACCCAGGTCACCCTCCACATTCCCATTGCGGCATAAATAAAAAACCCTCTCCCCGATAACCGAGGAGAGGGTCGTTGTAACCGTACGTGTTTTAGTCGTCCAGGTCGGCACTGGCAGCGGGTGCCTTGCGGTTAAATTCGCTCGCCGGGCGAACCTTTTTCTCACCAGGATAAGGCTTCGTGAATCCCGTTGCCTCATACCAGTTCAAGTGGTTGACGGTGTCGGTATCTTCAGAATCCGGCTTCTGGTATTTGCCGGCGAAGATCTGCGCTTTCTTCTTGAGCCATGCAGTCCTGAGAGCCTTGACTGCAGGAGTCATGGTCGGGACGGTTGCAACCGCAGCCATCGCGCCCGGGATAGCGGTCTGAGTCGGTGTCTGGGTAACGCCCGTGTCCAGCGCGATTCCGTTGGCCACGTGTGTCCACGGCTTGAAGTACTCCGTCGGCGGGTTGTCGATGAAGGCGGTCGTCATCGGTGAAGCCACAAGGTCGTTCTGGTTCATCGGCGACAGACCGAGAATCTGCTCGATTGTGCGGGTCATGTTGACCTGCGTGTAGAAGGTACCGTCTTCGATACCACCCTGAAGCACGTAGGGGCTGATGATGTAGCCGGGGCTGCGGTGTCCGTCAACGTGGTCGACGCCGGTCTGCGCGTCGTCTTCCTCGATGAAGATTGCCGAGTCCTTCCAAATGGAGCTATGGCTGATGGCGTCAACAAAGCGGCCAATGGCCAGGTCGTTATCTGCCTGCATGGCCTGCGCGGTTGGTGGGCCGCCTGTGTGGTCAGAGCTGATCCACATCATCTCCAACTGCGGCACTGCGCCGGCTTTCACGTCCTTCTGGAAATCTTCATTCCAGATATCGAAGCGGAACTGGTCAGGAATGCCCAAATCGAACTGCGGATAGTTCTGGACCGTGTTGTCGATCAGGTTAGGGAGCGGAGAGTGTGAGACAACCGTGTGGTAGTTGTAAAGCTGCTTCTCAGCGCCAGACTCGTAAGCTAATACGTCGTTGTAGAAGTCGATCCACAGCGGCTCGCAACTCATCGAATTGATAAATGGTAGCTTGGTACCCGAATAGACGTTATTCGGCGTGCATCCCTGCGGCGGGTTGAACGAGTCATACTCGACATACTCGCCGTAGTTCTTGAACGAGACGCCTTGCTTGGCAGCCTGGTCCCACAGATGGCCCGCCTTTTGGTAGGCAATTGCATCACCGCCGTTGGAGGGGTAATCGCGCAGCCAATCGGGCGACTGGATGTCATCGCCGTAAGGCGCCATGGCCTGCGTAATCCAGTTGTGACCGTCAGCCGACTGCCGGCTCGGGTCGTAGAAGTTGTCGAAGAGCGGGAAGCGCTCAACCAGCTTGTGCGCATTGGGAGAAACAACGCCGTAAGTTGCGTTGTCGCCGAACACAGCCAGCGAAGCGTCGCCATTGCCGGCCGCCACGTCGCCCAACATCTGGTCATAAGTGCGGTTTTCACGAATGATCAGGAAGACGTGCTTGATCTTCGACGGGTCGCCGATCCTTGCGGGGATTGCCACCGCCGCGGTCTTCTTGCTGCCGCCTGAGGCCGAATAGATGTTTTCCGCTAGATCCCAGTGGTTGTTCTGGAAGACCTGGTCGGTCATCATCGACAGGTTGGTCGAGGAAATGGGCAACGTGACGATGCTGACGGTGCCAAGGTCCTGGTGGGTTTCAAGAGCCGTCACACCAAATTCGGTCGTTTCCGAATTCGACGTAATTGGCGCGTTGGGCACCGTTCCCGCGAAAGGATTCGGGTTGCCTGTGGTACCCCAGCCCTTGTCGTTGGCAACGAGGAGCGCGTTGTCCGTCGCGTCAAGCACAACTGAACTCGGCGCATAAGCGACCGGGATCATGCCCAGCACGGGGTTGGGGTTGTTGGTGAGGTCGACAATGGCGACCGCGTTCGCGTTGTATAGCGCGACGTAGGCGATGTTGTTCTTGCCATCGACGGCGATCGAGTTGGGTCCAGCGCCGTAGGCTGAGCCACGTTGGCCGGGTACCACGATCGGCAGTCCGACGTTGATCGTCCGCACAACCTTGTTGGATGAGGTATTGATCACCGAGATGGTGTCGTCATAGGTGTTGGCAACCAGCAACTCGGTTCCGTAGAACGCCATGCCGGTTGGGTGCAGGCCGGTAGCGATCGTGCTCGTGACCTTGAAGGAGGACAGGTTGACCACGGAGACGGTACCTGTGGCTGTGGAGCCGGTCGGAAACGTTGCGACAACCGGCGTGCCGTTCGAGTATTCCTGGAAATCAGACTCCGTAGCGACCCGACCGGCCTCGTTGGAGACATAGGCGGTGGTGCCATCCGGCGAGATGATGACGCTGTGGGGAACGTTGCCGACCCGGATCTCCGCGCCCTCGGCCGGTGTGGCCTTGGTCAGGTCGATTTTGGTCAGCGTGTCGTTGTTGTCCAACACGACGTACGCAGTCTTGTCGTCCGGGGAAACCGCGATGCCCGTGGGATAGGAAGTGATTGTCTCATCGGAGAAAATCGAATAGGGGTAACCGCATGGGATTTCAAAGCTGCCCGTGGTTCCCGACGGGCTGCTCGGGTAGCAGGTAACCGTGGTCAGTCCGAGCGATGCGTTGACGTCCATCGGAACGCTGACGTGCGCGTAGTCTGAGAGTTCGCCCGTCGTCGGATTGACGCTGGCGATGGCCACGAAACCACCCTGCTTGAGCGCGCCCTCATAGGTGCTGCCGTCCTGGCTGAACAGCAAGTATTTACCGTTCGGCGAATAACTGATGCCGGTGTTGCTGCCGTCCGGATCGGTGCCCGCGGCCGGTGTGTAGGTCTGAATGACGGCGCCGGTCTGGGTGTTGAAAATCTCGACCGCTTTGCCGTTGGTTCCCGATGTACCCATGACAAGAACGGCCGCGGTGTGATTGTTGAGAGGATTCAGCGCGATGGCCTTGGCCCGAACCCGGATGCCAAGGTTTACCTGCGTGCCGGTGGGGGTGATGACCGTGCCGTCGCTCACGACGAAAGTACCGTTCGTCTGCGCGCCGGGCGTGAAGGTCGGATACGGCACTGACTGACCCATCAGCGCCGTTGCGCTCATCGCAGCCAACACGCCGCTGAGCGGAAACAATCGCTTTAACTGAGAATTAATACGAGACGCATTGCGAAACATGTGTCGCTCTCCTCTTTGGTTGTTCAACACGCAACCCGGAATCGGCCGCGCAACATGGGGTTGTTTCAGGAAACGGATACTCACGCGGTAAAAAGAGGCGATGGCAGGTCAAATCAACCCTTGTGGTTGTTCTAACTGTTCGGAATCGTCATCGGCCTTTGACCGGCGCAAAGCCTTTGTTTGCAATGCGTATTTCCTCTAAACGCACGTTGTGTTCCGTTCTTTGAAACCACCCCGCTTGCCCTTCGACACGCCGTCCTGTTGAGCCGTGAAACGAGAAGCATGAAACCCTTTTCGTGCCTTCTTTCCTCGATCTCAGAACGTGGCTCAGTTGGCTGGGGCAGTACCAACGAGCAAAGTCTAGCCGAGAGAAAAGTACGCCAGCATGACGCCAACATTGCAGTTTCGTCATCTTGGCGCCGGGGCCGCTGCGACCTTAACCAACCTCGTTGGCCGGGCCCTCGCAGCCACCTTTTCAAGCTGAAAAATATCTGTGAAAGAACGCTGGATGGAATGAATCGCGTTCTCGGGGATCCACAAAACCCCCGCGATCAAAACTTTTGCGAATTGTTCTGGGCTGAAGCGCTATTGGTGGTTAGAATCCATTCGAATGAGTTAAAGTTGCTGATCCGAATTCGCTGATCTTTCCTCAATCTCTTTTCAAACTTCCTTCTGTGCTATCAGGCAGGCGCAGGTCGCTAGTTATCGCACAAATAGGAATAAGGGCTGGGCAAAATACCACAGCCCTGGGGGCCGGTGCAATGAAAGCTTCTGGATTCTTTTCAGTTGTCAGGTTCTCGGTTCTGCTGCTCGGATTAGCGCTGACGATGGAAATCGCCGCGCGATCCAAGCCAGCCGCTCCCGCAACTCAGCCCGCGAAGAAAGCGGCAGGCAATCAGTCCTCGGCTCCCGCCGCGAGCGCCGCCGCGAGCAAGAGCCTCTACTACGTGAATGTCATCAGAATTCCGCCCAGTAATAACTTCGTTGGCCGGTTGAGCGCGAAAGATCTGATCCCTTTGCTCGGCAACATCGATCCCTACGTCTTGAAAGACCTCGATGCGGACACGCTGATTCTCTATCGCAGTTCCAAGACGGCTACGCAGGCCGCTGATGACGCGGAACTCAAAACCATCTCCGATCGGGTAAACGTATTGGCGCCCGGCCACGCGACCGCCGAGTTTATCGAAGTTCCACATGGCGCCAGCATCGAGAACATGCTCAAGGCCATTACAGATCTGATCCCTGACAAAAACATCACCGTGACCGCCGACGGCGCCGATCACGTACGTGTTGTGCGCGCTCCCGGCGTGGCCCAGGCCGACTACGACCGGCTCAAAGAAGATATCCGGCGCATCGGATGGCAGATGAAAATGGAATCTTCCGTCGATCGCGTCTTCTACGTCAATGCTGCCGACGTAAGTGCCGCTCTCGGCGGAAAGGGAGGATCCGCAAGCGGCGGAGCCGGCTCTTCGGGATCCAAAACCGATGGCGCTACGCAGTCTCAAAGTGAACAGAGCACGACCACTACGATCAACCAGCTCTGCCTGCCCGCAACTCCGGCTGCCACCCCAGCCAAAGCTGACGCCACCGCTAACTCCGCCAGTCAAGGTAGCTCCAGCGCGGCTAACTCCGGCGCAAGTCCAGCTTCAGCCAAAGATAACTCGTCCGGCCAGCAGTCCACTCCCTGCGCCGTCACCACCCCGGCAAAACCCGCAACCAGTGAAAGCAAGAGCGGTGCCGAATCGAGCTCTCCCACCGTTTCCGTGGCCGCCGCCAACGACGATCTGCTCGTCTTCAGTACTCTGCCCGGCCATGACGCCGATATCTCCGAAAAGAAGCGCCTTCTTGCGACCCTCGACTTCCCGCGCCCCGAGGTACTTCTAAATATCTGGAGCTTCCAAACGTCCTCCAGCAATATCAAGACAATTACCGAGACTTCCGCCCACCTTCAGGCAACGATTAGTGAATTCAATAACGCCATCCAGGAGAGTATCGATAAAACCTGGACCTATCTTCAAAGCACTTTGAACTCTCCCGATAAGTTCGACTCCAGGCTGTATCCATACTTGACCATGCAATATGTCGGTACCGGCCCAGATCCGCTCTACATTGATGAAGCGAACCGCAAGAAGCTCGGCATCTGTCCTGCCACCGAGTATTGCCTCGGATACGGTTCGCTCTTCCATCCCCTCAAGCCCACACTCACAGACATGCTGTTGGAGTCGATCGTTTCCACCCAGCCGGGCACTGTAATCCGCCAGGCAATTCGCACCATGGAAGGCGATTACGCAGGGCCCGCAAACGGCGCAACCTGCGAACAAAAAGATCAGGGTCAGACAGTCGTTAACGATGCCAACAGCGCGAAAGTCGGCATTCCGATTCACTGTTTCGAAGAGGAAGCCGAACTCGAATTTCCCCAGGACGATCAGAACTCACGCGCAGGCATTCTCCGTGCCGCACTCGCCAATTTCTTGTTCCACTACAAAATGTCACAACAATACCCGCATGAGTTTTCCTCTTACGACCTCACCCAAAGCGCCCAGGAATTAAACTCTGAACTCAATCCGTTGATCCTTGCTTTCAACCGTGATCTCTCGGCTATGCTCGGAGTTCTGAGCAACAACGCCGACCTCAAAAAAACCAAAAACGACTTATGGGGTTTCGGCGGACATGGTTCCACTTTCATCAACAACGGAGTCATTACCGCCCGTACTCTCAGCGGAAAATCAACGACCGTCGACACCGTAACCCAGAGTGTCTTCGATGCGACCACCCCGCCATCCATCACTGATCTCGTCAAAGCGGTGGGAGATGCGCAAAAGAATATTCCCACTCTTCTCAAGGCAGACATGACCGCCAATGAAGCTGCGGCCGTCCTCGGTGCTCTCAACTCCGTCGCTCCCGCTCAGTCCAAAATTGGCAGGGAATTCAAGATCAACATCACTCCGCGTAGCCTCAGCGGCGCCTCCTCCGCCGAACTCGCGATAAGTCTCGATGCCAAGGAAAGCGCCGAACCAACGCTCTACAGCAACGGCAAGAGCAGTTCCGACAACATCTCCCGCGTGGCCACACATAATGTGGAAACCAAGGTGCGCCTCGAGTCCATCAAGCTCTTCGAGATCTCTTCCTTCTCCGCATATCTTGAACGCTCCCGCAGGAATATTCCCATCCTGCCACCCTTCTTCGAACTGCCCTATGTTGGCTCCATTCTCAGCCTGCCTATGCCGGGTGCCAAGGAATACCACCGCAGCACCGCCGTGATTAGTGCTATCGTTGTGCCGACCGCAACCGACATCGTCAGTGGCATCCGTTTCAATTTCGACCGAGTTACTTTTCCCTCATTGCCGGCCATCCCCGCAGCGCCAAGTTGCTCGACGACAGCCAATGGAACTCCCGACCATCCATGCTCGTTGCGGGTTGCGCTCTCCATGAGCGATCTCAGCGCCTTCTCGATCAGCGCATTCCATCGCGCCAAGGTCGCATGCTTTGCAACGGGTCAGCCGTTCGCCGGATCAAGCTTGAACTGTGAAGACCTGAAACTTTCCACACTTTATCCGGAACGCTAACTCTATCCCGAGCACTATATCGGTTCGGATTCTTCCGACAGCATTCGATCCTGGGAGTGCCCTATGTTTGGAATAAAACCCCGCCGCAAAGTCTCCGACAACTCCAGTCCCAGCGCTATCAGTTATTGCGAGCGCGTTGCCGGCATCCTCACCGCTCCTGTCCCCCAGGCGAAGTTTCGCGCCGCCCTCACCATCGATGAATGGAGAGAAGTTTTCGGCGACAAGCCGCTCACCATTGAAGTCTTGTTCGAAGCCCTCATTGACAGCCCGCGCCTGCAGTCCATCGCCTCTTCCGCCACCGACTACACCCCCAGTGTCTGGTTGCTCGAGCAGGAACTCATCGCCCAGGGCAAAGCTGAAGCCATCTGCGGCGCCGCCATCCCATTCTGCGGACATATCGCAAAGCAGCCGCCCTCAGGCCCCTGTACCGCTGGCGCCGCCGCCATTTACAACATCGCCCAAACCGCCAACGCCACCGGCCTTTGCCTGTCGGGCGGCGGCATCCGCAGCGCCACCTTCAACCTCGGCGTCCTCCAGGCGCTCTCCCGCCTCAACCTGCTCGAAAAGTTTACTTATCTCTCTTCCGTCTCCGGCGGAGGCTACATCCATCAGTTCCTCGCCGCATGGCTTCACAATTGCGAAAAGATTCCTGGCCTGGGCAAGCCCCCGCTTCAGTTTGTTGAAGAGCACCTTGACCCGCTACCCCAGGACAATCCGCCCCGCCTCACCGAACAGCCCGATCCCATTCGCTGGCTCCGCCGCTATAGCAACTACCTCACCCCGCGCACCGGCATCTTCAGTTCCGACACCTGGGTCATGATCTCCGTCTGGTTGCGTAATACCTTCCTCAACCAGATCGTACTTGTTGCGTTCCTCGCCGCAATCCTTTGCCTGCCCCGTTTCCTCCTCACAGAAGGAGTTGTGTATCACTGGTTCAACGCACTCTATACGGAATCCTTCTTTGGCATCGAATGCGCCCTGCCCGCTCTCCTGATCGCCATCCTCGGCATCTACATCCTGTTGCAGCTCGTGGGCCTCCTCCAAACCCGTCCCTTCGTCTGGACATCCAAACCGCGCTCTATCGAACCCATGGCCATCCGCCGCTGGAAAGTTGTGGCCATCGCTGTCCTCGCCATATCGGTGCTCACAGCCCCCGCTCTCTACCGCACTTCCTTCGTAACGCCCACCCCCTACGACGCCGCAAACCTCAAGATCGCCTCGCTTTCCTCCTGCGCACCTCTTTGCCAGTCAAACCCTGATGCCGGCGCCTTGACCACGACCCACTTCCTGCCCGGACTGGTCGATTTCACCGCATGGTGTAACTATGTCGTTCCCAACGGATACGACCGCTTCCAGGCATTGAGGAATTGGTTCGCTTTTTTCCGCTTTCCCTTCTGGGATTGGCATGGACCCGAATTCGCCATCGAATTCATCCTCCTCGCCTTCGTCTTCCTGCTCAGCGCTGCCACTGCGATGGCTTCGAGCGAGCATCACCATAGTTGGGCTTTCTGGTCATGGGTCAGTGCCATTATTTCTACTGCGGCGACCTTCGGCATGCTTTATCTCCTCCGCCTGGGATTCTTTGCTCTCACTTTCTTCGTGCCGCCTGCGCTCTTCCGCGCCTGCGCAGTTGTTCTGATTCCGGTCCTCGTGTCGGCCGTAATCTTCCTCTGCTTTGTGCTGACCGCCGGCATCATGGGCAATCTCACTGACGACGCCCGTCGAGAAGACATGGCCCGCCTGCGCGCCCTGGGCTTCCTGCTTTCCTTTGTCTGGCTCGCCGCCACGGGCTTTTCCCTGCTCGGCCCCGAGCTTGCCCGTCAACTCGTCGGACTCCCTTACGTGCGCAGCCTGCTCTCCTTCGGCTGGGTCGGCACCACCATCGCCAGCGTGCTCGCCGGCAAGAGCTCCAAGACCTCCTCAAGCGCGAGCGACTCCGGTTTCAATCTCCAGCTTTTCATTAAAATCGGCCCTCCTGTTTTCGTAATCGGCCTCCTCCTGCTCATCTGCGTCGCCCTCGACGCGGTCCTCGCCCCCTTCTGCAACTCCGAGCTCAGCATCGCTGTCTGCGTCGCCGTGCTTGCCGCCGTCGCGGCGCTCTTCGGTTCCCGCCTCGACATCAACGACTTTTCCATGCACGCCTTTTACCGCGACCGCATCGCCCGCTGCTTTGCCGGTGCCTCCCACCCCCACCGCCGCCCCGACCGCTTCACCGGCTTCGCTGACAGCGACAGCGAAATCCACGTCGCCGATCTACTCCCCAAATCCTTCAGCAAAAACGCGCTCAAGACTCTCAACGATGAAGGAGAAACCGGGGACGATTCATGCGCTCCCACCGGAACCTACTCCGGCCCCTTTCCCATCTTCTGCACCTCCGTCAATCTCACCTTCGGCCAGGACCTCGCATGGCAGGAGCGCAAGGCCGCCAGCTTTGCTTTCACTCCGCTCTACTCCGGTTACAGCGTCGGCTTTACCTCTGAATACGTCCTGCGGAGACGAAATCAATACACCTACAACGGCTTCGTCCATACTCCCGACTACGCCTACTACGGCGGCATTCGCATGCACTCGGCGGTCGCCATCTCCGGCGCGGCTGTCAGCCCCAACATGGGCTACCACACTGATCCAGCTATGGCGTTTCTACTCACCATGTTCAATGTCCGCCTTGGCTGGTGGATCAGGAATACACGCCTCACCGGGAGTCCTCTGGGCAGCCGCTCCGCCTCGCCCCGCTTCCCGCTCCTCCTCCTGCTCAAAGAGCTGACCGGCCGGGCCACTGACACCGAGCCCTTCGTCTATCTCACCGACGGCGGCCACTTCGACAACATGGGACTCTACGAGCTCGTACGTCGACGTTGCCGCCGCATCGTCATTTGCGATGCCGAAGAAGATGCTAACAATACCTTCGAAGGCATCGGCATGGCCATCCGCAAGGCTCGTGTCGACTTCGGCGTCGAAATCACCCTTGACCTTCGCCAGCTCGACCCCCGAGTCGTCGACCCTGCCCAGGTTCCTCCCTCTCCCGTCGCACCCGCTCATTATGTAACAGGAACGATCCGCTACCCTGAGGACGACTCTTCGTTGGCCTCCGGGACCATCATCTACATCAAGGCCGGCATCACCGGCGACGAGCCTGGCGACGTACTCAACTACAAACGCCAGCACACCGACTTCCCCCATGAATCCACCGCCGACCAATGGTTCTCCGAATCACAATTCGAGAGCTACCGCCGTCTCGGCTACCACTCCATCCTCGACCAAAAACAACTCGGCGGGCTCACTCCGCCCCTGGTAAAGCTGCTTAAACAACTGTTCGATCCTGCATAGAACTGCGCGTGGTGGTCATCGAGACCGTTGAGTAACTTAAACCGTCCGAATGCCTGCCTGACGTCGAACTCAGATAGACTCCACTGACAGTGCATACCTTTTTCTGTCTCTTTCAACCGGCAGATTCCAACCTCGCCACTGCAAACCGCATCACGGTCTATTGCCGGGTTCAAGCATATTACCCCTGTCCATCAAATGATGACCGCCACATCTTGACCGTCATATAAAAGAAGGCGTACCCTGTTCTCCATGGACGATCCGAACACAGATGTAATTCAGGGAACACTCGACATGCTCATCTTGAAAACGCTGAGCCTTGAGCCGATGCATGGATTCGGAATTGCGCGCCGTGTCGAGCAAATTTCGCGCGGCGTGTTCAAGGTCAATCCGGGGTCCCTGCTGACTGCGTTGCAGCGCCTGGAGCGCGCAGGATGGCTCGACGCCGAGTGGAGCAACACCGCAAATTCGCGTCGCGCCAAGTTCTATTCGCTCACCCGCGCCGGTAAAAAGCAGCTCGAGATAGAGACCAGGGACTGGACGCGCCGCGCCTCGGCGATTGCGCGCCTGCTTAAAGCGGAGGCCTGAATCCATGTCCCTTTGGCGCCAATTTACCCGCGGCTTGCGCAGCCTGACGCACAGCAGTCAAGCGGACCGCGACGTCGCTGACGAGGTCAACCAATATTTTGAGGAAGTAAAGGCGGAATTGATGTCGAAGGGACTGTCTGAGCAGGATGCGAAGCGTGCCGCGCGACTCGAATCGGGAAGCATGGCCCAGGTCAGGGATCAGGTTCGTTCCGACGGTTGGGAGAATGCTCTAACTTCCTTCGCCGCCGATCTGCGCTTTGCCATGCGACAACTAATCAAGCACAAATCCTTCGCAGCGACGGCAATCTTGACGCTGGCATTGGGCATCGGCGCCAACACCGCAATCTTCACCGTCGTCCAATCAATTTTGCTCGCGCCTTTGTCCTACAAAGATGCGGACAGGATCATCGCTCTCAATACGCGCTGGACCGACACCGGCCATCAAAGCACGCGCGTCACCGGTCCGGATGCAGAAGACGTGCGGGCTCGGGCGCGAAGCCTCGAGGCAGTGAGTCTTTACTCCGGCGGCCAGATGGGCGTGCAGTTGAGAGATCACGCTGTCTTCACGGTCGTGACGGGAGTCGATCCCGATTTCGCGCACGTTTTCGGCCTGCAACCGATCGCCGGCAGACTGTTCAATGAAGCAGACGCCCATCGCGCCGTCCTCGTGAGCGAGCAATTTGCGCGCGACAACTTTGGCGGCTCGCAGGCCGGGCTCGGCCAGACCATCCACATCGAAAACGAAGCTGTACAGATCGCCGGCATCTTGCCGGAAGGCTTCGACTTTCCCGCCAAAACCCAGGTTTGGGAAGCCCTTCCTGAGCGGCCTGAATCGCGATCGCGAACCGCCTTCAATTACAGGGCTGTTGGCCGGTTGCGCTCCGACGTGTCTCTCGCCGTCGCGCGGGCGGAACTGAATGGAATCTCGCGTCGGCTTGAGGCCGCATATCCGGCCGACAACCGAAAGAAGCAGTTGACGCTCGTGCTCTTGCAGCAAGCGATGACCGGCAACGCTCGCCCAACGTTGTTGCTGCTTTCAGGCGCAGTAGCATTGATTCTGTTGATCGCCTGTGTCAATGTTACCCATCTGCAATTGGTGCGCTCCATGGAACGGCAAAGAGAACTCGCGATCCGAGCTGCGCTGGGTTCGTCGCGTTGGCAATTGATGCGTCCCGTCGTCGCCGAAAGCCTGCTGATCTCGATTGCCGGCGGTCTCTTCGGGATTGTCATGGCCGTTCCAGCCGTGCACGCGTTGGTGGCAATCGCTCCCAAAGAATTGCCCCGCGCTGCGGAGATTCACCTCAACCTCTGGGTCCTGGCGTTCACCCTGGCGCTCTCACTGCTCGCGACCGTGGTTTCCTCTCTTCTTCCGGCTTACCGCGCCACGCAGGTCGACCCGTCTGAGGCGTTGAAGCAAGACAGTTCTCGCGGTATGACGCAACATAAGGCTACCGTCCTTCGCAACGGATTGGTCGTGGCCGAGGTTGCGGCGACCTTTGTTCTGGCCGCGAGCGCCGGTCTTCTGCTGCGTACCATGGCGACATTAATTGCGCGCGATATGGGCTATCAAACCGCGCAGATGCTGGTAGTCGATGCCGATGCTCCGGCGCACACCATGGAAGATGCCCAGAGAGTTGTGCGCCAATACGATATCTTGTTCGCTCAACTTGCGGCCTTGCCGGGAGTCGAACACGTCGCCGGAATCATGGGCCTTCCCACCGGCGAGCACGGATCAAACGGCTACTACAAAGTCAAAGACAGCCCTCGGGCAGCAGCGGGACACGAGTCGCAAGCCGACTTCAGCGTCGCGAGTCCAGGATATTTTCAGACGATGTCCATTCCCATCAAGCGCGGCCGCGATTTCGCATCGCAGGACAGCTATGACAATCAATTTGTTGCAGTGATCAGCGCATCGCTCGCCAGGCAGAGCTTCGGCGATAGTGATCCAATCGGCAGGCAAATCCAGTGCGGGCTCGACTCCGATAACTGGATGACAGTCATAGGCGTAGTCGGCGACGTACGCCAGGAATCACCGGCAGCAAAGCCCGGGCCCACTCTCTATATGCCGATGGCGCAGCACCCGTTTTTTGCGACGGAGATTCACATCGCGCTCCGAACCCAGGTCAAGCCGCTCGTCTTAATGAATGCAGTGCAGCAGAAGGTGCTCGAAACAAATCCTCAAATCGCTCTCCACTTCACCACCATGGACGCGATGCTCGGCAGCTCCATCGCCACGGAACGCTTTCGTGCGGCGCTGGTCTCGTCCTTCGCCGGAATCGGTCTGCTGCTGGCCATGTTGGGAGTCTATGGCACCATCTCTTACACGGTCGCGCAACAACGATTCGAGATTGGGGTGCGCATGGCATTTGGAGCGGAAAAGGATCGGATTCTGAGAATGATTCTTCGCCACGCCGTGAGACTGGCCTGCTTCGGTGTGGCGTTGGGGCTGGCTTCGAGCCTGTTCTTGGCGCGTCTGATCGCCGGCATGCTGGTGGGCGTTCGTCCGCTCGATCCCCTCAGTCTCTCAACCGCGGCCTTGCTATTGTTGCTCACGGCTATCGTAGCGGCGCTGGCTCCAGCGCGGAGGGCAACACGGGTTGAACCGATGTTGGCATTGCGCGCCGAGTAGTGACGAATTGGCGGTCACCTTAAACCGATCTAGTCCAAAGGCCGTACGTTTTTCAATGAATCACGGGAGAACTACGGAAATGTGGCCGATTATCAACATCAATTGCACTTAGCGGCGGTAATGCCTCGATACCTTCGTTGACTCTAGGGCGGTCGTCGCTCTTGATCGAAAGTGCGTCGGCCCATGAAGGATCGGGGGTCCATTGCGCTGCCCACTTGGGGAAAAGATGAGGCGCCATAGGACGCGCAATGCCGAACCCCTGCGCTAATTCGCATCCCATATACAAGAGCATCCAGCCCAATTCAGCGGACTCGACGCCCTCGGCAATCAGCTCCCTGCGAAACGCGGTCGCCAGCCTCAAGAGACCTTCGAGGACCGACAAATCCTCTGGGTCGTTGAGAATGTTGCGCACGAAGCTTTGATCGATCTTGAGAACACGCGCCGGAAGCCGTTTGAGATAAATCAACGAGGAGTATCCCGCGCCAAAATCGTCGAGTGCGAACGAGACTCCGAGTTCGATGCATCTATTTAAAGTCTTCGAAACCTCCGTCACGTTCATGAGCGCGCCGGTTTCCAGAATCTCAAGCTGCAAACGAGACGGATCGATTAAGGGGTGCGCCGCAAGAAGCGCTGCCAGGCGATCGACGAAATTCGTCTGTTGCAATTGCATGGCGTCGATATTCACGCTGACCGGAATATCGAGACCGATTTCATGCCATAATCCGATCTGCGTGAGAGCCGTGTCGATCACCCATTCGCCCAGCTTTACATCGAGCGGATGATTCTCGATGGTCGGCAAAAAATCAGCAGGAAGTAGCAGCCCTCGTTCCGGATGCTGCCAACGAATCAACGCTTCTGCGCCTATCACCGCGCCCGATCTCATGTTAACTTTCGGCTGGTAATAGAGTACGAACTCGTGCGCCGCCATGCCGCGCTGTATTCGCTCGATAGCCTCAGAACGACCGCGAATCGTGCGATCTCGCGATTCGTCGAAGTAGCTGAATCGGCTCTGGCTCGAGAGCTTGGATTCGTACATGGCATGGTCCGCTTGACGCAGCAATTGATCTGCGTCTACTTCATCTGTGTGTGAGTAAAAGGTCACTCCGATACTCGATGAAATATGAAGAACGAGATCGCCAATTCGTATCGGCTGGGCGACGGATTCCAAGAGCCGATCGATAACCGGACGACTGGAGGCAGCATTCTCAAGATCCAGAAATACGGCTACGAATTCATCGCCGCCCAGCCGAGCCAACGTATCGCCGTCACGCATAACACGTTTCATGCGCTTGGCGACAACTTTGAGCAGGCGATCGCCGACTTCGTGTCCATGGGTGTCGTTCACCGTCTTGAAGGAATCCAGGTCAAGATAGGCCACGGCAAGATTGCGCGTTCGACGGCGGCTTCGCGCCATTGCCTGCTGCAGCTTGTCTGCCAGAAATACTCGATTCGGCAGGCCGGTCAGCGGGTCATAAAGCGCCAAGTGCTCCAATCGCTCTTCCCGCTCCTTGAGCGCGGAAACATCGAATGCCAAAGCCACATAATGTTGTACAACCCCTGTCGAATCGCGTACCGCACTGATGGTGAGCATCTGGGGAAAGACAGTTCCCCTCTTGGTCCGATTCCAGACTTCGCCCGACCATTGCCCCGTCTCTCTTAATGAACCCCACATGGCTTCATAGAAATCCCGCGTATGTAGGCCCGATTGGAAAATGCGCGGATTTCGGCCGATGACTTCTTCCCGCGAGTAGCCTGTAATCAGAGTGAACTTATCATTGACATCGAGGATCGATCCATCGGCCGAAGTAATGATGATCGATTCCTGGGCATTCGTAAACACGCTGGCAGCCAATTGCAGCCGCATGTCTGCTAGTTTCCGGTCGGTAATCTCCTGGATCGTTCCGCGCATTCGCCACGGGCTGCCCCTGAGATCCAAATCGAGCTGACCAAGGCCATGAACCCACCGAATTTCCCCGTCGGACGGCCTGGTTATGCGGTATTCCTTGTCAAAGTGCCGGCACTTTCCCACGACTTCTGAGGCAAAGTAATCGGCCATCATGGCACGATCGTCCGCGTGCACAAGACGGTTCCAACTGGTCAGCGTATGCTCGAAGGTTGTGTCGATTCCCAGCAAGGAATTGAGGCAATGCGAAGCAGTCCAGACCCCGCTTCGAATATCGAGTGAATAGCTTCCGATGCCTGCGACACTTTGAGACTCATGCAGCCATTCCTCGCTCTGGCGTAGAGCTTCTTGCGTTTGCTGTGTGGCATCGTCCGCCATTTGCCGCAAATCGCTGCTCCCGGGCGCGCCATTCCGAAGCGGGTATTGATGCAGATCAATCCATTCTTTCCGGCGATTCTTCCGCAGGATTCTCTGAAATGTACTCACAACGTTTCCCATAGCCCACCGCTTCTTTCCTCGGTCTACCACTGACATGTGAGATTTGTTCACGTCAACATGGGGAAGTGGTGATGTGGATCGAGACGTCGGTCTTCCCAGCGGTGCATCCATTGCGGAGCACTATCGCTTCTCGATCGCAGGACAGAAACTACCCTGTCGGGATGACCAAGGTCATGCCATTCCAGATCGTCGAGGCGCAATGCGAGCAGTCGCTCGGCGCTGGGTGCCAGTACCTGGCGAGAAAAATCCGAGACCGGTATGGAGTCATACCATCCCGTCCGAACAGGAATATCCCATGCGCATCCGCAACCTGACAATACGACCTCAAGAGCTCCGGTCAACTCTGGCATTGTCGCAACGGCAATCTCGAGAAACGCGTTTACATGCCCCACCATAATGAACGTGTTCCACAACGCTCCGCTCTTAAACAGACGATTTGCGACAAGTTGGTCGGGCTTCTCCTGAAAGCCTTGGACGTGAAACAACCGGTTTCCCGCTGCCACTCCCAATTCGATCCAGCCGAACTCGACTTCAGGATTGCTTGGCCTTGCCCCACCAAGAACGACTGATTCAGAATGAGTCTCTGCGACCTGAAATGCGGATTCAAGCGACTGGGTAAAGGCCGTCTCGCTCGAATAATAGTGATCGCAAGGGAGAATCGCGACTAAGGCATCCGGATCCTTATCGGCTATGTGCAGCAGGCTCAAGATAATCGGAGGAGCCGTGCCACGATTGCACGGTTGCACAAGTCTACGCGACGGCGTTTGGCGAAGGTCGGGGACATAATACTGTTCGTGGGCGCGCGTAAGTGCAAATATGGTCTGCCCTTGTGGAATGCTGATAGCGGTGCGATCCCGCGACTGTTCCAGCAGCGTCTGTTTGCCAAGAAGCCGGCAGAATTGCTTCGGTCGATCATCGCCAGAAACAACTCGGGTCAGACTGCGAAGTCGCGTTCCGTCGCCGCCTGCAAGTATGACGCCCCATCTCCTCTCTCTCGAACCACAGTGAGTGAGATCGAGAGTTTGCGGTAGTTCCGATGTTGATTCGGTGGCCCAGTTCGCGACGCTCTTTTGATTCGAGCCCGGCTCGCGAAGCTTCTCCGATTCAACGGGTTGGGACATCAAACGCGGCATGATCAAGTCTTTCTCCTTTGCTGTTGCTAGGCTTTCTCAGTCAGGCTAGTTATTAGCCCGGAGTGGCGAATTCGAGGGTCGAGTGTAATCTGGTTGCGGAAAAGCAGAGTTAGAGTTAATTACTTTCGACGATGGAGGATCGTTTTCGAAGATGGCCTTATCATTTCACTCTTAGTCGAATTGGCGCATCTAGGGCGATTGCTAGTTTTGCTGCCTAACTAACTTAATGGTTAGTTACATTAGACTTATGCGCAGTTCTTACCGGTTGTGACCGGGAATTAGTCGGTTGCAGACGGGCTATAGCTCAGTTTATGGAAGTTGAACCATGCTGCATGATCCCACGCCTGGATACTGCGCCTCCGCTTTTGACATGTTCCGCCAGTCCGGGACCTGGCGAAGAGTCATTGCGTCGTTGAACGTCCGGGCTATCCACACGGCAAATGCCATCAGTGTTTCGGCCTCGTGCGGTCCGAATGCTGCTTCACGCCGGCTCGATACCGACATCGTTCCAATCGCCTCCCCAAAGTGAACCAGGGGTACCCAACAGCCGGAACGCATGCCAAGTCGAGTTAAATGGCGAACGGCCTCTCTCGCGAATGGAGAGTCTTGCATCCTCTCCAACAAAACCGGCTGAAGAGTACGAAAAGCAGCGCCTGCAGGCGATCCATCCAGTGGCAAGCGCACGATTCTAGGGCGGATCTCGCCGTCCGCCGGAGTTAGGAACTGAACCACAAGTGCGCCTGTCTCCGGTTCGTAAAAGTCTAATGTTGCGGTATCGTTAGGAAGAATTTCGCTCAAGCTGGCGGCGGTATTTCTAACTAGATTGAGCATGTCGATATTGGCGAGCTTCGTTTCGTTCATGTGCAACATTGATATAACCTCGGCTTGCTTCAGACGCTGAAGGTGAAGGTGATGCAAGACTCAGCAGTATGTCACGAATATGTGTGATAACTTGAACGAAAGATACATTAATATAGGACAGATCGCACCTAGCAGCATTACTAGTTGCCATTGGATATTTCTAATTCAACGTGTGGAAAAAATAATTCTGTCAATCAGTTGAGCTTGTAAGTCCTTCCCGAATCGCAAATCGAGTTAGCTCGGCGACGGAATGACTGCCCACCTTTGTCATGAGGCGACTGCGGTGAAATTCGATTGTTTTGACGGATAGGTTGAGCAGGCTTGCAATCTCTTTATTCTGCTTGCCTTCCGATATCAGTTGCAGGATTTCTCTTTGCCGGCTCGTCAGCTCGACGATAAGCTGTGAAGTCTTCGCCGGCCACATTCCGATATTGTCGATCACATCCTGACCCAGGCCGGGAGAAAAACTGGTGCCGCCCTTGCGCACAATCTCAACAGCCTTCAGCAGTTCCTCTGATGCCGCGGACTTCAAAATATACGCAGATGCCCCGGCTTCGATTGCTTTACGCACATAGATAGCATTCGCATGCATGCTGATAAATATGAACTTGGTTGCCGGAAGTATCTTTCTAATCGCGCAAGCCGCGTCGATTCCGTTCAAGAGAGGCATGCCAATATCGAGCACCACGATCTCCGGTCTCAATCGCAATGCATCGTCAACGAGTTTCTGTCCATTGTCGGCGCATCCAACCACTTCGAAATAGTTTTCCAGTAATCGCCGAATCCCATCAAGAATCAGGGCATGATCGTCACCCAGTAAAATCCTAGCCTGCGTCATTTGTGAATCCCCCAATGGGGACCGAAGCAGTTATCACCGCGCCTTGACCCGGTTGGGAAGAGAGATTGAGAGTGCCGTTTACAAGTCGCGTACGCTCTTTCATGCTCATGATTCCCATGCCGGTGGCGCTGTGAGTCGGAGGCACCATGAATCCTATGCCATTGTCCGCGACCCGCAACTGAACGGTTCCTTCTTTCTGGCTTAGTGCTACCCTAATTTGAGTGGCTCGTCCATGAACAGCGGCATTGCGCATGCTTTCCTGCGCGATGCGATAGAGACACGTGGCAACCATGTTGTTCAAACGTGAATCTTCTGTCGGACCCACAAAACTAACACGAATGCCCTGAGCCTTTTCAAACTCTTCACAAAATGCTTCGAGGGCGATGCTCAATCCAAAATCCGTAATAATGGAAGGGTGCAAGCCACGTGAGATGCGCCTCACTTCAGAGGATGCGCGAAGGGCCTGACGCTGCAGCCGTTGTACTCGTTCGAGCGCCTCGTCACTTGAGTTCGGTAGCATGTCCGACAACGATCCCAATTCGATCGAGAGAATCGCAAGCCGCTGCATTACGTCATCATGTAACTCGCGAGCCAGGTTTCTCCGTTCATCCTCTTGCGCCGAAAGAAGAGTCCCTGCCAGTGAGCGTAGCTTTTCTTCTCTATCGTGGAGTTCTGCCGCAGCCTCGTTGCGGCTCGTCATATCCGATATAAAGCTGACCGCAAATAACCCTTGTTTGGTTTCTACGCTGCTGAGGTTCGTCTCGGCCGGGAACTCGGTACCGTCTTTGCGTAAGCTGATCACTTCCTCTGTAGCTCCCGTTTGGTATCCCCCCGGGTTTGCAAAGAATTCGGCGCGGAAAGTCCGAAAATGGCTGCGGAATCTCTCCGGAATGAGAATGTCCTTTGACTGTCCGACTAACTCGGACGGATCGTAACCGAACATCGTCCCGACCATTCTGTTGGCGAGCACAATTGTCCCGTTGGCATCGGTAGCCAGAATCGCCTGGGCGGCAGTGTCAAGCAGCGTGCGCGTCGTTGCTTCACTCTCGCGAAGCTTCTCTTCGGTGAGTTTGCGTGCCGTGATGTCCTCAGCCCAGATCAGCATCCCCTCCGGGTTTCCATCTCCTTGTCCCCACGGCCGAACCTCCCATCGCACCCAGGATGTCCCGTGAGCTCCGTCCCACCTATCCTCTTCCACGCGTATCGTTTCTCCAGCTAAACATCGCCGGTGGGCATCGATCCAGTGCTCAGGTATATCAGGAGAGATTTCGTACAGTGATTTACCCATCATTTGTGTTGAAGCTACCCCGAAAAACGCACACCAGCGATCAGTTGCATGGATGTATCGCATTCCTCGGTCGAGCATGGCTACCGCCGCGGGGGTGTGTTTGACGAAACAATCCAATAGCTCCCCGCGCGCAGCGAGCATGGCAGTTCTGTTTCTAACTCGCTCATTCAATTCGGAGTTGAGTTCCGTGAGACGCTCTTCGGCAGCTACGGCCTGATTGCTGTAGCGCTTGATATCGCTATAGACTCCCCAGATAATCAGCAGCCCGATTCCATTCCCTAGCATCAGGGACCAGGCGAACCGTTGTTTTGAGGCATGCAATCGCTCATCCTGCAACTTGAGAAGGCGAGATCCCTCGCGGAACATATCGGCCATAAGCGGCCGAATAGTTTCCGTGAAGCGTTGGTCTTCGTATTGCGCCGCCTTCGCCGCGGGCATGTCGAAATCACTCTTGGAGCGGGAATCCACTTCAGAATCAAGGCTTGAAAGGCGACTGAGGATTAGCGGATTTATTTGACCAAATGCATGGCGCTCATTGGGGTTATCCGCGGTAAGAACCGTAACATCGGCAGCGCCATTCCGAGCATTTTGCGCCGCCCGGCGATAGGGCGCAAGAAAGCTCTTGTCGCCCGTGAGCAGGTAACTGAATCGATTGGATTGAGCAGTTCTAAGCTCCGCGCGCAACCGTCCGAGAGCGGCATCGACCTGCAAGGTGTGACGGTTTGAATCCTCACTTCGAACAGCCTGCTCAGCGTACGTCCACGTTAGCACCCGCGTGACGATTGCGATGGCTAACAAGAGTGTCAGCCGGACTAGGGCCCTTCGCTGAAATGCGCGCTTGTCTTTCGAGTCAACCATTAGAGCCCCGTGATGAGACCACCAACATCTACTCTATTGCGCCAGAGCAAGTACATTCGTAGAACCAAGCGGTCGTGACTTTCAGCCAGTGCAATGAGAGTACTCCAATTCTGTGGATCAAATGATCCATAAACGACATATTTGATCCAGCCAAAATTGGAATGCTGCTTACTCGCTATGTCGCAAGCTCCCGATGACAGAATTGTCATCCGGCGCACATCGAGAGGATAGAGAAGAATGGGGGTTGAGTTAATCAACGTCCAGTCATTCAATGTAAGTAAGAATCCACGATATTTCGATAAGGCTTGATGCGGATTTCGAGTGGCTATAACTCAACTCACGCTCTAAATCGTGAGTCGGCGCAATCATCGTTTCATATAAATCGGCTTATGGATAGTGCAAAGTGACTTCTCAGTTGACTTAGTGGTCTTCACTCTTTGAGTTATGTGATGGGTTATAACCGAAACGAAGCGAAAGCACCCATGCTTTCGTGTGTAAGAATTCGTTACATCCTTCCTTTGAGGCAGCCACCGCGTTTCGTGTTACGCCTAAGATAAGCAACTTGGTTCCTGGAAATTTGAACTCGAAATACGCCTCCTGCGTGGACGCGGCCGGCTTGGAAAAATATCACTTCGATTGAGGCGGTTGGACCAATCCGCAATCAGCCAAAAGGCGCACTCATTCGGAATGATCGATCGAACTGAGACGGACCGCCCGCCTCTCCTTGTCCAAATCGAGCACGTCCCAGAATCGTGAAAAATCTCCAGTCTGTGGCCAAAATTGGCGCTTTCACCGAAATTTTGATCATTATGCTCATTTTTATGGACATTTCACTCACTTTTTCGTACCGTGGGTTAACGCAATTGCAATATTGTCCCCGGCCCTCGAATTCCTGAAGGCCAAAAGCAACTGCTCCACCGGTTCCCATCCGTAGCATTCATTCTTGTTTGGCCAGTTCCCGTAGCCACGCAGTGTCCAGGCTGCAATTCCAGGCCCGGCCGCGGCGTCCCAGAGTCTAGGTGGTTTGCCCTTTCGGCACAAACGATTAGAGCGAGGAGCCAATGAAAATCAATTTTGCCAAGATATTTTTCGCCTGTACGGCCATACTGCTGGTGTGCGCGGCAATCTCAGGTGCGCAGACAGTGACCGGATCGATTACCGGAGAAGTGACCGACCCCAGCGGCGCGGTCATCGCCAACGCCCAGGTAGTGGCTCACAACTTGGACACGGGTGTCGATTCGTCAACTACCACCAACTCGACAGGTCTCTACCGGCTTCAATTCCTTCCAATCGGCCATTATCAAGTTGCCGTCCAGGCCAACGGATTCGAGAGTCAGACAATTCCGCCCTTCGCGTTGGAAGTACTCCAGATCGCTACGTTTAATGTGAAGTTGAGAGTGGGTGGCGGGACCACCGAGGTGAGTATTTCCACCGCGCCCCCCATTTTGAATACCAACGATGCCACGATCGACACTACCTTCACCGAGAACACCATTCAGAATTTCCCTCTGAATGGCCTGGATTTTTCCTCCATGACCCTTTACATGCCGGGCGCGGTGAACACCGCCGGCACCTCCGGTATGCAGAGCATTGAGCGCAGTACAAGTTGGCAGGACTCGCCGAACCTGAACGGCAACCGCGCCCAGGCGAACAACTACACGCTCGATGGCATCGACATGAACGAGACCTTCAACAACGTCATCTCCTACAGCCCGGCGCCGGAAGCGCTTGAAGAAGTCAAAGTGCTGACGGCTGATTCTCCCGCCGACTACGGCAACGTAAATGGCGGCGGCGTTGTAAGCGTACTCAAGAGCGGAACCAACCACTTTCACGGGTCGGCTTATGGCTACGTGCAAGACTATCGACTGGACGCCAACTCCTGGACCAACAACTACCAGGGCATTCCGGTCAATCCGTTTTCTCAGGCTCAATTCGGAGGCTCGATTGGTGGGCCCATCCTCCACAACAAGCTGTTCTTCTTTGGCGACTACCTTGGTTCCCGATATCACAAGGCGGGAACCGGTTCGGCCAGCGTGCTTTCCGCCGCCATGCGCGGAGGGGATTTCTCGGCGTTGCTCTCGACTGCCAATCCCATCCAGCTTTACGACCCGGAAAATGGTTTTGCTCCCTATGTCGGCGATCAGGGCATTCCGATCAACAATCCGGTCGCACAGTATCTCTTTGCCCATCCCAATCTCTATCCACTGCCTAACGCTGCGCCTACTGACGGCGTGATCGCCAACAACTACCAGGGACCTTACAAAATCTTCAAGGCCAACGATCAGGGCGACATCAAGATCGAATACGATCCCACCGCCAAGGACAAGATCACGGGGTTCTTTTCGATTTCGACCGCTTACGACGGTTCCAACGCGACCTCTGCCACCGATGCGCTGGCAATTACCTTTCCCGGTGCCAATCTCTATCCCACCAAGATTGTCGGCACCAACTGGGTCCACATCATCTCGCCGGCCCTGGTTAACTCCGCACGTGTCGGCTTCACGCGCACGTTCTGGAATGTCGGCCTCCCGACCGATCCAACCGGTGTCTTTGGCACCACAGGCAATTCCATCGTCGGTGTTGGATTCACCGGCCAGACTTACGAGGGATTTACCGGCGAGGTCATCAGCGGCGGCGCCAGCACCGTGGGCAACCAGGCGCTCAATAACGGAACGATCATCGACAACACCTATAGTTACATCGACAATCTCACTTGGCAGCACGGCCTCCACTATCTGAGCATGGGCGTGCAAGGGCTTCGATACCAGCAGAATTACCCCACCAGCAATAACAGCGGCTACCTCGGCAATTTGAACTACACCGGCGCATTCACCGGGAATGGCGCGGGCAGCGGCGGGTACGGGGCTGCCGATTTTGTGCTCGATCGCGTGCAGTCGGCGCAGGCCACTCTGACCAGCCTCAATGTCGGCCAACGTCAGTGGCGTGTCGCAGGATTCGTCAACGATGACTATAAATTCCGCCCTAATCTCACCTTCAATCTGGGAATTCGCTACGAATTTGATCAGCCATGGATTGAGTCCAACAACAAAACCGGAAACATCAACATTGCGACCGGCCAACCCATCTACGCGCACGCGATTCCAGCCGGCGCGCCCGCCGGGTCAGGCCTCTGTCCTACGAGTGCTTGCTACCAGCCCAATTACCGGCAGATTATGCCGCACCTCGGCTTTGCTTATCAGGTCAATAATCGCCTGGTCGTCCGCGGTGGATACGGCGCAACCAGTTTCTTTGAGGGCAACTCTTCCAACCAGCGACTGACATCCGTCACCCCGTTCTTGACCGCCGTTAACGTCTCGGTCAACTCGCCCACCGTCGCTGCTCCGAGCGCGGCTCGCACTGCGGAGCAAGGATTCACCGGCGGCTCAGCGACGAACGGCGGTACATTCGATACCTATCCGCAGAATATCCAGCCTGCTTATGTGCAGGAGTGGAACCTGACCACCGAATACGCCCTCACGAACACTACATCGCTCCAGGTCGGCTATATCGGCGAACAAGGCCAGCACATTGAAGACTACGGCAACATCAACCAATACACGGTGAACGGTGACGCCACATCCGCGCCCTACTACAACAACCAGTACATTGGCGTGAATAGCGCCATCGGCATTGGCTCCAACTCGCTGCTCATCACCGAATCACGTGCCATGATGAACTACAACTCATTGCAGGCAGTGCTCCGTCAGCGCGCCTATCATGGGCTGGAGTTCAAGTTGAACTACTCCTATAGCAAGGCGATGACCAACAGCCTGGGCAACTATGGCTTGAACGTGAATGGCTACAGCGGCGCGTTCCAGAACTACTACAACAGCTCTGCCGACTACGGTCCTGCCGGATACGATATCACCCATAACATCTCCGGCACCGGTGTCTATGCGCTTCCCGTCGGACGTGGCAAGCAGTATCTATCCGGCGTGAACCGCATCCTCGACGAGGCCATTGGTGGCTGGAAACTTGCCGTGGCCGGTGTCTCTTATTCAGGCTTTCCTGAGGCTGTGACTACCGGCGTTGTCAATGGCGCCGAGCAGACCGGTTCCTCCAACAACTCCAACAGCTACGGTGCGGCGCGCGTCAACCAATACCGCCACCTCAAAGTCACCAATCGCAACATCAACAACTGGTTTGGCACCGATCCCTCCGCAACTCCCTGCTTGACCGCCGGTGTCGACAACGGCACGTGTGCTTTCGGTGCGCCGTCCAACAATGTTTTCGGCGATTCGAGCAACGGGTCGGTTCGCGGTCCCGGCTACCTCAACGTGGATATGTCGGCATTCAAGGACTTCCATCTCTTCGCCGAGCATAGTGTGGGCTTCCGCTTCGATGCCTTCAATGCGTTCAACATCGTCAGCTATGGAAACCCCGACACAGTCATCACCGACACTACCTTCGGCCAGATCGCAAGCCAATTGCAGATCCGGTCTCAAGAGCGGCGGATGCAGTTTTCGGCCAGGTACTCGTTCTAACCAGATCCATTTCGTAGAATCACATTGAATCGTTTTTCGTATGAAGAACCGCTGTAAACCCGGATTCCTGGCTGGTTAATCGAAGTTCAGCGAGGAGTCCGGCGTTTTTATGAATTTGGATAGGAAATGATGGAACTCGAAATTTGCGTGGATTCGGTTGACTCCGCGGTCGCCGCCGAGAATGGTGGCGCCCAACGCGTGGAGTTGTGCAGTGCTTTGATTGAGGGCGGCTTGACGCCCAGCATGGGGATGGTACGCGCAGTGAGATCGCGCATCGGCATTGGCATCTATGCCATGATCCGGCCTCGCGGAGGCGACTTTGTCTACTCTGACGAAGAGTTTGCCGTGATGCGTGATGATCTATTACTCGTAAAAGAAAACGCGGCGGATGGAGTGGTTTTCGGCTTACTCACTCCCGATGGCGAAGTGGACGTGAATCGAACTCGTGAATTAGTTGAGTTGGCGAGACCCATGAAGGTGACGTTCCATCGAGCCGTCGATATGGCAAGGAACATGGACACTGCGATGGCCGACATTGTGCGAACCGGCGCGGACCGCGTGCTAACCTCGGGAGGCGTCCAAACCGCAAGTCTCGGCAGTGCGTGCATCGCGCGGCTGGTGCGCAAATTCGGCAGCCAGATCGACGTGATGGTTTGCGGCGGCGTTCGCAGGGAGAACGTTGAGCAAATCGCACAGGCAACAGGCGCCAGTCAATTCCACGCGGCACTGCGCACAGCGATACCGAGCCCCGTGACTTATCGCAAGTCCGGCTTGTTCATGGGAGAACCCGGCCTCGATGAATTCGCACGCTTCACGGTACTTGCCGCCGATGTACGCACGCTTCGCGAAGCCATCGATAAAGCCAGTCTGCAGGGAGTTTCTCAGCAAACATAGTCGATGCGTCGTGGAACTTCCTGGTATACCGTTGGTTGCGTACAATCACAGCTTGTCGTCACTACGTCCCTGGGGAACCGTTCGATACGCATGTCTTCGAAGACCGATATTCGCGCCAAAGAAATCCTGCGGCTGCTCTTGAGCCACGGCAAGACCTCCGTTGAGGAGTTGACCGAGCTGTTTGGGACTTCACCGGCCAGCATTCGCCGTGACCTGATGCGCATGGAGAAACGTGGCCTGGTCCATCGCACCCACGGCGGCGCGATGTTGGCCGATCAGGCAGTCTACGAGCCATTCCGCTTCGACGCCTCATTCCAGGTGAGAGAAGATCGCTTTGCACCCGAGAAAAAACGCATTGGACTCGCTGCTGCTGAGCTCATTCGCGACAAGGAAACCGTCGGCTTCACCGCGGGAACCACGACCACCCAGGTCGCTCGCCAGTTGCGTCATCGCACGGGGATCCACATCATTACCAACGCCCTCAACATCGGCATGGAGTTGAGTTCGAGCAACGGATTGGATACCACGCTTACCGGCGGCAGCATCCGTTGGCCGGGTGCGTTTTCTCTCATCGGCCCCACCGCCATCGAGTCGGTGAACGTGGTGGTGATGGATCGCGTATTCATCGGCGTGTGCGGCGTTGACGCTGACCGTGGCGCAACCACCATTGAGGCCGAGGAAGCAGCAGTATTCCGCGCCATGATTCGCCAGGCCAAAGAAGTAATCGTCGTGGCCGACTCGAGTAAGGTTGGCATGGTCAGCCCGGCCGTCATTTGCGCCGTTTCCGACATCGATGTTCTGATCACCGACGATGGCATTTCAAAGGATGCCTCGTTAGCGTTCGCGCGCAGCGGCGTGAGGGTCATCAGCGTATAGCTGTTCCTTCTCGATCCCATCCATCGCGCCGTGCGGGCCGTTAAAGCAAATACCTCAACCGGCAAAATTGTTGATGCCCGGAAATACGCCGGCATGTCTTCATGTACGAGTCCATGGGGCGGCCAATGGCTTTTCAAGGACCCTTCGGTTATCGAATTCTCGAAATGACATCTTTGGATTTCACCCCTGCTCGTTCCAATTGAACAATGCAGCCGAACTGATCCGCATCCTGGCGCAGGTCGCGACCACTGATGCACTGAATTTTCCTAAGGTCGTGCACAGCTAGTTTGGTCACGGGATGTTTATTTTTTCAAGCAGATGGCGGATGATGTTTCGATTTGGAGATTTAACATCGCAATAACATTGTCGGGACCAGGTTACAAATGAATGTCTGGTCTCTATTGCTCACTCTGCTCAATAAATATATTGGTGGGACAGAGTGCTTGCATGCCTTCCGAATGTTTCAGTGCGACGCAGCGCAACCAACGTTTTCGGGGATCATCAAGTCCAGAAAGCCGATTATAGGATCGTGGCGCAGAGCTTACCAGCATTGCTGCACCAGATTGAGCAGCCAACCGTTCCAAATGCAACCGTGAGTGCAACGTCAATGATGGACTGACTGCCACCAAACTTGTCATCTCCACCATTTACAGCACCTCTCGAGCGCCTGGCCGAGGACCTTACGCTATTCGTGCCCATGCCCTGACACCCCCCAACAAAGAGGTGGCCGATCGTTTCTGCGTTACGAGCAATACCGGGCCTACTTCTTGCACGCCAGGCCGCTTGTAAAGCAAGATTCGCGACGTCTTTGTAAGCCCACCGTGCGCAGTCATTGCGTCCGCTCTGGAACAAATCCTCTGCCCCTGTGCATTCCGGTTATGGAAGAACGCCGGCCTATGCCCTGAACGGAGATTACGAAAGGACAAAGGCAATGGCACTCGTCAAGAAAGCGATCGCCCCAGCAGCAAGCTCCACTCCAGCGGAAGGAAGAACATCGGCTGTCGCCACTCGCGAGGCAGAAGCGCAGCGAAAGAGAGCGAGAACGCTCGCGAAGCAACAACAGGCGGCCGAGCGCATTGCTGCGGCGACGGGACAACTGGCCTCCGGCATAAGTGAGGCATCCTCGGCCGCAGAGCAACTTAAGCGCGCCAGCGAAGCCATTGTTATCATCTCCAACATCCAAAGAATAGCTCTGCGCTGTTAGGCGGCTGATCAATACGGTGGGGAGAAAACGGTGGTGAGAAGACGACGAGCAAATTGACTCCGACATCTCTCGCTTCACTGCGGATTGTGCGATCATAGAGGGATTGATGACAAATCGCTGGTAGGTCAAGCTGCACATGAGCGTGCTCCTAACTTACTCAGCACCGAGTTCGGCCTCGCCTGCGGTAGAACTTTTCAAATTAAATGGGAGCATCCGCGCTGGACGATGAGAGTTATGTCAGAGGAGCCATTCGGTCAAAAAAGGCGACTTTGCAGCAAAAGTAGTACCAATGTAGTACCAAAGTGAGCGATGCTGACTAATGATTCAACACCCTCATCTGTATCATTATGCGTGACTTAATAGCAATCAATGGGCCTGTAGCTCAACGGTTAGAGCAGGGGACTCATAATCCCTTGGTTGGGGGTTCAAATCCCTCCGGGCCCACCATTATAAAAACAATATAAATCCAACAATCACAACCATATAACCCCTGTACTCTTCGCTCGGCTCGACCTCGGTGAAGCTGCATCCGGAAGGCACCGGCGGGTTAAAACAAACGGTCCGCAGATGATCGGCAACTCCCGGGGCGGATGGAACACCAATATGGATATGACAATCAAGGTCAATGTCTGCGACACAGAAGCGTTAGCTGTCGTGGCCGTTACGGTCAGAGAATGGGTCCCCTTCGGAGTTTCATACGAAGTCAGTTGTGAAGTGGCGCCGCCTCCACCGCAGGCTATCAATCCCAAGCCCGTAAGCGCTGCACTCATGCATACGACCAAAGACCGGAAGAGCGTCCGCAGCTGCTGGCCCCACAGGAGGAATGGCAAGGTTAGCAGTGTGATCAACCCGAGTCCAGCCATCGCAATGTTGGACCGTTGACGAAGATTCTCGGCGACCCACGGGAGCAACCGATTTTCCCACTACCTCAACGAATCTCGGTACCTGCAGCGGGGTAATCTGCAACGCGGGATTCGTTCCCAAGCTTGATTCCAGCGGCGCCCTGAGTTATTCCACGCTGCTCGCGTCAGGACAGATCCTGCCCAAGGCGATCGTCGTCAACAGTAGTGGCAATGCGTTCGTCTCCGGATTAGCCGCAGATGACTCACTCAAAGAACTTAAACTCTCAAACACATCGACGCAGACCATTCCGGTGGCGAGTTTCACATTTGGATTGCCCGACTACTCCGAGACTGATAACTGTGCAGGATCGCTGGCCCCTGGGATCTTCGTGCACCGTCGCCGTAACCTTCAAGCCCTCGCAACCGGGCAACGAGAATACAAATCCAACCATTGGATTCGGCGGCGCAACGACCAATCAGATCATTCCGCTCACCGGGTTTACCGAATGCGAAATCACCCTTTCGCCCAATGCGCTTGACTTTGGTTCCAGCAGCTTTGTGGGTCAAGTGAGTTCGCCGCAGTCCGTTGTCATCGCAGATGCAACATCCGCAAGCCTGCGTTACACCGTTTCCTTAACGGGTCCATTTGCCGTCAGTAATCCGTGTCCCAACCCGCTGCCGGGGAACTACGGTTGCACGGTCAACGTCACGTTCAGCCCCACCACGACTGGCCCGCAGACTGGAACACTGACCGTAACCGGAAGCGGCCAAACGGCAAGCAATTCGATCCCACGCTCATCAATGTGGTTCGCCGATCGCCAACTTGCGTTTTATCGTTGCTACGAGCGGACGCACTGGCTTGAGCACCGTGGCCACAGCTGGAACAATCGGCTTTAGGATGGCACCGAGTAGAGGGATGACGGGTTTTTGCGCGGTGTCTCCAGGGAATTGGTCGAGAAGAACCACGTTAAGCAGAGACTTATTTACCTTGATGCGGCCGTCGTAATCGATGAGTCCCAGCTTGCGAAAGCGATTCATGAAGAAACTGACACGGGATCGGGTCGTGCCGATCATTTCCGCAAGGGTCTCCTGCGAAACGGGAGGGATGCAGACATCTCTCTCGCCAGGCTTGCCGAACTCCGCCATCAGCACAAGTATCCTGGCGAGGCGCTTCTCGCTCGAATTGAAAAGTTGATCGACAAGATCGGCTTGAGTCCTCATGCTGCGCGCCAGCACAAATTTCAAAAAGAAATCCGCGAACACGGGTTCGTCATTCAAAACCCGGCTCATTTCGTCCCTTGTGATCTGGAGAGCGGAGCATGTGTTCACAGCAGATGCGGTCGAAAGGCGAAGCCCAGGTACCGCCGCCAGCGACTCCTCACCAAGGAAATCGCCAACTGAGAGCAGAGTGATGGTAGCTTCTTTTCCTTTTTCCGAAACGACAGTGAGCTTCGCCCTGCCCTGCTGCAGATAGAACACAGCGTCTGCCGCGTCACCCTGGGAGAAAAACGTGTCTTTTGGGGCCAATTCCACGATCTTGCGCCCACCCCCCGTACTCGCGAGAAAGTCGACAGGACTGAAGGCGCCATTGCTCCGTTCGCTGGTCAATTTGCCACCCCGTTTCAGGCTGCGCGATAGATTGGGCAAGTCGTGTGCGCGCAAGCGGACCACTCAAGATAGGTGCTTGGCGTAGAAGTCGCCCACGGGAAGATCGCGATCGGGATACAAGAAGAGGCACTCCACAATGCCCTCGAAATCTAACTCATTGAACGATGCGACATGAGGCACAATGCGCAAACGTCAAGTTAAGAAAGTCGTTGGCCGCATTATAACACAGGTCTCGCCTCACGATGCGGTTCATATAGCTCACCACAGCAAGTCGGTCCCTGAGGGCCGACGAGTTTCCCTGAATATCTGGCACAGCCGAGAGGAGATTTCGCGAAAGTAAATCGGCTCAACGATGGAGAGCAAATATGACCATTCATTGGTGCCATCAACCTGACAAGCTGTAAGTGCGATGGCTCGCTGTTGAGAGTGCACTCTCTCAGCAAATAACTCTCGCCGCATGGTGGATTGCAACGATGAAGCTTTGTTACTTCTAACCATCATCTAGTCTTGGCCGTCCGACTTTTGATCGCGCCTTCCACGCGCAAGCAGGCTTCCTTATCAAGCAAGGATGAACTTAGAATGAAGCAGCTTTCTCAACTTTTCATGTTCACAATCTCTGCAGTATTGTGCGCCTCGTCAACCGTCGCACGGTCGCAATCGTTGCCCTATTTGGAGACATCATCGACGGCAGCAGTCGTGGGTTCCAGGCAATTGCAACAACTCTATCTGGCGCCCACCGAAAGAACAAAGGTCGTCAACTACTTGTTTGACGCGTACGGGCCATACCCACTTGTGGGCGCCGGTATTGTTGCGGGCATCAATCAATTAAGTAACTCTCCGCCGGAATGGCATCAGGGTGCGGAAGGTTACGCCAGGCGTTTCGGTTCCGACTTTGGTATGGTCGCTGTCACCACTACCTCGCGTTATGCGTTATCTGAAGCACTGAGAGAAGACACGCTCTATTACCGATGCGAATGCACCGGGATAGTTCCGCGTTTGAATCACGCGGTAATTTCGACAGTAACAGCGCGAAGTGGGTCTGACGGCCATCGAGTGTTTTCGATTTCTGGCCTTGTTTCTCCCTACGTCGGCACGACCACGGCAGTCTATCTTTGGTATCCCGATCGCTACGGTGCGAAAGATGCGTTTCGAATGGGAAATTACAACTTGCTGGCAAATGTGGGTGGCAACATCGCTCTCGAATTCTTATACAGCGGACCGCATTCGTTGATGTCTCGTATGCACCTGAACAATGCGCATGGTTCGCCTGAACCGGGTCCAAACCATTGAGCGACCTCGTGGCCACTATCGCTCCCGCCGTCAAGACTCGCGCCACGCCTGTCTTTTCGATCGCCGACCCTGCGATCAAGTTTCTCAGCGACTTCTTCGAATGGTTTGGAGACCTGGGCATCTTCTTCTGGCATGTTATTCGCGCCGCGGTGACACCGCCTTATGAATGGCGCGAACTAATTCGACAACTGGACGAAGTCGGATCGAAGTCATTACCCCTCGTTGCATTGGCCGGCGCCGCAGTGGGCGTCGTTATTTCCCTCGAAGCCCGTTACAGTCTCAGCCGCTTCGGAGCAAAGTCGATGTTTCCCGCAACCCTCGTCTATTCGGTCATCCAGGTAATGGGGCCGATCATCACCGGCCTCGTGGTGAGCGGGCGCGTGGGCGCGGGCATTGGCGCAGAACTCGCGTCAATGAAGGTAACTGAACAGATCGACGCCATCGAAGCTTCCGCAATCAACCCTTATAGGTTGTTGGCTGCCACCAGGATCCTTGCCTGCATCCTGATGCTGCCTCTGCTCACGATCGCAGCCGACGTCAGCGGACTTCTGACTGGTTGGTTTGCACAGGCCCTTGTCGAGCCACTGTCGTTTCATCAGTTCATCGAAAGCGGATTCCACGGCGCGACGTTCAATGCGTTTCTCCCCCCGACATTCAAGACCGCGGTCTACGGATTGATCATCGGTCTCATCGCCTGCTTTCAGGGGATGCGCACGCGCGGAGGTGCGGAGGGCGTTGGCCGTGCTGCTACAAACTCCGTCGTGATCGGCTCGCTCTTTCTTATCCTGGCAGACGTCGTGCTGGTCAAATTCATTCTCGTCGTATTCCCTTAGCCATCGCTCCAACAAGATCTGAGAAATCAATATGGTCACTGCAACCGACATCCCCTCGCAACAACCGAAACTCGAGGCTGAAGACCGGGCATCCGCTGTCGCTGTCGAGAACGTTCACAAATCCTTCGGAGTTAATAAGGTTCTGAACGGAATCAGCTTGCACGTGGGCCGAGGAGAAACACTTGCGGTACTCGGCCGCAGCGGAACAGGCAAGAGTGTATTGCTGCGGTTGATCATCGGACTGAGTCAACCCGACTCCGGGTCGGTCTCTGTTTTCGGTGAAGACCTTGCCGGCTTATCCATCGACAAGCTGAGCGCAATCAGAAAGAAGATGGGTTTCCTCTTTCAACATGCGGCCCTCTACGATTCCCTCACCGTAGCCGAAAACGTGGCATTTCCGCTGCAACATCATCGCTCGGAAATGTCCAAGTCCGAGCGCCGCCAACGTGCGGCAGAGTTACTGGCTGAGGTGGGCATGGACGGCAGTCTGGATAAGATGCCTTCCGACATTTCCGGGGGCATGCAAAAGCGTGTCGGCCTGGCGCGAGCCCTGGCTCTCGATCCTGAAATCCTACTGCTCGACGAGCCCACCGCCGGTCTCGATCCCATCAGTTCAAGAGAAATCGACAACCTGATTCTCAAACTTCAGCGCGAACATCAGATGGCATCCATCGTCGTGACCCACGACCTGCTCAGCGCCAAGATCATTGCCAGTCGTCTGGCCTTGCTCGATAAGGGCAATGTGGTGATCGAGGGCAACTTTGAAGACCTCGAGCATAGCGACATCGCGTTCGTACAACAGTTCCTCAAGCAGTCGTAGGAGAAGTTCATGTCAAGAGTAGCTCGGCTTGGTGCATTCATCGTTGTGACACTGGCACTGCTGGCAGCCGGCGTCTTCGTCATCGGGAGCAAGGCATATCTGTTTCGCTCGACCTACCAGCTAAAGGCGCAATTTGCCAACGTGGCCGGTCTAGCCGCCGGCGCAGACGTGCAGGTCGGAGGTGTGCACAGCGGAACCGTGCACAGTATCGATCTTCCGCACAAGCCGGGCGAGAAAGTTACGGTCGTGATGGACCTCGACACGACAACTCACGAAATCATCAAACATGATTCCGTGGCTTCGATCGAGACCGAGGGCTTGTTAGGGAATCAATACCTGGCTATCTCGTTCGGATCAGCCGGCCAAGCCGAAGTTCGCGATGGTGATTCAATCCCAAGCAAGCCTCCGTTGGAGATGGCTGATTTGCTCGTTAAGGCCGACGGCCTTCTATCGACCAGTCAACAAGCCATTGAGAATGCGGCCCAGGCAACGGCACATCTGAGTTCCGTCAGCGCAAAAATCGATTCCGGCCAAGGCTCGGTGGGCGCGCTCATCAACGACAGAGAACTTTATAACAACCTGCAGCAATCGGCGAATTCACTGAGCGACACGATGGTCCAGGCGCGGATCGGGGTCACAGATTTCCGCGAGAATATGGACGCATTGAAGCACAACTTCCTTTTAAGCGGGTACTTCAAAAAACGTGGATATGAGGACGCGGCGGATCTGACGGAACACGAGATCGCACGGGTACCGACTGATAGTCCGGACAAAACCTTCACATACTCGCCAAGCAAATTATTCGACGGGCAGGAATCAATCAAGCTTAGAAATCAGAAATCATTGAAGGAAGCCGGCCAGTACCTTGCCGGCAACAATTTCGGGTATGCCGTCATAGTTGTTTCCGCGGGATCAGAAGGCGACACGCAGAAGCAACTCATACTGACCGAGGTTCGAGCCTTGGCCATACGCGATTACCTGGTGCAGCACTTCGGGTTTGACGATAGTCAGGTCAAGACCCTGGGGCTTGGCAGGCAAACTTCCGCAGGCTCCGAGCCAGGATCCGGTACCGTACAACTTCTCATTTTTCCAGTCGGCAGCATCGCGCCTTCCGATAAAGTTCCGCCCGCCAGCGCTGTATCGAAACAAGCCGTGAATGTGCCGTCGGCACCCTCTGAAACCTCGATTCAGAAGCCGTAGTTCGTCACGACTGGCCTGAGCAGAATAGCTCAGCCATAAGGTCACTGGTTTGAAAGACTAACTAAGTAGCGAGTTATTTTCTCGTCTCCGTCGTTGAGCCTGAGCTAAGTCACCCCAACTGACATTCGCCCACTTAGCCGTCGCATCGAGCATGGAACGTTCTGAATTCCATTCTGCTATGTCAGAAGCGAATGAGAAGTTCATATGCCGCTTATCAATGTTGTGGTCGCCCTTGCCATAGTCGGAGTTCTGCTGTGTTCGGTAACAGTGCGCCTGTAGCTTCGAACCGATAGCGGGTATCCCGGTACGGATCTCATGATTCGGCTTCGAAACGAGGCCGCATCATGTTCTTTCACAATGACTGTATTTACACCAAAATGAGGCGCTCGACATGCTTGGAACAATTCTAATTGTGATTCTCGTTCTAGCTCTATTAGGTGCGTTACCCCGATGGTCGCACAGCAGGAATTGGGGTTACTATCCTACCGGTGGCTTGGGACTAGTTCTGGTAATCGTGGTAATTCTCCTTCTTATCGGCCGCATCTAAAACAAAACGCACACCAAATTCGGCGAATGAAGCTCGGTCCTGAATATTCGCCAATTCGGAATCTTCCCAATTTGCACCAAGCCTGAGATAACTCAGTGCAACAGCACGAAACCTGTTGTCGGTGTAGACTTCAGTTAGTGGGTAAGAGTCTTCCCTTCTCGCCTTCAGCCTTCCAGGCTTCGCTCCAGACGAGCACCGTTCAACTAGCTAACTTACGAACGACTGGAGTACAAAATGATACTTATCAAGAAAATCGACGTACCTAACCATCTCGCGGCGCGTAGGCGCGCCCGTGCGCATTCAATGCATCTGGTTACTAAGCCAGTTGTTGCTACGACCGAGAAGGCTGCCATCGAACTCAGCGAAGAGGTTTTCACCGGAGACTTTTCCCTGGAGCACTTTTCTCCTGGCGGGGCTATCACAGCCGTTGTGATCCCTGCCCCTGAAGACAAAGCTTAGTAGCGAAAGCAGCCGCCACTTCGCAATCGTGAAGGGGCACGACCGCTCAATGAAAACTGCATTTGCGAGAGCAGTTCGTTGCATCGGGCTTCTGCCCTCAAAAAAGCATTGGTGGCGAAGGAACGAGCCTCAGACCAACCTCAAGACGCGCATCAGGTATGCCCATGAGTCATGCCTGTCGGCTGCACAACCTTGATAAAAGCGAAAGCAGGGAAATGTGCCTTCGATTGAAGTACCTGATTCTGGCGGAAAGGCTGAAGTCACACAGGCAGATTGGCCGCGAATTACAGCGAAGGCCTTGAGCCTTCCTTTGCCCACGAGAATTGCATTTGTCGGCAACTACCTGCCTCGACAGTGTGGCATTGCCACCTTCACCACAGACCTGTGCGCAGCTCTTGAAACTGAGTACGGAGTCGGACGCCTCTTTGCGATTCCCGTCAACGACCCGGAGTCGAGTTACGAGTATCCAGAGCAGGTACGTCTCGAGCTCGAACAGGAAGATCTAAGTTCCTACGAAAGAGCTGCGGAGTTTCTCAATTTCAATGGCAACGACCTTGTTTGCCTGCAGCATGAGTATGGCATTTATGGCGGAGTCGCTGGTGAGCATATTCTCGCCTTACTACGCAAGCTCAAGATGCCGCTGGTGACGACGCTCCACACGGTACTTCGCGAACCCGACCGGCATCAGCGCACCGTACTCGAAGAGATAACGCGGCTCTCCGATCGCCTCGTGGTGATGAGCGAACTGGCTGCGCAACTGCTACGCGATGTGTATGCGGTGCCGGCCGGCAAGATCGACGTGATTCCGCATGGCGTACCCGATCTGCCGTTCATGGATCCAAACTACTTCAAGGACAAATTCGGAACAGAAGGCAAGTCTGTTCTACTTACTTTCGGCTTGCTGTCTCCCAATAAAGGTATTGAGAACGTCATTCGTGCGTTGCCTGCGATCCTTGCCTGCCATCCGAATGTGGTCTACATCGTCTCTGGCGTAACGCATCCCCATATTCGACGCCGTGAAGGCGAGCGCTATCGCGAGCAGCTTATGGCCCTGGCAAAAGAACTCGGAGTTGCCGATAACTTGATCCTCAACAATCGCTTTGTGAGCGCCGAGGAACTGGTGGAACACGTCGGCGCGGCGGACATCTACATCACGCCCTACCAGCAGGAAGCACAGGTTGTTTCCGGCACGCTCGCCATCGCACTCGGAGCAGGAAAAGCGATCATATCGACACCCTACTGGCACGCCAAAGAACTGCTCGCAGAGGGAAGGGGAGTGCTCGTACCGTTCGCAGATCCAGGCGCCATCGCAGAGTCGGTGATCGGGTTGCTTGAGAACGAAGCCAAGCGTCATGCCATGCGAAAGCGTGCGTACTTATACTCCCGTGGAACCACATGGCCCAAGACCGCGCGGGCCTACATGGCCAGTTTTCAGCGTGCTCGCTTCGAGCGTTCACTGCAGCCGAGGGCGGCGCAACAGGCAGATGTCGATAGCGAGTTGGTCGACAGTCTGCCGCCGATCAATACAAACCATCTGATCGCCTTGACCGACGATACGGGCATCTTGCAACATGCCATCTTCTCGGTGCCGAATACGCGTGAAGGTTATACGACCGATGACAATGCCCGTGCACTTATTGTGTCGACTCTCCTCGATGAAGGTCCCTCGCAATCGAACCAACTGAATTCGCTAAACATTTCTCAGCGCTACCTGGCATTCTTGTGGCTTGCGTTTAATGAAGATTCAGGAAGATTCAGAAATTTCCTCAGCTACGATCGCAGATGGCTCGAAAGCGCCGGATCGGATGACAGCCACGGACGTGCGTTGTGGTCACTCGGAAATGTGCTTGGACATTCGCAGAATGCGGGATTGAGAGGCGCGGCCGGAAGGCTTTTCGAAGCAGCGATTCCAGCTACGCTCAACTTCACCAGCCCCCGCGCATGGGCATTCTCCATTTTGGGAATGCAAGCCTACTTGGACTGGTTTCCAGGAGACCGCGCCATCCAAGGCGTTCGTAACACGCTCGCAAATCGACTGCTTGATATCTACGATCGCTGTCATTCCGATACATGGAAATGGTTCGAGAAGAGTCTTTCTTACTCTAATGCGCGCCTGTCGCAAGCACTCATCCTCGCCGGGTGGAGAAGCGGCAATCAGGGCATGATCGAAGCCGGCATGGATTCGCTCAAATGGCTTATTGCCGAGCAACACCTCGACAATAAAGAAATCTTTGTTCCCATCGGATCCAATGGTTTCTTCATCGATGGCAATGAAAAAGCGCGATTCGATCAGCAGCCGGTCGAGGCTTGCGCTACCGTGTCCGCATGCCTTGAGGTCTATAGGCTGACTGAAGATAGACAATGGTATGACGAAGCTCAGTGCGTGTTCCGCTGGTTTCTTGGCAAAAACGATCTTCAAGCTCCTCTCTACGATGCCACAACCGGCGGATGCAGAGACGGGCTTCACCCTGATCGCGTAAATGAAAACCAGGGTGCGGAATCTACGCTTTCGTTCCTGATGGCCCTGCTCGAAATGCAGGCAGCCAAAGTTGCAGACATAAACCAGCTTTCACCTGAAATGAGTCTCTCTCTTGAATCCGATTATCGCTCCCATTAAAATGCCTGAGTCCACCACGCTGGAACGAGGGAACCTAACGCCCTGTTCCGACGCCCCACTACTTACCCGTCATCCCGGAAATCCGCTCCTCAGCCAGAAAGACTGGCCTTACCGAATCAACAGCGTATTCAACGCCGCAGCCGTACGACTGGCGGATGGCGATACGTTACTGCTTTGTCGCGTCGAAGAACGCACCGGTCTTTCGCATCTCTGCGCCGCGCGTTCCGCGAATGGAGTCGATAATTGGCGCATTGATCCTCAGCCGACTCTTCATCCAAATTCCAAAGACTTTCCTGATGAAATCTGGGGCATCGAAGATCCGCGCATAACCTATGTGCCCGAACTCGAGCAGTACGCCGTGGCGTACACATCGTTTGCGCACGGAGGACCGGGAGTTTCGCTCGCCCTTACCAAGGACTTTCGTGAATTTGAACGGTACGGCGTGATCATGCCACCGGAAGATAAGGATGCTGCGCTGTTGCCGCGGAGGATTGGTGGTCGCTGGGCCCTGATTCATCGCCCTATGACTGCTCTTGGCGCGCACATGTGGATATCCTATTCGCCCGACCTCCGCCATTGGGGAAGTCACAAGATTATCCTCGAAGCACGGCGCGGTGGATGGTGGGATGCAAATAAGATTGGGCTCTGTTCTCCGCCGATTGAGACTGACAAAGGTTGGCTGATGATCTACCATGGTGTTCGCCAAACCGCATCAGGGAATATTTACCGCCTGGGCCTTGCGCTCTTTGATCTCGAAAGGCCCGATGTCTGCCTGCAGCGCGGAGACTCATGGATATTCGGCCCGGAAGCCAGCTATGAACGCGGTGGGGATGTCAACGATGTCGTGTTTCCATGCGGCCAGACCATTGGTGAGGACGGCGATACCATCAATGTCTATTACGGTGCCGCGGATTCGAGCGTAGCTCTCGCCACAGGCAGTATACGCTCCATGTTGGCATGGCTAGACCGCAACTCTGGTCCGATGGAGAGACGTGCATCCTAGTTGATCGCATAACGAGAGGAGCGGAAACAATGAGTAGCGAAATCCGAAATTGGCCCACTTGGTTGCCGCAATTGCTTTGGTTTCGACGACAGTGTCCCCGCTGCAATTCTGTCGAATTCAAGCAGGCTGAACTGCGCCCCGTCGATGGCCTGCTGAGCATGTTCGCAATACACCCTGTGCGCTGCAAATTCTGTTGGCGACGATACTACTGGTTTGCCCTTCATGCAGAGATCAAAGGGTAACTCCTCTGCAAAGGTTTGGCGCTTTTTTAAGTTAATCGAATTGCACTACGGCGTCGGAATTAAATCAGGCGCCGGCGCACCATAGGCTTATGCAATTGATATCTATGTAAGTGCCCTACTTGCTTTGGCCTTCTTGTAACGTAGAGCATTCCAGTTCCACTTCAATTCGCGATTCATCCTGCACCGCGGCTTCTTCGTTCGCTGCCTCGACTACGTCCTTCGCTTTGCCCCAGGCATTCTCAACCTTACCCTTCATGTGCTGAACCATGCCTTCCATCTGCAAATGGCTGTCGTCAACCAATTCGCCGGCCTTGCGTTTGACGCTCCCTACCACTTCGTCGATCGTGCCCTTTACCCGGTCTGCATTCATAATTCCACTCCCGTAAATTCGTATCGTAAAGATTGCACATAGGCACCGGAATTATTTCCCGAGCCTCGATCATGACTTGATAGTAGGCGGAACCCTTCGCCAGGTCTGAGCTATTCAGATCGCACCCATCGCTGGGCCCCAAATATACGCTGCCCTTATTGCGTGAGCGCTATTGCTCAGATTGCTACAGAGAATAGCTCTAACGTAGGAAATGCCTCTTGCGCCTCAGAATGGCGAAAGCAATTAGTACCGCGCATAGGTAGAAAAATGGTGAGACGCATGAAAAAAGTTATGACGTTTGTGGCATTACTCAGTATGTCGAGCATCGGTTGGGCAGGAACAACTCGCGAGGCAACGAATGATCGCCTCGACCACGCAGGCGCCGTACTTCACGAAATCATGTCCGCACCGGATAAGGGCATCCCGGAAGAAGTGCTGGAGCATGCAAAGTGCATAGCCGTAGTCCCCCACATGCTTAAGGGCGGCTTCGTGTTCGGCGCTGAGAACGGCAGGGGCATCACCACTTGCCGCACCCATGATGGATGGAGCGCTCCGGCCTTCTTTACCATCACTGGCGGCAGTTGGGGATTGCAGATCGGTCTCGAAGGCGTGGACCTGGTTCTCATTATCCAAAATGACAAAGGTATGCAGCAGTTGCTTGGAAGCAAGTTTGAACTCGGAGCTGATGCCTCTGCGGCCGCAGGGCCAGTCGGACGCCACGCTTCAGCTGACACAGACTGGAAGCTGAATACAGAGATCCTGACTTATTCGCGCGCCAAGGGAGCTTTTGCAGGACTCACTCTCACCGGAGCCTCAATTCGGCGTGACGATGATTCCACTGAGGCCGTCTACGGTCATGATATTTCGACACGACGCATTCTGAGTGGCCAAGTCGCCATACCTGCTTCCGCACACTCGTTCCTGGATGCGGTAAAGGAAGCAAAGAGTCAAGCTGTCGCCGCGAACTAGCAAGTTATCTTTACATGATCACCATGGTGCCCCAGGCGGATTTTAGCTTGGGGCACCATCTATTTGGAAAGAAAGTGCACTAATGCTGTGGACGATTTTTGGTATCGTCTTACTTTTGTGGCTTCTCGGCTTCAGCTTTCATATTGAAGGAGGATTCATTCACATCCTGCTGCTGCTGGCGCTCATTGTCTTTCTATTTAGACTGGTTGCTGGGCGCAGACGACATTACTGATGGCAGCATTTCGAAACCCTTCAGCCAAGGTCACCATCGGAACTCCTTAAGGCCTTTCGTCTCCAAACACCACTGCGGTAAACGCGAAAATGTCCGTATCCTCATCCTTCCAGCACTCGGATCGTATTCCCGCTTTAATGCAAGTGTGCTCGAGAAATGTCACCCGATCCCATTGCTGTTCCGCCGCCACCTGCGGCAGCAACAGCCCCTCGTGCGTATCGTCTTTTATCAGCAGTCCATGCACGCCGACTTTGATCTGTTGTATGTTTGTTACGCGCCGAAGTGGCGAAAGAACCGAAATCTCGTACTCCAGTTGGGGCAACTCCGACGCGGTCACTGGCGGGAATCTTGGATCGCGCACCGCCGCCATGATTGCTGTGTCCCGCACAGCCAGGCAAAGAGGCTTCATTGCGGATGTATACCCGATGCAGCCGCGGAGTGCTCCCGACTTTGTCAACGTGACAAAAGCGCCGCGCTCCTGGTTCAGTGCCTCGTGGGTCATCACGCTTGGCCGGTAGAGTTCGTCGTGTGTTACTCCAAATTCCACAGACTTGCGTGCGAGATCAAGCAACTCCACCTTCTCTTCATGACTTATTGAAAATGTGGATTGGCCCTCGCATCCATGCAAAGTTTTTACAAACGCGGCCGCGCTATATCCCACTACTCGCTCGCGATCGCCTGCAGTATCGCCGGAGTTGGCATACTTGAGCACCACCGCCTGGTTCGCGCCCATGTGCTCGGCGGCAATCATCGCGGCCACAATTGGCGCGCCCCCGCAGGCTTCCCATATCCGCTTCTCGAAGTTGCGCGACATGCTCAAATAATCCCACGCCTGCAATGCGTTCAGACTCCTGTGATCGATGTTCTCCGCGTCCTCGTAAGAGTGATAGTGAGAGAGATCCGAGCTGGCCAGGACGAGAGTATCGCCCTGATCCCGATCTTGAATCAGCTTTGCCAATGCGACTCCCAGCGCGCGACTTTTCTCGTAACTCTGATCACCCATAACGATCGGAACCAGCTCGAAATCGCCCAACACCCGCTGCAGCCATGGCAACTCTACTTCGATAGCGTGTTCTGCTCCGGCGGACGTCCGGTCGTGTCCCTTGCTCGATAGCTCAATGGTCGAACTCATCTTCACTAACTGTTGCGCAAATCCTTTGTCGATTTGCACGGTCCCAAGCGGTGTCGCATAACTATCGCCGTCATAGATTGAACTGAAACCAAACGCCTCATAGTGTGATGGAGCGATCACGACAACACGCGAATATTTATGTCCCTTCAATGCCGCATAAGTGCATGCCGCCACCGGTCCGGAGTAGGGGTAACCGGCGTGAGGCGCGACCGCTGCGACAATACGCCCATCCAGCGACGGCGGTGAAGCGTGCGCCAGCATATCGTCGATCATTGCCGCCAGCGCCTTCGTGTCAGCGGGATAGAAACTGCCTGCGACCCCGGCATGTCGAATCTTTTGCTCGGCAAGCAATCCTGACGAAAACGGGCCTATCGCCATGAGCGCGACCAAGTGTGCCGTAAGCCAAACCATTCGAACTCCTGTTGAAACCTATCGTGGCGACCTTCGCCGAATTTAGGCATGCCAGATCCCAGGGATTGCCCAATGGCAAAACGGGCAACTCCCGTCATCTCCAATCATCATCTTGTTCGCGACAAATCCGACGCGTTCTATCAGCATTGAGCGGCATTGCGGACAGTATGTGTTCTGCGCCGGATGCCCCGGAACATTGCCGATATAGACAAAATGAAGTCCCTCGGCATCTGCTATCGCTTTGGCGCGTTCAAGTGTAGGCACAGGCGTGATCGGCAGGTGCTTCATCAGGTACTCGGGATGAAACTGCGTAAAATGCAGCGGCACATCAACCCCGAGATTCGCTTTCACCCATTGCGCCAGGCCGAGAAACTCAGCGTCGCCGTCGTTGAGCGTCGGCACAACCAGGTACACAATCTCAACCCACTTGTCCATCTTGCGCAGCGTCACGAGCGTGTCCAGCACCGGCTTCAACTGTCCTTTCACCACCTTTCGATAGTAGGACTCTGAAAATGCTTTGAGATCGATCTTGACCGCGTCCATCTTTCCATACGCCGCCTCAAGGGCATCGCGTTGCATATAGCCGTTCGACACAACGATGCTGCGTATGCCGGCTTCGTGGCCGGCATCCGCTCCATCCATCAGGAACTCGCTGAACACGACCGGTTCGCTATAGGTATATGCGATGGTCGGACAGTTATTTCGCCGAGCCAGTTCCGCAACACGCTGCGGAGGTATGTACTCGGCGCGCACCTGCTCAGGCCGCGATTGAGAAATGTTCCAGTTCTGACAGAATTTGCAGTTCACATTGCATCCCGCCGTGCCCAGCGAAAACGCTGCCGTCCCTGGCAGATAGTGAAACAGAGGCTTCTTCTCAATAGGATCGACATGCGCTGCGCACACGCGCGAATGCACCAGCAAGTAGAACGTTCCCGCACGATTCTCACGCACGCCGCAGTAACCGCGTTGGCCATCGCCCACCCTGCATCCGCGCGGACACAAAGTGCATATGATCTTTTTATCCGGCAGCTTCTGATAAAACTTCGCCTCGACAGTGAACTGCAAATCATTCTGACTCTGCGTGCCGCTCGAAGCAGGAGTCACCGTCTCAGGCGTCGCAATTCCAACCGCGCTCACAGCCGCCGCACACGACGAACGAACAGCGCTTGCAAGCACCTCATTCGCACAATCCCGTCGTTCCGCCAATTGAGTCTTGCTCATAAGGGTTTTCCACGTGCCCAAAGCCCGCAACGGGATCGGAAACCGAATCGCACAGTGGTCGCATTTTGACCTGCGCCATTGGAGGCTGTTTTATAAAATATCGAAACAAAAACCCACCCCGGAGGACACTCTCTACGCATAATGGATAGTCCGGTACTCGCCAAAAAAAGACAATGCCAAGGCCGCCGACTACTTCCTGCGCGCTATCAAGTTCGGTCTTCCGAAGACCCCGCCACCTATCTCAACCTGGCTACAGCACTCTACAATTCAGGACGTCTCAAGCAGGCTGAGTCGATTCTTGAGCAGGGCATCGCCGCATATCCCTACATTGGGCAGCTCGTCGCGCGCCTGGCCATCGATTACGCCCGCGACGGACAGCCATTGCGCGCCCAAACCCTCATCGCCCAATACCGGAAAATCTTTCCCGAGGACACCTCAGTGCGCGGCGCACTCAAGCAGATCGAAGGATCAGAGGAAAATCGAGAATTGCCAGCATCCTGTCGCGTTCTGTCGGATCCGTTGCCCCGCTAAACCTTCTAGCCATGGCTCTTTGATAGCTTTTGCCACCCGCGACATCCGCAACTCTTGTCGATTCAGAGTTGTCTAATTCCATTCTTGGCAGTCGGTCGTCCTGACGTCGCAGTGCCATTGAACTCGTCCTGCCGCATAAATGCAGGCAAACCGTCTATCCGAATCGGTTCGCGCCGCTTCGCGGAGCCGCAAACCAGCCGGTGCTCGTCCAGTTCGTTCCTTGCGCGCTCCAATTCGACACTTTTATACGCTGCAAACTTCCTGTTGACTCGATAAAACGCAGACGCCAGCGCCTCACCGTAGTCGCCTTGCATCGCCTGTACTGCTTGTTCCAGTTCCTGGCAGCGTTCGCATTTCATCTCGCCCTCCCGGCTATCTTGCGCAAACTGCGCTAAGGTTCACAACCTGAAGTTGACTGTGCCGAATCACTTTTCGGTAGATCAAAAAACGCCACCCGTGAACAGGCAGAGGTCTCCCGCCAAGTATTCCGAACCGCGTTTAATCCAAAGAACCTGGGTACATTTGCCTTCTGGAGAGGTTTTGGAAAGGAGCCGAGAGTGCCACTCCGTGAAGGCCGGGATGCTGCTACCGTAGCCATTTTCAAATGCTCTAGTCTGTGTTGTCCATCACATACAAATGGGAATTGTTGCTACTCCATCCGTAGCCTCAGTGAAACGGGTAACCCGTGCAAACTTCAGCCGTCGTCCTCCCGCCATTTAGACTAGAAGGGCTATGACCACCTTGAAAGCCGTACGCGGTACGCGCGATCTTTTGCCGCCGGAAACAGCCTTATGGAATCGAATCGAAGCGACCGCGCGCTCTGTTTTCTCCCGTTACAACTTCGGCGAAATTCGCACCCCCGTCTTTGAAGACACCGCCCTGTTTGCCCGCGGAGTTGGTGAAGAAACCGACATCGTTTCCAAAGAAATGTACACCTGGGAAGATCGTGCCCGTGCGCAATCTGAAAAGCCGCAGTCTCTTACGTTGCGCCCTGAAAACACCGCCGGCGTCGTCCGCGCCTACATAGAGCACAAGTTAGGCGAGACCGGCCAGATCCAGAAGCTCTATTACATCGGCCCCCAGTTCCGCCGCGAGCGTCCCCAGAAAGGCCGCTACCGCCAGTTTTCGCAGATCGGCGCCGAAGTCATTGGTCCGCCCTCCGCAGGCAGCGAATCACCCCTAAGAGACGCCGAAGTCCTGGAAATGCTGGCCACGCTTCTCGACGAACTCGGTATCACCGGCTGGACGCTCCACATCAACTCCGTCGGCTCGTCAGCCGATCGCGCCCGCTACAACGACACGTTGCGCGAAGCCCTTGTGCCGCTCGCTCCCAAAATGTGCGTCGATTGCCAGCGCCGCGCGGTCACCAATCCCCTTCGTGTGCTCGACTGCAAGGTCCCTGAAGACCAGCCGATCATCGAGACCCTGCCCAAAATCGTTGATTCGCTTGATGAAGAATCCAAGAGTCACTTCGCCGCCGTCATCGCAGCCCTCGACGCAGCAGGCGTTCCCTACACGCGCAATCACCGCCTCGTCCGCGGTCTCGACTACTACACCCGCACTACGTTCGAGTTCACCCATGGCGGTCTGGGCGCGCAAAACGCCCTGCTCGGCGGCGGTCGCTATGACGGCTTGAGCGAGGCCATCGGCGGTCCCAAGGCGCCGGGCATCGGCTTTGCCATGGGTGAAGATCGCCTTGTGCTCACATTACAAGCACTTAACCAAAACTCCGCCCCACCGCAGGTGGACGCCTACATCGCTCCGCTCGGCGAATCGGTCAATGCTGCGGCCCTGGCCTTGGCCCGTGAGCTCCGACGCGCCGGTCTTCGTGCCGAATTGGGGGACGGCAGTTTTCGCCTCAAAAAAAGCTTTGAAGCCGCCGACAAGACTGCCCGCCGCATCGTCATCCTGGGCGAAGACGAGCTTCAATCCGGTATCCTGACCGTGAAGGATTTCGCAACAGGAATACAGACCAAGGTTCCGCGCACGGAACTGGCCCTATTCCTATCCGCACCTGCTGAAGACAAAGGACAAAAGTAGTGCTTGATTTCTTAGGAAGCCTCGAACGAACGCATCTCTGCGGCGATCTACGCGCCGCGCACGCCGGCCAACAAGTGGTGGTGATGGGCTGGGTTAACCGCCGCCGCGACCACGGCAATCTGATCTTTCTCGACCTGCGCGACCGCAGCGGGATCGTCCAAGTGGTGCTCGACAAGGAACTTACGCCCGACGGTCATCTCAAAGGCGAGCAGATTCGCCCGGAATACGTCGTGGCAGCCGTCGGCACGGTGACCCTGCGCGACGCCGACGCCATCAATCCAAAAATGGTTACGGGCGAAATCGAGATTGAGGCCACCGAACTCCGCGTCCTCAACGACGCCCGCCTCGCCCCTTTTTCGCCCGCCGAAGAAGCCATCCAGAACGAGGAGACGCGCCTCAAATATCGCTACGTCGACCTGCGCCGGCAAGAGATGCAGCACAGTTTCTGGCTTCGCCATGAGATCACGCTGGCCATCCGCCAGAGCCTCAGCAAGCAGGGTTTCCTTGAGATCGAAACGCCCATTCTCACCAAGTCCACCCCCGAAGGCGCACGCGATTTTCTCGTTCCCAGCCGCGTTCACCCCGGCGAATTTTATGCCCTCCCGCAGTCGCCGCAAATCTTCAAGCAGATCCTGATGATTTCCGGCTTCGACCGCTACTTCCAAATCGCCCGCTGCTTCCGTGACGAAGACCTCCGCGCCGACCGTCAGCTTGAGTTCACGCAAGTCGATCTGGAAATGAGCTTTCCGCACCAGGAGACGGTTTTCGCCGTGGTCGAGCAGTTCCTCGCGGCCGGCTTTCGTGCGGCCGGCGTCACCCTGCCCACCCCGTTTCCGCGCATCACCTATGACGACTCCATGCGCCAGTTCGGCTCCGACAAGCCCGACCTGCGCCTGCCCGGCCTGACCGATGTGCGGCCGGCATTCACTGACGCCGCACTGGCCACGCTCCAGATCGATCCTGCGCTCCCAGTCGTGGCCCTTCGCATTCCCTTGGTTGGCGAATTAAGCCGGAAAGAGCGCGAAGACAACCATCCTCTCTTCGACCAGAAAAAAGGCGCCAAGTTTATCGATGATTTCAAGCGCTTGGCCAAGAGTTTTCCCGAATCTGCCATCAAGGTGCGAGAACTCGTTGGCGCCGCTGACGAAGATTTTGTCATTATCGTGGCCGGCGACCCAGCGCATCCGGTCAAAGCCAGCGACACCAAATTTGAAGGCCGCCTGTCGGAACGCGAAATCAACGTCTACTCGGCAGCCGGCAACTTCCGCACCGAATTGGCCAAAAAATACGCCGAAAAGCACGGCGCTTTTCACGTAACACAGAAGGCCGTCGCGGAAGCTGACCCCAAAAGCGGCAACGCCATAGACGGCGCCGCAGCCTTCCATCCCATTTGGATTGTTGACTTTCCCATGTTCGAATACGACTTGCCGAGTGCCAAATGGGTTCCCGCGCATCATCCGTTTACCGCGCCCCATGAAGCCGACATGGCCAACCTTCTTACCGATCCAGCCTCTGTCCGCGCTAACTGCTACGACCTTGCCATGAACGGCCTCGAACTCGGCTCAGGTTCCATCCGTATCCACCGGAAAGACGTGCAACAGCAGATTTTTCAATCACTTGGCATCTCAGACGAAGAGGCCCGTGCCCGCTTCGGCTTCTTCCTCGACGCGCTCGAATACGGCACCCCGCCGCATGGCGGCATCGCCCTTGGATTGGACCGCATTGTGATGCTTCTGGCCGGAGCACCCAGCCTGCGCGAAGTGATCGCATTCCCAAAAACCGCCAAGGCCATCGACCTCATGGCCGAAGCGCCAACTACCGTTAGCGAACACCAGCTAAAGGAGTTGCATATCCGGGTAGTGCACAAGAGCTAAAACGGAACGAACGTCAATTTAATTCCACTTAATTCCACAAACGAGGGCCTTTCCCTGGCGAAAAAGCCCTCGTTCTATTGTCACGAGAAAATCGGCACGTGTTTCGGAGCGCACTATTCGGTGCCGGTGCGCTCACCCTCTTCGCGATCGGTTTCATCTTCGCCTTCGACGGAAATGCGCAGAGAATGCAGAAAATGCAGGTCGTTCTGCGTGAATGGGCCATCTTCGTCCGTTTCGAGGCCAGGCTCCGTGTCGGCCCCATCCTTAGCGTTCACTTCGTTCAGGCCGATCGTGGCCTCCAGCATCAAAAGCACGTCAAACCCATATTTACGGATGTCTTGAACCACCCCGGCAATCTGTTCGCTCTCGATGACCGACTCATGGATGGCCTCGCCTAATTGTTGAATTAATTCACGCAGGCGGGATGTCAAAGGGTACCTCCAACGGCGGCGGCCAGCGCGAAATAGGGCGCGGGGAGCGGCATGGTTTTATCTACCTTACTTCCGCAACACATAGACGGCAACTGCAATCCAACGAAATCTGAGGAAATGCAGCCGTTGACTGTCGCTGCTACCATCATAATCGGTATGAAACCTCAAACCATCGGCCGGGTTCTAGGTATCGGCATGCGCGTGGCAGGGAAAATGGCCGGGGAGCGGCTGGCCGGCAGTCAGGCTGTTCCAAATCGGTCTGCCCCTAGGCCAGTGACCGTCCCCGGTGTTGGCGGGCACACTCAGGGCCGCGTCACCGGCCGCACCGCTGCCAAGGCCACCGGCAGTCTCGCACGCGGTCTAGGCGGCTTCGTCAGGCCCTTCCGGCGACTCGGCGGAATCCTCTTCCTTGAGGTCGTCGCCGTCTTCTTCTTTCTTTTCGTTGTAGTCTTCGGCCAATTCGTGTGGCGCACCCGAACCAGTTACCTCCACGGCCCTGACCACCAGAAATTCCTCCTCTCCGCCGTGCTGACTTTGGTGTTTCTGTATCTTGCCATCAGTTCTTTCTGGCGCGCCCAGAGAAAATAGCTCAGCTCAGATCTTGGCATGCCTGTGCCACAGGCGGGGCGCAACGGCGTAGTTCAGTTGCACCAGAACAATGGCAGCGATGCTGAGCCACGTGCTGATAAAGCACAGTGCGGCTCCCGCAGCATAAAGCGACTGGGCAATGAGGATGCGCCGGCAGATACTGTTGCGAATCTCGTCCGGAGTGTCAGCCTTTATGAGATTGACGTGGGTCGCGTGCGCCCAACTCCAATAGAGCATGGCGCCCGGCGCCAGAATGTTCAGCCAGTAAATCCCTAGCGCCGCTCGATAGCCGATAAACTCTGCCAGCAGCCGCGTCGACAGCGGCATGAGCGTAATCGTGAACAAAAAACCCAGGTGAATCCAGGTTAGGTCGCGCGTGCCTTCCCCAATGTGGTTGAGTTGTGTCTGTTGTCCGGCCCAGAAGATACCCAGGGTAAGGAAGCTCATGCCATAGGCGATCCATTGCGGCCCCATGGCGACAAGGGCCGCAAACAGCTCGCGTTCGGAGTGAACCTGGGCGGCGGTCGGAATGTGTAAGTCGAGCACCAGCAGCGTCATGGCCACGGCAAAGATGCCATCGCTGAGGGCCGCTAGCCGTTCGAGGTTACGGCCCTGGATACGGTTGTAAAGGGTCGGCGAAAGTGGCGTCATACATCAAACATACCTGCGGATTGCGTTTTTTTAACGAGCCTGCGTCGAACCAATCCCCCCCGGCTGTTACAGGCGCGGCTGGGCCGGTTTCCTCGTGAGGCGCCAGGCACCGAGGCCGATCGCCAGCAGGCCTAGCCCTAACGCCAACCAGGCGCTTTGGCCTCGGTGGATCATCCATCCTCGATACAGCGCAAACGCACCCACCAACAACATCAAAATGCCGCGAAACTGATTCATCTAATCCCTTTTCCCGAGAGTACTGATTCCATCGTAAGCTGCCTCGGCGCGGTTTGACCGAGCGCGCGCCCAGTCCCTATCGTTGTGAAGGTAGCATTGCTGAAAGGAACCTTGATGACCACGCCCGCACCCGTCGCTCCTGTCCTCAAAAAAACCGCCTTGAACGGCACACATCGTGCATTAAAGGCCAAAATGGTCGACTTTGGCGGTTGGGATATGCCCGTTGAATACCCTGGGTCGGGCGGCGGACTGATCGCCGAGCACATGGCCGTGCGCACCGGCGTGGGGCTTTTTGATGTAAGCCACATGGGAGAGATTCAGTTTCGCGGACCGGGGTCGCTGGCCGCAGTCCAGCACATCACCATGAACGACGCCTCCAAGCTCAAGGACGGGCAAGCTCATTATTCCGCGTTACTTACACCCGAGGGCACGTTTGTCGACGACATCCTGGTTCATCGCCTGGGCGAGAACGACTACCTGCTAGTGGTGAACGCCGGCACAACGGAGAAAGACCTGGCCTGGATTCGCAAGCAGGTTGGGATGCGGCCTGGAATTCATATCAACGATTATTCTCCTTACTATTCCCAACTGGCAGTGCAGGGGCCGAGAGCTCTCGAAACACTGCAAAAGCTGACCAAGGTCGACTTGGCGGGGATCAAGAACTATTGGTTCACGTGGGGCCAAGTTGCCGGGATTCATAACGTTATGATCGCGCGAACGGGCTACTCGGGCGAAGACGGCTTCGAGGTTTATACCCCGTCCGACGAGGCGACCACGATAAAAATGTGGGAGGCGTTGATGGACGCCGGCGCGGAATTCGGGATCAAGCCGTGTGGGTTGGGGGCGCGCAATACGCTGCGGCTGGAGGCGGGGATGAGCCTCTATGGCCATGAAATATCAGAAGATATCAACGCCCTCGAAGCCGGACTCGATCGCTGGCTCAGGATGGACAAGGGCGAGTTTATCGGGCACGATGCGCTAGCTGCTGTGCGGGCAGCAGGCGGGCCGAAACGCAAGATTATCGCGCTCGAAATGGTCGATCGCGGCATCGCGCGCGACGGCTATCCTGTTCTTTCTGTTGAGGGAAACCATATAGGCGCGATTACCTCAGGCTCGCCGGCGCCGTTTTTGAAGACCAACATTGCTATGGCGCTGGTGCCTGCTGACGTGGCGGCTAGTGGCAGCGATGTGCTCGTGCAAGTGCGTGCCAACCAGGTGAGAGCGAAACAGGTTCCGCTGCCTTTCTATAAGCGTCCTAAGAAGTAAATTGGGCTCAAAATCGTGCTCAAAAAGCTCGAACATCGACTGTTTTCTGATTAAAAACAATGAAAAATCCCCCACTTTTGATGTGAAAAGTGGGGGATTTTGACCACCAAACCTACACCTGCATAACTTCGATTTCTTTCCTCTGGGCCAGTTCTTCCATGCGACGAATTTCTTCGTCAGTCATCTTCTGAATCTCTTCAAGTGACCGCTTTTCTTCGTCTTCGCTGATCTTCTTGTCCTTCGCCATCTTCTTGAGAGCATCGTTGCCATCGCGACGGACGTTGCGGACGGCGGTGCGCTGCTCTTCAAGGACGCGGTTGAGGTGCTTGACGACGTCGCGGCGACGCTCCTCGGTCATGGGCGGAATCGGCAGGCGGATTAGCTTGCCATCGGACTGCGGATTGAAGCCGAGGTCGGAAGCCTGCAGAGACTTCTCTATCTCCTTGAGAACGCTGGGATCCCAAGGCTGAATGAGAATGAGTTGCGCCTCGGGGGCTGACACCTGGGCCAACTGGCTGATGGGGGTGGGGGTTCCGTAGTAGTCGACCTTGACCTGGTCAAGCATGTGGACGCTGGCGCGGCCGGTGCGGATGGAGGCCAGGTTGGACTGGAAGCCGCTAACGGCCTGATCCATGCGGCGTTTAATGTCGCCGGAAAGTTCTTTAAGGGCCGGAATACCGGCCATTGTCGAGACTGCCATTGTATCTTCCTCGCAGAGAACGAATTGCCAACGGCTATTTTACTAAAAGCGCCATGGGGATGCGGTTTCGTAAGAGGAAGACGCTAAAAAGAATTCAATAGAGGAGTCTTTGGTTTTTATGAGACGACCGCGAGGCCGGTTGAGGCGGCCTGCTCGTGGGCGTGATAGCTGGAGCGGACGAGGGGACCGGATTCGACGTGACGGAAACCCATCTTGAGTGCTTCGCGCTTTAACTCGGCAAACTCATGCGGGGTGTAGAGACGCGTCATGGGCAAGTGGTCGCGCGAGGGGCGCAGATATTGGCCGATGGTGAGGATGTCGCAGTGGACGGCGGCGAGATCGCGAAAGACCTCGAGCAATTCCGAAGTTTCTTCGCCGAGACCGACCATTACGCCGGATTTGGTTACGCCTGCGGGGTTTAATTCCTTGGAGTAGCGCAATAACTCGACAGTGCGCTCGTAGCGCGCGCCGGAACGTACCGTGCGATAGAGACGGGGCACCGACTCAGTGTTGTGATTGAGGACTTCGGGTTGAGCTTCGACGACAATGCGGATGGCTTCGCGGTTGCCTTGGAAGTCAGGGATCAGGACCTCGCTACGACAGCCGGGAGCCTGGCGGCGGATCTCTTGGATGACCATGGCGAAGGCGCGTGCGCCTCCCACGAGATCGTCATCGCGATTGACGCTGGTGATGACGGCATGTTGCAGTCCGAGCGCGGCTACGGCCTCGGCGACGCGGCGCGGCTCATCAAAGTCGATAGGCTCGGGACGGCCTTTGGGCACGGCGCAAAAACCGCAGCGGCGCGTGCAGAGGTTGCCGAGCATCATGAAGGTCGCGGTCTTGTGGTGCCAGCATTCGCCGATGTTGGGGCACTGGGCGCTTTCGCACACGGTATGGAGGCCGAGCGAGCGGGCGAGGCGCTTGAGGTCGTGATAGTTTTCGCCGACCGGGGCGCGCGCCTTGAGCCATTCCGGTTTGGGTGCGGGGGCTTTGCGGAGCGGAGAAATCTGAACCAGGTCCATCACCATCTCATTGTACCGGGTTAGGAGTGAGGCAGCTTGCGGTTCCGGTGGTAGAACAGGGCAATCGCATGAACGTAATCTTGACGACAAATTCGCCGTTTGCGCCGCCCCTACAGGGGCTGACCGACTCTTACCTACCCGTTTCCCCACGCTTAAGCGCGGGGCTAACCATTGCGCCTCCGGCGCGATTGAAATCGGAACCGGTCTGGCCAACAAAATGGATTCATGCGATTGCCCTGGGTGGTAGAATCTGGCGCTAATCGCATCATTGAAACGGCTCGAGGAGGCGAGGATGAAGTCTGATCGCTTGGTGATATTCGCGGTGCTGTTTTTGAGTGTGGGTGTTGGTTTGATCTTTGGCTATTGCCATGGCAGCACGGGACTGAGCTTCTCCACTTCAGTGGCGGAGACGAAGCTCGCGGTGGACATTACGACGATGGGAGCGCCGGTGTTGGCGGGGGTGCCGCTGATCGGCCTTGGCGCGCTGCTGTTGTTTCTTGCGCTGATCGCGGCTATCGTATCGCAGTTTCGTCCGCGGGAGCCGCAGCGCGTTGCCGATGAACCGGTGAAGCGCCGCGAGCCGTTTGGGGAGTAGTTACTTCTTGACCTCAGGGGTAGCGGCAGGCGCGGGCTTGAGGTATTTGTCGTACCAGGCAAGCCAGCGTTCGTAACGGTCGCGGATGTAACTCGGTCGAGTAAGTCCATGAAACTGTCCAGGGTAGACTACTAACTCCGTGGGTACGCCGAGCGAGCGCAGCGCTTGATACATTTGTTCGCCGCCGAGGATGGGGACGTTGAAGTCGCTGGTGCCGCCCATATAGAGGGTGGGCGTGTGCATGCGCTTATCGGCTTCAAGTAAGGGGTAACTTAGTTTCAGATATAAGTCACGTGCTTTCCAGGGAACGCCTAACTCGAAGTCATATTGCAGGACGTATTGGTCGACTCCGTAAAACGAGAGCGGTGCGGCGCTGCCCGCGCCACTTATGGCAGCTTTGAAGCGGCTATCGCTGGCGGTGGTGTAGTCAGTTAAGATACCGCCATAACTCCATCCTCCGATGCCGAGTTTGGCGGGGTCGGCTACGCCCATGGTGACGATCTGGTCGACGGCGCCGAGCAGGTCAACAACTTCCTTGTTGCCCCAATCAGCGAAGATGGACTGAGCATAGGCTTGGCCGCGACCCGAGCTACCGCGATAATTCACATTGATCTCAGCGTAGCCGTGGGCAGCGAACCATTGCCGCTCAAAGGCGAATGCGTGCTCGTCTTCTCCGTTGGGACCCCCGTGGATGAAGAGGATGGTAGGAACGCGATCGCCGCTCTTATAGCCGAGTGGTTTGGTGATCAACCCATGAACATCGGTGCCGTCTTTGCTCTTGGAGGCGAAGTCTTCGGCCGGGGCAAGGTCGAGCTCCGCCAGCAACGCGTCATTCGTGCCAGTGAGCTTGCGAAGGTTCGATCCCTCGAGCGCAAAGACTTCCGGCAACTGAGTATCGTCCTGGCGAAGAACGGCGATGTGGGTTCCGGTGCATTCGAGCGCCGAGGTTTTGCCGGGTTCTGCAAGCAAACGATGAGCGCCTTCGCTGGATAGCTCGACTTCGGCGGGATATTGGGAGCGGTCGTCACTTACTAGATAGATAAGTTTGCCATCGGGCAGAAAGCAGGGCTGACTTACACTTCGATCTAACTTCGAAGCAGGATAGCTTACCTTGCCTTCGAGAGTGACTAAGGCGGGTTTGGCCTGGCTATAAGCGGCTAAGTCAGCTTTAGTGCCCTGAACATAGGCGATCGATTTAGAGTCAGGCGACCAGGCGAGATGGCCGCCGTCGGAACCGGACCAGGAAGTAAGTTTGCGAGCAGCGGAACCGGGCTTGGGTGCGACGACAAACACATCTGTGTTGTTGCTGCGGTCGGGCTCGGGATCTTGATTGCTGACAAAGGCAATCCAATTGCCGTCGGGCGACCATGCGGCATTTTCTTCATTCACATTCTTGGCGGTCGAGAGCTTTTCAGTTTTTTTGGTGGCGATGTCGTAAAGGTAGAGCGCGTCCCAGGCGTCGTCGCGGATGTAGCCCTGAATGTCCTGCTTGAAATGGTAGCGCTCAGTAACGATGGGCTTGGGCGGCGCCGGCGGCTTGCCTTCTTCAGCGTCGGGTTCGGACTTTGGGTGAAGCGTGAGCAAGAGTTTTTTGGAGTCGGGAGACCAGAGATAGCCTTCGATTTCCTGGTCGGCGATATTGGTGAATTGCTCGGCTTCGCCACCGCGGCGGTCCATGACCCAGACCTGCGAACCCTTGGTTGCGCCGGGACGCGAGGATAGGAAGCTGATGTATTTTCCGTCGGGGCTGAATTTCGGAGCCGAGGCGCCCTCTTTGCCATACGTGAGCTGCAGAGTGGCGGAACCGTCCCACTTTACCATCCAGAGATGCGTCTGATTTTTATCTTCTTTGGCATCGGTCTCGGCGACGGTGTAGACGACCCATTCGCCGTCGGGCGAAACGGAGGGCGAGCCGACGCGCTTGATGCGGTTGAGGTCGTCGAGAGTAATGGCGCGCTTCTTGGGCGCATCGGCGGCGAGGGCGACAGTGATGGAGACACAAATCAAGCTGAGGGGCAGGGAGGACCTAAGGAATTTGCGCAGCATGGGCAGAGATTAACATTCCAAGCCCGATTCGCCTATAGATTTAGAGCTGGTTTTAGCGGAGGCGGACGCGAACTTCGGGGCGCACGAGGTAGAGAAAGAAGACCAGATTGAGCAGGCCCTGGGCGATGGATGCGATGTCGTGCTGTGCGGAAAACTTCCATAGGAACAGGCCGGCGAGTAGCACCACTGCGGCCAAAGCGAGGGTCCACGCCCAACGAAAGAGGAGCAGTAATCCTAAGCCGGACGCGATAAAGACGGCGGAGAAAAATAGATAAGGCGGGCGAACGTAGCCGTTGACGACGCCGAGGATGTTGATGCCCGAGAGTACCAGCATGTAGAGGGCTATGGCGGCGAGTCCGGGGAGGGGTAATAGTTCGCGACGAGACGGGGTGGCTGGATCGAGTGTGGGTAACAGAGATTGATTCTCGTTGGTCGGAGCGGGTTTGCTGTCGTTCGTCATAGGGAGTGCAAGTAAGCAAGCAGGTCGTTGAGTTGTTCGTCAGTGAGTGCAGTGGCAGGCATCATCCCGCGTCCGTGCAAGATCACGCTGGTGACGCGCTCGTCTGTGGGCGGCGCGCCGGAGGGCATGGCTTTAACCTTGGTGAGGGCCTGCAATCCGGGGCCATTTAAGCCGTGAGTGGTGGTGGGGTAGTGACAGCGGGCGCATTTGTCATGGAACACTTGAGCGCCACGCGCTTCCTGAATCGACCACAGAGCTTCGGGCTTCGAGGGCGGCAGGGAACGACAGCCTGCGATGACGCCGATGAGGCACGTCAAAGCGACGAGAGCAGCGGAGAGGGGGCGAGCGCGCATCTGCATTCGATGATACAAGGAGTGGCGAGCGGGTCAGGAATCGGACAGCGGGTTATTCTGCGGCGATGGCTTCGCAAATGCGGTCGATGGCTTGGATCTCAGCATTGCTGCCGGGGCGATGACCATTGACCATGATGGAGAAGGCCAGCGTCTTTCCGGAGGCAGTGGTGAGATAGCCGGAGAGCGCGTTGCTTTCATTGAGAGTTCCGGTCTTGGCCCACATGTGGCCTTTGAGGGGCGAGTTTTTAAAGCGGTTTGAGAGAGTGCCATCGACGCCTGCGATGGGCAGCGTATCGTGCCATGCTGTGCCCCACGGCTGACGAGCGGCATAAGTCAGAAGCCTGGTGATAGCACGCGGCGCGACGCGGTCGTCCATGCTCATGCCGGAGCCGTCGTAGAAGAAGAAGTCGTTGTCGTCGACGCCGGCGGAGACCATGAACTGCCGAACTACGCGGGAACCCTCGGCGAAGCTGCCATCGGTGCCATGGACTTTGCCGAGGAGTCGCAACAGCAGCTCGGCATGCAGGTTTTGGCTCATTTTGTTGGTGACGGTAATGTCTTGCGCGACCGGGGGAGACGAGCGCCAAGCCAGCACCTTGCGGCCTTCGAGAGGCGCGGCGATTGAGGATGGGCCAGAGCGAACGGGCGCAGGCTTGATGGGCAAGGCGCGTTCGGCACTGAACTCGCCGGTGCCTGTCGAGAAGCGATGAGCTGAGGTCGGGCCGCCGGTGACATTGATGCCGCGACTGCGGAGCGCTTCTTTGAAGGCGGTAGCGGTGAATTCGGCGGGGTCTTCGATTGCAAGGCCGGCGTGCAGGCCCTCGGCGGGCGCGGTGCCCCAGGTGCGGACCAGCATGTTGCCGGGGCGACGATCGAGGCCGGGATGTGGGGTTTCGCCTTTGGCAGCGGGGATCATGGTGTTTTCGAGCGTGTAGTAGTCGATGTTGGGAGACCATTCGGCGACGGTGGCGTTGGGCGTGGCGGAGTCGGAGGAGAGTGTTAATTCGACCGTATTTTCATTGAATGTGAGGGCAGAGACGGGAGCGCCGTAAGCCCATTGGAGGTCGTCCCATGCCCACGATGCGCCGTATGGTTCGTAGAGAAAAAAGCTGTCGTCCCCGACCACGCTGCCTTCGATCGACCGTACTCCGGACTGCACGACTTGTTCGGCGAGGAGTTGCAAGACTTCCATGGGCTGTGTTTTAGGTTGTGGTGTGGCTGGCGGCTGATAGGGATAGTGACGGGGGCTGAGAGTAGGGTCGCCGACGCCGAGGATGACAATGTCGCCGTGCAACGTGCCTGCCGAGTCGATGGTGCCTGCGGCTACGACGTTGGTCGTCCAGGTCAGCGTCTCGACGGGGAGCAGCGCGTAAGCGGCGGCGGTGGTGAGTAACTTGGCATTGGAGGCAGGCGTGAACAGTCGGGCGTCATTGAGCGCATAGAGCGACTGACCGTCTGGTGAAGCGACGCTGATACCGAATTCCGCGTGGCTCAACGATGGATCGGCGAGGATGGCGTTGATGCGATCGGTGAGTGGCGCGCTATGAACACTTGCAGGCCGAGAGACGGTCGGAGTATGCCGCGCTTGGGCGAACAGATCGTTAGTCGGAATGAGGAAGAGCGCGAGATAGAGCGCCAGCATTCGGTTGAAGGAATTCATGCCCGGAGTTTAGCAGGGACGCGAGGGGAAAAGGCACAGGGGCAACAAGAACTTCAGCGGCGGGCGATGGGAACCGCTGGGGCGTATCAGCTGTGTCGGGGACGCGCAGCTAGCCTGGCCACTGAGTGTCGGACGCGCAGTTCGGTATCCAATACGATCTCCTTAGCCGGATCCGTGGAGCCATTAATGCGTTCGAGCAGCAGTCGCGCAGCAGCATAGCCGAGTTGATATCCAGGCTGATAAACGGTGGTCAGCGCGGGCTCGGTTAGCTCGGTTAGATCGAGACCATCGAAACTAATGACCGATACTTCCCTGGGGCACGCGAGCTTGTTATCGCGAATGGCGAGTAGTGCGCCCATGGCCATGAGATCGTTGGTGGCAAAGATCGCCGTGGGCCGCGGAAGTAACTGCAGAAGCCGCATGGCCGATGTGTAGCCACTGGTGCGATCGAAGTGCGCCTCTTGAATGTACTCAGGCGCGATAGGAATGGCGGCATCCTTCAGGGCTTGCAGAAATCCGCCCAAGCGTTCCACCGCGTTGGTCAGGTGCGATGGTCCGGCGATGACTCCGATGCGACGATGGCCCATCTCGATGAGATGTTGAGCTGCCTTGTAGGCGCCTTCGCGGTTAGCCACAGTGACACAGTCGCCAACCCAGCCATCGGGGCGTCGATCGACGCATACCACGGGCGGACCTGAGAGATTCTCGGCTATGGTGCTGTCGGGCGAGGGAATAATGAGAATGCCTGCAGGCAGGAACGATTTCAACTGACCAAGATAGACCCGTTCCTTGACGGGATCGCTGTCGGTGTTACAAAGAACGAGCCGATAAGATTCCTTATAAGCGACATCTTCAACGCCGCGAACGACGCCCGGGAAGAACGGATTGGTAATATCCGGGATGATCATACCGATCATGTTGGTCTTATTCAGTCGCAGGCCGCGTGAGAGCTCGTTGGGCTCATAGCCGAGAGCCTTTACGGCCTTTAGGACGCGCTGCCGCAGCGGATCGCGCACTACGGCAGTTCCATTGATGACATGCGATACCGTGCCGAGGGAGACTCCAGCCTCCCTCGCGATTTGGTGCATCGTTACGCGCGCTTCAGGTTTCATTGGGTGATTTTGCCTTGGGCCCGTATTTTCCAATGATATTGTCCCATCTCTGTTTCGTTAATTGGCATCGACGACGCAGCGAAACCCGATTGTTCCGGAGCGATCGATGCTGGGAGCCATCAACAGATACTTCCCGTGTTGCGAGAGTCGATAAGCTTGAGGGAAATACCAGCGAGATCCCTGTGGCTGATAGTGGCTGCCCCCGCGCAAGACAGCGGAACGCGTGTGTTCATCGACGTACTCGTCGGTCCATTGCCACACGTTACCAATCATATCGGCAACGCGGAAGGGGCTTGCTCCGGCGAGGTGAGCGTCGACATCACTGGCCGGCGCGGCATCGCGGCCATGGTCGGGTACGGGCACATCGAGATTACTTGGAGCACCTGCGGCTGCGCTGTCGGAGCTAACCGCCGAAGGTTGAGGCCATGCATTTCCCCATGGATAGTAGCGGTCATCGGTGCCCTGGGCGGCATATTGCCATTCCCATTCGTGAGGAAGGCGCTTTCCTGCCCACTTAGCGAAGGCGCGCGCATCTTCAAGCGAGATCCAGGTTACCGGCTTTTTATCCCAGCCGGCGGGATAGGTCCCATTGCTCCAATCCTTAAGGAAGTTATGATCGTCGGCGGGATGATAGTGAGTCGCATCAAGGAATCGCTTGAAGTCTGCATTGGTAACTGGAAACTTATCAATCCAAAAGGAACCAATGTGGAGTTTATGTTCATGATAGCGCCGAGCTGATTCTTCCCAGGGGTATTGAAAGTCGACGCCCTCGTCATTCATGCCTTCGATTTCGATGCCGTTTACGCGGAAGACATAGTCGGCCGCTGGGACCTTGACCATGCCGGTGGGCGCGGAACTCGCGGGTTTTGTGGCATCGATAGCCACGAGTTGCTGAGGGATTGAATGCCATTCATGAGAGAACTCACCCAGTGGGCGCTCACTCATTGCGTGCATGGTGGCGAGTAGTTTGTCGAGCTTTGTATCGGAAGACGTTTCCTCAAGAACCGCGCCAAAACCACGGCTCTCAATGTCAAATTTGAGAACCGACTGGGTACCTTCGCGCTCCGTCGTCAGTTCGACACCATGCCACACATCGAAGTAGCGGGCGTTGGGTTTGTAAGGTACAACTAACTCGCGTCCAGAGGTGGAATAGGCATTTTTATTGACGATCGTCCACAGTGTCTGAGTGTTCGAAGGCCAGCGACTGGCGAACACACCGAACTGCGCCATTGGATAATGAGGTTGCCAATCTTGACTTATAAGAAGAGGAGCAAATGCTCGTTCGATTGTCGCCATTCGCCGCAGTGCCTCAGCATCGCGCGGGGTCATCTGGTTCCAAATGCCCCAGATGTTCTCCCAGCTTTCAAAGCCGATGCCGTTGAAGAAAGCTTCCTGCAGATCGTCCATGTGATCGTGAGCCCAGCGGTCAGAGATGTGAACCATGTGACGTGGCTCGAGCCATTTGAATCGACTTACGGTGGGAACGAAGTTGTAATTCCAATAACCCCAGGTGAGGCTGTTATAGGCGAGCATTTCATCGGACGCTACGCCCAGTTCCGGTTCGAGCGCCAGCGGATGTTGAAGCTTGTCTGACGCGTTACGAAACGTGCGTGGCATTCCCTCCAGGGTATCGCCGTTGATGCCGTCAGCGCCCACAGCAGCTAACTGGCGCGCCAGGGCTTCGGCGTCGGACACTCCTTCGACGTGAGTTCCCTGATCCCAAAGCATGGTGGGGAACATGACGCGGACATTGTGCTTATGGAAGTCATCGATCATCTGTTTGACACCGGTAACTCCACCGGGTAAGTCGCGGAAGAGATCGTATTGGTTGCGGCTATCGATACCTATATTCGAGTAAGTGTGCCAGATAAGTACGCTATCGATCCCGCCGTAGCGTTGAGTTACGTCATCGAGATAGCGACCGACGGTATAGCGCCGGGTAGCCGGATCGTAGAACTTGCGGTCGTGAACCATCATCTGCGGCTGGACGAAGCTGGATTGAGTCCACAGGAGGGCCGGTTCGCGATAGAGTGAATCCTCATAGCCGACGCGGATGCGCCGCTCCAATCGCCAGTGTTCGATTTCGTGCAGCCATTCGTTGATCTGCAAGGTTGAGCAGGGAGCGGCCGGCGATCGCGAATTCCATTCCGGAATGGCAGAACAAGTGGGACCAGGAATTTGTTCCCAGACAGGCGAAACCAAAGTGTCCTGAGCTGAAACGCTAGAGGCAAAGGCCACACACAGCCCAATGAGACGAAGAGAATGGCGCAGGTAATTCACAGTTTGATCTCCCCTACTGATAATCGCTGCTTGGGACGGCAGAGAGGAATATAAAAGCTTTTATTCGATAAGTACAGGGGGAAGTTTTGGAAATCGAACGTTAAACGGAGCCCATGTTCGGGGCGAGAGGCAACTTGCTGGTACGTATGACCGATTGACTTTCCAGACTCTGACGAAATGATATACGCCTGTAAACTGCTCAAATATATAGCACATATCGACAAACGCCTGCCAAGGTTTAGCTGTTAACCATCTGACTGAATCTGCCGCGGTGCAGGTTAATCCGGGGCGGCTCGAAAAAAAGCGTTGACAACGATAAAATTCCCAGAATAGGATGTGTCGCATCAGATTTTGAAAGCTTTCAAGACGCCTATACAAAGCTTCACCTATGTGGAGGCGCTCTCGGATCAAGGAGACTATCGCGATGTCGTCAACTTTGAGGCTAGTTTGTCTTTACGTATTTACGGCACTGGCTTCTGCGCTACTGGCCACTCCTGCGCTAGCCCAGTACACAAGCGGGATCGAGGGCACAGTGCTCGATCAGAGTGGTGCTGCCATTGCGGGAGCGCAGTGCACGGTCATCAACCAGGACACGCGGGTGCAACAGACCGCTACCACCGACGCGCAAGGCAATGTTCATGTTCTTCACCTTTCTCCCGGCAAGTACCGAATCGAGATTACGGCCGATGGTTTTGAAAAATGGGCACAGAGCAACGTGCTTGTCGAGGGCGGCGCATTGCGTGCCGTCTATCCGAAACTCAAAGTCGGCCAAAATGTTGCTACGGTTGAGGTGCGTGCCGAAACCGAAGCCCTGGAGACCACGCAAGGCACAGTGAGTCGCACGCTGGAGGACCAGACGGTCGCGGAATCGCCGATGGTTGGTCAAAATCTTTACGCCAGTGTAGCGACGCTGGCCCCGGGCGTCACCGGCCTTGGCGATGCATCGGGCTCGATTGCCTCAGCTGGATCGCAAGGCACGAACAGTTTTAATTCCGAGGCTGGATTTCAAATCAACGCAGCGGGACAGCGGCAGGACACCAACGAGTTTCAAGTAGACGGAACCAACGTGATGAGCACGTCACGCGATGGCGTGGTAAATATTACGCCGGAGCCGGACACGGTTGCCGAGATGAAGATCACCTCTTCTGCATTTTCGGCAGAAAAAGGCCGCCAGAGTGGCGCATTGATTGAAGTGTTCACTAAACCGGGCACAAACAAATTCCACGGCACGCTGTCGGAGATGCACACCGACGCGGCGATGACGGCTCGCACGGAATTTCAAACAGTGGTGCCGCATTCATTGCGCAATGACTTCGGCGGCACAATCGGCGGACCGATCTTTAAGAATCACACCTTCTTCTTCGGATCTTTGTATTGGATGAAGAGCGCGATGGGCGTCACCTTCAACGAGAATGTAGAGACCAAGGAATTCGAAGATTACGTTACACAGAATTTTCCTAACTCAATGGGGAGCAAGTTTTTTGCGGCTGCGCCGCCGAGCGTTTTTCCGACCAAAAATCTGTTGACAGTAGCAGACGTTGAAGCGAATTACGGCAGCATCTTCGCAGCGCCCAATATTCCTGACACGATGATTGCCGAGGGCGAAACGTTTATCAATGCTTCGCCGAGCGACAATGGATTCCAAGGGCACATCCGTATCGACCACAACTTCCATGGCGACCAGGACAAGCTTTTTTACAGCATGTTTCGCAACACCACGCAATCTGTAAATGCCAACCCACGGCCGGCGCTTGCCTATACCAGCCCGAATGCGACGATCTATAACAAACTCGACTATCTGCACACCTTCTCACCGTCGATTGTTAACGAAGTGAGCCTGGGCTTTACCAGGGTTTCGGGATTCCAGCCGGATCGTCTTCCTGATCTGCCTTCCATTGCGTGGATCGGCGGTATCGATGCAACGTTTTGGCAGTGGGGTCCGTCAGGATGGGCGCAGAACAACTGGTATGCGCATGACACTCTGAACTACACACGTGGCAAGCACACATTTCGCGTAGGTGTCGATATCGATCGTCAGCAGGATTTCGACAACTTCGAAAACGGCGATGTTCGTCCTTACTTTGAGATGTTGAACGTGCTTGATGTGGCAGCGGACCAGCCCTTCGCACAAAGCGGACCGGTCATGAATCCGAAGACTGGATTGGTTGCAACTAACTTGTATCAGCGAGTCGAGTTGATCTACGTGGCCCCTTACATCCAGGACGATTGGAAGGTCAACCGCAGACTGACTGTCAACGCCGGGCTGCGCTTCGACTACTTCGGTCATCTTTCGACGCTGGAAAACGGACATAGCCCGATTGCATTTTTCACTCCTCAATCGGGTACTACGTTTGCAGAGCAAGTGAGTAACGGATCGATGCTGGTGCGCGGCAGCAACGGCATTGCCACAACAGACGCGAAGTACCGGCTGGCGCCGCGCATTGGATTTGCATGGGATGTCTTTGCCAACGGCAGCACATCAGTACACGGTGGTTACGGATTCTTCAACAATAGAGTCGGAGAATACTCCTACATGAACAACATGCGTGAGAACCCGCCGGATGCGGTCGATCCGTCGATCAACCTCTTCAATAGCGGAGTAACCGCAGCGAATTTTTCTTACGGAACGAGTAGCTCGGGAGCGCAAGGATTTGCGCCTCCTCCGGGGATCACGTTCTCTATCGATTCGCACGGCGGCATCGCGGGAACCCGCATTGGTGTGGGCGGAATCGATGCCAAGCTCAATCCGCCCATTGTGCATAGCTGGGCCTTGGGCGTGCAGCATAAGATCGCTGGGTTTGTGGCTGAGGCAGACTACTTTGGGACGGCGGGAAGAAACCTGTTTCTGCAGACGGATGTCAATCGATTTGCCGGCGACGAAATCATCAACAAGGGCAATCAGAATCGGTTGAACAGTAGTTTCGGATCGGTTACGTATGGAAGGAGCATTGGGATTTCGAATTCCGATGAAGCCGCATTCGGAATCTCGAAGCACTTCTCGCGCGGTTGGACAGCACACGCTGTTTATACGTTTGGAAAAGCGCTCGATCTGACCAGCAACAACGATAACGGAGTGAACGGAGATGGCAGCGCGGAAGGCATATTTGACGCGCAGACCTTCGCCGGTAACTACGGACGCTCCGATTATGATTCGCGCCATCGTCTCTCGATCGACGCCGTGTGGAATGTGCCTGGATTAAGGTCGGGGTTTGCAAAGACGCTTACCCAGGGATGGACACTATCGCCGGTTGTCATCATGCAGTCTGGACAGCCTTTCACCGTCTACACATCAGCTACGTACAGCCAGGGCGGCGACTACAATGGCGACGGTTACGACTATGACGTACCCAACACGCCATCGTTTGGCAATCACATCAATACCAGCCGCGAAGACTTCTTAAAAGGAATCTTCAAGGCGAGCGATTTTCCTGTGCCGACCAATGGTTCGGAGGGCAATCTCGGTCGCAATACCTTTGATGGTCCCGGATTTGCAAACGTCAACCTGGCTGCAGAACGCTCCTTCGCTCTTCCCATACTGGGTGACGCGGGAAAATTCGAGATCCGCGGCGAACTGATCAATCTCTTTAACCGCGTAAACCTAACGTCACCGGTCAGTGACTTGTCGAACACTCAGTTTGGTTTCTCGACGAGTCAGGATTCGCCGCGTGACGTGCAGGTTTCGGCGCATATCCGCTTCTAGTCCAGGGTCTGTCGCCGGTCGCACAAGCGCAAGCAAGTGCGGCCGGCGATGTAGCCAACTTTCCTCGATGGGGAAAAAACAGAGACCGACCGAGAAATCGGAACCATCTGTTTCCTTGTTGCGCTGAACACTTCGAAGGAGCGCTAATGTTCCAGCCTGAGTTATATGGCACTGCACTCATGCTTATGTTTCTCAGTATGCTTTGCTGGGGATCGTGGGCCAACACACAGAAGCTTACGATAGGTTATTCGTTCCAGTTGTTCTATTGGGATTATGTAATCGGCATCGTCGCTGCCAGCTTGCTTTGGGGCGTCACTCTGGGAAGTCAGCATGGCGGCCCGGCTGCGTTCTTCCCAAATCTTGTACAGGCGAGTTTGTCGAGCATCGGGCTTGCATTGGCGGGCGGAGTTGTCTTCAATGTCGCCAACACATTGTTGGTCGCCTCGATCGCTATGGCGGGCATGGCGGTCGCATTTCCAATTGGAATCGGCCTTGCATTAGTCGTGGGCGTGATTTTCAACTACATCATCGATCCGCGCGGCAATCCATTTCTATTGTTTGGCGGAATGGCGTTTGTGGTGGCCGCAATCGTGGTGGATGCAATTGCTTATAGGCGCCGCGAGAACAATCACAAATCAAGCATGCGCGGGGTGCGCCTGAGTATCGCGAGCGGTGTGCTCATGGGATTGTTTTATCCTTTTGTTGCAAAGTCAGCGATACAGCCTAACCCGCTGGGTCCTTATGCAGTCGCCTTCGTATTCGCGATCGGTGTGGCACTGTGTGCAATTCCCATGAACGGATGGCTCATGCGACGGCCATTTGCGGGAGACGCGGTGGTCTCGATGACTGACTACTTCAAGGCGAGCCCTCGCTGGCATTTCTGGGCAATAGCCGGAGGCATGCTATGGTGCACTGGAGCCTTGTCTAACTTTGTCGCTTCACATGCACACGTGGTGGGCCCTGCGATTTCATATGCAATCGGTCAAGGTGCAACCATGATTTCAGCGGCGTGGGGCGTGTTTATCTGGCGCGAATTTGCATCCGCCCCGGCGGCTTCGCGTAAGTTAATTCCATTCATGTTTGTTTTTTTCATCATAGGGCTGGCAGCAATCGCTGTCGCGCCCATTTTCTGATAACAGGCGGCCATTCTTATGCAGAGATCTATCGTTGTTGTAGGAAGCCTGAACTTGGATCTGGTTGCTCGAGTCAATCGGCATCCGGCCATAGGCGAAACAATCATTGGGTTGGACTTCAATACCTTTTGCGGCGGCAAAGGCGCAAATCAAGCAGTAGCGCTGGGCCGTCTAGGTGCAGCAGTAAAGATGGTTGGCAGATTGGGCACTGACGCTTTTGCCACTCAACTTCGCCAGGGACTTGAACAAGCAGGCGTCGACACAACTTGCGTTGAGAACGTGCCCGGCGCTTCGGGGACGGCCCTCATTACAATCTCAGACAGAGGCGACAATAACATCATCGTGATTCCGGGGGCGAATGCTTTGCTCTTGCCTGAGGATCTGGACCGGCATCGTCAGCAGATACTCGGAGCGAGCATGGTGCTTGGGCAGTTGGAGATTCCCAGGGAATCAACTGAATACCTGGCAGAAATGCTTGATTCTGCCGGCATCCCGTTTCTTCTCGACCCTGCTCCGGCAGACAAGCTCTCACCAAAACTACTGCAAGCCGTTACCTGGTTGACTCCCAATGAGACTGAGGCGCGTCACTTGCTGGGTCTGGATTCCGACGACTCGTCGGAGATTTCCGAGTCCGAGACGGCCAACCGAATCCTGGGTCTCGGGGTCAGAAACGTAATCCTTAAGCTTGGGTCGAAGGGTGTCTACATGGCCGGCAAAGATGTCGTGAGCACGTATATCGATGCGGTCACAGTGCGGGCGATCGACAGTACGGCAGCCGGAGATGCGTTTAATGGCGCATTCGCCTTTGCTCTCGCACAGAACAGAATGGCACCGCAGGATGCAGCACGATTCGCGTGCGGCGCGGCCGCGATTTCCGTCACGCGACTCGGTGCGCAAACATCTATGCCGACGATGTCCGAGTGTGAGGCTTTTATGGCTTGTGGGAAATGAAGGGTACTTATCGCGAACAATCCCCATGAAGCCGGCGAGTGATCCGCGACTGCATCGAGCCCATCGCGTTATGATGTCTTGAATTCGCCGTGAGCATTGAAATCGTGCGGAGCGGAGATGCAGAGGAGGACTGACAATCACCATGTTGAAATGGTTGTGCGTCGCAGTTCTCTTCACCGCTGGAGTGTCGGCGCAAACTTCGACTAATGCCAGCCTGCTTTCGGCTTTCAACGAGCACCGTTATCCGCAGGCCGTGGAGATGGCGGGATCGGCACTCAAGAGCCGACCGACTGATCCGTGGCTATGGACGCTGCGCGGCATGGCCTTGGATGGAATGGGAAAGTCCACGGAAGGCCTGGCAAACCTCGATAAGGCACTCAGCATTAACTCGCGGTACGTTCCAGCGCTAAAGGCCGCGGCGCAACTTACCTATCAGCATCGCGACTCGCGGGCGGCTGCCATGCTGAATCGACTCCTCGCGATTGAGCCCGACGAACCTGCTGCCCATGCAATGATGGGCGTCCTCGCGTTTGAAGCGCACCACTGCGCGGACGCGGTCGTACACTTCGAGAAGAGCGCTCAACTGGTGCTGAACTCGGAGGCCTCGGCAACCGAGTATGCGTCGTGTCTGCTTGAAGAGCACAGGAGCGCGGACGCAGTAGCGTTGCTGAGCCAGGCTCGTTTACGGTATGCGTCGAGTCGCAATCTGCGCTATGATCTTGGGCTTGCACAATCGGAAAACGGGCAGAGCGCAGACGCGCTAACGACCTTGCAGCCCACACCGGATGACGACCCAGGAATATTGAATCTTCGCTCATCGCTCGAGAGCGCCGCCGGGAATCTTGACGCCGCATTCGCCGATCTCAAGCGAGCCGTGGAGATGGACCCTACGATTGAGCGCAATTATCTGGACATGGCGTTGCTTTGTCTCGATCACGATCAGGACCAGCGCGCGGCCGACGCGCTGACGGTGGGGATCCAACATCTTCCGAAAAATGCTGCCCTCTATGCGGTACGAGGGATAGCCTACTCAGAGCTTTCCAAGTATGACGAAGCCGAGAAAGATTTTGAGAAGGCCAAAGAACTCGAACCAAAGGGGTCTTTAGGCGGCGTGGGGCACTCCGTTCTTTACGTTGAAAGGGAGCAACCAGAAAGGGCATTGCAATCGCTGCGCCAGCAACTGAAGAAAAGTCCGGAAGATGCTGCTCTCAACACCTTGCTGGGGGACTTGCTAATGCACCAGGGCGCGACCCCGTCAACTCCCGAATTTAGAGAAGCGGAGAACGCGGTTACGCGCGCGCTCAGTACCGAACCGCGGAATGTGGAGGCATTGATATTGATGGGTAAGATCGATCTTGAGAAAAACGATCTTGCCGGTGCTTTTGACGCACTGGAACGCGCGAACAAGCTGGATCCTGACAATCGCACAGTACTGAGTCAGATGCTCTTGACCTTGAGGAAAATGGGGAGAAAGGACGACGCGGTAAATGTAGCTCAGCGACTGAAGAGTCTGCTCGGCAAAGACGAAAAACTGGACAAGGACCCAATCAGAACAGCTTCCGCGCATAACTAGCTATTGCGAGACCGCCGGCCATGATTAGTTCGACGGACAACCAGGAATATCTAATCTTCGATCAAACTCCACCGTCAGAAATAGGGTCTTTTGGAGATGAGATAGGATCGCCGTCGCACTCCATAAGTTGTATACACAAGCCGCGTAGCATACACTCATTATCTAATTATGGAAGTAGCTAATTACGGCGGCCCAATCAAATGGTGAAAAGGAAAGCACTGCCAACTCTCAGTGAAGTTGCACGGCAAGCTGGTGTTGGTACCACTACCGTGTCCCGCGTGATTAACGGCGGTGAACGCGTCAGTCCTAAAACGCTGGCCCGCGTACGCCGTGTGATCGAGGCGTTGGGCTACATGCCTAACCAGGCCGCACGAGTTCTCAAAGGCGATCGAACCAAGACGATCGGTCTGATTATCCCGAGCATCGCGGATCCGTTCTTCTCGGCATGCGCCGAGGCAGCACAGGCCGTAGCCAGGGCCAATGATTCCTTGCTTATTGTGACGGCGACTCAGAATGATCCGCACAACGAACTTGAAAATCTCAACGTGTTTATCAGCCATCGAGTGGACGGCCTGATCATTGCTCCGGCCAATTCGAGAAGTCCCGCATTGTCGGATCTTATCAATCGCCTATCCGTACCGGTTGTTTCTATCGATCGCCCCATTAACAATGCGACCGTCTCTTCAGTGCTGACCGAGAATTTCAAAGGCGCGAAGATGGCGACCCAGCATCTGATCGAGCATGGGTGCAAACATATAGCCTGCCTCACGGGCGAGAGCACCCTCTTCACGATTCAGGAACGCATTCGTGGCTATCGCGCCGCAGTGAATTCCGCCGGGCTAACTTATACTCTCGATACTTCAATCAAGGACTATAAGTCTGCCGAATACGCCATCGAGAGCCTTATGTCGGGCCCCAATCGGCCTGATGCGCTGTTTACATTGAAGAACAGCACGACCATCTATGCTTTTGAAGCTCTGCAAAAACTGAATATCTCGGTACCCAAGTCGGTCGCTTTGCTGGGATTCGACGATTTTGAATTGGCTGCTACCTTGCGCCCAACCATTAGCGTTGTGCAGCAACCCATCGAAGAGATAGGAAGGGTCGCGGCCGAAATACTCTTTGAACAATTGCTCGGAAGGAATGATAGCGCATCTTCTGCGCGCTCGACGCGTGTGCGGCGCGTTACGCTTGAAACGCGCCTCATTCGACGTAACTCCTGCGGTTGTAATTCAACGCCAGCTTAAGACGAAAAGACCGGCATCCGCGAGTGTGAATGCCGGTCGTTGTTGCCGTTACGTAGAGTTATATTACTGCTTCGCGGGATAATCCACTCGAACCGTCAGGATTTCGTACGGATGAATTGGCACAGTAACAGTGTCATTTGAAACTGTCACGGCGGAACCTTCCGACTTCTCCATCAGGTTAGTTACGCTGGCGCCCGTGGCTCCCTTGGGCACATGGAATTGAACGTCGCTCGATTTTCCAGCCCATTCATACACGCGGAAGATCAGCCCGTTTTCGTCCTCTGCCTTCTTAAGTGCGGTGAGTACGACGTTCTCCGGTTTCACTGTGACAAAGGCAAACTCAGCAGGGTGGCTGCCGGAGTGCGCCTCGACCTGTGTGGCCTGGAGTCGGTAGTTGTATTCGTAGCCGTGGCGCACGGTCAATGCCTGTTTCCAGTCGCCGCCATGCGGGTAGAGCGCATAAGTGAAGTGTTGATGGCCGCGGTCGGCATCAGGATCGGGCGAAGTGGGCGAGCGAAGCAGAGAGAGGCGAAGTACGTTGTCCTTATCGTCGTAACCGTACTTGGAATTGTTCAACAAGCTAAAGCCATGTTGTCCATCGCCAAGGTCGGCCCAGCGCAGAGCAGGAACTTCAAACTGTGCTTGCTCCCACGTATTGTTGCGGGTAGTTGAACGCTGAATGCTGCCGTAAGGTACTTCGTATGTTGCCTTGCTGCTGGTTGCGGCGAGCGGGAACGCGGCCTTGAGCAGGACATGAGTCTCGTGCCAGTCGAAGTCGTTGACGACGTCTACTTGATCGGCGCCTGAGTCGAGTGTAATCTCCTGCACGAATTTGGAACTCTGCCAGGAATGGGTCACGCGAATCGCCGCGCGCAGCGGGCCTTTTGCCGTGAGTTCAACGGAATCGGCCTTGTCGATTGAAGTGAAATGATCGAGTGTGCCGGGATCGATGTTCCACGCATCGTAGTCCTTGGGCAGGTCCTTGAAGGTTTGCAACTGGTTGCCACAAGCACCCGCCGCCAAAGTTTCAAATTTCGTTTTCTTGTCGTAGAGGCTGGTGATGCAACCTGTGGTCTGATCGACCGTGACCTTAAGCGCGGCGTTCTCAATCGTCAATTCGGACGCCTTCAAATCGCTTGCGAAGGGCTTGGTTCCCGGAACAACGTGGAGTACTTTGTAACCGAGCGAAGGTATTTTGTCGGCGAGGATCAGCACCTTGTAGCTATGGGTCTTCGCGTCGGTCGACAAGACCTGCGACGGCACGACATGGTTAGCAGCATCGATAACGGATACCCCCGCTTCTGACGCTGTTGGCAATTGCACATCGACTGTGACCTGCCCGGACCGCTCCCACGCGAGTGGGTTGAGGACGAGCACGGGTACGCCGCTCGCTACCTGCGTATCGATACCGGCTGCAATCGACTTGACCGCCTTTTGCGAAATCTCGTTGGTGGCCCAGCTTACCTGGTCGAAGTCCTGTTGTGCTTCCTTATAAATGATTCCGATTCCGGAACCGGCAGCCAAGTCATGGAAGTCATTGAACGTGATTTTCTTCCATGCTTCGGTCAACCTATCGGCAGGATACGCATCTCCCTTGAGCCACGCCAGAGACGCAAATTTCTCAGCGTTGATGGCCTGTTCTTCACTGTCGCGCATGTTGCGCTTGTGATTGGCTTGCGTGGTCATCACGCCGCGATGATATTCAAAGTAGAGTTCGCTCTTCCAAGTAGGAATCGCGACCTTGCCATCTGCCGGCGTAACGGGTGGCTGATAGCCCTTGGCGATCGATTCGTAATCCCATGTGCGCGAATCGGGAACAATCTTTTTTTCCGTCGCAGTGAAGAAACTCTGCGCGGTACCAAACTTCATTTGCGGAACGACCTTGTCCGGCTGGGTCCAATGCGCGCCTTCATCGAGGACCGCGCGCGTTGGTCCGCCGCCGTGATCGCCAATGCCGTATAGATCCATCATCTCGTTAAGTCCGGGCGCAAATTTCCGCGCGGTCGCAAGATCATTGCTGAGACGAACGGGATTCAAATCGTTATTGCCGTAATCATGGGGAAAGTAAGTCAAAACCCTGCTTCCATCAGGAGATTCCCACCAGAAGAGCTTGAACGGTAACTGATTAGTATCGTTCCAAGTCATCTTTTGAGTTACAAAGTAATCAATACCCGAGCGCTTGTAAATCTGCGGCAACTGCCACGTGTATCCGAAGGAATCCGGGTTCCATCCAATACGGACATCAACGCCGTATTCTTTCTGAAACCACCGTTTGCCGACCAGAATCGAACGAACTTGCGCCTCACCGTCGGGCATGTTCAGATCCGGCTCAACCCACATGCCGCCGACAATCTCCCAGCGGCCTTCCTTGATGCGCTGTTTAATCTGATCGTTGATCTGCGGGTACTTATCGGCGAGCCACGCATTGTATTGCGCAGCCGACTGGGTGTAGGTGTAGTCGGGATACTCGTTCATCAACTGCAGCGCGGTGCTGAACGTGCGCTTGACCACGTCGACGGTTTCGGTCCAGGGCCACAACCACGCAGCATCGATGTGCGAGTTGCCGGTCAGGTGCATCGTAGCCTGCTGTTCCATCGGCTTCAATGGTTCGATGTTCGATTGGGCCCGCTTCAAAGAGGCATCGAACTTCGCCTGATCTTTGGCATCAAGCGCGGCAATGTCCACACTGCCGATAGCTTTCTCGAGCGTCGCCGTGTCGGCTGCGGGGTTCTTCGAGATGGTGGGTATCAACAGGGCTGCGGTGAGGGCCTCTACGCGCAGGTCCTCGGGGTTGGGCCGATTCTCGGCGAAATCGATTTTCAGCTCTGTTCCGCCGAAGGTCTTGTTGTCGACAGTGTGCAGCAGCTTGACGGCTACCAACACCTTATCGCCGGGCTTGGCCTTGTCGAAGAGTACGATGGGTTCCAGATCGTCGCCCAATGCGACACGCCGTCCGTTGAAGTAGATGATTTCCGGCATCGGTCCATTGGCATAGGCTGCGAACGAGAACCAGATGCGCGCGCCGGTCAGGTCGTACCCGTGCAAGCTTTGGGGAACTTCAATGGTGCGTCGATACCAGGACGCTTCCTGGGTGCCCTCGGCCTTGGCCTTTACGATTTTCCATCCTGAATCGTCTAGATCAGGGGACTCGCCGTGAGCCAGATCGCCTGCGTGAAACCGCCACTCCTCAGCCGGGAGACGGTCCAGTTCGGTGAGTCGGGCAACCACTGCTTTAGATTGGCCGCTGAGCGATTTAACAACTTCGGCAGCTTGTTCGGCCGATTGTGCGCTGGCCTGCACACAGCCCAGCAGTCCACCGGCGGAAGCGAGCAGCGCCACGGCAGTAACGACTGCGCTGGCTGCCCGGTTCCCGATTCCAATGCCTGTTTTGTTTTTCATTTTTAGCGATCTCCTGGCTCGGTAAGCGCGTGCAATGGGCGCAGAAGTCCGCGCGCCATCTTAACGAAGCGCCGCGGCGAATCATACCATGGAGGGGGTATGGATGGAAACGATACCACGAGGTTTGAGTTACTCGCAGTCAGCTCTAATTTCCGATAAATTCAGGTAACTAAGCCGCTTGCCGGGAATTGTGGTATCGTTTCCAAGAGCGACAACTGCCCGGTGCGGGAGACGTGATTTGGGCGATTTTCATCGATTTCATCTTAGCGCTCCCTTCGCCCTATAAAAGGAATTGATTCGGGACTCTTGCTCGCATCTTCGCGTTCGCGGTGACTAGAAATGGCCTTGGAAAGTACGCAAATACTAACAATTGGTGTCGATCTCGGAGGAACAAGTGTAAGAGTTGCGGTGTATACGCCGGACCTCGGGGTGCTCGACTCTATCTCCTTACGTACCCGTCTTGAGGCCGGCCCTCTCGCAGTTGTCGATGATATATGCGGCGCTATTCAGCAGTTACTCGATAGTTACTCCGACGGACGCGAACTTGCCGGTATTGGAATAGGTTCGCCGGGCCCGTTGGAGCTTCCTGCCGGCCGTCTCCACCATCCACCAAATCTACCGGGATGGGATGGTTTTCACCTTCTGGCAGAAATGGAAAAGCGCCTCGCCAGACCCATTGTTTTGGAGAGCGATGCGAACGCGGCTGTACTGGCAGAGTACTCGCATGGCCTGGGAAAATCGCTCGGCATCGACTCTTTATGTATGTTGACCCTGGGTACCGGGGTGGGGAATGGCATTATTCTCGACGGCAAGCTTTGGCATGGAGCCGCCGGCATGGGCGGGGAGGCTGGGCACATGACGATTCGGCCCGACGGACCTGTTTGCGGATGCGGTAACAGAGGATGCCTTGAAGTATGCGCATCGGCAACCGCTATCGTGAATGCTGGTGAGCGGTTGATTAGCGTGGGCAAAGCGCCTGGACTCCGATCGCTCAAGGGAAACGGCACTCCGCTGACCGCTCTCGATATTGCCGAAGCGGCGCGCCAGGGCGACCCGGATGCTAAACAAATCTATGTTGAGACAGGGCGCGACTTGGGGTTTTGTCTTGCGGGGTTAGTTAATATTCTCAACCTGCCGCTCTATATTATTGGTGGAGGCGTTGCTAACTCGTGGGATCTGTTTTCGCCATCGATGTTTGAGGAACTGGAGCGCCGGAGTTATGTCTACTCGCTAACTGCTCCAGGCAGGGCTGCCGCAAAAGATATGCCATGCGGGGGGACGCAGGTGCTGCCGGCGAAACTGGGATCGGAAGCGGGCTTGCTGGGCGCTTGCCTTTTGCCCCTCTATTCAAATGTGCCCATGAAGGTGAATGCGTAAGACGGGTGATCTAAGAACATGACTTCAGCTTCGGTACGAACGTCAATGCGACCCAATTTGAACTTGATGAAGGCCACCCTGACGGGTGCGCTTGGCGGCCTGCTGTTTGGCTTCGATACGGTGGTCATTTCAGGAGCCATCGACGCGCTGGTGCGGCTCTATCATCTGAGTCCGCAAGGCAAGGGCTGGACCGTCGCGATTGCCTTAATCGGCACGGTGATAGGTTCGCTGGGCGCCGGTGTGGTTGGCCAAAAGCTGGGCGGTCGCGAAACTCTGCGCATCACCGCGGTGCTCTATGTGATCTCGGCCATCGGTAGCGCGCTGGCGTGGAGTTGGCCTTCGCTGATGGTGTTCCGCTTGATTGGCGGCCTCGGCATCGGTGCTTCATCGGTACTTGGCCCGGTCTATATTGCTGAACTGGCGCCGGCCAAATGGCGCGGCCGACTCGTCGGTGCGTTCCAGTTCAACGTGGTGCTGGGCATCCTGGTGGCATACACGTCGAACTACATTATCCGGCTCGCGAATCTGGGCGCGGCGGAGTGGCGCTGGCAAGTGGGCGTGGCGGCGATTCCGGCGCTCGGCTTCCTCATATTGTTGTTCCGCATTCCGCGCAGCCCGCGTTGGTCGGCCTCAAGGGAACGCATCGATGAAGCGCTGTCGGTGCTCAAGCAGATGGGTGAGCCCGATCCTGAGGCCGAGTTGGCCGACATTCGCGCCGCGCTCAGCCAGGAACATGCTACGGCGCATGAACCCGTGTTTCGCTGGAAGTATCGCTATCCGTTGTTTCTTGCGATCACCATTGGCGCGTTCAATCAACTGGCCGGCATTAACGCCATCCTTTATTACTTGCCCAGCATTTTTGCTTCGGCGGGATTTACGACGTTGTCGGGTGACAAGCAGGCGATCGCGATCGGATTCACCAATCTTATTTTCACCATGGTGGGCATGAGCGTAATCGACAAGCTGGGTCGCAAGACGCTGCTGCTGGTTGGTGCGGCGGGCACCTCTGCTTGCCTGGCCGCGGTGTCGTGGCTGTTTACCACGCATTCGAATTCCGGCGCGCTGGTGTGGATCTTCATCACTTACATTGCGTTTTTTGCGTTGTCACAGGGCGCAGTGATCTGGGTCTATATCGGCGAAGTATTTCCCAACGCGGTGCGTTCGAAGGGCCAGGGCGTGGGCAATGCCAGCCACTGGATCATGAACACCATCATCGCGCTCGAGTTTCCGGTATTGGTCGCGAGTGTGGGCCGCGCGGCACCGTTTACCTTCTTCGCCATCATGACGGGCGTGCAGTTTGTGGTGGTGTTGTTGACTTATCCCGAAACCAAGGGACAAACCCTCGAGGAGCTGCAACGAAAGCTGATGCCGGTCAAGTGATCTGAGACATAGATTGCGGTGTTTCGCGCAATTACCATACGGCTGTCGGTCTCTCTTGCGGAAGAATCAAGATTCCGCAAATCGGACTCCGCATACGGTGGCCCGTCTGGGAGCTTCAGGGCTTTCGATAGACGTATGGATTCGAGGTAAATGCAATTGCTCCGCCGCGAAACAAGCCGGAAGATAGACGTGGTCGTTTGCGCTCTCGGGTTATGGCTTGTTAGTGGATTTGTTGTATTGCATAGTGCACGACTATATTCGCTGGAATTGGGTGTTCAAGGGGTGTTGGCCGCCCCACAATCCTCAGGATCAATTTCGAGTGAACATTTGACGCTTGCGGAATCATCTCTCGCGTCAATTCAGATTGATTATCCCGAGAACGGCTCCATCTTCCCGCCCGAAATCACGGCGCCGCTTTTTATATGGCGCGATGGAAGTGCGGCTGCGACGTGGCGAGTCGAAATGGTCTTTGCCGATGGTACGAAACCGGTCCGCGCATTTTCAAAGGGCGAACCGATCAAGATCGGGGAGATCGATCCACGCTGCGTTTCGAGTACAAATCAACTTCCTTCCTTAACTCCGGAACAGGCCGCCGCGCACACATGGAAGCCTGACGAAGAAACCTGGAAACTTATCAAGTTGCATACGTCGGTCCATGCGGCGGCAGTGACAATCACGGGCCTGAACGCTGAGAATGTTGCAATCGCGCAGAGCCGCATTGCGCTGTCTACATCGCGCGATCCGGTGAATGGCCAGATCTTTTATCGCGATGTTCCGCTGATGCCCGCGGAAGGCAAAAAGGGCATCGTGCAGCCGCTGTCTCCGTCACTGCTCTATCTCATTAACTGGCGCATCCGTGATATCGCTCAACCCGAGAGCCGGGTTTTGATGCATGACTTACATACGTGCGCTAACTGCCATTCGTTCGCCAACGACGGCAAAACCATGGGCATGGATGTTGATGGCCCCGGCAATGACAAGGGCTTGTATGCGATTGTCCCGGTCCAGCAGCACATGGCGATTCGCAACGAAGATACCGTGTCATGGAATGCAGATCTGCGTGTGGGGCAGGCACGCGTTGGATTCATGTCGCAGGTTTCGCCTGATGGAAAGTATGTTCTATCTACTTTTGCGGGCCAAGATCAGAGTATTCCCAGTTCGTATTTCGTAACGAACTTCAAAGACTATCGCTTTCTGCAAACGTTCTATCCGACGCGCGGCATTCTTGCTTATTACGATCGCGCTACCGGCCGCAGGCAGCCGCTGCCAGGCGCAGACGATCCACGCTATGTGCAAACGGATGGCGTTTGGAGCCCGGACGGGAAGTACGTTGTCTTCGCGCGTGCGGAGGCCAAGGACTCCGAACCCGAGAAGCTTCCGTTGCAAGCCAACGATCCGAACGAAGTGCAGATCCAGTACAGCCTTTATCGCATTCCGTTTAATGGCGGGCGTGGCGGCAAGCCTGAGCCTATCTCGGGCGCCGCGAATAATGGTATGAGCAATAACTTTCCCAAAGTCTCTCCCGATGGGCGTTGGATTGTTTTTGTGAAGTGCAGCAACGGTCAGTTGATGCGGCCCGACAGCGAGTTGTACATTGTGTCGTTTGCTGGCGGCACCGCGCGGCGCATGCGCGCCAACACGTCGCTGATGAACTCCTGGCATAGCTTTTCGCCGAACGGCCGCTGGCTGGTTTTCTCCTCAAAGAGCCGGTCGCCGTACACGCAGATGTTTCTTACCCACATCGATGCGAATGGCAATGACAGTCCGCCTATCTACATTGATAACTCGACAGCTGCGAATAGAGCGGTTAACATTCCCGAGTTTGTGAATGTGGGATCGAACGAAATTGAGAGCATCGACGTGCCTGCTTCGGAGTTTTACCGTGTCGTTGATGAAGCGATGGATCTTCAAGCCAAGGGGGACAACGTCGCGGCGCTGGAGCGATGGCGGAAGGCGCTTGAATTGGATCCATCGGATGCGCGCGCCAACAACGGGATCGGGATTGTTTTGGGGATGCAAGGTAAGGAGGATGAGGCGACCCCATACTTCAGAAAGGCAACTCAAATCGATGCGGATTTCTTCGAAGCCTACTTCAATCTCGGGATGATTCTGTCACGCGAGAAGCGCGCCGACGAAGCCATCGATGCGTGGCGAAATACGGTGCGTATCCGCCCCAGGTTTTCGCAAGGGCACGAGAAGCTTGGATACGAACTCTACTTACGAGCTAAGTACGCTGAGTCGCTGGCGCAATTCCGCCTGGCACTTGAGGAAGAGCCGGAGCGGATTACCGCGCTCAATCCGGCTGCGAGTCTACTGGCGACGTGTCCTGATGTGTCGATTCGGAACGGCGTTGAGGCGTTGGCCTTCGCGGAAAAGGCGAGGCAGATCACGAGAGGAGAGAACCCGGTCATTCTCGACACTCTCTCGGCGGCCTTGGCAGAAAATGGCGAGTTCGCCAAAGCTGTTGAGGTTGAGCGGCAAGCTCTCGCCTTGGCAAAGCAGCAGGACGACGCGGTCCTCGCAACGCGCGTGACGACTCACCTGGCGCGATACATAGCGAACAAGCCGTTGCGCATTGCCCCGCAAGCTGCGGCGCGCTAGTGCTGCAAGGCCGAGTCAGGCAACTATCCTTTATGGGATTTGGTTTTTGAGCGGAGCGTTAATAAGCAGGATAAGTTCCGATCCAGGTCCCAACTGAACGCTGTGATTGGTACTGGTTATGCGATCGCTGCATGTCGGGCCTGCTGCCGGCTCCAGTTTGACCTTGGGCATACGGATGACCACGCCCGGACGCACGGTGTTGGGACGGCCGCTAGGATTGAGGTTGTCGGAGCGCCCATTCGTGGCAGTCACGATATCGTCCATGCTGCGGCCGCCTCCCGCTACCTCCGAGGGCAACGCACTAGCCATTGGGGCACCGGCGTCAGGGATACCAACCAAACCGATAAGTTGGAGCGAGATTGGCTGCTTGGTGTGGCCCACGCAGTCGGCGTGATCGAAGATCAGAGAAAGCTCAGAGGTAGTGGCGTCTTTTGATGAACTGGCCGCCATCACACGTCCGTAGAGGATACTGCCGCGCTCCATTCTGCAATCGGGTTGCAGCCATCCGTAGGCCGCTTTAACCCATATCTCCTTGCCGGGTTTGAGGTGCGCGGAATCAATAGTTGAGCCGATGGTGGCCTCGACGGTTGATGTGATAGGTATGTCATTGTCGGCGTAGTGCAGGCAATCAACGGCCTCCACAGGTGGCGCCGGGTTCGATCCCTTCGCCTTAAGCAGAGAGGGGATTTCTTTCTGGATGGTGTCGAACTTCACCAGTCCATCGCGATAATCCAAATGCACCGTCATGGAGCCGATAACATCAAGTCCCAGCATGCCTGAGATCTTGAATCCTGCGTTGTGGTCGGCCACCGCCGGGTCGAATTCAAGAATGTGGCTCTGATGCACGACCGGCAAGCTGGCCAATTGCAGATCAAAAGTATCGCGGAAGAACTGCGCCTTTGCGCCCGTAGTTGTCTGTTCGGAATTAGTGAAGTTCATTGTCATTTTGGACACGGAGTGGGCCGCGTCTGAAGACATGGCGCTGAACCGCATGCCCGTTGCCAGTATGAATAGCTTGCGTGACTTATTACTGAACTCGATAGGTATGAGGAGGTAGTGACGGCGGTGATAGACCGGAACGAAGTCAGCCAGGAGCGGCGATGCGGAGCGATCCCCAGGCACGATGCCGGCCGCAGGCGGCAATGGTTCGAGCATCATTTTTGCCAGCCGAAAATCTAAAGTGATCAGGTAAGGAGCGAACAGATCGGTGCCCATCGATCCGTCGCCTTTACCGGCAAAAGGAATATCGGTGACTCCCACCGTGCAGTCGGCAAACTCCATTGGCCCGACGCGAAACTTGTCGAGATGCACTGTTCCTTCCGGCGCATCGGGATCGTGCTTCAACCCATTGGCTTCAGCCAGAGAGCGGCTGATATAGAGACCAGAGCCTGCGGAATCAACGAGTAGTTTTGCTTCGGTTTGCGGAAATTGCACCTGCAATTTATAGCCATCGATGTGCCTTGGGTCGGGCATGGAAGGGAGAAGCGGCAAGGTAGCGGAGGCGATCGTCGGAAGTACTTTGCAGGTCAGCGAATTCTCAGAAAGCAGCGGCATCATGGCATGCGCATTCGCTTCGGCACGCTTTCTGACTTCAGGATCAATATCCTTCATCGTCGCCAATGATTGTTGGACGCTTTCGATTTCGTGAGCGGGATTGACGATGCTCGCCCAAGCGGCGAGGATATCTGCGTCCTTGGGATCGATGTCGTATGCGCGCTGAATCTCCGCCCGCTCTGAGGCATACATGGAGTCGATGCGCAGCGCACGGGCACGGACGAGATGGGCACGCGCAAAACAGGGATCGGCCGACGTGGCTGCATTGAGCGACTGCATCGCCAACCACGGTTGGCCCTGGCGCAGAAACACCTCGGCCTCCGCGGTGAGTGCAGGGGCGGAATGCGGATTGACGGCGACCGCGCTAGTGGCTTGAGTCGACGCCGCGTCAAGCTTGCCCTCTCTGAGCAGCGTGCGCACCAGCGCCTCGGATAAGTCGGCGTCTTGAGAGTGCTGCGCCAACGCCTGTGAATAGAGACTTTCCGCGCCGGCAAAGTCGGCGTCCCTGTAAGCCTGCTCGGCCGGCGTCACCGCTCGATCGGCAACCACGGGACAAGAGCGGGCTTGAGCGGAGGCGACAACTGCCGCGCAGAGCAAAGCGATAGCAATCAACGAGGTTCCTGGCACGCGACAGAACAACGCATAACGCATAGGTTGGCGCCTTTTCACAATGTCTGTTGGGAAAACACTGGAGTATACGTCGCTGAGCTGGCAAGGAGCAATTCAACCGGGATCAAGCGGGGGCCAGTGGGATACACTTCAAGCTTCCGGGGGACTGTCGTTGTTGCGTAATCGATATTTGCTTTCGTGGTCGTTATTCGCTTTTTTGCTTGCGTCCAATGGTGTTTCAGCGCAGCAGTTGCCTGAAGAGCCGCACCCGGCGCAGGCAACTACCGCTGCCCAGCAGGGCATGGCGACAGGCGCTCCGCAGCGGCCAAACTTTGACCCACAAGGCCGCCCCATCACCGCCGGTGGATATGTGAAGACCGGCCCCGCGGTCTTTCAAAATGCGGCAGCGAAGGCCGGGTTGACGGCCTGGCGTGATGTTACCGGCACCAAAGAAAAGCGCGTCATTATTGAGGCCAAGGGCTCGGGTGTTTGCCTGCTCGATTTTGATCATGATGGCTGGCTCGATATCTATCTCGTCAGCGGTTCCACGACAGATGCGCTCAGCGGCAAGCAGGAGTCGCCGCATGCCGCCCTGTTCCGCAACAATCACGACGGCACATTTACCGATGTTGCAGCCAAGGCAGGCGTGGCCAATGACCGCTGGGGGCTAGGCTGCGCTGTTGGTGACTATGACAACGATGGCTGGCCTGACCTATACGTGACCAATCTGGGTAAGAACCGCCTTTATCACAACAATCGCAATGGCACGTTTACCGACGTCGCGGAGAAGGCGGGCGTGGCGCTCGATGAAAGCTCGGGCAGCACGGTGGTCGATCATACGGGCGTGACCTTTGGCGACTTCGATGGCGATGGCTTGCTCGATATTTTTGTGGCAGGGTACATTCACTATGACTTTAACGACCCGCCGATAGCGGGAAGCAAAACAGTGAATAATTCTTCGTGCCAGTATCGCGGGCAAGACATCATGTGCGGTCCGCGCGGCCTCGAGGGCGCAGGCGATCATCTGTTTCGCAACAATGGAAACGGAACCTTTACCGACGTAACCAAGAAGGCTGGGGTCAGCGATCCCAATGGGTTCTATGGGCTGGGCGCGCTGTTCGTTGACGTCAACGGGGACGGTAAACCTGACCTGGTTGTAGCCAATGACTCCACTCCGAATTTTCTCTATATCAATAAGGGCGATGGCACCTTCGCGGACCAAAGCTATATGAGCGGCTATGCGCTCAACGAAGAAGGTCGCGAAATAGCGAACATGGGCATCGCTGCGGGAGACTTCGAGAACAACGGCCACATGGACCTGGTGAACACGGCTTTTTCTGACGATTCAAGCGTGGTGTATCACAACGACGGTAAGGGAATCTTTGAGGATTGGAGCGCGCAAACAGGCATAGGCGGAAAGTCCGGCCCGTTCGTGGGCTTTGGCGATGGCTTTCTCGACTTTGACAATGATGGATGGAAAGATCTGCTGGTCGCCAACGGCCACGTCTACCCCCAAGCCGACCAACATCCGGACTGGGGCATGACCTATGCGCAGCGCCCCCTGCTCTACCGCAATCTGCACAATGGGACCTTCGAAGTGGTGCCGGCGGTCGAGGGCTCGGGCCTGGCCGAAGTAAGTGTTGCGCGTGGGGCAGCATTCGGCGACCTGTTCAACGACGGCAAAATCGATGTGGTCTTCAATAACCTCGATGGACCACCGGTTCTGTTGCGCAACGTGAATCCCGACCATAACCATTGGGTGAGTTTCAACCTGGTTGGTGGCCGCAAGAGTCCGCGCGATGCGGTGGGCGCGACCATCTATTTGACCGGCGGCGGCATGCGCCAGCGGGGCGACGTTCTGAGTGGGGGCAGCTATCTTTCGTCGAACGATATGCGGGTCCACTTCGGGCTCGGCACGACAGCAAAGGTTGACGGGGTTGAGATTCACTGGCCGAGCGGCGTCGTGGAGAAGCTGAAGATACCGGCCGTCGATCGCATCGACACCATCACCGAGGGCCACGGGATCACCGGGTCGTTATGAGCGGGGTATCCGCACTCTGCGATAGACTCAATCGTTGGAGGAACACTGTTGCGGCAGCCGCGCTGTTTTTTTGCCCAGGCACTGATCTTGTCATTTCTCGCCTTCGCCGCGCTGCCGATACCCCTTTTCGCGGCGGGCGCTCCGGCGGACGATGACCCGCAGAGGCGACCAATCTCAGCGATGTGTAGCGGCCGTCCCTGCGCGTTTGCGGATACCGCTTCAGCGGAGTCGCCGAGGACCGCTCCATGAGGCTGGCGCGCTTCTCGCGAAACATCCTGATATATGCAATCCTGGGCCTTGGCGCCGTCTCCCTGACCTTCAGTCAAGGTCCCATGCCAACACCTGGCTCGCAGACCGCGGCACAGCCTATGCCGCCGTCCATGGTTCCAGGTCGCTTTGTGGATATCACTGCAAAGGCCGGAGTCAATTTTCTTCACGTCGCTCCGCATACCACGCGAAAATACTTGCTTGAGACCATGGGTTCGGGCGTCGCGCTCTTCGACTGCGATCACGATGGCCGCCTCGATCTGCTCCTGATCAACGGCGCTCCTTATACTGATCCGACTCCGAAAGGATTTATCCCGAAGAAGACCGGCCCCGCCGACTGGAATCGCATGTATCACCAGAAGGCCGACGGTACATTCGAAGACATCACCGAAAAATCGGGGCTAAAGGGCATCGGCTACGGCATGGGTGTGGCTGTTGCCGATTACGACAATGACGGCTACGAAGATGTGTTTGTCACGGAGTATGGCGGCAACCACCTTTACCACAACAATGGAAACTGCACCTTCACCGATGTGACGGAAAAGGCAGGAGTCGCCGGCGGCGGGTGGTCGAGCTCCGCGGCCTGGGTCGACCTCGATAATGATGGCCTGTTGGATCTTGTTGTCGATCGGTACGTGGTGTGGGATTGGGAGGATGTCTGGTGTGGCGAACGTCGCGAGGGATATCGAGGCATCTGTCACCCCGACGTGTTTCCCGCCATCTCCATGCTGGTTTATCACAATGACGGCAACGGCCATTTCACCGAAGTGTCGCATAAGTTGGGACTCGATCTGCCCGCCAAAGCGCTCGGCATCGCCATCGCGGATTATGACCATGACGGCCGCATGGATATCTTTGTCGCCAACGACTCCATGCCGGAATTCCTCTTTCACCAGAAACCAGATGGAACATTCGAGGAAGTTGGCCTCGAGACCGGCGTGGCCGTGAATTCCGAAGGCCAGACCTACGCCGGCATGGGCGTAGACTTTGCCGATTACGATAATGACGGCTGGCCTGACCTGGTGGTCACCGACCTGGCCAATCAACGCTATGCCCTCTATCAGAACAATCGCGATGGGACCTTTAATTATGCTTCCCTGACTAGCGGCATCGGCAGCATGTCCCAGTTCCACTCCGGTTGGAGCCTGCGCTTCCTTGACTACGACAACGATGGGTGGAAGGATCTTTTGATCGCCCAAGGTCACGACATGGACAACATCCAGGTCGTCTCCCCGCAGCTTCGTTATCGCGAGCCGATGATGCTGTTGCGCAATAACAACGGCAAGTTCGTCGACGTCTCCTCGATTTCAAGCGACATTTTTCACG